>Ga0255355_1000120_pt1 | contig 54405 bp, 29 predicted proteins | sample HBST75metaG_FD_189943 | JGI IMG/M metagenome (GOLD analysis project Ga0255355, IMG submission 189943) | Peat soil microbial communities from Stordalen Mire, Sweden - H.B.S.T75 | ecosystem: Environmental > Terrestrial > Soil > Wetlands > Peat | place: Sweden: Norrbotten County, Stordalen Mire...
TGCGAGGCGGAGAGCGCCGCGCCGTAGGTGATCGCTGCCGGGGTTGTCCAGGTGAGGTTGGCGCCAGTCTGCGTAATGGTCAGCGCGCCGTTGACAAAAGTGAAGGTGTAGTTCGAGGCGGCGAGGGATCCCGCCGCGGCGGTGATGGGATAGGTTCCGGCCGCGGAGGCGGTGGTGGCGGTGGTGGTCAAGCTGGCCGCGCCGGTGACAACGGAGGAAGTGTCTCCGTTGACGTAGCCGCTGATGGTGTCGGTGAAGGTTGGGTTGGCGGCTCCATAGGCGCGGCTGGCGTTGGCTGCCGTCACTGTCAGAACTGCCGGGGTGACCGTGATCTGCACCGTGGTGGTGCTGCTGGAGTAGTCGGCCGTGTCGGTGGGAGTGAAGGTGACCGAGAGGGTGTGCGGGCCAGCGGTCAGGACGGTTCCGGCTGCCGGGGTGTAAGCGAAGACGCCCGCCACGCCCCCGGAAGTTGCGTCAAGCTGCGAGGCGGAGAGCGCCGCGCCGTAGGTGATCGCTGCCGGGGTTGTCCAGGTGAGGTTGGCGCCAGTCTGCGTAATGGTCAGCGCGCCGTTGACAAAAGTGAAGGTGTAGTTCGAGGCGGCGAGGGTTCCCGCCGCGGCGGTGATGGGATAGGTTCCGGCCGGGGAGGCGGTGGTGGCGGTGGTGGTCAGGCTGGCCGCGCCGGTCACAACGGAAGAAGTATCTCCGTTGACGTAGCCAATGATAGTGTCGGTGAAGGTTGGGTTGGCGGCTCCATAGGCGCGGCTGGCGTTGGCTGCCGTCACTGTCAGAACTGCCGGGGTGACGGTGATCTGCACCGTGGTCGTGCTGCTGGAGTAGTCGGTGGTGTCGGTGGGGGTGCAGGTGACCGACAAAGTCTGAGTGCCAGCAGCCAGGACCGCGCCCACTGCCGGGGTGTAAGCACAGGATCCGGCTACGCTCAGGCTGGCGTCCAACTGTGTCGAACTCAGTGCGGCGCCATAGGTGATCGCCGCAGGCGTTGCCCAGGTGATCGTCGGGGTAGCCTGGCTAACGGTCAGCGTATCCGAATTCGAGGTAATGGTTTCCCAAGCGGCGGTAATGTTGGCCGAACCAGGATGGCTCGCGCTTGCCAGCGCGGATGTGTCGATGGTGGCAACCGAGGTGTTGGAAGAATTCCAGGTCGCCGCCGTGGTGACATCCTGAGTCGAATTGTCTGAGAAAGTTGCAGTGGCTGCGAATTGCTGCGTTCCGCCCACAATTATCTGCGGCGACACTGGCGTAATCGCGATCGAGTTCACCACTAAGCCCGTGCCGCTCAAGCCGATCTGCTGCACGGTCCCTGTTCCATTCAGGCTGTTGTCCGTGATGCTCACCGTTCCCGTCAACGGGCCGAAAAGAAGCGGCGAAAACTCCACACCCAGGACGCAGCTTTCGCTGGAGGTCAGTGAGGTGGTACTCGTGCAGGTGGTTCCAGATCCGTTCAGGTTGAAGCTGCTGCTCGTCTGGCCAGTCGTGCCTGTCGCCAACGCAGTGATGTTCATCGGCTCGTTGCCGATGTTTTCAAATGTCACCGTCTGCGGGCTGTCCGTGCTGGTCTGGCCGACAATTGTTTTGGCGAAGCTCAAGGCCAACCCCGTCGCCAACTCTGCAGCGCGGTTGTTGTAAGTGTCTGCAATGTACAGATTCCCGGCGCCGTCCAGTGCCACACCAGCGGGCCTGCACAGACCAGTGGTGGCGCAACTGTAAATAGTTTCACCCCCTGTCGTCCCAGGAAGGCTGCTGGCATTTAACACGCTGGCCGCGCCTGTCGCCGTCACCTCGACTACGCGGTCGTTGCCGTAATCCGCGATATATATATCCCCAGCGCTATCCACCTTCATGTCGGTAGGTTCGCTCAGGATCAGGCTGCCGGTGTTCAGCACGCTGGCTGCGCCTGCTGCCGTCACCTCCACTACGCGGTTGTTGTATGAGTCCGCGATGTAGACATCGCCCGCGCCATCCACCCCTATGCCATAGGGAGTACACAGGACCGTCGTGACCGTCGTGTTGGCCGGCGTGGTGCAGGAACTAACGGTGAGGCTTCCTGTGCTCAACACGCTGGCCACGCCCGCCGCCGTCACCTTTACCGCGCGGTTGTTGCCAGTGTCCGCGATGTAGACATTGCCCGCGCCATCCACCGCTACGCCCGTGGGCTGACACAGCGCCGTCGCGGTGCAAGGACTGCCGGTGGGCGCCGCCAGGCTTCCTGTGTTCAACACGCTGGCCACGCCCGCCGCCGTCACCTCCACGATGCGGTTGTTGTATGTGTCCCCAATGTAGACATCGCCCGCACCATCCACCGCTATGCCAAAGGGAGTACACAGCCCCGTGGAACCGCAGTTATAGTTGCCGGACAGACCGCTGAAGCTCAGGACGCTGCTCGCGCCCGCCGCCGTCACCTCCACGATGCGGCTATTATCTGCGTCCACAATGTACACATTCCCGGCGCCATCCACTGCCACGCCGGTGGGCGCTGCCAGGCTACCGGCGTTCAGCAAGCTGGCCGTGCCCGGTTGGAAGATCCCCAAAGGCCCGTCGCCCACGGCCCGCAGATAGGTCGTGGCCTGCACGCCGTTCGCGTCCACCAGTTGCACCGCGCCCATCCGCACGCCCGGAGCGGTTGGCGACAGATCGACCACCACCGTGCAGGCGCCGGTTGCGCTAAACGCCGTATTTGCCTTGCACGTGCTGCTGGCGTCTGCGGTGTAGTCCTTGCCGCTTGTGCCCTGGGTGAGCACGTTTACCGCCGTCAAGGTGTCATTACTCTGGAAGGTATAGGTCAGCGTCTGCTGGTTGGCAGTGGCTGTGCTCCCCACGGCCACGGTGCCGAAGTTCACGCTCTGCGACACTTCCACGACGCGGTTGTCGCCGTAGTCCGCAATGTAGACATCGCCCACGCCGTCCACCGCCACGCCGAAGGGCTCACACACAGTTGAGCCGCATCCATAGGGGGCGCGAGCCAGGCTGCCGGTGTTCAACACGCTGGCCGCGCCCGCCGCCGTTACCTCTACAATGCGGTTGTTCTTGAAGTCCGCAATGTAAACATTGCCCGCACCATCCACCGCCACGCCGGTGGGCTCTGCCAGGATCAGGCTGCCGGTGTTCAGCACGCTGGCCGCGCCTGCCGCCGTCACCTCCACTACACGGTTGTTGCCGAAGTCCGCAATGTAAACATTGCCCGCGCCATCCACCGCCACGCCGGTGGGCTCTGCCAGGATCAGGCTGCCGACGTTCAGCACGCTGGCCGCGCCCGCCGCCGTCACTTCCACTACACGGTTGTCGCCGAAGTCCGCAATGTAAACATCGCCCGCGCTGTCCACTGCCACGCCGAAGGGTTCACACAGGGCTGAGCCGCATCCATAGGGGACGGGAGCCAGACTGCCGGTGCTCAGCACGCTGGCCGCGCCCGCCGCCGTCACCTCGACCACGCGGTTGTTGGATGTGTCCGCAATGTAGACATCGCCCGCGCCATCCACCGCCACGCCGGTGGGCCCTGCCAGGCTGCCGGTGTTTAGCGTGCTGGTCACGCCCGCCGCTGTCACCTCGACCACGCGGTTGTTGGATGTGTCCGCAATATAGACATCGCCCGCGCCGTCCACCGCTACGCCATCGGCATAATTCAAGCCGGTGGCAGACACAATTGTCCCTTGGCCATTGAAGGTGACCGTCTGCGCCTGCACCGGCGTCAGCGCCAGCAGCGCGATGAGTGCAGTCAGCGCCAGAACCGGCTGCCAGGGAATGCGGCAGAGAGAACGGAAGATGCTTGGCAACGGTGTGAACTGGCAACGAAGGGGAGAAAGGGAAGATACACAGTCGATCATGCGGACGTACCTCGCCGCCAATCCATGCGAATCACATCGGAATGTCAAATGGGGTGCCTAGAAGACACACCAAAGCGTGCGCACGACCCCTTGCCACGCCAAATAGATCCGTCGGAGAGTAGCGGAGAAACTCCTAATTTCTAACGGTTGCACTTATTTTTTGCAAGTAACCACGGTTTCTTCCGTTCCTCATAAGTAACCAAGTCTTTGTCGCTCTTAGTAATAAAGTAATTTGCAACACAACATGAAAACGTGCCGTGACAGGGTTTGGCTGTGGTGCGGCAGTTGGGGGTGAACCGCCACACCGCGCGCTTGTGTCGCCAGCGCTTCCGGGAGCAGGGTTTGGCGGGACTGGAGGACGCCCCGGGACGGGGGCGCAATCTGTTTCTGTGGCAGCCAGAGAATTTGGAAGCCGCGCCTGTCATCGTCAATAAATAGTAATTTTCGACCTTGGCTGCTGGAAATCAACCCCATACTATTGATCACGCCGGAACCTTCCAGGAGAAGTCGGTGCCGTCTGATACAAGGCTCGCTGGCTGGGCGGCCCTGATCCAGACATTCGGCGTTCAGGCCCCCATCCGCCGCCCAAGCGCCGTATCCAGACAGCACGTCAAGGCGAGCCGCCGGGAGGAAAAGGGATGGAACGTCTTCGACAAGAGGTACTGGCCCGGCGAGTCCTTCGGCGACCAGTTGGGATTCGCGCTGCGCCATGAAGACCTCGACCTGCTCGTTCTGAAACGGCTCTTCGAAACCGTCCTGCAGGATATCGTCACCACATTCGTCAGCAGCACCCCGACCGGCGCATCCAACCGGCGCGCCTGGTTTCTCTATGAATTCCTCACCGGCCATATGCTCGACATACCCGATGCAGCGGAGGCGGCGGAGTTTCTCTACACCTGCGTTGCGCGCGCCATCGATAAGGACCTGCCGGAAGAAATCGACTTCCTGCGCCGCAATGATGAGGCGATGCGCAGAAAAAACGAGCTGTCACTATAGACCGCCAATACAGAAACGGAATGGCGAGTTTACCATTCCGTTTCCAGGCTCGACTTCTTGAGGTGTTCCTATTTGATCGTGATGCTTAGAGAGCCAGAACTCACCACTTGGTGAGTTTGAGGAACCGGTGTAACAGTGGTCCCGCCCCCTCCTCCACCGCAGCCGACTGTGTAAGCCGCCGCAGCTATCAGAACCAGCCCAATGCTGGCAGTCATCCAAATGCCTCGAACCGCCAGTTTTCTCCTCAAAAACATAAGAGGAAGCAGAAGAACAGGAAACAGTATCCAAGAAGTGGCAGCGCCGGAGACAGTCTCAGAGAAGACCGTTGTGACTTGATAGGTTCCTTTGGGCGTTGTCGAGGAGGTTGTGATCGTCAGCGTGTTGGCTGTCGCTGAATAGCTGCACGCCGCTCCCGCTGGAAGATTCAGACAAGTTACCGAGACGCTGTCCACGCTGGAAAGGAAAGTGACCGGATAGCTGGCCGAGGAGCCGGCCGATACGGTTGCTGTCGTTGAAGTAAATGTCGGCCCGGTTGCCGTTCCCGACGCGGAATCCACTTCAAACTGAAATACATTGGAAGCACCACCGCCTGGCGATGGCGTTTGCACTGTAATTCCGACAGTATTTCCGACAGTGGCAATGTTGGCTGCTGGAACTTGCGCCGTGAGTTGGGTCGTGCTCCCATACTTTGTCGTGAGAGCGTAAGCACCCCAGTAGACCGTCGAGCCTGTCGTGAATCCAGATCCGGTGACCGTCAGTGTGAATGCCGCTCCACCTGCGCTGGTAAATGCCGGAGAGATGCCGCCGATCATAGGCGCAGGATTGGCTGGATTGCTGATCGTGTAAGCGGCGGTAGCTGTAGCGCTGCTGGAAAACCCGGGGGCTGTCGCAATCGCTTCCAGCGTTTCCGTCGACGAGACGACGATGGGAGCCGTGTATTGGATCATCGTCGTTCCACCGTCGGTGGAGTAGCTAATCGTTGCACCAGGAGTGGCGTCCGTGATGGTTACTATCTGCGGCCCGGTATAAGTTCCAGCGAGAACAGAGAAGACCGGAGTAGCCGTTTGCGTCGTAATGACGTAAGCCGCGGAGGCCATGGCGCTGCTGGAAAACCCGGGCGCCGTTGCAATCGCTTCCAGCGTTTCCGTCGACGAGACGACGATGGGGACCGTGTATTGCGTCACTGTCGTCCCACCGTTGGTGGAGTAGCTAATCGTTGCGCCGGGCGTGGCGTCCGTGATGGTTACTGTCTGCGGCGTGGTGTAGGCGCCAGCCGGAACAGAAAAGACCGGAGTAGCCGCTGGCGGCGTAATGACGTAGGCAGCGGATGCCACGCTGCTGTTGCTATACCCTGGTGCCGTTGCGATTGCCTGGATGGTTTCAGACGACGAGAGCGTGACCGGTGCACTATACAAAGTCGAGGCCGTGGTCGGCGTTGTTCCGTCCGTTGTGTAGTAGATGACGGCGTTTGGCATCGCATCGAAGATCGTCACCGGACCGCCGCTGTCGTAGGCGCCAGGTGTCGTGCCGAAAACCGGTGTGGGCGTTGCCGGCAACGTGGCCGTGGATGGCCGATACTCCCAAACGTCGTTCAGAGGATAGGTCTCAACATCGCTGAAGAAACTGTTACCCTGCCCCCAGCCGGAGAAAAGCCATAAATTACCGCTCTTATCGGTCCAGCTCACCGCGCTTGTGCGGCTCCCTGGCATGTTTCCGCCGGCTGGAGTTTCCATAGTTCCATAGACTCCCGGCTGACCGCCGCAAACTACGCCGAGAACCCCGTCGAACATACAGCCGCTAGTCGAGACGTTTCCTCCCATCCACGTCCACAGGTTTGTGGATGGGTTGTAGTACCACAGATCGTTGATGGGGCCGATAAAGTCCCCGCCGGGATCCACGCCGATATCATTGATCATTTCGCCAGCGTGGTCCAACCCCATGCCCCCGAAGAGCCACAGATTGCCGTTGCTATCGATCCATTGTGCAGCCGGTGCACGGCCCCCCGGGACGTTTCCAGAGGCAGGCACGCCCAATGTTCCATTCACGCTCAGCTGGCCGCAGAAGTAACCTCCGTACAAGGCGGTCGCGGCAGCGTAGTTCGTGCAGGAAATCGTGCTGGGTCCACTCACCCAGGTCCATTCCTTCGTGGAAGGATTGAACTTCCAAAGGTCGTTCAGCATGTTACCCCCACCTGAGCCAAAGGGGTCGCTGCCACCAAAGAGCCAGAAGTTACCGCTGCTGTCGGTCCAGGTTGCGGCCTGTTCACGGCTACCGGGGATGTTATCCGGGGCAGGTATGCCCAGGGTGCCGTACACTCCCCACATGCTCCCAATGTCGGGATTCAGAAAATTGCTTCCGCCCATCCAGGCCCATTGGTTCTTGGAAGGATTGAACTCCCACATGTCGTTGAGTGTGACGCTGTCGCCGGCGATATCCTGACCGGTGCCTCCAAAGAGCCAGAAGTTGCCGCTGTTGTCGATCCAGCTCGCCGCGTTCGAGCGGCCCCCAGGGATGTTTCCGGCCGCAAAAACGCCCAGCGTGCCATAGACACCGGGCTGCCCGTACGAGCTGTAAAACGAAAGCACTCCCTTGTTGTTGCCGCCCATCCATGTCCATAGGTTCGTGGGTGGATCGTATCTCCATAGGTCGTTGAGTTCGCCGAGCGCACCCACTGAGTCGTATCCCTTGCCCCCGAAGAGCCAGAGATCGCCGCTGCTGTCAGTCCAACTCGCCGATCCCGAGCGGGCTCCGGGGAGGTTTCCGGCCGCAGGCGTTCCCAGTGTGCCATACACTCCATGTGTGGAAGTTCCTGAACCGGATCCGGCTCTTCCGCCTATCCACGCCCATTCGTTGGTGGAAGGGGTGAACTCCCAAAGATCCTGGAATTGTCCGATGGATGAGAGGCTCGCAGTGCCCCCGAAGAGCCACAGATTGCCGTTTTTGTCAGTCCAGCGCACAGAGTCACTGCGCGCTCCGGGGCCATTGCCAGACGCAGCAACGCCCTGCGTGCCATATCGTCCGGCTGCGGACACAGCATTGCTCCCACCCATCCACGCCCATTCTCCCAGGGTTGACGTTGAACCGATGGTGTAAACGGCCGATGCAATGGGGCTGCTGAGGTAGTTGTTGGCTACCGCGATCGCTTGGACGATTGTTGACGATGAGACGGTGATCGGAGTTCCGTACACAGCAGAATTGACCGTTGGCGCCGTTCCATCTGCGGTGTAATAGACCGTCGCGCCGGGGGTCGTGTCACTGATTGTGACGGTCTGGGCCGTGGCATAGGTTCCCGAGGCCACGCTGAAAGCAGGTGCGGCGGCGGCCGGAATGTTCATGATGTAGGTTGCTGTCGCCAGGGTGCTGTTCGTAGATCCGCCGGCTACGGCATACGCTTCGATGGTCTCCGATGCAGTAACGGGAATCGGCGTCGTGTACTGGGCAGCCGTAGTGACTCCGTCGATGAGGTAGTAAATGGTGGCTCCTGGCGTCGGGTCGGAGATGGTCACGAATTGCTCGGTTGCGTAGGTTCCGGAGGCCGGCGAAATGACCGGCGTAGCGGTCACCGGCAAACTGGCCGATCCGGGCTGGAATTCCCAGAGATCTTCGAAGTAACCCCATACGCTGGTCGCGTTGACGCCGGCGCCGCCAAAGAGCCACAAGTTTCCCTTGCCATCGGTCCAACTGGACGCATTCGCACGGCCGGCGGGAGTATTTCCAAAGGCTGGCGTCTGATATGTGCCGTAGACTCCGGGCTGGCCACAGTATGTAGACGCGCAGAGTACCATGCTGCTCCCGCTCATCCACGTCCATGCGTTGTTGGACGGGTTGAACTCCCAGAGGTCGTCAAGAGAGCCCCACTTACCGCCTGAATCAATACCATCGCCGCCAAACAGCCAGAGATTGCCGCTGCCGTCGGTCCAGCTGACCGCGCCCCCGCGAGCCCCTGGAATGTTTTCCGCAGTGGGCGTTTGCAATGAACCGTAGACGCCGGAGGCTCCGCATTGCTGAATGGAGTTTGCACAGCTTGCGGGGAGAGTATTGCTTCCTCCCATCCACGCCCATTGGTTGGTGGATGGATTGAACTCCCAGAGTTCATTGAGTATGCCCGAATTTCCTGCCGAATCGTAACCGCCGCCGCCGAACAGCCAGAAATTCCCATTGCTGTCAGTCCAACCGGATGCTCCGGAGCGGGACCCGGGAAAGTTTCCGGCAGCCGGCGTGCCAGGTTTTCCGTAGACGGAGGACTTTCCGCCGGAGATCGTATTGCTGCCGCCCATCCATGTCCATTCGCTGGTGGACGTATTGAACTCCCAGAGGTCGTTGAGAGAACCGTAGTTGCCTGTAGAGTCGAGCCCATCGCCGCCGAATAGCCAGAGATTGCCTACTTTGTCGGTCCAACTGACGGCAGACATTCGCGAGCCGGGGAGGTTCCCAGCGGCCGGCTTGCCCTGCTGGCCGTAGACTCCTGGCTGGTTAAATGCATTCGTACTCCCGCCCATCCATGTCCATTCGTTCGTGGAGGGATTGAATCTCCAAAGATCGCTGTAATATTGCTGCTCGAGATAGGCGTAACCGCCGAAGAGCCATAGGTTTCCCTTTGCGTCGGTCCAACGGACGGCGCCCTCGCGGCCTTCCGGAATGTTTCCGGCGGCTGGCGTGCCCAACGTGCCTGTTGTGCCTGGAGCAGCCGGCTGCCCATTCAGCGTGCTGATTCCGCCCATCCAGGCCCATGCATTCGTGGTGGGGTTGTACTTCCAAAGATCGTTAAGATCGCCATTTTTGCCGGCCGAATCGGAGCCATCGCCACCAAAGAGCCAGAGATTTCCCGAGCTGTCTGTCCAGGTGGTGGCGTTTTCGCGGTTACCTGGCATGTTTCCCAAAGCAGGTGTCCCCAGCGTGCCGTAGACGGCGGGCTGAGGAGTCATCGACCCACCCATCCAGGCCCATTCGTTTGTCGCCGATGCCTGCCAGATGGTGTAATCCGCGGTGACCATGGCGCTGTTCAGGTAACTGCCGGCGACCGCAATAGCCTGGATGATTGCCGATGAGGAGAGGGTGATCGGAGTTCCGTACACCGCCGACTTGGCCGTTGGCGCCGTTCCATCTGAGGTGTAATAGATCGTCGCGCCGGGGGTAGCGTCACTCATCACAACCGTCTGCGCCGAAGCATAGGTTCCTGAGGCCAGGCTGAAGGTGGGCGCGGCGGTAACCGGATAATTCACCGTATAAGTTGCTACCCCCGTGGCGCTCACCGGGTATCCATTGCCCTCGGCGATGGCCTGGATCGTTTCCGACGAGGAAACGGTGATAGGACTGCTATAGACTTTGGAAGCGGCGCTGGGCGCTGTATTGTCCGTGGTGTAGTAGATCGTCGCGCCGGCAGTAGTGTCGCCGATCGTGACCGACTGCGCCGCGGTGTAGGTTCCCCCCGGCGGGCTGAAGGTTGGCGTAGCAGCGGGCGTGGCGCTGGAAACGCTCAAAGTAACCGTCGTGGTTTCAGAGTTACTGCCACTGGTTCCGGTGACGACAATCGGATATGTGCCGAAGGCGACTGCGGAACCGGCGGTGATCGTCATCGTCGAGGTGCTGGCGCCCGCGATCGAAGTCGGATTGAAGCTGACGGAGACGCCGGCGGGCAGTCCACTGGCCGACAGGGAAATGGCGGAATTGAAGCCGCCCCGGATCATGGACGTGATCGTCGATATGTCGCTACCGGCGCCGATACCCGGCAACACAGAGACGGGGATCGTGCTGGGAGCGGCAGTAAGAAAGAAAGATGGCTGGATTGCCGGTGCGGTGGGCCCATACTCCCACAGGTCGTTGAGCCAACCGGGGCAGTAGTTGCTGCTGTTGCATCCATATCCGCCAAAGATCCAGAAATTGCCGCTGCTGTCGGTCCAACTAGCCGCGGCTTGCCGGCCGCCAGGTATATTTGTTGCGGCTTGCACGCCCAATGAGCCGTACACTCCGGGCTGGCCGTCCGAATTGCTGCCGTTATTAGGGACCGTGCTGCTGCCGCCCATCCACGTCCACAAATCCGTTGCAGGGGTGAACTTCCAGAGGTCATTGAGCATGCCCCAGGTTCCAACCGAATCTTCGCCCCATCCTCCAAAAAACCAGACATTGCCGCTGCCGTCTATCCATTGCATCGCATCGGCACGCGCGCCGGGAATATTCCCCGCGGCGGGAGTCCCCAAAGTGCCGTATACGCCAGACTGGCTGCAATGTATGCTCCCGGTTGTGCAGCCGGATGTAAACTTGCTGCTCCCTCCCATCCAGGCCCATTCATTCAGCGAGGTATCGAACTTCCACAGGTCATTGAGATCTCCAGTCTTGGTAGTGGAATCAAAACCACTCCCGCCAAACAACCAGAGATTACCGCCGCTGTCGGTCCAGGTGATGGTAGGGATGCGACCACCCGGGCTGCTTGTTGTCGAAGGCGCACCCAGAGTGCCGTACACCCCCGGGTAACTCCCATATTCCGGCGCGTTGCCAGTGGGCGTGGCGTTCCCGCTCATCCAGGCCCACTCATGGGTGTTCGAATCGAACTTCCACAGGTCGTTGATATACGTACCTTCAAGACCGAAGGCGCCATCGATGTCGTAGGATACTTGGGTACTCCCCCCGAACAACCAGAAATTGCCAGTCTTGTCAGCCCAAATAGACCCTCCGCTGCGGCCCTGGGGGATGTTTCCGGCAGCAGGCGTCTGGAGTGTGCCGGGCACGCTGGCTGCGCTGCAGGCCGCGCTTCCGTTCAAGCAGCCGGCAGAAAAGGTGCTGCTCCCGCCCATCCATGTCCACTGGTTGACGGAGGGGTTGAACATCCACAGGTCATTCAGATCACCCGCGTTTCCTGCAGAGTCCGGTCCATTTCCCCCGAACAACCAGAAATTGCCGCTGCTGTCGATCCAACTGGCCGCGCCCGTGCGCCCGCCAGGAGTATTGCCAGCGGCCGGTTGACCCAGGGTTCCGTAAACGCCGGGAGTGCTGCCGGTGAGCGCATTACTTCCACCCATCCATGCCCACTCGTGACTTGAGACATTGAACTCCCAGAGAGCGTTGAGGGTTGCCATATTGGTTTGCGTGCCAACCATGTAGTATTCATAGCCACCGAAGAGCCACAGATTGCCTTCCTTGTCGACCCACTGAACCGGGGACTGGAGGCTGCCGGGAGTGTTTCCCACCGCGGGCGTCTGATAGGTACCGAACACGGCGGGTGGGGCGCAAATCAAACAGAAGCTGGAAGGAGCGCCGGAAATGGTCCCACCGCCTAATCCGGACAAGCCGCTGGTTGGAACCGTGCTGCTTCCCGCCATCCATGCCCATTCCTGCGTGGAGGTGTTGTACTCCCAAACGTCGTCGAGGAAGCCGGCGACTCCATTCCCATCGAAACCGTCGACACCGCTTCCGTAGAGCCAGAAATTCCCATTCGTGTCTGTCCAGCTAATCGTCGTAGAGCGGCCGCCGGGAGTGTTTCCGGGGGCTGGTACGCCCAGTTGTCCATACGCGCCGGCCGGTTGTCTATTCTGGCTGCTTCCGGCCATCCATGTCCATTCATTTGGAACAGTGCTTTGAGCGATCGCAAACGGACTGACTGAAGACGATATCGCCGCGATGAGTCCAGTAGCGAACAGCACTCGCAGACCCAAGGCTTGGAAGTTAGCAAACATGACACTGCACCTCATGACCCGGCAGAGCATGGCTAGGGATATCCACGAACTGCGTTTGTTTTTCAGAAGTTATCTTATGGATTATTCCATCCATACTCATCCCGTTCGTGATGCATATCACGCATCAAAGGGATGAAATTATACTTTGGAGGCTCGCATGGTCAGTGGTGGGATGACAAAACGGCCCATCAGTTTGCAGGACTTGAGAAGAAGTCTATATGTCAAGACGAAGGCAGAACCGTCTTGGTGTTTCTGTGTCCTATACGTCCACGTCTGCAGAGCGGTCACAAACCATTCCAGCCAGGGGAAGACCGCCGACCGGGTGCTGATCCACGCGGATACCGAACTGGGAGCGAAAGACCTGCTCAACGAACGCATGGCCTTGGAACAGGGAAAAGAAAAATGCCCTCCGCATGGTTCCCATCCATCAAGCGGATATTCCTTGTTTCCTCTGCTCCACCCAGTTGCGGGCGGCTTCTCCCGGCATGGGGCGCGCGATGAAATATCCCTGGGCAAGATCGCACCCCAGGCTATTCAGGTAGTCGAGTGTTTTAAGGTTTTCAACGCCCTCTGCCGTGACCACCAGGCCGAGGCTGTGGCCAAGCTCGACGATCGATTTGATGACGCTACGCGACTCGCTGGAGAGCTGTGCCTGCATGACAAACGACTTATCTACCTTGATTTCCGAGAAAGGCAGTCTTACCAGCTGCACCATTGAGGAAAATCCAGTGCCGAAGTCGTCGATCGACAGTTGAAAGCCCTTCATGCACAGCCTTGTCAACAAGTCCAGAGAGAGGATCGGATCCACCATCGCGCTGCTCTCTGTCAATTCCAGGACGATACGCTCCGGATCAATCTGAAAGCGTTGGCACAGGGCGGAAAGGCTATCGGCCATCTGAATAGCCACGAGGCTTTTCGCGGAGATATTCAACGATAATTTTGGATTGGATTGCGGAAAGGACTGGGAGAACCATTCCAGGCTTAACTCGAAAATCTGCCCGGTCAGGGCATCGATCAGCCCGACATTTTCCGCGATCGGAATAAAGTCGTCGGGCATCACGATTCCCCTGTCGGGATGTTTCCAGCGAACCAGTGCTTCAAACCCGGCTGTCACGCCGCTCCTGCATTCGATTTTTGGCTGATAAACCATGACAAACTCATGGCGATCCAGCGCGTTCTGCAAGTCTGACTTGGTAACTTCAAATTCATCTTTGTGCGCGGATTGCTCCTCTGCCGATGCGGGCTGTTGGCATTCGTTTCCATCGCCAACTAGCAAGCGCAGGGCTTCTCTGGAGATCGGCTTGGAAATGACCCCCAAAATGCTCAACCCGTGCTCCAGAGCCGAGCGCTGCGCAGCTTCCAGCACCCTGCTGCCCATGCCGCTGGAGATGACGATCTTAGCCCGCGTCTTGCGTTCCGCCAGCAGCCGCATGATCTCAACGCCGTCCAGTTCCGGCATCACCAGATCGATGGTGATAATTTCAGGACTCTTCTGCTCCAATCGCAGGAAGAACTCTTCCGGGCGGATCACGAACTCCGCTTCAAAGCCGAGGCTCTCCGCAAGCCATTGGATGGTCTGGCCGACAGCCGCGTCATCGTCCAGGATGAGAATGCTCCGCTTAGCCATTGCGTTCCTCCTCTGCAGGCGCGGACTGGCTTGCCGTCAGCATTCCGCGGATTCTTCTCGCCAGTTGCAGCCGGGAGTAGGGTTTGTTCAGCAACTGTACTTGCTCGTTCAAAAGCCCCAGGTGAAGAATCGCGCTCTCTGCATACCCGGAGCAGAACAGCACCTTCAACGCGGGGTAAATCTTGCGTGCTTCGTGCGCCAGTTCACGGCCGTTCAGGCCGCCCGGCATCACCACATCGGTAAACAGAAGTTCGATTTCCGGGCGCTCCCTGAGAATCGCCAATGCGTCCTTGCCATTCGCAGCCTCCAGCACCTGGTACCCGAGATAGAGCAGCTGGGTCTTGGCAAACTCCCGCACCGGAGCATTGTCTTCCACCAGAAGAATAACCTCCGACCCATGAAGATCGGCAATCAGAATGGCTTCCTGATTGGGGGGTTCGCTTTCCTGGTCAGCCTTGGGAAGATATAGCTTCACCGATGTGCCTACCCCGGACTCTGAGTAAATCTTCACATGGCCCTGTGATTGCTTTACAAATCCATACACCATGCTTAACCCCAGTCCCGTCCCCTTGCCAACTTCCTTGGTGGTGAAGAAGGGATCGAAGACGCGGTCCAGGTTTTCCGGGCTTATGCCGCAGCCCGAGTCCGACACTGTAATCAGAATGTACTGCCCCGGCGTGACGTCGGCGTTCTGTTCCGCATAGCTGGAATCCAGGGTGGCGATACCGGCCTCGACGATCAATCTGCCGCCCCCCGGCATGGCATCCCGGGCATTCACGCAGAGGTTCAGCAGTGCGCTTTCCAACTGCGTCAGGTCAACGAGCGCCGTGCAATCCTCCCGGCTCTGGATCACTTCCAGATCGATATCCGCGCTCAAGGTGCGGCGCAGAATACTTTCCATATTCGCGAGCATCCGATTGACGTCGATCGGCTTCGGCTGCAGCGCCTGGCGGCGGGCGAAGGCAAGCATCCGATGCGTAAGGTCCGCGCCGCGCTGCGCCGCATCCAGAATCATCTTCGCCATCTTGCTCAAGCGCGGGTTCTCTTTGGCTTCCTCGCCGATGAATTCGGAACAACCCAGAATCACGGTCAGCAGATTATTGAAATCGTGGGCGATCCCGCCGGTCAACTGGCCCACCGCCTCCATCTTCTGCGATTGGCGGAATTGCTCCTCCAGTTGCCGCCGTTTTGTGATGTCGTGGAAGGTCCAGATCCTGCCATAATGGTTTTGCGCCTTGTCGATAACGGGCGACGAGAATCGCTCCAGGATCGTACCGTCGAGCAATTCAACTACGTCCCGGCTTATTTCTTCCGGATGAGAAAGCAGGAATTGGACCTTCTCGGAGAACTGGTCAGGGTTCTTCACCCATCCGGTAAGGAACTGAATCCTCTCGGCAAAATCCGGGTTTTCAAAAACGTTCCGCGGTAGCTTCAGCAGATCATTCAGTCGCCGGTTCTGGAGTATTTTCTTTCCCTTGCTGTCCACAACCAATATGCCGTCCTGCGCCGAGTCCACCTGCGCTTCAAAGAAGGCCGTTCGCCAGCGCAGTTCCTCTTCCGCTTTTCTTCGATCCTCTTCGCGGCGGTTCACTTCCAGCGCGAATCCGATGTCCATCGCCAGCTCGTCCAGCAGCTTGATTTCGTCCTCGTCGAAAAACGCCGGCTCGCTTGAATAAAGATTGAAAATGCCAACGACCTGCGCGTCCACCTTGAGCGGGAAGGACGCATGAGACCGATAGCCCATTCTGAGCGCGTCGTCTTTCCATGGGGCAAAGCGAGGGTCTTGCTCGATTGCATTACAGACGGCGTGTTCTCCGGAAAGGAAGCATTGCACCGAGGGGCCGGCGGAGTGGGCCGGGTCTAGAAAATCGAGCCGGACGCGGTCAAGGTAATCGCCGACCTCGCCGCTGGATGCGATTGGACGAAGCATGTGCGTCGCGGCATCGGCCATGCCGACCCACGCCATGCGGAACTTTCCTTTTTCCGTTGCAATCCGGCACGCGGCTTCCAGCATCGTCTGCGAGTCCTTCTCGCGCACGATCATCTGGTTGATGTCGCTCAGAACCGAATAGACGCGGTTTAATTGCCGAATGTGCGCTTCCGCCCGCATGCGTTCACTAATGTCGTTAAAAACAATGGCAACCTGCCTAAGCTCCGGCTCGCCGACGCGATAGGCGCGAACCTCGTAGTAGCAGTTCAATGCTTTGGCTTCGTTGAGAAAATGCGCCGGCTCGCCAGTGAGTGCGATCTTCCCATAGATCTCGAACCAATACTCTTCATGAGCCGGGGCAAGCTCACGCATCCGCTTCCCCGCAGCGTCGTGCAGCCCGGTCTGCCTTTCAAACGCCGCGTTGATCTCCAGGAATCGATAGTCGGCGGGCTTGCCGTCCGCGTCGAAGATCATCTCGATGATGCAGAAGCCGTCGTTCATCGAGTCGAACAGGCCGTGATAGAGCGTCTCGCTCTTGCGCAGCGCTTCCTCGGCTCTCTTTTGCTCGGTGGTGTCACGGCCCACCACCACCGACCCGATGATTGCGCCCTCCTGGTCCCGGATAGGAGCAAAGCTGTAACTCCCGATCCACGTCTCGCCCGTATCCTTGCGGCGCAGGCCGTATACCTCGTTGGCGGCGATTTCTCCCCGCAGCGCCCTCGGAACCGCCCACATCTCCAGCGGAGCCAATTGCCCATCGGCCATCGACACTTCAAGGAAGTCTGGATATTCGGCCAGCGTCCTGGCGCACTCGGACTTGTTCCTGAACCTGTGAAACGTGGCAAAGGCATCGTTGAATTGGATGAATTGGCCCTTGGCGTCGGATATGAACACGGCGTCGGTCATGCTGGCCAATGCCACATCCAGTTTTTGGTTGCTCATCCACAGCGCCTGCTCCTCTTTATAAGCCGCAATAGACAGCAGGCTGCGCCGGTAGCCCTCGGCCAGCAGGCTGATCAGTATGCCCATCGTGGCAAACAAAACCAGGGCAACGTCATCCGAGATGCTCCCGATGGGAAAACCGAATGGAGGCAGAATATAGTAGTCCGCTGCCAGCGCGGCCAGGGCGGTGGCCAGCAGCCCTGGTCCCAGGCCGGCCAGTACTGCAACGATGATGATGGCCGGAAAGAAAGTGATGAACGGCGGCATGGCCAGGCCGAGACCCTGCACCAGGTAGTAGCGCAGCAGAAACGCCGCGGCAACTACAACGATCGCCATCGCGTAGCGAGCGAACGGCCGACCAAGCACGGCTTTGGAAATGTCCCGCATCATACGCAGCACCGAGACTAATCCCTTTTACTTTAGTAGGCTGCAATCTATTCCTGAAGGGTAATCGTCGATTGTGACGTTGGTCACTGCTATGGGGCTTTCAAGCGCGATTACCCCGGAACCACCGCGGCAAAAGGCTGCCCCCGCCTGTCTCGTGGGGAACGAACCTCGCCGCCATCGCTAAGGAAAATGAGGGAGACGGATTGCGGTTTCCCTTGCATGGAATTAAGGTCCATAAGCGCATGATGTTTCTAGGAAAGACTTTTTTTGAGGTCGATGCGGTGCAAAAAGCCAACCGAAATTGCCGTTTACCCCACCCCCCTATGTAATATCATCACTTTTTCAACGATAGAAATCGTATAAGTCTCAAATAATGAACAAGATACACTATTTCATAGTTAACTGACAAGTAACTGCAACGGGCCAATTTTGGCCCCTTTTTGGCTGATTCTGGCCATTTTGGCGCTGATAATGCCGCAAAATCGACGCCAAATTGCTCCCTTTTTTTGCCGCTCCGGCGCGCGTACACAAAAAATCCCGGACGCAGTAATGAATGCGCCCGGGATCGTTGCTCTTGAGATAACTACTTCGCCGACACCTTCAACATCAGGATTCCGTGCGGCGGCACCGTCGCCGAATACTCGCCGTTCTTGAACTTCACGTCTTTGTGCGCCCAGAGGTCGCGCGCCGATTTCACGCCGGCCAGCTTCAGGTCGCTTGCCTTCACCGTCGCCGTGGCCGGAGTCGTGTCCAGGTTCACCACGCCCACAGCTACGCTTCCATCGCTCAGCGGCTTCACCCATGACTCCAGCTTTCCGCTCTTCACTGGTGACGCCTGCTTACCCAGCGCATCCTGGTCCACCGCGATCACTTCCTTGTTCAGCAGGATCGACCTGGTGACATCCGACATGTTGCGGATATCGTTGCCTGCCAGCAACGGAGCGGCGGTTAGCGCCCACAGGCTCATGTGCGTGCGGTACTCGTCCGCGGTCATGTGCCCGTTGCCGATCTCGAGCATGTCAGGATCGTTCCAGTGGCCCGGCCCCGCATACGGAGCGGTCTTCACCTGCTTCTCGATGTTGTTCATCATGCTGTCCCACTCGTCGCGGATGTCGCCGGTGGTCCGCCACAGGTTGCCGCCCACCTTGTCGCCCCACTTCTCCACGTCGCCCATGCCGTACTCGCACAGGCTGTAGACGATAGGCCGGCCGGTCGACTCGAGCGCCTGGCCCATCGTCTGGTAGACAGGCTGCAAGGCATCGTTCTTATAGATCTTGCCAGCGCTGCACCAGTCGTACTTTAGATAGTCGATGCCCCAATCGGCAAACAGCTTGGCGTCCTCCTGCTCATAGCCATAGCTGGCCGGATAACCAGCGCACGTGCGCGGCCCGGGCGACGAGTAGATGCCGATCTTCAGCCCCTTGGAGTGCACATAATCGGCCAGCGCCTTCATGTCAGGGAACTTGTGGTTAGTGCCCAATATGCCGTTGGCATCCCGGGTGCCCTCCCACGTGTCGTCGATGTTCACGTAGATGTAACCGGCATCTTTCATGCCGCTCGACACCATGGCGTCGGCCATGGTGCGCACCGTCTTGTCATCGATCTTCTCGGCAAAGAGGTTCCAGCTATTCCAGCCCATGGGCGGTGTCTTGGCCAACCCGTTATAAGACACGTTGTGCACCGCCGGTGGCTCGATGTACTTCTCTTTCGGAAAATCGTCTGCTGCGGTGGCCGGCCGCGCCGTGTACTGCTGGCCCCACTGTCTCCCAGTAATGGTTCCATTGGACAGATAGCCCACGAAGAAGGGCTTTTTATCATTCCAGCCCACGCCAAACAGTTCGAAGTGCGGACCCTTCGCCGTGCCCTTCACATCGTTCTGAAATCCCAGCCCGCGCAGAGTCCCGGTGATTTGGTCGCCATTCTGGGTCAGATCCAGGATGGCCTTTTGCTGCTCGCCATTCTCCAGGGTTTTGCCTGTCGCCAACCAGCGTCCCGTCAGGCTTTGCGCCGATGCCGACGTTGCCAGCAGCACGGCCAGAACAACCGCCGCCACAACCGCCCACATGCTTCTCAGTCCAACTGCCTTCCTGTTCATGCATTCTCTCCCTTACGGTTATTGGGGCTTTCCAAACGATGTAGGTCAGGGTGGCCAACCTCAAGCGACGTTATCCTCAAGAGAACGCCACCCTGCACAGACTCGGAAACGCCACAGTCATCAGAAAGCCGCCTCAAAAACAGAATTGCAACACTCGTTTCCAAATCCCTTGCTTCATTCCGGCCTGCCGGGCGCGCTGTCGGGTCGCACCTCGATGGCGCGCATCATCTGCTGGTCATGCTCGTCTCGAATTTTTTTTACCTCATCGAAGCGATGCGACTGCTTCTCGCGCCGTGCGTCTCCGGTGCGCGCATACAGTTGCAACAGGCCAAAGTTCGCCGCATAGTTATCCACGTCCTCTCGCAGGGCCTGTTGGAAAGACGCGTCCGCCTGCTCAAAATCGCGCTTGGCCAGGCTCACCTGTCCCAGTTCCGCCAGGGTATCGGCATTTCCCGGCCGCAGGGCCAGCGCCTGCTTCAGATCCGCCGCTGCCTCGTCCAGCCGCCCTTGCTGGTGCGCGATCCGGCCGAGATAGTAGTGCGCATCCGCGGCGGTCTTTACGTCGCCCACCGCCTGCCGGAACCACGTCAACGCCGTGTCATAGTCCTTGGCGCGAAAGTTCGCCTCGCCCAGCGCCAGCGGTCCTTGTGGATCCTTGGGCTCGAGGGCGTGAAACTTCGCAAGATAGGACAGCGACTGCGAAGGATCCTCAGAAAACGACACCACGATGCCCATGCCGAGGTTGTATTGCGCATTGTTCGGATTGAGGCGTAGCGCCTCTGCGATCGCCTTGCGCGCCTCGGCCAGCAGCCCCATCCGCACGCAGATGGCCCCGAACTCATACGGTAGCTCGGCGTTATTGGGCTCAAGATCACGCGCGTGCGCCAGATATCCAAGAGCCCCCTCGTAGTCGTCGGCCGCCTTGGCCACCCGCGTCAGGTCTTCAAGGATCGGCGTCGAACCGCTGTTGGCGGCAAACGCGCTCTCCAGCGTGGCGCGCGCCTCCTTGAGCTTTCCGTTCGCCTCTTTTGCCAGGCCCAGCACGCGCAGCCCCTGGGGCGACAGCGCCTTGTGCCCGGCCGAGGCCTCCAGCAGCATCTCGATCAGGTCTGCCCTTCGGGCAGCGCGCAGTGCCGGCAGGCAGGTGTCGACGTCCTGTTCAGTCAAATCCGCATTCGCGGCCAGCACTTTGGCCGCCTCATCGGCAGTTTCGCGCGGCCCCAGAGCCGCACGGTCGGCACACAAGATGGCTTCTGCGCCTACCTGCTCCCTGGCCTTGGGACTCAGCTTCCTGACCTGCTCCAAAGACAGCCGGTGGTCCCCGTTCCACAGATAGCTCGTGGCCATCTGGTAGCGCGCCTCATCGTTGCCGGGGTCCATCTCCAGTACCTTCTGGCTCAGCCGTAAAGTCTCGGCGCGCGCCGCCTTGTCGGTCGCAGCCTCTGGCATCCTGATCCGACTCAGGTTCAGATAGGCGCTTGCCAGCCGAGGATTGTCGCGGATGGCCGCCTGGAACGCCCGTATCGCTTCAGCCGTGTACCCTTCCTGAATCTCTACCACGCCCAACAGGTTTTCGAGGCCACCGTTGTGCGGAAACCTCCCCTCGGCCGCGACAATCAGCCCGCGCGCCTGTTCGAGATTGCCACTTTCAATCTGCTTCTGGATCTCCTGCACGTTTCGCTCATAGGCGCTGGCCTGCTGCTCTGCGGCGTCTATCGAGGGGTGTCCGCCCGCGTGCGCCATTGCGTATACGGAGGCATATCCAGAGGTGTGCAGCAGAAACATTCCGCAGGCGCAGTACACCGCCAGCCGCCAGGCCACCCTGCGCATGCTTCTTCTTCTGCTGCACGTCATCGCCATCGCACTACTTGGGTCCATTACACTAATCTCCATGATTAATCGGGCCGTGGGAAACTTCGCATGTGCGCCTATGCTCGCACTTGCGCTGGCTCTTCCAGCGCTCTCCGGTGCTCAGGCGCCCACCAACGAGGCGCTCCCTTCTCCTTCTTCCCAGGTTTCCCCGCAGGATTCTCAGGTCGCTCCGCTCCATCTGCCGGCGGATACGGCCGATCGTCTCTCCCAGGCACTGGCCCGCCGCGACTACATATCCGCCGAGAAACTCCTGCTCTCCGAGATTGACCGCGATCCCCATTCCGTCCGTGCCGCGCACCTGCTGGCCTTCATTGGCGTCATCTACTTCCGCAACCAGGACTACCCCAACGCCGTGGTGGCCTGGAACAAATCCGAGGCCATCACGCCCCTGGGCACCGATCTCCGCTTCTCCCTGGCCATGGCCTACATCCACATCGGCCATCCCGACTGGGCGCGCCTTATTCTTGAAAGCCTGGCCAGCGAGAATCCCAAAGATGCACTTTATCCTTACTGGCTGGGACGGCTCGACTACAACAGTCACCTCTATCCCGAGGCCACGCACCGCTTCCAGCAGGCAGTCGAGCTCAACCCACAGATGGCCCGCGCCTACGACAACCTGGGCCTCTGCTTCTACTACCAGAATCAAAACGATCTCGCAATAGCCAGCTACCAGAGGGCGATCCAGCTCGACGCAGCATCGCCGCACCCTTCGCCCTGGCCTTACCTGAACCTGGCCATCACCCAGCAGTTCCTCAATCAACTGCCCGACGCCGAGAAGAATCTTCGCCAGGCGCTCCGCCTCGCCCCGGACCTCGCCAAGGCGCACTTCCAACTCGGAACCGTACTTGAAGGCCTCCGGCGTCTTGACGAGACCCTCGCCGAACTGCACGAAGCGGCCCGCCTCGATCCCTCCTACGCCGAACCCCACATGGCCATGGCGCGTGTCTTGCACAAACTTGGCCAGGAAGCTTCCGCGCGCGAAGAGGTTCAGACCTACCTCCGCCTCCATCCCCACTCCACCCCTTGAGCCAGCATGGAATAAGGGCGCGACAGCGGAGAGCGCCTGTCCGACACATCGCTGTGCAACCCGCCGAGACATCCGACACTACCTCAGATCTGCGCCGGCAGACACCGCCCGCCGGCAACGTTCTGTGCATCTGCAGGCAGGAAAACGCCACCCGGCCCTGCAAGGCAAGACCGGATGGCGTTGTGGTTGACTAGGACATCCCTAGAACTCGATTCGCCCTGCAAATTGAATCGAGCGCGGCGCCGAAGCATCGCCATTCCAGGTTCCGAACGCCTTGTTAGCTACATCGGTAACGAACGCACCTCCCGGGCCGTTGCCTTGCGAGATGAGTGCGTGGAGGTTGAGTGCATTGAAGAAGTTTGCCGAAAACTTGAAGTTCAGTTTCTCGGCAATCTTCGTGTTCTTGGTCAAAGACACATCGGCGTTTTTGTAAGACGGACCATAAATCGTCGAGACCGCCTTACCGTAGCCGGTGTACCCAAAGACTGTGAATGCGCTGCTGCTCTCAAATGCCGCCGGGTTGAGATAGGTTGCTCCATTGGCCGGATTGAACCCATTCCGCCCATGTAACAGCACCTGCTGCCCGGGAACAACGCCGGGCACGCAACCTTCCCGGAAATTACCCGCGATTGTCGAAGTTTGGCAAGTCGATGAAGAGAACGAGAACGGCGTTCCGTACTCGTACCGATAGATCGGGCTTACCTGCCAGCCGCCTACAACTTTGTCCGCCACCCCCGAACCATTCAGGAAGGCCTTGTTACTGCCGAAGGGCAGATCGTATACAACAGCGATCTGTCCGGTCATGGGAACGTTGTCTGGAGCCAGCGCCCAGGCACGCCCGATGTTGTAGGGTGAGAACGCCGAAGTATTGCCGGCGCCACCCGCATTCCCTTGTGTTGAGAAGGCCGAGTTGCTGTACAGCTTCGACACGGTGAGAGAGCCGAGGACGTAGAGGCCATTGGTGATGTGCCGCTCCACGCGTCCTTGGAAAGAGTTGTAGAACGAGTTTCCATGTTCTTCGTTTTCGCCCTGCAGCGTGCCGCAATACTGTGGGTACGGCAGCAGCGCCTGCTGGATTGTCGGCGAGCAGCCGGTCATCTGGGCTGCCCAACCGGTATAAGGCACATTGACTCCGTCCTTGGTAAAGGTCGCGGGACCATTGGCGTCGTTGTAGCTGACGTTCAAGTCGCTACCGAGCCCGAAGATCGCCGAGTTATTCGGATTAAGCACGTTGAGGGGGCTAAGGGCAGATGGCAGGTGCGTTCCCTTTGTTCCCACATAGGAAATGCTGGTAAAGAAGTTGTGCGGCAACTGCCGCTCGATCGTCAGGTTCCACTGCGACGAGTATGGCCTCTTGTTGCCGTCCAAGGGGCGGTATAGCGAAGGGCTGGTGCCATTGTCGAAGCCGGAGTTGATGTTGCTAGCTGTCGGCCCGACCTGCGCAGTAGAAATGCCCGACGCGAGATACAGAGCGGGCACTCTGAATCCGCCGCTGGGCGACTCGCTCAGGTTAAGCTGCTTGTTGAATCCATCCTGGCTCATGCCGCCACTCCAGCCAGGATAGAAGGCCTGGCCGAAGTAGACGCCATAACCAGCCCGTACGACCGTCTTCTCATTGAGCGAATAGGCGAAACCGACGCGAGGGGCCAGATTCTCTTTCTCCGGAGTCTCGGGGTAATCGGCACCATAGCTCGCTCCGCCCCACTTGTTGCCGGCAAACGCCAGACGACCCTTGAGTTCGGTGCCACTTTCTGTCACCGCGTCAGGATTCGAACCGGTGGGATCGAAGAACGAGAGGTTGTCAAACTTCTCCTTAAATGGCGTGACGTAGTCCCAGCGCAGGCTGTAATTCAGCGTAAGTTTGGGGTTGATGCGCCATGAGTCTCCAAGGTGCGCCGCGTAGCCGTACTGCCGCGGATACTCTGCATGTACGTTGTAGTACGTCACACTAGCGCCGCCCACTGCGCCTAGGTAGAAGCTGGCCATCGGGTCGCCTGAGCAGCCCGCCGGACAGATGTCCGTGTTCGATGTGCCGGTGGTGTCGGCGTTAAAGGTGAAGCTACCGCCCTGGTTGTTAGCTTCGTGGATCGATGTGCCGGCCAGGCGCCATTCAAAGCCCGCCTTCAGCGTGTGCCGGCCAACCACGCGGGTGAGTACCTCGTTAAGCGCGTATGTTCCGCGGGTGGTTGTGGCTTGGGACCCCTCCGGTGCATCACTGTTGCCAAGCTGTGAATAATAGCTGCCAAATCCCATCTCTGGCAGCCAGTTTGGATTGGCTACGCCAAGCACTTTGGGCAGATTCGCCTTGCCGTTCAGGGCATAGTAACCTTCGTTGCGGTTAAGGTAGCCCAAGGTAAAGTGGTTGGTCATCACGTCGGAGAAGTTGTGCTCCCAGTTCAGGCGCTGAATCGGTGCGTTCTCCGGGCTTGCCGGATCCGCCGTCGAAAGTGCGATCGGCAAATTGGTAGCGGCGTTCAAGCCGCTGTACTGCCACCAGTAGGTGTAGTACAGATGATCCTTGCTGCCCACATTGAAATCCGTGCGCCAGAAGTACACGTTTTCGCTGGCCGTCAGCGAACCCTGTCCGGCTTTCGGAATGTAGTAGTTGTTGATCTCTGCGCTGTTGGTGGGACTTGGCATCGCGGCAATCCACGCGGCGGCCACCGGATCCTCATACGTCGGATTGATTTGGTTCGTCATGCCCTGGTAAGCGATCGGAGTTCCGGCATCCGCACCATACTTGGCCGGATCGTTGGGGTAATACAACTGCGATCCCCACGCGCTGAAGTTGCCTGTGCGAGCGTTTACCGAAGCAATCGACATGGTTGCCGAGTTTGCGGCGCCGTGATCCTGGAAGCCTTCCCAGTTGAAGTAAAAATATCCCTTCAAAAACGAGTTGTTGCCATGCATCTTTGGCAACCAGATCGGGCCGCCAATGTTCGCGCCGAAATCGTTTTCCTTGTCCGGCGGCTTGGTCCCGCCGTAGGGCGTTGCATTCATTGCGTCGTTGCGGATGTACTCGTAGCCAGCGCCGTGGAATTGCTCGCCACCGCCCTTGGTCTCGATGATGATCTGGCCCGAAGTCGTATTGCCATATTGCGCATCGTAGTTCGAGGTCAGTACGTGTACTTCGCTCGTGATGTCGGGCGACATGCCGAAGTCGGTTTCAAGGCTCACCATGCCGCTCTGGTTCATGAAGCCTTCCATCGCGGTCGCGCCGTCAACCACGGCCTCATCGCCTGTCGCCAGGCCGCCGTTGATACGCGCGTTATATGCGTTGCCGCCGCCGCCCGTCGACACACCGGGAAGGAAAACCGCAACAGTTGCCGAAGATCGTGGGGCGCCTGAAATCGTCAGCGGAAAATCCTTGAGTGTTTCTGGATTAATACCACCTTCCAGCGTCGGGTTGTCATAGTTGATCAGCGATGCATCGCCGATCACGGTTACCGTCTCGGCCGCATTGCCAACCGATAGGCGCACATCAATGCGAGCCGACTGATTCACGGCCAGTTCGATTCCATGATGGGTTGTAGATTTGAAGCCCGCTGCTTCCGCAGTCAAATCGTACTTGCCGGGCGTCAGGTTGCGGAATGTGTATTCGCCAGTTGCGGCGGATACAAAATTCGATTGAAACGCTGTCGCCAAATTGGTCAGCGTCAGTTTCGCTCCCGGAATAGCAGCGCTATTTTGATCCGTCACCGTACCGCTGAGAGCAGCGTTCGTATCCTGGCCATAGCCTCTGGAGCCTGTGGCCACGAGTAGCACTCCAATCAGAACGAGTAACAGAGTGGGCGTCACAGCTTTGAGCTTTCTCATATAGTCTCCTGTCAAAGATGTTGAAATCGAATCCCGGCTGCAACGTCTTCCATGTCCGGCTATTGCTGCAGCGAATTCGCCATGATGCTGCCTCAGACGGCCAGACCGATTCTGTATACTTCACCGGGATATCATCTCTTCTGCACCCAGCGAACGTGCCGTACGTGTTCGCAAGGTGCGTCTCATCTCCGTTCTCCCCCCAAGAATAATGAGACAAACCGAGAGGTAGAAAACGTTTTCCCGAATGCCCCAGAATATAGGTCGCCGAAAACGCTTTTGTCAACTCCTTTCTTTTTAGCGATATTTTCTGGCGCAGATTCGACTCGCGAGAGTCTTCGGCATCTGAGGTCTCGAAGGAATTGCAACCGACACACTCATTCATGCACCTTCGATGTGTTCCCTTTACATGGTCCGCCTGCAGGCGCTTCAATACCCATAGATGGACGGTATCCATCTCTTTAAGATTCCAGGAATCCTATGACGTTTCTGACCCGCCGCGCGCTCCTCGCTGGAATCGGAGGCAGCCTTTTGGGCCGTATCTTGCGCCGCGGTACTCCTGCGAATCCGCTCCTCGCGCAGAACCCGCCCGCCTCGCCTGCGACCTCCGAATCCCGGCGCTTTTGGTTCACCGACGTCGCATCCCGATCCGTCTTCCCTTATCGCACCAACAACGGCTTCACGGGTAGAAAATACTTTCCTCAGCCCATGTGCGGCGGTGTGGCGGCCATCGACTACGACGACGACGGCCGCATGGACCTGTTTTTTACCAACGGCGCCACCCTGCCCGGCTTGGCCAAAACCTCGCCTGGATTCGACAATTGCCTGCTGCGCAATCGCGGCGACGGAACTTTTGAAGATGTCACTGCCAAGGCCGGGTTAGGGGGAAGTTCGCTAGGCTTCAGCTTTGGCGTCGCGGCAGCCGACTACGACAACGACGGCTTCGACGATCTCTTTATCTGTAACGCGGGGCGTAATGCTCTCTACCACAATAACGGGGACGGCACATTTACCGATGTCACGGTCGGCTCCGGCCTGGAACACAAACCGCTGAACGTGCTCAGTGTCGGCGCGGCCTGGTTCGATTACAACAACGACGGCTTGCTCGACCTCATCGTCACCAACTACACCGTATGGACACCCGAAACCGATCTCCGCTGCCAGATGGATGACAAGCGTGACGAGTATTGCACTCCCACGGTCTACAAGAGCGTCCCTTCGCGCCTCTATCGCAACCTGGGCGGTGGCCGCTTCGAAGACGTTACCGAATCGAGCGGGATAGGCAAGGCGCTCGGCAAAGGCATGGGCATCGCCATCGCCGATTTCAATAACGACGGCCGCATGGACGTTTTCATCGCCAACGACACCGAGCCCAACTTTCTCTTCCTCAACCAGGGCGACGGCACTTTCAAGGAGGTTGGCCTGGAGTACGGCGTCGCCTACAACGCGCAAGGCGACAGCGTCTCCGGCATGGGGTGCGACGCAAAGGATTTCGACAACGACGGCTTGGTCGACGTGGTCTACAACGATCTCTCCGGCCAGGTGTTCGGCCTGCTGGGCAACGAAAACGGAAAGTCTTTTGCCGATCTCACCTGGAGTAGCAAATTTGGCTCTCTTACGCACAATCTTTCCGGCTGGAGCATCGGTTTCATCGACTACAACAACGACGGCTGGAAGGACATCTACTCCGCCAATGGCGACGTGGACAACTTGAGCGCAACCTCAAAGCAGAGCGACACCATGTTTCAGAATCTCGATGGCAAAAAGCTGGCCGACGTCACGGCGCAGATGGGGCCAGACTTCGCCGTGCCCGGCTACCAGCGCGGCTCGGCCTTTGTGGACCTGAACAACGACGGATTCATGGACCTCGTCGTCACGTCACTGGGCAAGCGTCCACGCATCTTCATCAACAACGCTCTGGTCAAGCACCACTGGATGCTGTTCGATCTGCGCGGCCACATCAGCAACCGCAACGGAATCGGCGCACGCATCCGAGTGGTGACCGCGTCGGGCCGGTCGCTTTACAACCACGTAACCACCAGTGTCGGCTTCATGTCCTCAAGCGATCGCCGTGCGCATTTCGGCCTAGGGGCGGAAACAAAGATCGATTACGTCGAAATCCGCTGGCCCAGCGGTATTGTGCAGCGCATCGATCATCCCGCCGTCGACCAGATTCTCAAGGTTGAAGAACCAGCAAAGCAGCTACTTTGACTCCACAACTGTCAACACCTGGTCCGCTTTAACGTTCACCAGCACCTGCTTTACGCCCGTGGGCCAAGTCAGATCGACCCGGTCGATCATCGTCGCCTTGCCCAGCCCGAAATGCACGCGCTTGTCGCTCGAAGAGTTATAGCCCACGGCTGTCGTCGCCTGGTTGTACTGGACGCCTTTACTGGTTGTAATTTTCACTTTCGTTCCCAGCCCATCGCGGTTATCCTTCGTGCCTACGAGCTTCAGCAGTATCCAGTGATTTCCATTGGCCGTCCGATTCATCAGGATTTGCGGCCGGTCGTCGATCACGCTTACCACAACGTCGATTTTGCCATGGTTGTCGAGGTCGCCGAAGGCCGCGCCGCGATGCGCACGCGGCTCAAGAAATGCAGCGCCGGCGCTGGAACTGACGTCGGTAAACGTAAGGCCGCCGTTGTTCCGCAGCAGTCCGTTCGGCAGCAACGTGGGCCGGTGCAAAACCTCTTGCTCGTTGTCCAGGATAGCCCCGCCGTCCACGAACAGATCTTTCCACCCGTCATTGTCGAAGTCGAATGCGCCCGTGCTCCATGCCGTCATGCGCCGGCTGAATGCCGTCATGCCCGAGGTGTCCGTTACCTCCTCAAACTCCGTGCCGGTGTTCCGGTAAAGCGGAAAGGTGTTGCCGAACATCGCGGTATGAAAGATGTCGGGCCTGCCGTCGTTGTTCAGGTCGCGAAACTCCGCCCCCATGCCCGCCACGGCTTTGCCATTGGCAGTGTAGGCCACTCCCATCTCGAGCGCCACGTCCTTGAACGTGCCGTCGCCGTTGTTATGCAGCAGGAAATTGGGAAATGTATCGTTGGAGATAAATACGTCCTCATACCCGTCTCCGTCGTAGTCGGCGAATGCCAGGCCCATCCCCTTGCCTACGTACTGGCCGATGTGCGACGCTGCCGAGACATCCGTGAATGTCCCGTCCCCATTGTTGCGATAGAGGATATTGGGCGTGCCCTTGAAGTTCCCCGGCGCGCAATAGGTGCGCCGGTCGCCGATCGAGCACAGCTTGGCGTTGCTGATGTTGTAGTCGAGATAGTCGATCACCAGCAGGTCGAGGCGCCCGTCGTTGTTATAGTCGAACCAGCCGGCCGCCACCGCCCACGGCTTGCCATATCCGGCAATCGTCCCGCCGACGCCAGCCTTGTCCGTCACATCGGTAAACGTACCGTCGCCATTATTGTGCAGAAGTTGATTGCGATTGACCCCGGTGACATATAAATCAACGAATCCGTCATTGTCGTAGTCGCCGGCCGCCACGCCCATGGAGTAGCCAGCGCCCATTACCCCGGCCTGCTCCGTCACATCGGTAAAGGTGCCGTCTCCGTTATTGCGATAGAGCCGGTTCCAGTAGCCAGGGTTTGTTTTTTCGAGCGACGGAATCGCTGCGCCGTTGGTAAAGAAGATGTCCAGCAGTCCGTCGTTGTTGTAGTCGAACAGGGCCACCCCGCCCAGCATGGTCTCGATCGAATAGCGCTGCGGGCTGATGCTGTTGCGGAGATGAAACTGGATTCCTGACCGCTCGATAAGATCGTCAAACGTGATCGGCGAAGCGGCGTCTTTCGGCGCCGGGTGCCCCTGTGCCCTCGCGGTCACCGACGCCCAAGGGGCGATGCCCAGCCATATCAGCCCCGCCGCGGCCAGACAGGCCATGCGCCGCCAAAGCCGCCCCGCCCGGCATCGGGCATGCGCCGCCTTCGTCGCTTTGGCTTGGCCCGGCATCGGAATCATGCCAAGTATATATGGCGTCGCTGTCGATTTCCCGCAACCAGTAGAAAATCGACCGTTGCCGCTCTTTGGGACCGTTTCGATGTTGGGGGGTGTCGCGCTATAGGTAGTTCCACTGCTGTAGGCATCTGACCAATTGCGGAAACCATTCTCGAAACTTGGCATCGAGCAAGTGATCCAGCATTGTACACCGCACCTGAAGTAACAGATACCTCCGGCCTTCACCTGCAGGCCGAGAAGAGGTCTGAAGGTAGGAGCGCGTTCATTCTGAAGACGACCAATGCCGGCGACAAATCGCTCACTCAGGCCGCTTCGAAGACCACGGACAGTTGGGGATATGGTCGCGGGCGGCTCAGCGTCCTTAGGTAGCGTCGGCCAGTCTGAGACTACGCGCCACTAAATCGAATTCCTCCTGCGCCGCCAGAGCCCTGAGGGCAAGATACTCCATGAATGGTCACAGACCGCGGACCTGGTCGACTGGAAGAGCCTGCCCTACGAATACAGGTCCGCCGATGCAACCCCACTTCTGCTTATGGTCATCAACGACTATCTGCGCATTAGAGCATTTTCGATTCACATATTGACATCACGGCGGCATACAAGGTGGCCTTTTCTTAAGGAAAAAGCCACTCGGCTTTCCGGTTTCTGTAAAGAGCAGAATCGAAAATGCTGTAGCGGCGACACTACATTCATCGCCGCCCTCAGGGAGAACTGGCCCGCGCATGGTAGTTCAAGTCTTCCCACAACACGGATGGAGACGGAATCCTCAGCAACTCGGAGGGTACGGCCTGGGTTGAATCCGGGGTCCCGCGATGCCCAGGCAGTCCTGTCAGGCCAATAGCGTAATTACAAATGCGTAATGATGCCGGCCGAAATGTCATCCCGTCTGGCTAGGGGTGCGTCCCTGCGAATCCCCCGCTGCTACAATCGAAAAAGGCCGAAAAGCCGCCATTTCAACAGCTTTAACAGAACAAGTATGAGCAAGAAGTCAGACCGATGACCCTCCGCCTTTTCAATACTCTTTCGGGACAAGTGGACGAGCTGGTCCCCTCCGATGGCAAAGATCTGCGCATGTACGCCTGCGGCCCCACGGTCTACGACTATGGCCACATCGGGAATTTCCGTACCTTTTTGCAGGTGGACGTGCTGCGCCGCTTTCTGAAGCTCACTGGAATCAAGGTCCGCCACGTCATGAACATCACGGACGTGGACGACAAGATCATCCGCAATGCGGCAGCGGCCGGTGTCTCCATCGGCAAGTACACGGAGCGCTTCGAGCAGGCCTTTTTCGAGGACCTGGAATCTTTGCGCATCGAACGCCCGGAACAGATTGCCCGCGCCACGGAGCACATTGACCGCATGGTCCAGTTGGTCCAGAAGCTGGCCGCGGCGGGCGCTGCCTATCAGACCGAAGACGGCTCCTGGTACTTCCGGCTCTCTTCCTTTCCCGACTACGGCAAGCTCAGCAAGAAGGACCTCTCCGGCATGGAAGACGGCGCCCGGGTGGATGTGGACGAGTACGAGAAGGATTCGGCCCGCGACTTTGCGCTGTGGAAGGCCGCCAAGCCGGGCGAAACCTCATGGGATACGCCCATTGGGCGCGGGCGGCCCGGCTGGCACATCGAGTGCTCGGCCATGGCGATGGAATACCTAGGCGAGAGCTTCGATCTGCACGCCGGCGGCGAAGACCTGATGTTTCCGCACCACGAAAACGAGATTGCGCAGAGCGAGAGCGTGACCCACAAACCCTTCGCCCGGCACTGGATGCATGTGCGCTTTCTGCTGGTGGACGGGCGCAAGATGTCAAAGAGCGAGGGGAATTTTTATACCCTGCGCGACCTGCTGCTGAAAGGCTACAAGGCCTCGGCGATTCGCCTGGCGCTGATTTCCGTGCCGTACCGGCACCAGCTCAACTTCACCTTCGACGGGCTGATCGAGGCCACTGCCGCCATTGAGCGGCTGAGAACCTTCCACCGGCGGCTCACCACGGGGACCTACGCGGTCGGCGAGAATCCCGCGCTACAGACGGCGGCCAAGAAGGCGCAGGCCGACTATCTGGCCGCGCTGAGCAACGACCTGAACACCGCCGAAGCCCGCGCACCGATCTTCGACCTGATTCGAGCCGCCAACACGGCCATCGACCAGGGGCAGCTTTTTGCCGCTGATCGCGATGCGATTCTGCCTGTTCTTTCCAGCTTCGACGCCGTCTTCGACGTGATTGAGGACCGCGATGCCGAGCCGACAAGGCGCGCTCTGGAGTACGCGGAGCAGGCTGGACGGCTGGACGATGTAGCTCCCGAACTGCTGGCCCGGCAAGGGCTTACCGACGAGGCGATTGACGCACTGGTGGCAGAGCGCACCACGGCCAAGAAGCAGCGCAACTTTGCCCGCGCCGACCAGATTCGCAAAGAACTGGCGGAGAAGGGCGTGGTTCTGGAAGACTCGAAGGACGGCGTGCGCTGGATGCGGAAATAGCTTGCACTAGAATTCCCTAACAAGAGGTTCCCCATGGAAGCCAACGAAGCCCAGGAATTGCAGGAGCACGCCGAGCACGCCGAGCATGAAAAGACGCTTCGGCCGGTCGCCTTCACCATGAGTCTGCTGGCCGTGATGGTGGCGGTGACCACAGTGCTGGGACATCGCACCCACACCGAGGCCGTGCTGGATCAGAACAGGGCCACCGACCAGTGGAACTACTACCAGGCCCACAAGATTCGCGCCAGCGACACGGCTCTGGCAGCCGACATTCTCAGCGTGGTCACCATCGCGGACAAGGATGCCGCGAAAAAGATCGCCAAGGGCTATGCGGACCACGAGGAAAAATGGACCGAGAACCTGAAGGACGAGCAGGAGAAGGCCGAGGCGCTAGAGGGCAAAGTTGAGCAGGCCGAAGCGCGCGCTGTGCGCTTTGACTTGGCTGAAGCTCTGCTGGAGATCGGCCTGGTGATCACCTCCGTCACACTGCTCACCCGCAGCCGCGCCTACTGGTACATGGGAATCGTCTTCTCCGCCATCGGCATCGCGTCGGCGGTCTCGGTGCTGTTCCTCAAGTAAGCGAACGCAAGCGCGCCTCACTCCCCCGGCATCTCTTCGAGAGCCTCGATGGTCTGTGGCCTGGGTTTGGCCTTGATCTGGGCCGTTGTGAGCAGGAAGACCGCCAACAGAATCGCGGCCATGCCGGCAAACTCCGCAGGCTCGGGCCGCTCGTGGAGGAGAAAGATTCCCAGCAACACCGCGACCACCGGGTTGACGTAGGCGTAGGAGGAGACCTTGGCCAGCGGCACGTGCTCGATGAGGTACATGACGGAGGTGTAGCCGAGCAACGAGCCTCCGGTGATGAGGTAGGCGAGCGAGCCGACCGATGCGACATTCACGTGGAATTGGGGCCACTGGCCCAGCGCCGTTCCCAGCAAAGTGTTGAAAGCGCCTGCCGCCAGCATTTGCCATGAAGCAGCCACAAAGCAGTTGACGGGCAGGCGGGAACGGCGGGAGACGAGGCTGCCCGCGGTCCAGAAGAGCGCCCCGGCCAGAAGCACGCCGACGGCCACCAGGTGCGCGCTGTCGCCGGCCAGGCCGGAACGAAGAGAAGGCCAGACCAGCACCGCAAGGCCCACAAAGCCCAGCAACATGCCCAGCCAGCCGCGCACAGGCAGCGGCTCACCACCGGGCAGCACCATCTCCGCCAGCGCCACGCAAAGCGGCATGACCGCCAGCACCAATGAGGCCAGTCCGCTGGAGACCGTCTTCTCCGCATAGACCAGGGCCACGTTGTTACCGCTCAACAGTAACAGCCCGATCAGGGTCAAAACGCCCATGGTCTTTCGCGGCCACAGCAGCCTCAAACCTCGCCAGCGGCACCACGCAAGAAGAATCGCTCCGGCGATGAGAAACCGCGTTCCCGCCAACAGGAGCGCGGGCATCTGGGTCACGCCGATGCGGATGGCGGTGTAGGTCGAGCCCCAGAAAAAGTAGACGCTGGCAAAAGCCAGAGTGATGGACGCAGCCGTGGCGGGCTTGCTGAGCGAGGAGGTAGTCTGGCTGGCTGAGTTTGTCATTCCGTTGGTTCTATCGTAGAGCGAAACCAGGGTCACTGTGTCCTGTCGAGGGTTGTCGAAGGTCGCCGCTCCCTGAGTGGTCGCGTCGAGTTGAACGCCTTGCTTTCGGAATACCTCTACTCTGGTTTCGCTATAGCCTGAGAGCTTCTGGCCGCGTCCCGCTCCAACCCGCCCATGCGAACGGATCATGCAGCCGAGGGCAGGAACCGCCATAGTCATGCACGGTCAGTGCGTGTTATGCTCTGGCCAACGGGGTTTTCATGCACATGCGTGCTTCCAGAGGATTGCTGCCGATGCCGGCCAACCGTCGCTGGTCGCGGTCGCGCGCGCGCATCATTTGCCCACGGCGCCACCTGCGCGTGCTGCCCATCCGCACACGACCTAGTCTATTCGCCGGGGATTAGTCCCGGTCCGCCGAAGATACTCGCCCTTTGTTTTTCGCCCACCCCATCTCGCGGTTGGGACGAGCAGAACTTGAGGATTCCACCCCGTGGGATCCGTGGCCGCGTTGCATCCGATCCACCCTGCAGCAGGAGCCGCACAACCGCATCCATCGAGGAGAAAAGTCGATGACCAAGCAAGAAATGCACGCGCAATACGGGCCGAAACTGGTTTGTCCGCTGCCTGGGCCCAAGGCGCAGGCAGCCGTCGCGGCCGACCAGCGCCTGATTTCGCCCAGCTACACCCGGTCCTATCCTTTGGTTGCGAAACGCGGCCGCGGGATTCGCGTGGAAGACACGGACGGCAATGAGTTTCTCGACTTCGCCGCGGGCATCGCGGTGGTTTCCACCGGCCATTGCCACCCCGAAGTGGTCGCCGCCATCCAGAAGCAAGCCGCCGAGTTGATCCACATCTCCAGCACCGACTTCTACGACGAACACATCACCGACCTGGGCGATCGGCTTTCCGCGATTGCCCCCATGCCGGGCCCGCACAAGTTCTTCTACGGCAACTCCGGCGCCGAGGCCATCGAGTGCGCGCTGAAGCTGGCCCGCTATCACACCGGGCGTCAGCAGGTGATTTCGTTCCTGGGCGCGTTTCACGGTCGCACCATGGGCGCGCTCTCGCTGACCGGCTCGAAGCCCCAGCAGAAACGCCGTTTTTCGCCGCTGGTTCCCGGCGTGACCCACGTTCGCTATCCCTATGCCTATCGCGGCTGCTCGGGCGGAGCGCAGGATGAAGAGGTCTTCAGCCTGGGCTGCGCGCGCTACATCGAAGAGAAGCTCTTCAAGACCATCCTGGCGCCCGAGGAAGTGGCAGCCATCTTCATTGAACCGATTCAGGGCGAAGGCGGCTACGTGGTGGCGCCTGACAACTTCCTCCGCGAACTGCGCGCCCTCTGCGACCGTCACGGCATCCTGCTGGTGGTGGACGAAGTGCAATGCGGCGCCGGGCGCACCGGCAAGTGGTGGGCCATCGAACACTCCGGAGTCGAGCCGGATATGGTTTGCATCGCCAAGGGCATCGCCAGCGGCATGCCCCTGGGCATTTGCATGACCCGCGCCGAAATCATGGACTGGGTGCCCGGTTCGCACGCCTCCACCTTCGGCGGCAACCCGGTCTCCGTCGCCGCGGCTCTGGCCACCATCGACATCATCGAGCGCGAAGGCATGGCCAACGCGGCGCGTGTCGGTGGACTCATGCTGGCCCGTTTGGAAGGCTGGAAGCAGACTCACCCGATGGTGGGCGATGTGCGCGGACGCGGCCTGATGATCGGCGTGGAACTGGTGAAGGACAAAGCTACCCGCGAACCCGCGACGGCCGTGCGCAACCGCATCGAGACCCTGGCCTTCGAACGCGGGTTGATGGTGCTGGGCTGCGGGGAGACCACCCTGCGCCTGTGCCCTCCACTCATCCTCAACGAGTACGAAGCCACTGTCGCCCTCGACATTCTGGAAGATGCGCTGACGGTGGCGGAAAAGGAATACGCGCAGGGCTGAGGAAAGGCTCAAGGGCGTCATTCAATAACAAGGCTGGGCTGGAGGGCAGGGGTTTTCACCCTACTCACCAGCCCCGCTTCGTTTCTGCTTGTCCAGTTACTGAACCTTGTCCTCGATACGCACATTGGCGATTTCCGCCGTGCGGTGGGCGGCGCGTTCCAGGTTGTGCGCCATCTCCCGCGTGGCTAGGTTCTGTTCCTCGGCCGCCGCGGCCATCTGGTGCGAAAGGCCCGACAAGTCTTCGGTTTCACCAGCGATGCGGTCAATCGCGGCCATCGCCTTTGTGATGTCCCCCCCGATGGCGGCGACCTTGGCCTGAATCTCGGCGGTGGCCGCAGCCGTCTGTTCCGCCAGCTTTCTGACCTCGCTTGCCACCACGCTGAAGCCCTTCCCGTGCACGCCCGCCCGGGCCGCCTCGATATTGGCATTCAAGGCCAGGACGCTGGTTTGGGTGGCGATGGAGGCAATCAACTCCGCCACCTTGGCCACACCGCTCGAGGAGGTGCGGAGGCTTTGAATGGCCGCGCGGGTTTCAACGCTTGCAGCGCGCGACTTCTCGGCCGCCTGCGAGACATCCACGGCGTTTTTGGCAATCTCCGCAATGCTCGACTCGATCTCGTGGGTGGCCGTGGCCACCATCTGCAGGTTCCCGTTCAGATGCTCGACGTCGTTGCGCTGCGCCTCTTGCGCCTTGCGCAGCTTATCGATCGTCTGCTGGCTGCTGACGCCCCAGACGACCACCGCTCCGACCAATTCCCCCTCCGCGCCGTTCATCGGCTCAAACTGCAGGTCCAATTTTTCCTCGCCCAGTGCAATCGTCGTCCGATACGGAAGCTCCTGCGCGCCGCCCGGAGTCTTCGTGCCCAGAATCCTGCCGATATTTGCCAGATCCCTGTGAAGGAGGTGCACCGGCCTGCCCAGCATCTGTTCGACCGGCAGCGGCAGGTGCTTTTCGAGCAGCAGCAGAGCATGGCGCGAGGCCCTGTTCATGTAGCGCAGGATCATTCCCCGGTCGCAGAACATCGCATTGCAGGGCAACGCATCCAGCGCGTATTCAAAGCTGCGGTCCACCTCCTCGGCGAGGGTTTCCGCGGGCGCATCAAAATTCGTGGAAACGGGCGGCGGCGCGCTGCGCGGGGAGAACACGCCTCCGAACAGACCAAGGGACATAACGGGGTCTTCCTCCTCCGATCACTTTTCAGTCCTGTACCTTTCATCGGACGCAGAGGCGCGGAAAGATGGTCAATCTGCCCCTGGCAGCGGCGGTTTCCCATTTGGAGACAGGCCCGTTCCAAATTTGAAAGAGGGAAAACGAGCAACTCCGCCGCAACGAGCGGAAGCGCAATTTCGCAGGCTGCAGAAATATCCCGAAGTAGGGTAGCTGCTCGATCAGCCCGTGTGTGCGACTACTTCATGAAGAAGGTTCCGGTTGCAAAAATGTACAACCCGGCCGCGTTCACAACCACGTACCATCCAGCACAAGAGAGCTTTTGCTCTGCCGGCACATCTACAACTGGAGGGGCTCGTCTCTTCTTGAAGTCGCTCGATATGCAGGCATGCGGTCACAAAACGAGATCGATAGATTGACATTCGATCATTTATCGCTGTAGGATGACGATTCGCACGACCACGCAGGGGTCTCCTTGCCGAAGCGCCCGTACCAAGGGCTTCATTGCCCTATGGTTTCTGAGTGGCGCGCCAACACTGATTTGAAAGGCTGAAGCATGACCGGCGCTGTACCTGGATTGATGCTGGTAACTGTGGCTGCCGTGGCGAATGCGACGTTTACGCTCCCCATGAAATTCGCGCGGCATTGGGCGTGGGAGAACATCTGGCTGGTGTGGAGCTTTCTTGCGCTCCTGGTTCTGCCGGTAAGCGCGGCGATGCTCTCCATTCCATCGCTTGAACTGGTTTACCGGGAGTCGGGCCTTGGCGCCGTGGCGACTGTTGCCGTCTGCGGCGCGGGTTGGGGACTGGCTCAAGTGCTGTTCGGACTTTCAGTGGATGCCATTGGGATCGGTTTGGCTTTTTCCATTGTGCTTGGCATTTCCGCCGCGGTGGGCAGCCTGATTCCCTTTCTGCGCATGGGGAGAACCGCAATGGCTTCTCCGGCTGCGGGAGGCGTATTGCTTGGGGTGGCCCTGGTTCTAGCCGGCGTGGTGGCCTGCGCCGTGGCAGGCCACTGGCGTGAGAAGGCGCAGGGCACGAGTTTGCGGCACAGCCGCTCTTTTGGTGTGGGGCTGACGATGGCCATCTGCAGCGGCCTTGGCGCAGCCTCGATGAACTTCGGCGTGGCTTTCGGCGAACCGATTCTCAAGATCGCGACCGCACATGGCGCCAGCGCGCAGCAAGTGGTCTATGCCGTGTGGCTCCCGCTGCTCATGGCCGGCGCCTTGCCCAACCTGATCTATTGTGTCTACCTGTTGGGCAAGCAGCGCACTTGGGGCAACTTTCGCAGCCCGCACATGCCGGCGTATGGGTTGCTCGCGCTGCTCATGGCCCTTCTCTGGTTCTTCAGTACTGCCATGTACGGAATCGCCACGCGGTGGCTTGGCGATCTGGGCGTCGTGGTGGGCTGGCCGGTCTTCATGTCGTTGATCGTGATTACCGCCAGTCTGCTGGGCATCCTCACCGGTGAATGGAAGCGCTCAGGCAGAGCGCCTGTGCTTCTGCAGCTGGCGGGAATGTTGCTCCTGGTGCTGGCCGTGGTCGCGTTCTCGCGCGCACAGCGCTCTTCAACTTCCGCGGCGCACGCGGGGATTCAACATAACTCTGCGGTTTTGTGTACGGCAGGTTCTGCAACCATGGATCGATTCAATGTACGATAAGTTCCCCTTCATTCCGGTCTCGGATGCACGCGAAGACTGCCGCGCCGGCTGGCCCGCGATTGCCGCCGCGATACGCAGTCGCGTTCCCCAGGGCGCGGGCATTGTCTGCCTGGAATGTTACCCCGGCGTTTTGCTCGACAGCCTGTGTGCAGGCCTGGGCAGGGAACTGCATCCCGCCCGCATGGTGCGCGCCGATGAGTACTATCTTCCGGAATCCGAATTGGAACACAAGGTGCAGCCGCTGCTGACCGACGACCCGGTCTTTGGCCGCATGAATTCCTTTGAGATTGCCGACTATTTCGGTGGGGAAAATATCGGCCGCGCTCAGCGCGAGATTGGCGATTCAGGCGAGGAATTGGTGCTGGTGGTCGGCACCGGAGCAACGCTGATCGCGCCCCGCTGCGACGTGCTGGTCTATGCCGACATGGCCCGGTGGGAGATTCAGCAGCGCCAGCGCGGTGGCCTCATCGGGAATCTCGGCATCGACAACCTCAATGCAAGCGCATCGGCAAAATACAAGCGCGGGTTCTTCCTGGATTGGCGCGCCGCCGACCGGCTGAAGAGCGTGCTGCTGCCCAGGATTGATTTTCTTCTCGACACAAACAATCCGGAGGCGCCGCAACTCATTTCCGGTTCCAGCCTGCGCGCCGGGCTCCGGGCTGCGGTGCGGCGTCCTTTTCGCGTTGTTCCCTTCTTCGACCCTGGCCCGTGGGGCGGGCACTGGATGGAAGAGGTCTGCGACCTTCCCAAAGACCGCCCGAATTATGCGTGGTGCTTCGACTGCGTCCCTGAAGAGAACAGTCTATTGCTCGGCTTTGGCAAGCGGCGCATCGAGATTCCGGCGCTGGATGTGGTCCTGATGCACCCGCGCGCCCTGCTGGGAGAAGCTGTTGAGTCGAGGTTCGGCGCGGAGTTTCCCATTCGTTTCGATTTCCTGGATACGATGGGCGGCGGCAATCTCTCATTGCAGGTACATCCTCGCGTGCAATATATCCGCGAAGTCTTCGGCATGAAGTACACGCAGGATGAAAGTTATTACATCCTCGATGCAAAAGAGGACGCCTGTGTCTATCTCGGACTTAGGGAAGAAATAGATGCGAATTCCATGCTCCGCGATTTGAGCGCGGCGCAGCAATCGGAAACAGTGAGCTTCGACGCGGAGCGCTACATCAATAAATTTCCGGCCGTGAAGCACGATCACTTTCTGATTCCCGCGGGCACAGTTCATTGCTCGGGACGCAATAGCATGGTTCTGGAGATCAGCGCCACGCCGTATATCTTCACCTTCAAGCTGTGGGACTGGGCGCGCCCGGGCCTCGACGGCAAGCCGCGGCCCATCCACCTGAAACATGGCGCTGCCAACATCTGCTGGGATCGCCGCACGGAATGGGTGGAGCGCAACCTGATCCATCGCATCGAGGAAGTTGCGCGCGGCGAGGGATGGCGCGAAGAACGAACTGGGCTGCATGAACTGGAGTTCATCGAGACCCGCCGCCACTGGTTTACCGGCGTTGTGCCGCACGATACTCAAGGGACCGTGAATGTGCTGAACCTGGTGGCAGGAGACCGAGTTACTGTGGAGAGCCCGGCGGACGCCTTCGAGCCCTTCGAGGTGCACTATGCGGAAACTTTTATTGTCCCGGCCGCTGTGGGGCCGTATACGATTCGTCCATCCGAGGCCTGCTCCGAGGGACAATCTGAGTATGCAACCCTGAAAGCATTCGTAAGATCGACTTAAGGAATCTCTGAATAAGTGTGCGAGCGCAAGATGCATTGCGGAGCGAGATACAGTACGGTATGCTCTGAAATATGCCAGGCAGGACAGACCATCTAGTTGCTCGCCACGAATATATCCTCCGCCAACTTCAGGAAACGGGGTTGGTCGCTATCGACGATCTGTGTGCCGCGTTGAATGCTTCGCTGGCCACCATACGGCGTGACCTGGATGACCTGGAAGGCCGCTCTCTGCTGCGGCGCACGCGTGGAGGAGCGGTTCCCATCGGTCCGCTTTTCTACGAGCCCTTCCGCCACGACACTTCTTTTCAGGACATGGTCAGCAGTTTTGCCGAGGAGAAGCGGCGCATTGCACGTGCGGCAGCCGATCTGGTTCAACCTGGAGAGACGATTGCCCTGAGCGGCGGAACGACCACCACGGAAGTGGCCCGCAGCCTGAAAGCGCTGAAGGGAGTTTCCATCATCACGAACACAGTGAACGTGGCGATGGAACTCAGCAATCAGAAGGATATTGAAGTTATCGTGACGGGCGGGCAACTGCGTGGCAACTGGTTCACGCTGGTGGGGCCCCTAGCTAACTGCACCGCGGGAATGCTCTTTGCCGATACCATGTTCATCGGCGTTGACGGCATCGACGCCACGCAAGGCCTCACCTGCGCCCATCCGTCCGAGGCTGAAGTGCTGCGCAAGCTGGTCGAGCACTCCAAACGGAAGATCGTGGTGGCCGATCACAGCAAGCTTGGCTCGGTGGCAAAATGGCTTCTCTGTCCCGTCTCCGAGGTTAATATGCTGATCACCGACAGTGGAGCGAGCGATGAAGCGGTTGCGCCGTTCGAAGCGCTGGGAATCAAAGTCTCGCGCGTCTGAGCGATCCGGAATCCACGCGTCCTTCGCGGCTGCGTATGGGTGCGTTACGCCTCGGTCAGCAAAGCAGTTCTCCACTTGCTGTGCCAAAACCACGAGATCCGAAGAGCGCTCACGGCGTGGATAAAAAACAAGCGGGCAGAGGGGCAGGGGTTTACCCCCGCGCCTCGCCGAGAGCCAGTTTGAGGGTCATCTGCTTGCGTCCACGATAGAAGGTGACGCTGACGACATCGCCCGCCTGGTGCTTGTCCATGATGGCATTGATGTCCTGGGGATCGGTGACCTCGCGGCTGTCGATGGCCACGATCAGGTCGCCGCCCAGCAGGATCGGCGTATTGCCCACGTAGGCCTGCTGATTGCCGCCGTGTATGCCGGCCCGTTCCGCGGCGCCGCCGGAGACGACCTTCTGCACCAACACGCCGGAGTCGACGGCCAGCCCCATCTGCGAGGCCAGATCGGGTCCGATGGCGAAGGAGGTGATCCCGAGCGAGGGCCGTTTGACGCGGCCGAAGCGGGTCAGGTCAGCCAGTACGGCCTTGGCCGTGTTGATGGGAATGGCGAAGCCGATGCCGGAGCTCTGGTCGGCGCCGTTGGAGGCGATCATGGTGTTGATGCCGATGACCTCGCCGCGGGAGTTGAGCAGCGGGCCGCCCGAGTTGCCGGGGTTGATGGCCGCGTCGGTCTGGATGGCGTCCTCGATCGGCGCGCCGTCCTCGTTCTTGATGGAGCGGATGGAGCTGATGATGCCGCGGGTCATGGTGCCGCTGAGCCCGAAGGGATTGCCGATGGCGTAGACCTTCTGGCCTACGGAGAGTTCCGTGGAATCGGCCAGGGTGACCGGCTGCAGGTTGGGCGCGTCGATCTGCAACAGGGCCAGGTCGTGCATCTTGTCGGTTGCGATGACCTTGGCCGCGTAGGCGCGCTTGTTGCTGAGCATTACCTGGACGCCCCGGTTGGCGCCCTCTACCACGTGGTAGTTGGTCAGCACGTGACCGGCCTTGTCCAGGACGAATCCCGAACCCTGGCCCTCCTGCGGCACGGTTCCATAAAAGAAGTTGAAGACCAGCGCCTTGGAGGTGATGTTCACCACCGAAGGCGAGACCCGCTTATAAACCGCAATATTGTTCTGTTCCTCGAGGTCGAAGGCCGGAGCGGCCTGGGCCTCGGTAAGCTGCAGGGGCGAGCCGGTTGCCCTGGCCAGCGAGAGATGGCCCATGACCGCGGGGAGGTGCGTGGTGAGATACCAGAACCCACCCACCAGCAGGACAACCAGAAGAATCCGGCGCATTTTCATGGTTTTTGAACCCTGAAGACCTTTCAATATGAATACGGCCGCTGCGCGACCTGGTTCCACAGGGAGCGGCGCGGCTGCCACTTCTTATTCTAAAGACACATTTCCGAGGGAATGGTTGCTTTCCTCCCGCAGCCGGCTCCAAAGCTGCTCGACCTGGGCGCGGAGGGCCTCTTTGCTCCCCGCGTTGTCAAGAATATAATCGGCGCGCGCCGCCTTTGCCGCATCGGGAATCTGGTGTGAGAGGCGCCTGCGGGCATCTGCCTCCGCGGCTTCGCGGCTAGCTCCCGCCGGGCAGACCCTCCCGGCATATCGCGCGATCTTTAGCTCGTCCGGGGCCGTGACCACGACGATGCGGTCGATGCGCCGTCGCCAGTCTGCCAGGACGGTTTCCTGTTCGCCGCGGGCGCGGGCATCGCGTTCCACTTCGAAGATCAACGCCGACTCGATGACCGCCACCGCTGCCGGATTGCGCGCAAAAACCTCGTCCGTCCACCGCCGCTGGGCTTCAATCACCGCCGGGTGGACGATTGCGTTCAGCTCTTCCAGGCGATTGCTGTTCGGTTCGCCCTGGAAGGCCATCTCCGCCAGCTGAGCGCGGTTGAGCCGGCCGTCGGGCCCGACGACTGCCGGTCCGAAGTGCTTCACAATCCGAGCAAAAACCGGTTGCCCCGGCTCCATCAGCTTCCGCCCCAGCTCATCGGCTGTGATGACCTCGGCGCCCAGCTCCCGCAGATAGTTCGCCACGGTGCTCTTGCCTGAGCCCAAGCTTCCGGTGAGCCCGACCCTAAGCATCCTGGAGCCCCCGGCGCATTTTGGCGGCGCGCACGGTGTTGGCCATGAGCATGGCGATGGTCAGGGGGCCCACGCCTCCCGGCACCGGCGTATAAGCTCCGGCCAGCTCGAAGGCCTTGGGGTGGATGTCGCCCACCAGGGTCGAACCCCGCTTGGCAAAGGTGGCCTCGCGCTTGGCGTTTCCGGCAAACAAGCGGTCAAACTCCGCCCGCTCCGTGACGCGATTCATGCCCACATCGATCAGGGTGGCGCCGGGCTTGACCATCTCCGGCGTAATGAAGCCGGGACGCCCGATCGCGGCCACCAGAATGTCGGCCTGGCGCGTGATCTCTCCGAGGTTTCGCGTCTTGGAATGACAGATCGTCACGGTTGCATTCTGGTGCAAGAGCAGCATGGCCGCCGGCTTGCCCACAATATCGCTGCGGCCGACCACCACGGCGTGCTGCCCCGAGATCGGAATCCCGCTGCGCTTCAGAATCTCTATGATTCCGGCGGGCGTACAGGGGGCCAGTGCCGGCCTTGCCGCCAGCAGGCGGCCAGCGTTGACCGGGTGGAAGCCGTCCACGTCCTTGGCGGGATCCACTGCATCGAGCAGCGCCTTGGTGTCAACCTGCGCCGGAAGCGGCAACTGGATGAGGATGCCGTCGATCTCGTCGCGAGCGTTCAGCGCGGCCACCAGGGCGAGCATCTCTTCGGTGGTCACCGTCGCGGGCGGCGTGATCAGGTCGCTATAGAGCCCCAAGTCGGCGCAGGACTGCACCTTGCTGCGCACGTAAATCTCCGACGCCGGCACATGCCCCACCAGAACCGCCGCCAGTCCCGGCCGAATGCCGCGCCCGGCCAGCAGCTTTACCTCTTCCGCCACTTCCTGCTTGATCTGGGCGGCAATCGCCGCGCCATCCAATATCTTCGCCATCGCGTACCCCGAAGAATCATCGTATCGCGTCGCGCGCCGGAGCGGCGTATCTGTCAGGTTTGCCGAGGGAAAGTCAGGCCAATCTCCCCAGGGGAATGGCATCACAATCAGATGTGATTTGCCTCACATACAGTCGTTAGAGCAACCCTTGTAGGGTCAAACCCACGAGAAGTGTTCTAAATCACACTGGAACCTACTCGCGAAACCTCAGTACGCCGCCGTTGCAGAGAGGGTTGATGAGCGTCTTCAAGGATACGGGGCATCTTTTTCGGTTCGCGGGGCTTTTCGTCCTCGCCTTCCTGATCTTCCTGGTGGTGCGCGGTTACGTCGTGCCCAAAAGCTTCGGACAGTATGGGCACTACCGTGGCGCCGTACTCGCGGAAATGGCCGCCCGCCCGGTAAAGTTTGCTGGCCACCAGGCCTGCGAGACCTGCCATGTGGACGTAGTGGACAAGAAGAAGGACGGCAAGCACGCGCACGTCAACTGCGAAGCCTGCCACGGAGCCCAGTTCGCGCACTCCAGCGCCGAAGACCCTTCCACGGTGAAAGTTCCGCTGCCCGACACGGCCGTGCTCTGCGTCCGCTGCCACACCGCCAGCGCCGCCAAGCCCAAGGACTTTCCGCAGATTGTGCCCGCCGACCACATGACCGGCATGGCCTGCGAAACCTGCCATCAGCCGCATAGCCCGGGCATGGATACGCCGGCGCCCAGCGCTCCCGCCACAGCCGCAGGAGGTGCAAAATGAACATTTCCCGGCGTCACATGCTCATTCTGCTGCCCGCGGCGGCCGTTGCCTGGGAGTCCGTGCTGGCAGGAACCCCCGAGGACGCGCCCAACTACAAGATGCCCGAGCACTGGTGGGGCATGTTGATCGACATTCCCAAGTGCATCGGCTGCGGCAACTGCGTCCGCGCCTGCCAGGCCGAAAACGACGTTCCCGACGGATACTTCCGCACCTGGGTGGAGCGCTACCACGTCTCGGACGAAAACATGACCAATCCCCAGGTGATCTCGCCCGACGGCGGCAAGGAAGGATTCCCGGTGGTCGCCGAGGATGAAGGCAAGTATTTCTTCGTCCCCAAAATGTGCAACCACTGCGCGGACTCGCCCTGCACGCAGGTTTGCCCGGTGGGCGCGACGTTCATCAGCCCCGACGGCGTGGTGTTGGTGGACCGCAAATACTGCCTGGGCTGCGCCTATTGCGTGCAGGCCTGCCCGTATGGCTGCCGCTACATCCATCCAGAACTGAAGGTCGCCGACAAGTGCACGCTTTGCTACCACCGGATCACCAAGGGCCTCACCACTGCCTGCTGCGAAGCCTGCCCCACCGGGGCGCGCCAGTTGGCCGACCTGAAAGACCCCAAAGATCCCATCCACGAGTTCCTGAAAACGCACAGCGTGCAGGTGCTGAAGCCGCAGATGGCCACCGGCTCCAAGACCTTCTACAACGGGCTCGACGGTTCGGTGCGGTGAGAGCGGCCAGCCGTCAGCTATCAGCTGACAGCTGACGGCTGAAAGCTGATAGCTAACAATGAGGTTCATATGAACGGAGTGGAAGGCTTCATGTATCCGAACGAGGTGGCGCTGCAGTGGAGCGTGCTGATCGTTTTGTATCCGTACATCACCGGCCTGGTGGCGGGCGCCTTCATTCTCGCCTCGCTGGTGCGCGTCTTCCGGGTCCAGGCGGTTGCGCCCACTTATCGTCTGGCGCTGCTCACGGCCCTCGCCTTCCTGCTGGTAGCGCCCCTGCCGCTGCAGTTGCACCTGGGCCACCCGGAGCGCTCGCCGGAGATGTACTTCACGCCGCACAGCACCTCGGCCATGGCCATGTTCGGTTATGTCTACCTGTGGTACCTGATGGCCGTGCTGGTCTTTGAAATCTGGCTCGACTATCGGCGCGACATCGTGCTCCTTTCGCAATCGAGCAAGGGACCCTTGCGGCTGCTTTACCGCGTCATGACACTGGGCTCCAGCAACATCAGCCCACGCGCGCTGGCCATCGACGAGCGGGCCGGATGGATCGTCACTCTGGTCGGCATTCCCTCGGCCTTCCTGCTGCACGGCTATGTGGGCTTCATCTTCGGCTCCATCAAGGCCAATCCCTGGTGGTCGTCGCCGCTGATGCCGGTGGTCTTCATCTTCTCCGCCATGGTTTCGGGAATCGCCGCAGTGATGCTGCTCTACATGGCTATTACCAAACTGCGCAAGCTGATGATCGACGTGCGATGCGTGGACACCATCGCCATGTACCTCTTCTATATCTTCATCATCGACTTCAGCCTGGAGATGCTGGACCTGGTTCATCGCATCTACGAGGCCGACGAGTCATTCCGCAGCCTGGACTTTCTGGTCCACACCCAGCTCTTCATTCCCCACATCGTCATCCAGATCTGCCTGGGCACGCTGACGCCCATCGTTCTGCTGGGGATTACGCAGGTGGTGCATCTGTCGGAGACGGTGCGCAAACGCATGTACGTCGTCGCCGGCTCTCTGACCCTGATCGGCATCTTCGCCATGCGCTGGAACGTAGTGATCGGCGGCCAGTTGTTCTCCAAGAGCTTTCTGGGCTACACCACTTACAAGATGAGCCTGGTGACGCGCGAAGGATTGCTGGTGGCCATCGCACTGACCCTGCTCCCGCTGCTCTTTCTGTGGGTGCTGGTAAAGCTGTTGCCCCCGTGGCCGGAAAAATCGCAGCACGCCTCCGCCGCGGCGGATTAGGGTGCGGTCTGATTCCTCTCCTCTTCGGGTAGGGCTTATGAATGATCTTCCCGACGCGATCGAACGGCTGACAACCCGCCTGGAAGAACTCGAGCGGCGCGTCGATGTGCTGGAACATCCCTCCGCGGAGTCCGGCGCGTTCCCCGCTCTGCGGCCTGAAACGTGGCAGCCCGAAACCGCACCTTTGGTGGGCGTCGAAGAAGAGCCCGCCTTTGCCCAGGCCAGCGGCGTCTTTCCCGTGTTGGGCAAGGCCATGCTGGGCATTGCCGGCGCTTACCTACTGCGCGCCGTGGCCGAGTCCGGTTCGCTGCCCCTGTTGACCATTGCGGCCGTCGCCATTGTTTATGCGCTTCTTTGGCTGGTGGCAGCGGCGCGGGTCAAGCCCGAAGCGTGGTTGCACAGCCTCATCTATGCCGGCGCCTCTGCGCTGATTCTGGCTCCCATGCTTTGGGAACTTACTTTGAAGTTCAAGGTATTGCCGCCGACGGTCACCGCCGGCATTCTGGCGGGCTTCGTCCTGGTGGCCTCGGCGTTGGCGTGGAAGCGGGATCTTGTGCCGGTCTTCTGGGTGGCCAACGCGGCCGCTGCCCTGACGGCCCTCGCCTTGTTACTGGGCACCAGCGAATTGCCGCCCTTCCTCGCGGCTCTCCTGCTGATGGCGCTCATCTCTGAGGGCGCGGCCCTGCGTAATCACGAACGGAGCGTACGGCCACTGATTGCCGCCGCCGCCGACCTGGCGGTCTGGGTGCTGATCTACAGCTATTTGAGCCCCCAGAACTCGCCTGCCAATTACCCCGCAATCGCCAGGCTGGGCCTGCTCGTGCCGGCCTTCCTTCTCTTCCTGATTTACGGGAGCAGCGTCACCATCAGGGCCTTGCACCTGCGGCGGGAACTCACCCTCTTTGACGCCAGTCAGGCGCTGGTGGCGTTTCTTCTGGCGGCGTGTAGTGTGGTTGTCTTTGAGCCGGGCGGCGGCGGTGTTCTGGGGTTGGGTCTGGCTTGCCTGCTCCTTGCGGCCGCGTGTTACGCAGCAGTTCTCTTTCGCTTCGACACTTCCGAGGAAAGACGCAATTCCCGCATCTTTGCTACCTGGGCCGCCGGTCTGCTGCTGGCCGGCTGCGTGCTCTCGCTGCCCGCGCTCTGGCTGGCGGTTTGCCTCAGCCTGGCCGCGATAGGCTTCATCGTCCTTGGCGTGCGCCTCGGTCGCTTGACCCTGCAATTCCATGGACTGGCCTTTCTGGCCATGGCGGCGGCGCAATCCGGGCTGCTGCGGTTTACGTTTCATGCGCTGATCGGGAGCCTGCCCGCGGGGTTTGCGTGGAGTATGGGCGTCGTGGCTACCTGCGCCCCGATTTGCTACCTGGCCGCCCGGCCTTGCCCTCAGGAGACCTGGAAACAGCAGTTTCTCCACCTCGTCACGGCAGCATTGGCGGTCTGCGCCCTGGCGGCGCTGCTCATCCAGGGGCTGCTGTGGCTTGCAGCATTGGGCATCGCTCCCGATGTGCAGCATATCGCCTTCATCCGCACCCTCACCCTCTGCGCCGCGGCTCTCGCCCTCGCTTTTGGCGGTTCCCACTGGCGCCGCATCGAACTCACGCGGATTGCCTATGCTGCCCTAGGCCTGGTCGCCGTCAAGCTGCTCTATGAAGATCTCCGCCACGGCCACTTGGCCTTCATTGCCGGCTCCATCTTCCTCTTCGCCGTCACCCTGATGGCCGTTCCACGCTTGGCGCGCACGGTGCAGAATGCGCAGGAACTGGCATCTGCCCGATCCGAGTCGGTCCGAGTCTCTCAGCGGTAGATCTGCGGCGAAAGCACCATCGGCCTCATGCGCCGTTCCTGAGGTTTCACGCGCAGCTTGCTGATGTGCACGTCGTAGCCGGTTCCGGGCAGAAGCGACTCCAGCGCAAAGGTCTCCGTGCCGCCGGAGCGAAGTTCGCGGTAGCGATAGACGCCCACATCGCCTTCGCTGGTCTCCGTGCCTCCCGCCGGAGCGTCAAGGAAATGTTCGGCGTCGGCCACGGTGGGCGCAGCGTGGGTTTCGCCCATGGTCAGGCTTTCGGCCGCATAAGAGCGGACCAGCTTGGTCCAGTAGCGGCTGAGTAACTCGGTGTCGGCAAACAAATCGGCCCAGACAATTTCCCCGCGCACGGCCACCACCACGCCGATGGCGTGCTGCTCGCGCAGCTGGGCCAGCACCTGCTCTCGCGAATTGGTCAACGGGGCAGCGGCTTCGTCCACCTTGGAACTGATCTCCCGGTTCCCCATGGCTTTGGCGTAGCTGGTGGTGGTCACCCCAGCGTAGAATCCTTCACCTGCACCGACCAGCCCCCCGGTAGATGTTGCAGAAGCGGACATGACGCGATTCAATTGCGCGATCGTCCCATGCACTGAATTCCACACCTCCTGCTGGTCTTTCGCCACCATCGCCTGCTGGCGAACGGTGGGCTGGACCATGAAGCTGTGGGCAGGCGCCCCGGCCGACGCACCGAAGACGGGCGAACTCTCCGTCCAGCGGCCCGGCTCGATGCAGAAGACCGAGAGGTCGACCGGTTCGCCGCCGGCCGGTACGATGCGGTCCTTGGCAATCACTCGATCCTGCTTGCCGCCGGTCACGATTTCTCCCGCCAGCAGCAGCAGAGGCTTGCCGGAGTTGTTCACCAGGACCAGGGTGTTGACCTGGTCACCGCGGTTGCGAGTCGGCCACGGATTCGGATTGCCGGGAAAGCGAAAGCCGGGGTCGATGGACGGAAGGCCGTCGCGATCTCTGGGCCGCACCAGACCCTGGGCGCGGCCAGCCTCGGTGACCTCGACCTGTCCGCTCTTGATGCCTTCATCGAGGGTGAGAAACGGGGTTGCGTCCGTGGATTTGCCGCTGGTGCGCACGACCGGGAAGAGGAGCAGGTTGCCGCTCTCGATGGGGGCTAGCACCCGGTAGGGCCCGTGCTCTGCTTCCGCTGGACCAGCGGCCGCGCGGACTCCGGTTTGCTCGACAAGTGCTGCAAGCGCCCATAGAGACACGCCCGCCAGCCCGAACCAGCCAAGTTTTTTCATCGCTCTCCTTCGCCGGGGAAACACCGCGGCATCTGAATCAGGAACGCGGTGCAGCCGGTTTCTTGCAAAGTTTTTTAGCGCGCTATTTTGGCGTATCTTGAGGGCGTGGGAGTCCTGTCTTCCCAATCCGTCGCCGCGAGCGCCGCATCCGGCCTGACCGCAGCGTCCGGCCTGACCGATGCGCGGGTGGCGATCCGCCCCAGACTGCCCGAGAGCCTGCTGGAGGAACTGTGGCAGGAATGCGGCGCAGTGACCTGGGGCCTGGGACGCGATGAGTTCAATGCCATCCTGGAGCGCATCGGAGCGGCGCAGAACTTCGGCCAGCCCGCAGGAGAGGCGGCTTCGCGGCAACAGCAGATAGCTTTCTTCCGCGGCCTTCGGCTTCCCGACTTGGTGCTGGCGCGCGCATGTGCCGCCGGCCACGAGGGCGCATGGAAGCACTTTCTTGCCGCCTATAGACAGCCCCTGGTTCGCGCCGCGATTTGCATTGCAGGCAGCGAGACCGTGGGCCGCGAGCTGGCGGACCTGCTTTACGCCGAGTTGTACGGGCTGACGACACGCGACGGAGAGAGGCGCAGCCCGCTGGATTCGTATCGTGGGAGGGGTTTGCTGATCGGCTGGCTCCGGACCACGCTCGCGCAGCGCCACGTGGACCACTACCGCCGCACCCGTCGGGAGTTTCCACTCGAGGACGCGGCCGAGGGCTTTGAACCTCTGGCCGCGGAACTCGAGCCGGAGAAGCCCTCCGCCGAATTGGCGGCCTTGGGCAAGGCAATCGAAGAGGCTCTGCGGGGTAGGGAAGCGGAGGAACGGCTTTTGCTGGCCGCTTACTATATCGACGGGTGCACGCAGTTTGAGATCGCACGAATGCTCGGCGTGCATGAAGCCACGGTCAGCCGCAAACTGCGACGCGTGGTCGACGGCCTCAGAAAGCAAGTCCTGAAGAATCTGCAGCGAACGGGGTTGAGCAGGCGCGCTGCCGAGGAGGCGCTGGGCACAGATCCACGCGACCTCGAGTTGAATCTGAAGAAAATGCTGCAAAATCCGCAGCCGGAAGCGTTCCAAGAGAAGGCGTCACGATGAATTCAACTCCCCAACTCGATTTTCATCCCGATGCCGAGAGCCTGAACGCTTTCGTCGAGCAGGCGCTTGGCGCGGCGGAACGCGAGCAGGTTTTGAGCCACCTGGCCGAGTGCAGCCGCTGCCGGCAGGTGGTTTATTTGGCGCAGGCAGTTGCGGAAGTAGAGACGCCGGCAACGGTTACGGCGGGCCGTGCGACGGTGGAGAACCGGCCGTGGTTTGCGAACTGGCGCTGGACCTGGGTTCCGGCGGCAGCACTGGCTGCGGTTGTGGCACTCGCGGTCACATTTTACCCCTGGGCGAGTGGCTTCCGGCCGAAACAAACGCCAGCGGCTCCTGAGACGGCGAAGGTTGTTCCCGAGAATGAACTGAAGGCTGTTGCGCCCACTGTCCAGAAGCAAAGAAATGCAGAAACAACACAGGCTGCTGTTCCGTCTGTCTTCTTGAAGCCGTCGGCAAGGAGCGCGCGACCCACCGCGCGTCGCACGCTGCCGGCTGAAGCTGGACCACTTCAGTCAGCGCCTTCCACCGAGTCGGAAGCGACCGGCAGTTTCCATGGGGGAAGCTACGCTTCGCTGTCAGCGCCGGGTGAGTCCGCGCAGGGTGGAGCAGAAGTGCTGGCCATGGGCGGGCAGGCGAATGCGGTACTCTTCAAGCCGCAGCCGGCAGCCTCTCCGTGGCCGCAGCAAACGCTGCAAAAACGCATGGCTGGTGCGCCGGCGAGAAGCGCGGCGACCACTCAGGTTGCGCAAGCCAGTTTGCGGGCGATGGGCAGTCCGCAGGCTGCACGGACCTTGAACTTCGCCGCGGCGATGTCCCGAAGCGAAGCCCAGCTCGCAGCCGGCAACAGCCTTGAAGTCTCCATGAAGCGGCCCATGGCCCCGGCGCCGGTTCTGGCTGGAATCGGCGGCTTCAAACTACCCGACGGCACGATGGCTGTCTCCGCGGCCGTCACCCTGCACCAGACGCTGGCCCTCGACGGGACGGGCGCCTTGTTTCTGAGCGAAAATGCAGGCTTGCACTGGGAGCCGATCGTGCAGCAATGGACGGGCCGCGCCGTCGAGGTGCGGACGATCAGGGCAGCGAGCGGCTCAGCCGCTCCGCCGGTGGCATTTGAGTTGATGAATGAAGCCGGATTGATCTGGGTAAGTGCGGATGGCAAGGTTTGGAAGACAAAGTAATGGGCGGGCTGTGAAATGCAGCAAGAGCCAAAGGTTTTATCTGCGGTGGACCGAGGGCTTATATCGACTCCGACTTGGCGCTGAGTTATCCCTTATCGAGCGCCGGATGGTTAGAAGAAACTTATTCAAGATCGTCCTGCTGATGAAAGTCGCTTCGTTGCCGAAGAAATACTTACCAGGGCAGCTGCAGCCTCGGGTGCGCGAAGGAATCGGGCGCGGGAGATGGGCTGAAACGGCGCAGGCTCAAAAGGAATGCAGGGACGAGGGGAGGCTCCGACGGTGCTGATGGAGAGAGAAAGAGACGGGATTGTCAGTTTGCCGTGGGCGCATCTCCGCCTGCCGCCGTTTCCGCAGGTCGCCATACGGGTGCTGCAACTGGTGAACAACGAAAACGTGCAACTGAGCCAGTTGAGCGAGTTGATTTCCTCCGATCCGGCCTTTGCCAGCGAGGTTCTGACCATTGCGAACTCCTTGTTGTACGCACCGCGCTTTCCCGCTAACAGCATCTTGCAGGCCATCGCGGTGCTGGGCGCCAACAATCTGCAAGGTCTCTGCCTGACGGTAGCGGTGCGTTCCTACATGGGAAGGACGTTGAGCCATCCAGCCATGCAGGCCATTTGGCAGCACAATCTGGCTTGCGCCCTGATTGCCGAGCAACTCGCATCGGCAGGTTTCATGGATCGGGACATCGCCTACACCTCGGGCGTGATGCACGACCTGGGCCGCCTGGCGCTGGCGGTGCTGCGTCCCCAGGACTACGGGCTGCTGCTGGGCTCTTATAGCGGGACTCCCAGCAGCATTCTGAAGGCCGAACGGGATTTGTTTGGATGGGATCACTGCGAAGCCGGACGGGAACTGATTGCGGGTTGGAAGCTGCCCGACGACTTTGGGGCCATTGCGGGCGAGCATCATTGCGCACGGCAAGAGGGCTCCTGGGAGATGGCGGATTTGATCAACGTGAGCTGCCGCATGGCGGACACGGTGGGCTTTCCCGCGTTTTCCGGGTGCGAAACTTCGCGGTTCGAGGATCTGCTGGACGAATTGCCTGCGCGGGAGCGTCGGCTCTTCCATTCCACGGTGGAGACTCTGACCTTCGAAGTCACCAAAAAAATCGAGGCGATCGAGGCGGCATAGGGCGCTTCCAGGATCGCTTGACCTCGAAGCTGAACCCCATTCGGCACCGCACCGGAGCGGTAAAAATGGGGGCATTTTGGCACCGATTTGCGGCTTTTTTGGCCAAGAATGGCTAAAAAAGGGCCAAAATTAGCGTTTTCATGTTACTTGTCAGTAACCTATGTGTTTTTGTATTATGTTCATTCTTTGATGCTTACGCGATTTTTGTGACAGAAAAAGTGATAATAAACGATAGGGGGGTGGGGTAAACGACGATTTCGGCTGATTTTTTGCTCGGAATCGACCTCAAAAAAGTCATTCCTAAAGACATTATGCGCGCATGGAGCTTAATTCTACGCAAGGGAAGCTACCCATGCAGGAAGCGTAGTAGCGGGCATCAACGTAGTCATTTCCTGATTCGGTATCGAACTCTTTGCCGGTGGAACGGGATTGGAGTTGCAACGCGTTGTTTCCACCTGCGGCGGAATTCGTCCTGGTTGTGCGCCTCCGTCGTCGTGGTATTCCCAGGTCTCAGAATCGAGACCTGGGCCACCCGCCGCGTTCCTGAATGGGGGGAGCCGGTGACAATGGGTTCAGCGGTCTCCCACCCGCAAAAAACGCGGGAAGGATGGGGCACCCATTTCAGGGGCGGGAAAGGG
>Ga0255355_1000121_pt1 | contig 53898 bp, 40 predicted proteins | sample HBST75metaG_FD_189943 | JGI IMG/M metagenome (GOLD analysis project Ga0255355, IMG submission 189943) | Peat soil microbial communities from Stordalen Mire, Sweden - H.B.S.T75 | ecosystem: Environmental > Terrestrial > Soil > Wetlands > Peat | place: Sweden: Norrbotten County, Stordalen Mire...
GTCCAAGGTGCTCGCGTGTCTGAGATTTACGCCATCCTCAGCCAACTTCTGTTCCAGGGGAACTTCAGCGGCTCAGGATGGAGCTTACAGACTGCTTGAAAATGACTTTTTCAGGATCGACTAGTTTACGAATCAACAGGGCCGCGGCCACAGCGCCTACCAATCCCAATGAAATTCCTACTGCGATTAGCCGACTTGCCTCACCCAAAACGAGAGAGTAGACAGAGCTGCGCTGCGCCCCCAGAGCCATACGCACGCCGATTTCGCGCGTGCGCTGGCTGACTGAGTAGGCGACGACGCCGTAGAGGCCCACCACGCCCAACAGCAGAGCCAGGGCGGCGAAACCTCCTAACAGCCAGGCCGCCGAACGGTGGATGTAAGCCGCCTGCGAGTCGTCGATCAACGCCTGCATCGTCCTCTCCCAGTCAACGCTCACGCTGGGATTCACCGCATGAACCATGGGCGCAAGAGCCGGCAAAATGGAGCCCGCATCCTGCGAAGTACGCAGCACAACGTTGAAATAGCTGCTCGGGCTTTGATCGAAAGGCTCGTACTCGGATGGCCACTGCTCCTGATCCAGGCCTGCGTCCTTGAAGTTCTCCACCACGCCGACAATCTCGCGAATCGAAGCTGGCGTCAGCGCCGTGTCGCCGATCTTCTTTCCAATCGGATCTTCCCCTGGAAAGTACCTTTGCGCAAATGCCTGGTTGACGACGATGACCTTCGGCTTGCCCGCATTGTCCGCATCGGTGAAAAAACGCCCACTCCTCAACTTGACCTGCAAGGTTTGAAACAGCGTCGCACTCACCTCGCGCTCATTCACCTCATTGTGGATGCCGTTGTAAGGCTTTCCTACAAATCGCACCCAATCCGTATTGCAATTACAGTTGACCGGAAGCATGCTGGTGATGGCCGCCGACTGCACCCCAGGCATGCTGCCGGCCCGCTGCAGCAGCGCATGTTCGAAGGCAACCAATTGCTCGTCTCTTGTGAATGCGGCCGCGGGCAGACCGATATTCATGGTCGCCAGATGGTCGGACCTGAATCCAAGGTCCTGCTGCAAAAGGCGGTAAAGGCTCTTGCCCAGCAAGCCCGCGCCGGCCAGTAACACGACGGCGGTGGCCAACTCAATCACGACCAGATTGGCGCCCATGCGCCGCCAAAGCTTGCCGGCTGACCCGCGCGCGCCCTCGGTTAAACCATCGCGCATCTCGGAAAACCGGAAGTGCAGAATCGGCGTGATGGAAAACAGTATCCCCGCAAGCACGGCCAGACAGGCCGCGAAAATCAACACGCGCGGATTCAGCCCGAGACCGCGCAGAAAAGGCATTCCTGCCATCCAGTCCTTCGAGATCAAGCCGCTCAATCCCTTGATGCCGGCATACGCAAGAGCGAGGCCGCTCGCGCTGCCAGCGGCAACCAGCGCGAGCGCCTCGGTCACAAACTGCCGGCTCAACCGCAGGCGGGATGCGCCCAGTGCGCCGCGCACCGCGATCTCGCGGCGGCGGCTCTCCGCGCGCACCAGCAGAAGGCTCGAGACATTCACGCAGGCAATCAGCAGCAGCAGGCCCGCACCGCCCAGCAGCACCAGCAGAATGGGCTTGATGTCTCCCACAATCGCCGCGGAAAGAGGCATGACGCTGGCGCCCTGGCCGCGATTGGAGTCGGGATACTGGTTCTCCAATTGGAGAGCAATCGCCTTCATCTGCGCCAATGCGCCGTCTACAGTGACTCCGTCCCTGAGCCTTCCGACGCCCACCAGATCGTGGCAACTGCGGCGCTGCTCGCACTCCGAGGTCGGGCGTAAAGGCTCAAAGAACTCCGCAATCTCGCGCGGGGCAAATTCAAAGTCCGGCGGAAGCACACCGACTATGGTGTACGCCACTCCGCTGAGATTCACCGACTGGCCCACCACATCGGGCCTGGCGCCGAATCGCTTTTGCCACGCGCCATAGCGCAGCATCACCACCGGAGCGGCACCTGGCGCATCCTCGCCGGGGCGAAAATCACGGCCCAGCATGGGCTGAATTCCCAGGGTTGAAAAGAACCCGGCGCTCACCTGCAGCCCGTGGACCGACTCGGTGCCGGACGGCGTATTGAACTCAAAACGATGGGCGGTGTAGACATCCATGGAACTGAAAACTGTGTTCGACCGCTTCCAGTCGACGTAGTCGGCATAGGAGAGATTGCCCCGCGGAAACAGAGCGAGGCTCTCTGTTACCTCCACCAGCCGCGTCGGATTCGGATAGGGGAGCGGCTTGATCAGCGCCGCATCCACAAACGCAAAGATGGCCACACTGACGCCGATGCCCAGCGCCAGGATCAGGATCGCCGTCACGGCAAAGCCTGGGTTGCGACGCAATTGGCGCAGCGCGAAGCTGAGATCCTGGAGCACAGTTTCCGCACGAAGCAGGACCACTTCGTGGCTCTTCTCTTTGAGGCGCGTGGAATTGCCGAACCGTCGCATGGCTGCATAGCGAGCGGCTTGCGGCGTCATTCCGGCGGCAAGGAATTCCTGCTCGGCCTGCTCACGGTGGAAAGACATCTCTTCATCCAACTCGCCGTTGAAGCGCTCGCGTCTGAAAAGAATCCGCAACTTCAAAAAGAACCGAGACATTGCATTCATCACGTGTCCTATCCGCCGCATCGAGTTATTCGGCGCGCAGCGCATCGGTTGGATTGACCGACGCGGCCCGGCGCGCCGGGATATAGCTGGCCAGCAAAGCCGAAACCGCAAGAAGCACAGCAACCGAAAGCAGCGTGGCGGCATCCCAGGCCTGCACGCCAAAGAGCAGCTTGCGAATCAACAGGGCCGCCGCTACCGCGCCGACAAGACCCAATGAAATGCCCAGAGCAATGAGCCGAGTTGCCTCGCCGAGGACGAGAGAGTAGACAGAACTGCGCTGCGCCCCCAGAGCCATGCGGACGCCGATCTCGCGCGTGCGCTGACTGACCGAGTAGGCGACGACGCCGTAGAGACCCACCACACCCAACAGCAGGGCCACGGCCGCAAAGCCGCCCACCAGCCAGGATGAGACGCGATGCAGAAGCGCAGGCTGCGTGCTTCCGATGCGCAGGTTCATTGTGCTTTCATCCATTGTGCCGAGATTGGGATCGATGGAGTGGAGGGTCCGGACCAGCGTGGGCAACAGAGAGCCGTCGTCCTGCGCGGTGCGCGTGACCACGACAAAGTAATTGTCGGGCCCTTGATTGAACGGGGTATATTCGGTGGGCCAGATGTCGGCATCGAGCGCGCCCTCGCGCACATCCGCCACCACCCCAATGACCTCGCGAATCGACGCGGGGGTAAGATCGCCGTCGCCGATCTTCTTGCCGACGGGGTCTTCGCCGGGAAAGTACTTCCGCGCCAAGGTCTCGTTGATGAGAACCACACGCGGCTTGGACGCGTCGTCCCCATCGGCGAAGAGGCGGCCGCGCACCAGTTTCGCTTTGAGCGTAGCAAGATACTCGGCACTGACATCCCGCTGGTTTACTTCGTTGTGTTCGCCGTGGAACGGCTTGCCTACAAAGCGGATCCAGTCGGTGTTGCAATTGCAGGCCACGGGCGGGACGCTAGTAAGACCCACCGATTGAACGCCGGGCAAGGCCGAGATGCGCCGCACGACCTCGCGGCCGAGCGCCAGGCGTTGCTGGTCATTCTTGAAGATCGTGTCTGGAGCGATGACCTGCACTGTGGCCAGATGATCGGTCTCGAAGCCCAACGGAACGTGGAGCAACCGATAGAAGCTCTGCCCCAATAGCCCCGCACCTACCAGCAGGACCACGGCCACGGCCAGTTCAACCACCACAAGATTCGCGCCGAACCGCCGCCAGACCCGGCTTCCGTTTCCCCGTCCGCCTTCAGCCAGTCCGTCGCGAATCTTCTGGAATGAAAGCTGTATGGCCGGGGTAGCGGCGAGCAACAGCGAGGCGAGCAGGCATACCGCGGCCGCAAAGGCAAGGGTGTGCGAGTTGAGCCTCAAATCGGCCAGATACGGCATCTGCGTGGCCACGCCCTTCGGCAGAAGGCGGGTCAACACGGTCATGGTCCACGCCGCAAGCACAACGCCTCCCAGACCGCCTGAGACGGCCAGCAGGAGCCCTTCGGTAACGAACTGGCGGGTAAGGCGGGCAGGCGTTGCACCCAGCGCTCCGCGCACCGCAATCTCGCGCCGCCGGCTCTCCGAGCGCACCAGCATGAGACTGGCTACGTTCACGCAGGCAATCAGCAGCAGCAGCCCCGCGCCGCCCAAAAGGGCGAGAAGAATGGGGCGTACGTCGCCCACGATGATCTCGGCCAGCGGAAGCGCCACCGCGCCCTGGCCCTGGTTGGAACCCGGATACTGCCGCTCCAGTTGCGCAGCAATATTCTTCAGATCCGCGACTGCAGACTGCAGCGTTACTCCGTCGCGCAGCCTGCCGATACCGTCCAGATTGTGACAGCTTCGCCGCTGCTCGCAGCCGTTCAGGTCCTGCAGCGGAGCCCAGAATTCCGCGTCGCCGTGCGGAGCGAATGCGAATTCGCGTGGCAGAACGCCGACAATCGTGTAGGTCTGGCTGTTCAGATCGATGGTCTGGCCGATCACATCGCGGCGCGCGCCAAAGCGCTTCAACCATGTGGCATAGCTCAGCATCGCGATCTTGGCCTGGCCGGGACGGTCTTCGCCGGGCGCGAAGTCGCGGCCCAGCATGGGATGCACACCCAGCGTCCTGAAAAAGCCGTCGCTCACACGCACCGCCTGCACGGGCTCGGCTCCGGCGGATGTGCGCAACAGGTAGCCTGTTCCGCCGTAGACCTCGAGGGAGCTGAAGGACCGGTTCAGGCGCTTCCAATCCAGATAGTCGTAGTAAGAGAGATTGGAAACCGGGAAGGCCGCGCCGCTCTCGTCCACGGCCATCAGCCGGTTGGGAGCGGCATAGGGCAGGGGCTGCAGCAGAGCCGCATCCACAAAACCGAAGATGGCCACACTGACGCCAATGCCCAGCACCAGGATCAGAATCGCCGTCACCGCAAAGCCAGGGTTGCGGCGCAATTGGCGCAGTGCGAAGTTGAGGTCCTGAAAGACCGTCTCGGCTCGAAAACCTACGACTTCGTGGGTCTGCTCTTTAAGGCGCGTGGAATTGCCGAACTGCCGCATCGCCGCATAGCGCGCGGCTTCCGGCATCATTCCGGCGGCAAGGAATTCCTTCTCGGCCTGCTCGCGGTGGAAGGTCATCTCTTCGTCAAGCTCGCTTTGGAAACGCTGACGGCCGAAGAGGATGGACAGCTTTTTCACGAAATGCGAAAGCGGATTCATTTAGGCCTCCAACGGGTCCCGCAAAACGCGGCCGATGGCCGCAATCATCACTTCAAACTGCGTCAATTCAATTCCCAACTGCTTGCGGCCTGCGGTGGTGAGCGTGTAAAAACGCGCCCGGCGCTTGGTCTCCGTCATTTTCCATTCCGCATTGACCCATCCCTGCAGGAGCAGGCGCTGCAAGGCGGGGTAGAGCGAGCCTTCTTCCACCGTCAGCACATCGTCGGAGGAGCGCTTGATGGAGAGGGCAATCCCGTAGCCGTGGAGCGGGGCGCGGGCGAGCGTCTTGAGGATGAGCATGTCGAGGGTGCCGGGAAGAAGGTCGGATTTTTTGGCCATGGATGAATATATAGATTATCTATGGGTAGGGAGTCAATGGAAAAGAGGCGGCGATTACAGGCAGCGTGAAAGCGCCTTCCGATTGGGGTGACGAAAGTGCGACGACTGGTGCCCAAAGAGCGGAGATATTAAAAAAATTCAAATTTCAGGAATGCTATAATGCGCCCGTATCCATCCTTTCGAACAAGGGGCCGACCGACCTTCCGGGTTTTCATGGCATCACCATTTCCGCTGGTAACGGATTGAAGCAGAAGCTGTGCTCAAGCGCCAGAGGGGGATAGAAAACATGACTCTCGATGTCCGGGCATTCTGGCTGATCGGAGCACTAGCCACCGGGAGTTGCGGTCTGCTGGTGCTGATTGTTCGTAAGGCTTATCCGAATTACCTAGGCCGGGCGCTGGCCATTTTTGGCGCCGCCAGCATCTGCCTGAGCGCCAGTTACTTTCTGAAGCTCGAGGGCGAATGGGTAGGGCAGTTTTTCTTCCATGTCCTCGGAGCCGCCCTGGTGACGATCTGCCTGAGTCTGCAGTACGAGGCTATCTGTATTCTCAAGCGGCAACGGCCCTGGACGGGCTGGATTTACGGGCCTCCGCTGCTGGTTCTTGCGGTTTGCTTCTGGTTCACCTTCATCCAGCGGAACATTTCCATCCAGCTGATCGTTTGCGATGGCATCAGCATGGCGATGATGATTCTCATCGTCCTGGTTCTCACGCGCAAACAGGCCGGTAGATTACCTTTTGTCGACACTTTGACTGCTTGCGCCTATATGGTGCTTGCGGCGTCGACATTGGCCGTGATCATCGACGCCTTGCGGAGCGGGCAATTCGCGCCGGAGTTCGATTTCAATCGCGCGCGCTCAATTTTCAACTACACGACGGCCGTCATGGCGCAGGGGATGATCTACCCCTTGTTCCTGCTGATGGTGGGGGAGAGGCTGAACCGGGCTCTGCTGGTTCAGGCGCTGCACGACCCATTGACCAACGTGTACAACCGGCGCGCGTTTGAAGAGATCGCATTTCGCGAACTTTCCGGCGCCTCGCGCAGCGGGCTGCCCGTTTCCCTGCTCATGTGCGATCTCGACCACTTCAAGGAGATCAACGACCAGCACGGACACCTGGCCGGGGACTCCGCTCTTCGTACCGCGGCGGCTCTGCTCCGCAACTGTCTGCGCGACGAGGACTTCCTCTGCCGGTGGGGAGGCGACGAGTTTTGCGCGCTGCTGCCGCGGGCCAAGGCCGAACAAGCGGAGGCTGTTGCGAGGCGCGTGCAGCAGTCGTTTGAGGGATTTGCCTTTTCCTATGCAGGGCAGCTCATCAAGATGTCGGTCAGCATTGGAATCGTGTCCGATATGGGCCAGACGAGAAGGCTTTCCGATCTGGTTTTGCGGGCGGATGCGGCGCTTTACCAGGCCAAGGTTGCGGGCCGAAACCGCTACGCCATTGCCCCGGAAGTGAGTATCCAACGGGAAGGTCTCCCGGTTGGTCCAGAGCTCCGCCGCGCTAGCGGCCAGCCCGCCGCATGATTTACCCTCAGAAACGGAATGAAACTCAAGCACACGCTTCTTGTTCCCACACTGGCCGCGGCTTTTGCCGTCGCCGCGCCGACCTTTGCGTTCGCCCAGCAGGCCGCCAAGCCGGCGGATGACTTGCCCGACGCGCCGCAGGCAACCGCAGCCGCGATGACCGTTCCCAACGGCCCGACCGTGGTGATGGACACGTCGATGGGACGCATTACCTGCCAGTTCTACGAGCGGCAGGCGCCGAAGGCGGTGGCCAACTTCATCGCCCTGGCGGAGGGGACCAAGGACTGGACCGACCCCACGACCAAGAAGCTGGTGCATAACAAGCCGTACTATGACGGCACCGTCTTCCATCGCGTGATTCCGGAGTTCATGATCCAGGGCGGCGACCCCACGGGCACCGGCATGGGCGACCCCGGCTACACCTTCGAGGATGAGATTGACCCGAATCTGAACTTCGACCAGCCGGGTAAACTGGCCATGGCCAACTCTGGACCCAACACCAACGGCAGCCAGTTTTTCGTCACCGAGCAGGCGTACGACACGCTCAACCAGCACTACACGCTCTTTGGGCAGTGCGACGAGTCCAGTGTGCTGGTGGTGAAGACAATCGCCCGCGTGGCACGCGACAGCGAGGACAAGCCGCTGACGCCGGTGGTGCTGAAGAAAGTGACCATTGTCCACGAAGGCCAGCCGATGCCGCCTTCTCCGAACGCCGCGCCCCAGGCTTCCCCGACGCCGCAGCCGGCGCTTCCCTCACCCAAACCCTAGCGTGTAACCTTTTCGCACCAAAGCCGGGCGCCCCTGGATTCATTTTTTGAAAACCGGGGACAGCGCCCAATTCAGGAGTTCTCATGGCACTTGCAGCAGGAACCTACGCCGTCTTCACGACCACCGAAGGCAAGATCACCGTTCGCCTTTTCGAGGCCGATGCGCCCATCACCGTCAAGAACTTTATCGAACTGGCCGAAGGCAAGAAAGAATGGGTCCACCCCGGAACCCGCGCCAAGTCCAGCGACAAGCTCTTCGACGGCACCATCTTTCACCGCGTGATTCCCGACTTCATGATCCAGGGCGGCGATCCGGCCGGCACGGGCATGGGTGGACCGGGCTACCGCTTTGAGGATGAGACCAAGGGTTCGGCGCACAAGTTCGACAAGCCCGGCAAGCTGGCCATGGCCAACTCCGGCCCCAATACCAACGGCTGCCAGTTCTTCATCACCGTGGCGGCGACGCCGTGGCTGACCGGCAACCACACCATCTTCGGCGAAGTGGTGGAAGGGCAGGAGATCGTGACCAAGATCTCGCTGGTTCCCCGCGGCGGGCAGGACAAGCCCAAGACACCGGTGGTGCTGGAGTCGGTGACCATCGAGCGCATCAGCTAATCGGAAGTTTTCTCCGCAAACGCAGAAACCCCCAGCCTTGGCTGGGGGTTTCTGCGTTTGCGGGTCAACTTGCGCCCAGGAGCCTGCCTTTCACTCGCTAAGTGGCTCTCGCGCGCTATGCGGTGGCCCGCTGTTGCTTCGGACCGCCCAGGTGCAGGCTCACCACCTTGGAGACGCCCGGCTCCTGCATGGTAACGCCGTAAATCATGTCGGCGGACTGCATCATGCGGCGGGAGTGGGTGACGACCAGGAACTGGGTCTCCTTGCTGAGGGAGTACATCAGGTCGGCGAGACGGCCCACGTTGGTTTCGTCCAAAGGCGCATCCACTTCGTCGAGGACACAGAAGGGGCTGGGCTGGAACTGGAAGATGCCCACCAGCAGCGCGAGAGCCGTGAGAGCCTTTTCGCCGCCGGAGAGCAGAAGCACATTCTGCAGCTTTTTGCCCGCCGGTGAAGCCACGATCTCCAGGCCGCTTTCGTCCTGGTTTTCTGTGTCGGTGAGGCGCAGGAAGGCCTGTCCGCCATGGAAGAGCCGGGTAAAGACCTGGCCGAAGTTTTCGTTGATCCGGGCGAAGGCCTCGTCGAATTTGGAGCGCGAGATGCGGTCGATTTCCTTGATCGTCTCCTGCGTGTTTTCGATCGACTCGTTCAGGTCCTTGCGCTGCGTCTCGAGGAAGCCATGGCGTTCGGAGGTCTCCTTGTACTCGTCGAGAGCCATCATGTTCACCGGGCCCATCTGCTCGATGCGCTGGCGCAGGGCGCGGCAAGCCTCGTCTTCAGCGGCGAGTTCTTCGCCGGCCAAGTGCACGATTGCCTCATCGGCGCGCAGCACGGCCGCTTCGCAATTGACTTCCGCCAGGCAGTTTTCTTCCAGATGGGCAAGGTCGGCGCGGAGCCGGGCTACTTCGCTGGCGCGGCTGGCGCGGTCTTCGCGCATCTGATCCAGGGTGGCGCGTCCGGTTTTGAGTTCAGCCTCCATGGTGGCCAACTGCTGGCGCAATGCCTGAGCCTGTGCGGCAGCGGACTGGGCCAGCGCCAAGGCTTCGGCGCGCACCGTGGTCAGTTCCTGTTCGCGCTGGGCCAGGGCGGCGCTCTCGTTCACGCGCTGCTCACGCTCGGCCGCGGCAGCGGTGAGTTGTTGCTCGATGGAGAGCACGCGGCGCTCCAGGTCGGCATGGAGGCGGTCGATGCGCTGGAAGGCGGCTTCCGCTCCGCGGCGGCGCTCTTCCAGGCCGGCCAGTTCAGCCGTGGCCTGGGCCGCGTTCTGCTGCAAGCCTTCGCGCTTCTCGCGCAACTCGGCCAATTGCGCCTGCAACTCTTCGAGTGCGGCCTCGGCGGTCGCGTGTTCGGCCTCCAGGCGCACCGCCTCTTCGCGCTTCTGGTCGATGCTGGCCATCTTTGCAGCGCGCGCTTCCTGGTTGCGGGCAGCCTGCGCCGTCCACTCCTGCAAACGCCGCTCGACGCGCTGCGTTTCAGATTCCATCTGCTTGAGCGCCGCGCCCTGATTGGCGGTGTCGCGCTCGGTCAAACGCCGTTCCTCGCCGCGCGCTTCCAGTTGCGCCACCATTTCTTCAATGGCCTGGTTCAGCGCGGCCGCTTCTGCTTCCGCCTTGTCCAAGCTGGACTCAATGCCTGCCAGCCGTGTCTCGGCCTCGCGCAGTTCGCGTTTCAGGGCCAGCGGGCCGGCGCTGGCGGGCTTGCCGCCGGTGACCGTGGCGTTGTGGAAGCACTCGCCCTCTGGCGTCAGGAAAAAGGCGTGGGGATGCCGCGCCGCCAGACGCAGCGCTTCGCCGGGATCTTCCACCAGGTAGCCGTTGCCCAGCTTGGGAAGAATCATTTCCAACGAGCGGCCAAAGCCGTTCAGCACTCTGATCGAATCTTTGAGCGGCGTCAGGCCGGGAGCGCTGATGGTCTCGTTGCTCCCGCCGGAAGACTCGCCCCCTTCGGGCGGATGAATCAGGAAAGTCGCGCGGCCGTCCACGCCGGATTTCAGCAGGCGCACGCCCTGTTCGGCGGCCACCCAGCTCTCGACCACAACGTAATTCAGCTCTTCGCGCAGGAACTCGTCCACCACGCCTTCGTGCGCGCCGCTTACTTCGATGAAGTCGGCCAGGGTGCCCACCGGCGCCATACCTTCGGCCAACGCGCCCGGCTTGAGCAGGCGCCGCACCGTGTCGGTGGAGTAGCTGTGGTTGCGAATCAGCGCCTCAAGCGAGTTGCGCCGGCCGGCCACGCTGGCCTGTTCGCCGCGCAGTTGGTTGGCTCGCGTGCGTAGAGCATTCTCCTGGGCGCGATTGGACTGCAGAGCCTCGCGCAGCCCAGCAATTTCGCCTTCCAGCCGCTTCAGAGTCTCGGCCGCCGACTGGTAGCGCAAACGGGCTTCCGCGCTCTGCGCGCCCAGATTCTCCTTCTCATTGCGCGCCTGGCCCATCTCGGCATCCAGGCGTTCGGCCTCGCGCTCCAAGGCAGCCAGGCTTTCCTCGCCCTGAGCCGTCTGGTTGCGTGCGTTGCTGGCCATGGTGAGCAGGTGCATCACCTGGCGGCGGTTGGACTCCAGTTGCCGCTCGGCCCCAAAAACCTCTTCGGCCGCCGAGCGCGCTTCGTGCTGGCCGGCCTCGACGCGTTGGCGGAAGGCCTTCGCCTCACCGGCCGCGGTCTCCAGGAAGGAGTGCTGCTGCGCCCGCTCCTCGGCAATGGAGCCAAGCTGCGCCCGCGTCTGCGCCAATTCCGCGGTAGCGGCCGCGCTGCGCGTCTCCAACTCGGTCACGCGCTCGGTGTTGGAGCGTTCCCGCGCCTTGGCCCGCTCCAGTTCGACAGCCGCTTCGTTGCCGCGGTTCTGCGCCTCCTGGCCCTCCTTATCCAGTTCGTAACCGCGCTCGGTCAACGAGTGCTGGCTGGCTTCTTCCTGGCCGATCTGCGTGGCGGAGGCGTCAATCTTCTCCGTCAGAACTGTGATTTCCTGCTGCAGACGGGCCTGCTCCTCATCCATCGTCGCCATGCGGCTGGCCAAGACCACGCGCAGCCGGCTGCGCAACTCATCGCGCACTGCGGCAAAGCGCTCGGCCTTGGACGCCTGACGTTTCAAGCTGTTCATCTGGCGCGTGACTTCCTCGAAAATGTCGTCCACGCGCGCCAGGTTCTGCTTGGCGCTCTCCAGCCGCAATTCGGCCAGGCGCTTCTTGTTCTTGAAGCGCGTAATGCCAGCCGCTTCCTCGATGATGGCGCGCCGGTCGTGGGGCTTGGAGCTGAGCAGTTGGCCGATGCGCTCCTGCCCGATGATGGCGTAGCTCTCCGGGCCCAGGCCCGTGCCCATGAAGATGTCCTGAATGTCGCGCAGGCGGCAGAGCTTGCCGTTCAGCAAATATTCGCTTTCCCCGGTCCGGAAGAGCCGCCGGGTAATCACGATCTCGCCCTTCTGCGGGGTGCGCTGGAACTTGCGGCGGCGAATCTTGAGCACTACGGCCTGCGGACCCTCGCCGGTGGTCATGGTCTGCGGCGATTCCGGCCCGTCCTCGTCCAGTGTCTGGCCGGGCTGCTCGTTGGCGATAATCTCTTCGGCTTCGTTGGCTCGCTGCAGGCGCAACGCGTCCTCATCCCAGTCGGCCGGACCTTCGCGGTCTACGAGCACCTCCGGCTCCACGGGAACCGGGCCTTCGTAGGCCTCCGGATCCACCATGGTCAGCGTCACCTCGGCCATGCCCAGCGGCTTGCGGTCACGGGTTCCGGCAAAAATCACATCCTGCATGTGCGTGCCGCGCAGGGTTTTAGCGCTCTGCTCGCCCAGAACCCAGCTCACCCCGTCCAGAATGTTGCTCTTGCCGCAACCGTTCGGCCCCACCACGACGGCAATGCCTGTTCCCGCCACGGTCAATTCCGTACGGTCGCAAAAGCTCTTGAAGCCGAGGATGTGGATCTTCTTTAGTTTCAGCATGTTTTCTCCGAATCGTTGAAGCTGTTTCTAGGTACGCTTGCCGGTAGGATGCCAACCCCACCCCAGCCGCTTGTGGCCGTGGGAGAGATTGCCCCCAATTACAGACTGTAAGGAGAGTGGAGGGGAGGGTCAACGGTCTGGGGAAGGTTCTTGTGGATAAGGGAGGCCGGAATTCGTCTTCTTTGAAAATCTCCGGGAATTGTGGCGAAATCGGGGCTTTTCAGCGAGTTTTGACCGGTTTTTCCACAGCCCTGAGCTTCTCGATTCCAGAATGGGTCACGACGGTCCCGACCGCCTGCCGTATGACCTTCTCCAGGGCCCGCAGCGCCTGCGGACGGGGAAAGCCGGGACGGCTGGCCAGGCGAATGGTGCGGGACGAATGCCCGGTCAGTGGCCGCACGGCAATGCCGCGCTGCAGCAGGGATTCGACGGCCAAGGCCGGGATCAGCGTCGCGCCGTAGCCGGCGGCGACCAGGTTCACCAGGGTTTCCAGGGTGGCGGCCTGCATGGAGCTTTGCAGACTGCTTTTGGGGGCATGGCTTTTGGCCCCGCAGGCGGCGAGGGTTTGCCCGGCCAGGCAGTGCCCGTCGGCCAGCACCAGCAACTCTCCAGCCAGGGCTTCTTCGGTGACGCTCTTTGCGGCAGCCAGAGGGTGATCCAGCGGCAAGGCAGCCAGCAGCGGCTCGCGGAAGAGCACCAACTCGGTAATCTCCGACGCTTCGGCGTCCGTGGCCAACAGGGCCGCATCCAGCCGGTGGTTGCGTAGTCCGTCGATCAGAGACCGGGTCTGGTCCTCCCAAAGCTCCAGCGCCAAGCCCGGATAGGCCAGCCGGAGCGGTTTGAGAATCAGTGGCATCAGGTAGGGTGCCAGGGTGGGAATCACGCCCAGCTTCAGCGGTCCTACCAGCGGATCGCGCGCCGTCAGCGCCACAGTCTCCATCTGCCCGGCTTCGGCGAGGGCCCGCTGCGCATGAACCAGCACACGGCTCCCCACCGGCGTCATCTCCACGCGCTTGTTGGTCCGCTCCAGCAGCGACACGCCCAGCTCTTCTTCCAGCTTGCGAATCTGGCTGCTCAGTGTGGGCTGGCTCACGTTGCAGGACGCGGCGGCGCGGCCGAAGTGCCGGTGCTCGGCCACTGCGGCCAGGTAACGAAGATCCTGCAAATTCATTCGCGCTCCTCTGGAAAACAGGCTTCCTTCAGTGTGATTTTTATCATAGATCCTGTCAATCGTCACCTTAGAAACAATTGATTTTACTTATCACTAGCGGGAGGACTAGTTTTACCGAGCGGGCGTATGATGGCACCGGGCAGTTTCTGTGTTGCCCGCAAATCGGATACCGAAGACCTAGGTTGAGACACACGATCCACGCGGATCATTCACACGGAAAGCAAGGAGATGCGCTCATGTCTGACAGCCAAACAAAGCACCCCGGACCACCCATAGTTGACGATCAAAACGCCATGGCAGGCGATGCAAAATGCCCGTTTACAAACGGTGCCCGCAAGCACACGGTTGCCGGCACCCCCACCAACGCAAGCTGGTGGCCCGATCAACTGAACCTGAATGTCCTGCGCCAGCACCCGCAACTGGCAAACCCCTTAGGCGAGGAGTTCAATTATGCCGAGGAGTTCAAGAGCCTCGATCTGGATGCCGTGATCAAGGACCTGCGCACATTGATGACGAGTTCGCAGGCGTGGTGGCCTGCGGACTACGGCCACTATGGGCCGTTCTTCATCCGTATGGCGTGGCACAGCGCAGGCACCTATCGGATCGCCGATGGCCGCGGCGGCGCTGGTTCCGGAGCGCAGCGGTTTGCTCCCCTGAACAGCTGGCCAGACAACGTGAGTCTCGACAAGGCGCGCCGCTTGATCTGGCCCATCAAGCAGAAGTACGGCCGGAAAATCTCCTGGGCCGACCTGATCGTTCTTACCGGCAACGTGGCGTTGGAGTCGATGGGATTGAAGACCTTCGGTTTCGGCGGCGGGCGTGAGGACGTCTGGGAGCCGGAAGAGGACATTTACTGGGGATCTGAGGGCAAGTGGCTGGGCGACGAACGCTACAGCGGCGACCGCCAGCTCGAAAATCCTCTCGGCGCTGTTCAAATGGGCCTGATCTATGTGAATCCGGAAGGACCTAATGGCAAGCCGGATCCACTGGCTGCGGCACGCGATATCCGGGAGACGTTCGCGCGCATGGCGATGAACGACGAAGAGACAGTGGCCCTGATTGCCGGCGGACACACCTTCGGCAAAGCCCATGGCGCTGCCGATCCGCTCAAGTATGTCGGCCGTGAACCGGAGGGCGCCCCCATCGAAGAGCAAGGCCTGGGCTGGAGCAACAGTTTTGGCACCGGCAAAGGCGTAGATACGATCAGCAGCGGCCTCGAGGGCGCATGGACCACCAACCCGGTGAAGTGGGACAACAACTACTTTGAAAACCTCTTCGGCTATGAATGGGAACTGACGAAGAGCCCCGCTGGCGCATACGAATGGACGCCGAAGAACGGAGCCGGAGCGGACAAAGTGCCGGATGCGCACGACCCCAAGAAGAAGCACGCCCCCATGATGTTCACGACGGACTTGTCCCTGAGAGTCGACCCGGTCTACGAGAAGATTTCGAGGCACTATTTCGAAAATCCGCAGGAGTTGGCCGACGCTTTCTCCAAGGCGTGGTTCAAGCTGACGCACCGCGACATGGGACCCCACGTGCGCTATCTTGGCCCGCTCGTTCCCAAGGAGCCGCTGATTTGGCAAGACCCTGTTCCCGCGGTGGATCACGAATTGATCGGAGAGCAGGAGATTGCCGCCCTCAAGGCCAAGATCCTGGCATCCGGGCTTTCCAACCCCGAATTGATCCGAACGGCTTGGGCGTCGGCTTCAACCTTCCGTGGCACCGACAAGCGCGGCGGCGCGAACGGTGCGCGCATTCGCCTGGAACCGCAAAAGGACTGGGAAGTCAACCAGCCGGCCGAACTGGCCAAGGTCCTGCAGGCGCTGGAGGCGATCCAGAAGGACTTCAACGGTGCGCAGTCCGGTGGGAAGCGGGTCTCACTGGCTGACCTGATCGTTCTGGGCGGCTCGGCAGCCGTTGAAGCAGGCGCGAAGAAGGCCGGCCACGACGTGAAGGTTCCCTTCTCGCCAGGGCGCACGGACGCGTCGGTGGAACAGACCGACGTGCACTCGTTCGCCGTGTTGGAACCGACCGCGGACGGGTTCCGCAACTACATCCGGAAGGAAAACGAGGGATCGGCTGCCGAGTTGCTGGTCGATCGGGCGAACCTGCTCAGGCTCACCGCTCCCGAGATGACTGTACTGATCGGCGGCCTGCGCGCTCTCGATGCAAACTTCGGGCAGTCGCAAAACGGCGTATTCACCAAGCGGCCCGGAACCTTGACCAATGACTTCTTCGTGAACCTCCTCGACATGAATACGAAGTGGCAGAAGTCCGCCGCATCGGAAGCTGTCCTGGAGGGGCGCGATCGGGTCAGCGGCGAACTCAAGTGGACGGGCACGGTCGTCGATCTTGTCTTTGGTTCGAACTCGCAGCTCCGAGCCATCGCGGAATTCTATGCGTGCGCCGACTCGCAAAAGAAATTCGTGGAGGACTTTGTGGCGGCCTGGAGCAAGGTGATGAACCTGGATCGCTTCGACCTCGTTTGATCAGGGCAAAGAGATCCTGAAACTTGCATCAAGCGCAGCCTGGACTTGGCCTTGGGTGATCCCAGCGTCAGGAAGAGGCTGCGCGAAACCTTTTCGTGCTCAATTCACTTTTTTGAAGTCGAAAGTGGCCAGGTTCATCTGTCCGTTGGTCACGACGTGGACCGTAAGAACGTTCTTGCCTTTTTTGAGTTGCAGCTTCGCAATTCCGGGCGCAAGGTTCCAGTGGTGCCATTGCCGCCAGGCCAGCGGATCGGCGGCGTTGTAGGTGCTGGTGATTGTCAGGGGACCGGCTGCCGGCTGTCCATTCACATCCACGGAAATGCTTCCGCCGCGATTCGAGGTGTAGAGCAGGTCGGCGGAATAGAGCCCCGTCACGGCCACATCGATCGTGATGTTGAACCACTCCCCGGGCTCGGTCCAGCCAACGTACAGCAGATTCGCGGGCGGCTGCACCTGTTCGTAAGGGTTGTCGTCGATTTTGGGGTCCTGCCCAAACTTGGTGTAGGAAATATCGACGCCCTCGTTCATCCGGAACTCATTCAGGTAAGTTCCGTTGGCGGGGTTCAGCGCACCGCTGCCATTGTTCTTGGCGTCGCTGTCGTGATAGGCCACGCCCTCGCCGCCCAGGTCGTAGTAGGCACACATCACCGTGCCGGGAATCTTCTGCGCGCCGCCCGGGTAGCGGCTGTCGTGGAAGGGCGTTCCTTTGTACTGCGTCAGAAAGTCCGTCCTGGCCGCCCCCACAGTCGTAACGGCGACCAGAACGGCCAGAACGGGCAAAGTCAAAGGAGAGCGAAAGAAGGAATGATGCATGTGGGAATGCCTCCGGCACAGAGATGTCCATGATTGGAGGACAAGTGTGCGCGTGTCTTTGAAATCACACGAATACTACGCCCCGGGTTGCGGTTCAGGCCAGCGCTCCCGGCTTCAAATCGCATGGAGGGGCCTCGGGTGGGCGCAGTCATTTACTCATTTGAATGCCGATCGAGTGTGTGCGTCTTGTAAAGTTGAAGCTGGAACTGCACAGTAGAGTGCGCTCCTTTATTTGCTTGCGCGGGGTCGAATTGGGGAAAGACGTTCCATCGTTGGATGTATTAAGCGAGTTGCTGCGCACGGTCTTTGGGTTCACCGGCTTTCGCGCCAACCAGGAGGCAGTTTGCCGCGCCGCCATCGCCGGCCGCGACCTTCTGCTGGTCATGCCCACCGGCTTTGGCAAGTCGCTCTGCTACCAACTCCCGGCCCTGGCGCTAGGTGGAACGGCGCTGGTCATCTCGCCGCTGATTGCGCTGATGGAAGACCAGGCGGCCAAGCTCACCTCGCTGGGCTTGCGCGTGGGCCGGATTCACTCTGGGCTCGACCGCGCCGTGGCTCGCCAGGTCTGCGTGGATTACCTTCACGGCGATTTGCAATTTCTCTTCATTGCGCCGGAGCGACTGCGCGTCCCCGGCTTTGGAGAGATGCTGGCTAAGCGCAAGCCGGCCCTCATCGCCATCGACGAGGCGCATTGCATCTCGCAATGGGGCCACGATTTCCGCCCCGACTACCGGATGCTGGGACAATACCTGCCCGCTCTGCGTCCCGCCCCAGTGCTGGCGCTGACGGCCACGGCCACGCCTTCGGTGCAAGCCGACATCCTGGCGCAACTGGAAATGATCACGCCGGCCAGGTTCATTCACGGCTTCCGGCGCAGCAATCTGGCCATTGAAGTGGTGGAGGTTCCGGTGCCCGAGCGGTCGCCCGCCATCTGCGGCCTGCTGGCCAACGCGGAGCGGCGTCCGGCCATCGTCTACGCCACTTCCCGCAAAGGCGCCGAGACGCTGGCCGCGGATCTTGCGAAAACGCTTCCGGCAGCGGCGTACCATGCCGGCCTCGACCCCGAAACGCGCGAACGGGTGCAGACGGCCTTCCTTGCCGGTGAACTCGAGGTTGTCGTGGCCACCATCGCCTTCGGCATGGGCATCGACAAGTCCAACATTCGCACTGTTATCCATGCCGGTCTGCCCGCCACCCTTGAAGGCTATTACCAGGAGATTGGCCGCGCCGGCCGCGACGGCAAGCTGAGCCGCACCTACCTGATGCACTCCTACGCCGACCAGCGCACGCACGACTTTTTTCTCAATCGCGACTATCCCCCGGTGGACCACCTGAACCAGGTTTTCCGCACGCTCGGTGAGCAGCCGCAAGCGGTGGAGGAGTTGCGCGAGGCCTCGCGGCTGGGCGAAGAGGAGTTCGACAAGGCCCTGGAGAAGCTGGAGATTCACGGTGGCGCGCGCGTGGACTTTGGCGGCAACGTGACGGTGGGCGCTGCGGGTTGGAAGAAGACCTACACCGTGCAGGCGCAATTCCGTGCCGAACAGTTTGAGAAGGTGCTGCGCTATACAACCTCCACCGAATGCCGCATGGCCGCGCTGGTGCGCCACTTCGGCGACCTGGCCGACGCCAGCCGCCCCTGCGGAATTTGCGACGTCTGTGACCCGGCCGGCGCCGTTCTGCGGCTCTTCCGGCGACCCGATGCGTCCGAACGCCATCTGGTGCAGGCGATTGCCGACGAGCTGCGGCCGGTGGACTACAAGGCCGCGGGAACGCTGCAGCGGAGCGTGGATCCGGGCGGCCGTCTCAGCCGGAACCAGTTCGGCGTGCTACTCGATGCGATGGTGCGCGCCGGACTGGTCGAGATTGAAGACGCCGAGTACGAAAAGGACGGGGAAACCAAGCACTACCGTAAGGTGCGGCTCACCGAATACGGACTCGAGCTGCGGGAAGGTTCGCCGGTCGAGTTGCTGATGAGCGATGGCGTGGTGGAGGAGTTTGCCGGGCGCGGCGCAGGTCCGTCTCGTTCCAGAAAGCCCAAAAGCGCAGCGACAAAGCCTGGAAAGCCAACGAAGTCTGCCGAGCCAGTCCAGTTGACGGCACAGGGAGAAGCCCTGGCGGCGCGGCTCAGGGAGTGGCGCACGGCCGAGGCCAAGCGCCTGCGCGTTCCGGTCTTCATGGTGATGCACGAAAAGACCCTGACGGCGCTGGCTTCCACGCGTCCGCGGAACCCGCGCCAACTGCTGGAGGTCGACGGCATGGGCCCAGCCAAGGTGGAAAAATTCGGCGCGGCGATTCTGGAGTTGTGCGGGACTGGCAAGTGAGCTGATGCCACAATCGCAGATCGACTCTTGCGGGGGAAGCATCATAGCTTGCCGGCCTGGCAGTAGCTTGTTGCTTATCTTCTTCTATTTCTTCGCATAAAGTTGTCATAACTGCGCGCCATCCATCCCCGTCTAACCTCCAGTTCCGAAGATCGCCGTGGCGCGCCGCATGGGGCCGAGGCGAATTCGTGTAGAGTTATACGTTGCGCTCGAGGCGAAATCTATGCTGCAGTTACGCTCCATCCTTCTCAGCCTTTCTCTCTTCGCACTTCTCCCGGCCACAGACTTTGCACAGACGGCTCCGGCGCCTGATTCAGCAGCCTCGTCGGCAACCCTGAAAATCAACACCCGCGCGGTGCTGGTGGATGTGCTGGTGAGCGACCGTAACGGCGCTCCCGTCACCGGGCTGAAGCAGGACGCCTTCAGCGTGACCGAACAGGGCAAGCCGCAGACGATTTCATTCTTTGAAGAACACAAGGCAGCGCCACAGCAGCAGCCCGTGGAGATCCCCAAGCTGCCCGTGAACGTCTTCACCAACTTCTCGCCGATCCCCTTGCCGCCTGCCGTGAACGTGCTGCTGCTGGACTCCCTGAATACGCAGATGGAGAGCCAGAGCTATGTGCATACGCAGGCCATGAAGTTCCTCAGAGGCGCCAAGCCCGGCTCGCGCATGGCCATCTTCACCATGGCGCTCGGTTTGCACTTTGTGCAGGGATTCACCGATGACCCTGCCGTGCTGGTGGCCGCCCTGAACAACAAGAAGAATAACGAAGTCCAGTCTTCGGTAATGATCAAGGGGCAGGAAGAGACCAACGCGCAGCAAACCGTGCTCGGGATGATGAGCGAGCCTGTGGCCGGCGGAAATGGAGCCACCACGGCTTCCGCGGACATGATCGCCGCTCTCAATAACTTCTTTCAGGAGAACGACGATTCACGGTCGGTGGACCGCGCCATTGTGACGTTGACGAACCTGCAACGGCTGGCCACATTTCTCAACGGGTTTCCGGGACGCAAGAACGTCATCTGGTTCACCGAATCGGTTCCGTGGTTGATTGCGAAGCATTTCAACCCACAACTGGAAGTGCAATACAAAAAGGCCATGGACATGCTGACCGCGGCACGTGTCGCCCTATATCCCGTGGATGCGGCCGGCGTGTGGACACAGGGTTTCTACCAGGCCGCCACCACGCTCAACCCCACCATCTCCACGCCGATGCAAATGATCGGCGGGGGCGGCGCTCAAACAGCGGCGCTAAACGCCGATAGCTCCCAACACAATATGGACCAGGAGACCGTCAAGATGTTCGCCCGCGACTCGGGCGGCAAGGCCTTCGTGAGCACCAACGGGCTCTCCGACGTGATCGCCGACATCAACGCCTCCAGCGCCGATTTTTATACTCTCTCCTATACCCCGGCCAACGCGAAGATGGACGGCACACAGCGGACGATCGATGTGAAAGTTGCAGGCGGCAAGTACGACCTTTCCTACCGCCGCAGCTACTACGCCAGCGATGAGGACCTGCCCGGCGCAGCGCTGGCGATGCGCGCCCAGGTGGTGCAGAAACTGGCCGCGCAGAATCCCGGCGCCGTGGACCCGCTGCTGCCCTTCATGGACCTGGGCATGCCGCAGACCGAGCAGATCCTGTACAAGGCCCTGATCAAGCCCCTGCCCGAAGCCCCGCTATCGCCCTCGGACGCAAAGCCCGCAACCAAAGGTCCCCAGAAGCGCTACTCGGTGGACTTCGCCATCGATCTCAAGGACCTCGATCTGAAGCTTGACTCCAATGGTTTGCACAATGGGATGCTCAATCTTTCCCTCATAGTCTACGACCGGTACGGAGCGGTTTCCTCCCGCGAGGACCATCTGGTCGCGCTGAAGATCAAGCCCGATGTGTATGCCGTCTTCCAGAAGACCGGCGTGCAGCTTCATGCGGAGATCCGAGTGCCCAAGGGGCAATTCTGGCTGCGCACCGGCGTCTACGATCAGGCTTCGCACAAGGTGGGCACAATGGAGGTTCCGCTGGCTGCAGTGGTCGAGACGCAGATGTAGTGTCCGGCGTCGAGTGCCTTTCATCTTCCGATGCGTGGAGTTTGCAATGCGCAGACTGGCTGTTCTCTTGTGGGTGGCTGTTCTGGCTTCGACTGCGTTCGCCGCGGAACGAGTGACGGTGGCGCAGTTGGAGCAGGCGCTGGCTGCAGGACACGGCAAGCCGGACAAGGAACTGGCGCAGCAGATCGGCGGCCTGCAACTGACCGAGCGCCTCAACACGGCGCGGCTTGCTACCTTGCAAACTGAATTGCCCGGCAGCGAGTCTCGACAGGCTCTGCTGGCCTTGGCCGATGCCTCCGCATTCCTCGACCTGCCCGCAGCGGAACTTCTTCCGCTGGCCGCTCCAGACCGCGCCACACAGGGCCGAATCTTCTCTCAGGCTGCGGAGTTCGTGGCGGCGGCACTTCCCAAATTGCCGGACTTTTTCGCGTCGCGGACCACCACACGCTTTCAGGACGTGAAGTTCTCCCAAGTCTTCAACCAGCCAATCGCCGTGCACACCCAAGGCTTCTACCTTCTCGATGCGACAACGGTCACGGCCAACTTCCGGAACGGAAAGGAGCTGGATCAGCCGCAAAACGGGAAGAAGTCCTCGTCCCTCGAGCCGCCACAGTCAGGCCTGAACAACTGGGGTGTCTTCGGGCCGCTGCTGGTGGTCGTGATGACCGATGTTCTGAAGAGCAGGATCGGATGGGGCCACTGGGAACAAGGCGATGCGGGGCCAATAGCCGTCTTCCGCTATGCGGTGCCGGAAGACAAGTCGAATTACTCCTTGAAGTATTGCTGCTTCCGGGCGACGGATGGGTCGATGCGCGAGTTGAGCACGACGACTGCCTACCACGGGGAGATTGCCGTCGACCCCAAAAGCGGAGCCGTTCTTCGCGTGGCGCTGAAGGCCGATTTCAAGCCCGGCATGGCGATCAACAGGGCCGACACCATGGTCGAGTACGGCGCGGTGGAGATCGGCGGCAAAAGCTACATCTGCCCGTTGAAGAGCGTCTCCGTTTCCACTGCAACCGACAACGTGACCAAAACGGTTTGGAGTGGGGTTAGCACGTCGTTCCAAGAGTCCGTCTCCACGCCAAAGGTTACGGCAATCAACGACATCGTCTTCGACCACTATCACCAGTTTCGCGGGGAAATGCACATCCTGCCGGCGGACGGCTCGGAGACGGGCGGACCGCTCCCTAATCCAATGCCAGCAACCTCTCCCCGTCCCTGAGAACGCTCGATCGATGGATTGGCGCCTCAGTCTGCCCACATAAGAAGCTAAACTTTGTAGTTTACCTTCACATCTGCTAGAGTAGACCCATGGACGAGCAATCGAGCGATCCTCAAACTGCACGCGCCTCCGCCCTGGCGGGGGAACTTCGCGTACTGCTCAGCAGATTGACCCGGCGGCTCCGCGAACAGTCGCAACCGGGGGACATCAGCTGGCCGCAGAAGTCGGTGATCCTCCGCCTGGAGCGCGAAGGCCCGGCGACCGTGACTGCCCTGGCCCGTGCCGAGGGGGTGCGTCCGCAGTCCATGGGCGCCACGATTGACTCACTGGAGGCGGCTGGGCTGGTCACTGGCGCGCCCGACCCGGCCGATGGGCGGCAGACCATCCTGACTCTCACCGCGGCCTGCCGGGAGTTGATCGACGCCCGGCGAGCGGCAAAAGAAGACTGGCTGTTCCGCGCCATTCAAACCAAACTCACGCCGCAGGAACAGGAAGAACTTGCCAGCGCCACGAGGCTGATCAAGCGCCTGACCGGGGAGGAAGCATGACGCCGCGCTGGTTGGGACGGCTGCTGCGCAATGTACATGCGGGCGAGCGTCATTCGCTTGCCCATCATCCCACCCTGAGCGGCGTTCCCGAGACAATTTCCCTGGAGAGCCCCTGGTTCCTGAATGGCGAACACATGCCGCCCCGTTCCGCCGGAATTGGCGTGGGAGACAACATCTCTCCGCCGTTCGCGTGGAAAGGCATTCCCGCGGAGACCGTGGAGTTGGCGATCCTGATGGAAGACCTGGATGTGCCGCTGCCTCGGCCGGTTGTCCACACGGTTGCCTATGGAATCTCGCCCGATCACGGCGGCCTGGCGGAAGGCGCTTTCAACGTTGGAATGGCCCGCGTGGCCTTCGGAAGGGGCACACTGGGCAACCATGGCTACGCGGGTCCCCGTCCGCTTCCGGGCCATGGTCCGCATCGCTATGTCTTTCACTTTCTCGCGCTCAATCGTCCGGCCAGGTTCACCTCCGCGCCCGGGGCGAAGGAATTCCTGAAGGGCGTCGCGGGAACCGTCGTCGCCCGCGGAGTCTGGGCCGGCACTTACGAACAGAAGTAATTGCATCCCACATCAGTAAGGAGATCCCCCATGGCAATCACCACGCTCGACCCGAAGACCGCTCTCATCACGATCGATCTGCAGAAAGGCATCGTCGGCTCGGCCGACGCTGAACTGATCCGCGAAGTTCTGGAGCACGCTGCTGCGTTGGCCGAAGGATTCCGCCGACATGGCTTGCCGGTGGTGCTCGTGAACGTTGCCGGCGGAGCACCGGGGCGGGTGGAACAGGCGCGCAGCATCACGCAGTTCCCTGCCGGATGGACCGATCTTGTGCCGGAGTTGAACCAGCAGCCGCAAGACCACACGGTGACCAAGCGCACCTGGGGCGCGTTCACCAACACCGGCCTTGAAGAGCATCTGAAGAATCTGGGCGTCACGCAGGTGGTCCTGGCCGGCGTCTCCACCAGCGTCGGTGTCGAGTCCACCGCGCGCCAGGCGCACGAGCGCGGCTTCAACGTGACTCTCGCCCTGGACGCGATGATGGACAGGAATCCCGAGGCGCATATCCACAGCGTCACGCAGATCTTTCCGCGGCTGGGCGAAACGGGAACGACAGAAGAGATTCTTCAACTCCTGGATAGCAGCCACATGGACAGCAGCCGCGCATGAAGGGAACTTTCCGCTCTCTGAGAGGCTTCAACTATCGGATGTGGGCCGGCGGGGCTATTGTGTCCAACGTGGGAACGTGGATGCAACGCATCGCGCAGGACTGGATTGTCCTGACCCAGTTGACCCACCACAATGCGACCGCTGTGGGCGTGGTGATGGGGCTCCAGTTCGCGCCGCAGATTCTGCTGCTGCCGCTAACCGGCTTTGCCGCCGATCATCTGGACCGGCGCAAGCTCCTGCTGGCCACGCAGGCGGCCATGGGCGTACTGGCCCTGGGTTTGGGCATTCTCACCGTCGCCGGCATTGTTCAGTTGACCCACGTGTATGTCTTTGCCTTTTTGCTTGGCTGCGTGACGGCCTTCGACTCGCCGGCGCGGCAGACATTTGTCTCCGACCTGGTGGGCGAAGAGGATCTTTCGAACGCAGTAGCGCTGAACTCCACATCTTTCAACGCTGCGCGGATGATCGGTCCCGCCATCGCAGGCATCCTCATCGCCGCCGTGGGCGCGGGCTGGGTGTTTCTGATCAATGCGGTGTCGTTTGCCGCCGTGCTCTGCTCGTTGAGTTTCCTGCGCTCCGGAGAACTTCATTTGAAGAGCAGGGCCAAGAGAACCCGCGGCAGCCTGGCCGAGGGATTTCGTTATATCTGGAAGCGGCCCGATTTGAAGGCAGTGCTTCTGATGATTTTTTTGGTAGGCACCTTCGGGCTCAACTTCCCCATCTTCATCTCCACCATGTCGGTTACGGTGTTTCACGCCGGTGCCGGACAATACGGCCTGCTGACCTCGATCATGGCCATCGGAACGGTCGCCGGCGCGCTCCTCGCGGCCAGGCGAGAAAAGCCACAACTCGCGCTTCTCTTCGCCGGGGCCGCACTGTTCGGCTTCGGGTTGGCGTTGGCAGCGGTGATGCCCAACTACTGGCTCTTCGGCCTCGCCCTCATCGTCATCGGCATCGCGGCACAGACCTTCACCACCACCGTGATCAGCCTGGTGCAGCTCACCACGGAACCCGTGATGCGAGGACGCGTGATGGCGATTCTGCTGGCCATCGCCATGGGCGGCACACCCATCGGTGCACCCATTGTCGGTTGGGTTGCTGACAAGTTCGGCCCGCGCTGGGGGCTCGGCGTAGGAGCCGTCTCGGGATTTGCCGCGGCGTTCGTCGGCATCTGCTATCTCGCGAAGTGCCGCCACCTGCGGGCGCACATCACCGCTGGCCGCTTGCGCTTTACCCTCGATGGCTCCGGCACGGTTCCAGGCGCAAATCAGAGCATCCCCGCCGCGCAGGAAGCTGATTGAGCCAAAGGATTCGTGGTGTGGATCTTGTAGCGCGCGGTGAATCCGAAGCTCGCAGCTTGGCTGGAAGCTTGGTTTTTTGTGCGGGAAACACTGAAAATGCAGATCCTTCGCTACGCTCAGGATGACAATTCGTTTTTGATTTGAACTTTAGAGGCACCACATTAGCTATTGACGAAGATCTGATTCCGTCCCGCTTGCTTGGCCATGTACATCGCCCTGTCGGCCTCATCGCGCAACCCGCTGAAGCTCATGATGCGCCCCTTCAACTCAGCCACACCCACCGAAATGCTGACGTGCATGGGGCCGGTCCCTTTTCGAATCGCCTGGGCATCCGCCACGGTGGTGCAAAGCCGTTGTGCCAGTTCGGCGGCATCTGTTCCTTCCGTCTCAACGATCACCGCGGTGAATTCGTCGCCTCCGGTACGGCCCAGAATATCCTCGTCGCGCAGCGTCTCCCGCATCAGGCTGGAGACGTCCTTCAGAACCGCATCGCCGGTGTTGTGCCCCAACGTGTCATTGATCGCCTTGAATTCGTCGATGTCGATCACCAGCAACGTCAGCGGCCGCTTGAAGCGGATGGCGCGCGTCAGCTCGTGCTCCGCCAATTCAAGGAAGTGACGGCGATTGCACAGCCCGGTCAGGTCGTCTGTTTGGGCCTGCACCTCGATCTGCTTCATCAGTTCCTGCTCGATCTTGAACTTCTCCCGGACCAGAAGCAGTTCCAGCGCGCTGCTTTGTGCCAAGCGCAATGTCTGGCGCGTGCGCAGGTGCAAGATCACCGCAAACATGCCCCCAATGACAAGCCCATCGACCACAAGAATCCGCACGGCGCCCAGATCGGCCTTTGAGATCCACCGGCTGGACATCAGGCCAACCCAAAACACCGAGTTGTTCAGCAGCACAAAGACAAAGAAGGCCTGCAGCAGACGCCGGCTGGGCTTGTTTTCCTTGCGCAGGGAAAAGGCTACGACTGCGAAAGAGATCCAGATGGTCTTGGTGAGCACTGCGTTGCCGTTGATGGCAAATGTGTTGTATCCAAGTACCAGTGCAGCCAGAAAAACGGGATAGGTCCAGAGCAACAGTTTCAGCCAGCGCATGAGCAGCCGCGGCGGCTCATACGGCTTGAACAATTCACGGCAAAAAAGCACGCTTGTGAAGTTGATGGAAAGGTACAGAATGGCATTGATCCAACTCACAAGTGCAGGAAGTCTGGCCGGGTTCAGGGGCGCCAGATTGCCCATTGCCGCAATTCCAAACAGCATGTACACGGCCTGGAAGACCGCAAACAGAACCACGACCCTCTGACGGTCAAGAAAATAGCTATGCGCCGCCCAGAGGAGCAGGAACAGCATGAACGTGGCGAAGAACATCGCCAGCAGATCGCGCTGGTGGTCCCTCCCGTCCGCCTCTTCCGGCTCAAAGGCTTGCAGGCGTATCGCGAATCTGCTTCTGGTTTTGGCCCGGAGATAGTACGTTGCTTCCGGCCCGGCTACGTCGACAACGAAACTCAGCGAAGTCGTGGCGCGATCGCGCTGGCTGAAGGGGTAGAAGTTGCCGGTCACACGCGTCTTCCAGCCCGCCGGATCGCTCGCATCCGCTTCGTAGAGACGCACCTCATTAAGATTGGAAGGAAGGATGTAGATCACGACCTTGGTCCCATGGGCCGGCGCGTGCACCTGCAGACGTATCCAATACACGGAATCGCTGCTCGCCATGGAGAGCGTTGAGCCCATCGGGGTTCCGGCGCGGTGGGCGACATCGGCGATGTTCAGGGTGCCGGTCCGGTCCTCAAGCACTGTGCGCGAGGTGATCAGATCGCTCGCTGCCGCCGATGGAGCAAGCACGAGGCCCATCATCAGAACCGGAATGCTGCAAAGAAGCTTCATTGGGCCCGCCCTCGCGAAGAGGGAATATGTCGACGGCCGGGACGCTCCGTCTCGCGAGTGTCCGTTGTGAATCGTTCGAGGAATTCCATCACGCGGCCAGCGTCGGCCAAGCGGTCGATCTTTCCGTCATGAAACCCATCCTGTTTCCATCCAATGCAGGTCCCGGAATGGCTGCCGGCGGTTAGAGCTTGTTCCTGCGTTGAAGCTGGAGATAGCGGTGACGCCGCGACAGCTGTCCGCAGCTTCCGCACTCGTTGTTGAGACGTGATGTGTTTCCACGACCACGATGCACACTGTGAGCAACTCGAGCCAATGCCCCGCAATCCGCAGTGCGGCCCTTCTCGAGAGCCCCACTCTTCAAATTCCACAGTATCTATCGGTGAAATCCAGATATTTCTTCAAGATAATCCCGGAAAGTCCTGATTTTATCTGCAGTTCGCGGCATGATGAGCGCAAGGCGGTTGCGGTTGGGTCACAGGCAAACCGGAGGTCCCATTGCGTGGTACGACCAATTTTTCGGAGCTTGAATTGCGGAGGCAAAAAAAATCGCCCCCGAAGGATCTCTTCTCCTCGGAGGCGCTTGTATCGAAAAATAAGAACAAGAGAACGGGGTACCAGTGACCGGCGCTGGAGGTCGGTAGCACGCGGCCACTGGTGATCCCTGCACAAACGAAGCTAGCCGCGGCTTCCCCTTTCCACTGCTGCCTCGTGTCGCCCGGCTCTAAGAAGGCATACTTATGTGCCGTCCGAACCATGTTGACAAATGGAGTGTCTCCCATGCGGAAAACGCGTTCCGTGACGGCCGTCACACAGGTGTGTAGCTTTTTGTTTACACCGACGTCGGGCCCGTATATGAATCGATTTTTCTCTTAGTTTCGAATTTTGGCGGCGGTGAATTGACAAAGCGCGCCGCGCGCTGGAAAATCGGAACTTCAGTCCCTCCTGTGGAAGGCTTCCCGTGACATCTCTGTTGACGACGAATCTGGGTACGACGCCGCTTGTGGGCCGCGGTAAGGTGCGCGACCTCTATGCGGTAGGCGACGCATTGCTGCTGGTAGCAACCGATCGAATTTCGGCTTTCGACCACGTTCTGGGCACCGGCATTCCGGGCAAAGGCAAGATCCTTACACAGATTTCCCTCTTCTGGTTCGATCTGCTCTCGGAACTGGTTCCCAACCATCTGATTACAGCCGACGTACGCGAGTTTCCCGCATCATTGCAGCCCTATGTCGAGCAATTGGCCGGCCGTTCCATGCTCTGCAAGCGAGCCGCCATGTTTCCCCTGGAATGCGTGGCGCGCGGCTACCTGGCCGGTTCAGGATGGAAAGAATACAAGGCCAGCGGGACGGTTTGCGGCATTGCGCTGCCTGCCGGTCTGCTGGATGGTTCGCGCCTGCCGCAGCCGATGTTTACACCTTCCACCAAGAGCCAAGACGGCGCCCATGATGAAAACATCGACTTTGCGGCCGCCGAAAAACTGGTAGGCCCCGCAGATGCCGCCGAACTGCGTCGTTTAACGCTGGCCATTTACCAGAGAACGCAGGCCCACGCCGAATCGCGCGGCCTGATCCTGGCCGACACCAAATTCGAGTTTGGAAGAACCTCGGAAGGAATCATTCTTGCCGATGAAGTGCTGACGCCGGACTCCTCGCGTTTCTGGGACGGCGCGGCATGGAAGCCGGGCGGCGCGCAGCCCTCATTCGACAAACAGTTCGTGCGGGACTATCTTGAAGCGATTCGCTGGAACAAGCAGGAACCTGCGCCCACTCTGCCAGAGGATGTGGTGGAGCGCACACAGGCCAAGTACCTTGAAGCCTTCCGGCGTTTGACCGGACGGGAACTCACTTTGTAACGCACGATCGGAGTGGGCATGGCGCTGGTGGACTGGTTGATCGTACTTGTCATCGCGCTGGCAGTGCTGGGCGGATTCCAGCAGGGCTTTTTCCGCTCGGTCTCTTCGCTGGGCGGCCTGCTGCTGGGCTTGGTGCTCGCAGCCTGGAACTACGGGCGCGTTGCGGCATTGTTCATGCCCCTGGTGCGTATTGACGCGATAGCCGACGCGATTGGGTTCCTGCTAATTGCTGTCGTGGTGATGGCATTGGCAGGGGCTGTGGGCGGGTTTCTGGGCGGTGCAATGCACCAGATAGGCCTGGGCTGGCTGGACAGGCTGGCGGGCGGCGCCTTCGGCTTTTTGCAGGGAGCGTTGCTGGTGACCGTGGTCATCCTGGTCACCGTGGCTTTTTTTCCCAAGGCACACTGGCTGCTGGATGCCAGGCTGCCTAAATCGTTTTTCGGGGCTTGTCACCTCAGCACGCACGTCAGCCCACACGAGTTAGCCGAGCGCGTGCGGCATGGGCTCAGGGATTTGGAAGAGGAGTCGCCCCGGTGGCTGCACCCCGGCAGCGGCGGTCTGTGAATTCAGACACACCTCATCAACGAAAAATCTGTCAGGATATAAAGAGGACCAAGGGGTGGACGTGAGAAGAGAACTGGACAGTCTGGTAACGCAAATGCACTCCAGCGGAATCCGCTATGAGGACGCTGTGCGCGAGTTCAAGAGGCAGTTTCTGCGCGAAGTGCTGGTGGCGAACCGGGGAAACCAGTGCAAGGCTGCCGAAGAACTGGGCATGCATCGCAACACGCTGAGCCGCGCCATGGCGGAACTGGGACTGAATCTGGCCGAAGTCCGCGCTGGCCTCAAGCGTCCGCCCCGCAGCGAGCGTCCTTTGTACAGCGCCATGCGCCAAGGCATGCGCTAGGGCTTTGACCGGATGTTTTCGTACCATTGAATCCGTGGTTTCCCAGGTCTCAAGATCTAGACCTGGGGCGCCCAGCATCGGTACAACTTCAAGCGGTCAACAACCTGGGCCTTGCGCCACAATAGGGAAATGTTGACGACTCCAACGACCCCGCAAGCACGCGTCCAAATCGAGCCGGGCTTTGCCTGGGACGCTCAAGACGCGTATCTCTTCGACATCGACGGCACGCTCCTGCGCAGCCGCGACCGCATTCATTTCGACTCCGTAGCCCTGAGCGTGCGGCGCGTCACCGGCTTTGAGATCACGCTGGCCGGAGTCCCCATTCAGGGCAGCACCGACACGGCCATCCTGCGCGCAGCTTGCCTGCAGGCGAAGATACCCGCCGCAGTGCTCGAAACGCAGATCCAGACCATTCTCGACGCCATGAGCCGCGCCGTGGCGGAACACCGGCAGGAGCTAGATCTGGTCCTCATGCCGGGCGTGGAAGACACCCTTGCCCACCTGGCGCGCCAGGGAGCCCTACTGGGCGTGGCCACCGGCAACCTGGAAACCATCGGCTGGATCAAGATTGAAGAAGCGGGGTTGCGCGAGTGGTTCCGCTTCGGCGGCTTCAGCGACTGTTTCCCCGACCGCGCCGAACTGGTTGGGAACGCCGCGCGGAAGGCTCGGGACTTGGCGGGCAAGGACGCAGGGGTCTGCGTGGTGGGCGATACGCCCCGCGACATCGCCGCTGCGCGCGCCAATTCCCTGCCCGTGATTGCCGTGGCGACCGGCCACTACAGTTTCGACGAACTGCTGGAGCACCGGCCCGAAGTCTGCGCCACCTCCCTGGCCGACCTCCGCGCCGCAACACAGGTAGCGCAATGAACGGAGCACCGCGCTCCCCGCACGCCCGCGCCGCGCGCCGGTTGCGGCCATGGACGCAGTTCTGCACTGCAGGAGTGCTTCTGGCCGTGCTGCCCGGCTCGCTGCTGGGGCAAACCGCCGCTCCTTTGGCCCAGGCTTCGTCTCCGGCACCAGCCGCAGCTCAGGCTCCCGTCACGTCTGCGCCCGCCGCACAAGACAAGCAGGTGCGCACCTCCGACCGGCGTCGCGCAGCCAAGCTCTACCTCGGGGCCAGCAAGCTCTTTGAGGCGGAGCGGTTTGAAGAGGCCATGCGCAGCTACGAACAAGCGGCGCAGCTCGACCCGGCCAACGCCGACTATCCGCTCGCTGCCCAGTTGGCGCGCAGTCACGCCGTCACGGCGCTGCTGCAAACTGCGGCCAAGGCGCGCCTGGTCTCCGATGCGGCAGCCGCCCGCGCTGCTTTGGCGCATGCTGCGGAGCTCGAACCCGACAATGCGCAGGTTCGCGAGCACATCGGCGAATTGGGAGACGACGCCCTCGCTTTGGAATCCCGGCCTCTCTACGAGCCAGGCGCGGCCACGGCTGGCGCGGGCGACCTGCTGGTGCCCAAGCCAGGAACCAACAGCTTTCATCTGCGCACTGACCAGCGCCAGCTCATTCAGCAGGTCTTCCGCGCCTATGGAATTGAGGCCACGGTGGACGACAGCGTTCGGCCCATACAGGTTCGCCTGGATGTAGACAACGCCGGCTTTGAATCCGCTGCGCGGATAGTGGAGCTGGCCACCGGCTCGTTCTTCGTTCCGCTGGATGCGCACCATGTGCTGGTGGCCCGCGACCTGCGCGAATTCCGCCAGAAGTTTACGCGCCAGGATATGGAGACCGTTTATCTTTCCGGCCTGAGCGCAACCGAATTGGCCGATGTGGTCACCCTGGCCAAGAACGTCTTCGACATTCAGCAGGCAGTGGCAGAGCCCACGGCGGGAACGGTGACCGTGCGCGGGTCGGCGAAGTCGCTGGCCGCCTTCAACGCCACCATGCGCGAACTGATCGACGGGCGAAACCAGGTGATGCTGGAGGTGCGGCTGATTCAGATTGCCCACACCAGCGGCCGCAATACCGGGGTTCAACCGCCGCAGACGATGACCGCTTTCAATGTCTATGCCGAAGAGCAGTCCATCCTGAACTCGAACCAAGCGCTGGTGCAGCAGATCGTCTCCTCGGGATTGGCGGCGCAGGGCGACACGCTGGCGATTCTCGGCATTCTGCTGGCTTCCGGCCAGGTCACCAGTTCCCTGTTCTCGAACGGCATCGCTCTGTTCGGCGGCGGCATCACGCAATCGGCGCTGGCTCCGGGAACGATGACGGCCAACCTGAACCTGAACTCCTCCGACTCGCGCCAACTGGACCAGATTCAGCTGCATCTGGGAGACGGCGAGGCGGCTACACTGCGCACCGGGACCCGCTATCCGATCCAGACCTCGTCCTTTTCGAGCCTCTCGGCCAGCACTCCCAACATCCCCGGGCTCACCGGCGCCGGAGCTTCCGGAGGACTCTCTTCGCTGCTCTCTTCGCTGAGCAGCAGCGTGCCGAATGTTCCGCAGGTCGAGTACCAGGACCTGGGCCTGACCCTCAAAGCCACCCCCAAAGTGATGCGCGACAACCTGGTCGCTCTCACCATCGACATGAAAATCGACGCGCTTTCGGGCGGCTCCATCAACGGCAATCCCATCCTCAACAACCGCGCCTATTCCGGGGTGGTGACACTCCGCGAGGGTGAAGCCGTCGAGGTGGTCAGTGAGCTGGACAAGTCGGAGAGCCGCGCCGTCAGCGGCACGCCGGGCATCAGTGAGATTCCCGGCCTGAACAACCTCACAGGCAAAGACACCCAGAAGAACTATGCAACGTTGTTGATCATCGTCACCCCGCACGTGATTCGCGGCACGCAGGCGGCCGGTCGCACGGCGATCATGCGCGTCGAGCGCACCGTCAGCGCACACTGATTGAAAGCCGGATCAAGCCGCCTGGTTCCGCTGTGCGCGCATCGCTCTTTCAAACAAAAAGCCCCGCCATCAATGCGACTCCCTGGTTGGGAATCGCACCGATTGCGGGGCTTCCATTCTGCTCGACGCTGCGCGCGACTTACTTGGTCACGCCATCCAGCTTCGACTGGTACTCCACGATCTGCTTGATGGTCTCGTACGGCGCACCGGCGACGGGAACCGGGCGGCCGTTCACGATCAGGGTGGGCGTCTGGTTGATGTTCATCTCCTTGGCCAGCTTCACCGAGGCTTCCACCGAAGCTGCGATCGCCGGAGTTGCCGCACACGCTGCGACCTTTGCCGGGTCCAGACCCGCCTTGGTCACCGCGCTGTTCAATGTAAGTGTGGCGCCATCCGGGGTCGCCAGGCCATCCTGGCCGTCATACACTGCCGTGGCAAAGCTGAAGAAGGCGTCGTTGCCGCCCAGCTTGGCTACGCAGAGTCCGAAGGCAGCCGCATTGGCGGCCGACTTGTGCTGCGGCAGAGGATAGTTCTGGTAGATGATGCGGGCCTTGGGAAAGTCCACGGCCAGCTTGTCCATGTTGGCCTGCGCATCCTTGCAGTGGGGGCACTGGAAATCGGCGAATTCCACCAGTTCCAGATCCTTCGAGGCGGAACCGCGATAAGGTCCGTCCGCCCTCTGCTGCAGAATGGCGCGATCGCCGGCAAACGGATTCTCGCCAAAGGCAATGATGTCGTCGCCGGAGATGATGTGCTTGCCGTCAGGAAGAGCAAAGAACTGCAGCGCCGTGGGCTTCTGCTTGCCGGTCTTGTCGCCCACAAAGATCACAACCTTGCTCACACCCTCGACCGGCGTCTTCAGAATTGCCTGCACCTGCCACACACGGCGGGTATCGAAGCCCCAGCTGGCCGTAAGAAAGGCGTCGATAGTCTCCTTGGTCGGCGACGAAGCGGTGAAATTCGCCGGATCCGGCTTGGGAAACGTGGGCGCCGAGGGAGCCGGAGCCGAAAGAGAAGGCCCGGGTTGCTCCGCCGCGGGCGCGGGCGGCGCCTGCTGCTGCGCAGAGGCAGAAAACACGGGCAGAGACAGGGCAACCAGTGCGGCCATGCTGGCAACGCGCACGCTGGTAAATCGGGCGGACGAACGGATCAAGCTGATTCTCCTTAAACTGAGCTGAAACTCACGACTTCTAGCTTATACCTGAACCTTGACGGCGATGGGAAACCGGCGACCCATGCCAAACGACTTCGACGTTACCTTCAACACCGGCGCAGCCTGCTGCCGCTTGTACTCGGAGCGTTCCACCAGCCGCACTATCTGTTGGACGAGGTCAAGAGCAAAACCGTTGGCCCGCGCAATCTGCTCGGGAGTCTCGTAGCGCTCCACGTAGGCCTCAAGTATCGGATCGAGAACCTCATACGGCGGTAGCGAGTCGGTATCCTTCTGGTCCGGCCGCAGCTCCGCGGAAGGCGGCTTGCTGAGAATGGCTTCGGGAATCACCTCGCCCTCGCGGTTCAGCCAGTGGCAGGCCGCGTACACCCGGGTCTTCACCAGGTCGCCGATCACCGCCAGCGCTCCCACCATATCTCCATACAGCGTGCAGTAGCCGACCGCCATCTCCGACTTGTTGCCGGTGGTCAGCACCAGCGCCGAAAACTTGTTGGACAGCGCCATCAGCAGGTCGCCGCGAATGCGCGACTGGATGTTTTCCTCCGTCGTGTCCGGCTTCGTCCCTGCGAAGAGCGGACCGAGGGCCTGGCTGAACTCCGCGAACAGGCCACGGATGGCGATGGTCTCATATCGGATTCCCAGGTTGGCTGCCAGGTGGCGGCTGTCGTCGATCGAGCCCGTGGAAGAATATTGGCTGGGCATGCCGACAGCCAGCACATTTTCCGCGCCCAGCGCATCCCGCGCGATGGCCGCCACCAGGGCCGAATCAATGCCGCCGCTCAAGCCCACCAGAACTTTCTTGAAGCCGCATTTCAGCACATAATCGCGCGTGCCCAGCACCAGCGCACGATACGCCGAAGCTGTCTCGTCCTCTGCGGGAACCGGTATTTCTGCCGCATCGAAAGGATCCAGCAGGACCAGGTCTTCTTCAAACGAAGCGGCCTGCGCAATCAGCTCTCCGTGCGCATTCAAGGCCAGCGAGGAACCGTCGAAGATCAGGCTGTCGTTGCCCCCCACCTGGTTGCACATCAACACGGGAATGCCGTCGCGGCGCGCAATGGCCGCCAGCATCTGGCGGCGTATGGCACGCTTGGAGTGCCAGAAAGGCGACGAAGAGAGGTTGATGTGTACCGCGGGCTTGTGGCGCATCAGCTCTTCCATGGGATCGACCGCGTAGAGCCGGCGCGACCAGAAATTCTTGTCGTTCCAGGCGTCCTCGCAGATGGTGATGGCCAGCCGTACGCCGTCCAACTCCACAACCCTCTGCGGTCGCGCGGCAGAAAAATATCGCTGCTCGTCGAAGACATCGTAGAAAGGCAAGAGCCGCTTGTGCTGTTCCAGGAGCAACTCGCCCTTGTCCAGCAGAACGGCCGCATTCACGGCCGGCTTGCCGCTGTCCGGCCCCGCCGGCAGAGCCACGCCCACCAGCACCGCCGTGGACAAATCCTTGGTAGCCTCCGCCAGTTCGTCAACCGCCGTGCGGCAACGGGCCAGGAAGCTTGGTTTCTCCAGAAAGTCCGCCGGAGGATAGCCGCAAACAGCAAGCTCCGAGAACACGGCAAGCCGTGCGCCCAGGGCGGCGGCGCGGCGGCTCGCGGCAATGATTTTTTCGAGGTTCCCGGTAAAATCTCCCACCGTGGGATTGATCTGCGCCAGTGCAATCTTCACACTTCCAGTTTAATCCCCCATCGACAAAAAGGCCGCCCCTGTGAGAGGCGGCCCTGCGGAAAATTGAGAATGAAGCTAGGAGCCCGTGCCGGAGAAGATCACGCCCACCGTGCGCACGATGATCTTGAGGTCCAGCCAGATGCTCCAGTTCTCGATATAGGTCACGTCCAGTGAAATATAGCTGTCAAACGAGGGGTCCTCGCGCCCCTGCACCTGCCACAGCCCGGTGATTCCCGGCATCACATCGAGACGGCGGAGATGATTGAGTTTGTACTTCTTCACCTCGCTGGCAAGGGGCGGACGCGGTCCCACCACGCTCATGTCACCAACCAGCACATTCAGGAACTGAGGCATCTCGTCCAGGGAGTACTTGCGCAGGAAGTGCCCCAGCCTGGTGATGCGGGGATCGTTGCTGATCTTGAATAACCCCCCCTTGCGCTCGTTCATGTGCATCACCTCGGATCGCCGCCTTTCGGCATCCCGAACCATGGTGCGGAACTTGAGGCAGCGAAAAACGCGGCCCTTCTTGCCGATCCGCTCAGAGGTGTAAAACACCGGCCCCGGCGAGTCCAGCTTGACGGCAACGGCAATCGACAGCAACAAGGGCCATAAAAGCGTCAGCACAAGAATGGAGAAAACCATGTCGACCGTGCGCTTGAGCAGCAGGCTGATCTCCGGCACGTGGCCGCGATACAGCGGAATGGTCGGAAACTCGCCGACGTATTCGATGGGGGCCTTCCACCCCACGCCCTCATAGAGGTCGGGCACAATGCGCAGATCCACGCCGTGGACGCGCGATTGTTCCAGCACCTTCTGCACCACGCTGCGTTCGCACGGGGAAGTGAAGAAGATCTCGTCCACAAACCGCCTGCGTGCGTTCTGGAAGAGCGTGTCCAGTGTGCCGACTACATCGCTCGGAGTCGAGGTAAGTCGGGAATCGGAGCCCGAATCGGAAGACTCGATGAACCCCATGAAGGTATACCCCAGATGCCGAATGCGCTCCAGATGATGACGGAGCGCCTGTGCCTCCGATCCGGTGCCCACGATCAGGACATTGCGCGTACCCACCCCGCGCTCAAACCGGCGATGGAGCATGAAGCGATAGATGAGGCGGCGCACGCTGAGTGCAACGGTCACCAACCCCACTGTGGCCAGCACGACGCTGCGAGGAATATCCGATCCGTGGACCAGGTAGAGCGTCCCGGTCAAGAGCAGCCCGGAGGTGAAACATGCTTGAACACTCAGGCGCTGCTCATTCAGAAAGCTGGTCAACCGCACCGGCGTGTACAGATTCAATCGGCGGCTGGTCGCGATCAGGGTGATGGTGAACCCAACGAGAAGGGCCAGCAGAATCCCCATGGAACGCCCGTGGATCAGCGTACCGTGCCAGAAGCCCCTCGCTCCGACCAATGGCGATTCATGCAGTTTTTCCAGCGTCACCACCACCGCGGCGGCCAAGACGGTCATCGCATCCAGGATCATCCACAGCTTGGCAGTGCCGCGTGCATCTTGCGCCGACTGGATCCTCTCCGGCCCTATCCATTCGGACGAGGATGGTACTGACGCTGTGACTCTTTGCCATAGATCCGATGTTGCCATGTCTTCCGCAGGCCTCAAACGTTCAAAGCACCGGCGGGAAAGCGTGGAAATCTATCTCTCCAAAAGCCGGGCATGGAGCAGAAAAGCAAACGCAATTGTGGGTTGGACCCTCTACTTTTTTGACGCTGCTTTTTGGCCGAGGGTTACAAAGCAGTCCGAGCTAATTCCACAGTTAGATACGAGAGGCATCACCGATGTTTTTGACTACATACTATCCTCGTTTTGCTTTGAACTCTGCTGACATCCGGAATTCAGGGGATGTAACTCACCCCCCTGGCGCACAGTTAAACGTCGTCCCCCATAGAAATGACAGAGCGAGAGGGAAATGGCACCTTCGCTCAGGTCATCGAAGCCACATGTTGGATAGCCTTGAAGAAGGATGATAACAAAGCGGTTCTATCTCTGGCTACCTGGATGTGGTATCCTCTCCACCCAAATGCTCCTCACCCGCCTTATCAAAAGGCGCTGGAGGGAGCCAATCTGAAGCATTCACTAGCATTGCTCGCGGTGCTGACAGATGGCAAGGAATTTTAGGAAGCTCCAGGTTACTGACACTTACCAAACTCATCCCGAAGGTAACCTATAGGCATCGAGCGCGAGAAATTGCCCGATATGTGGATCCTGCGATGCCATGAACTCTGGAAGGGGGCCAAAGAACTGCGCCCGTCCCTGGTGAAGGAAGAGCACATCGTCGGCGAGCCGCTCGGCAAAGCGCATGTCATGCGTCACCACGATGCTGGTGAAGCCCAGTTGCCGCTTGAGGCGCTGAATCAGATCGCCCATCCTGCGCGCAATGATCGGATCTACCATGGTGGTCGGCTCGTCGTAGAGAACCACCTCAGGCTGCGCAGCCAGAGCGCGGGCAATGGCCACGGCACGCCTGCGCCCCGTGGAAAGGCTGGCCGGCAGCGCGTTCGCCACATCGTCGGCGCCCACCAGGCCGATCAGACGATTCACTATCTGGAGGATCTGGTCCTCTTCCAGGCCTCCGCGTTCACGCAGCGGGAACGCGACATTTTCACGCACACTTAACGAGTCGAAGAGCGCGCCGTTCTGGAAGACCATGGTGACGCGCTTGCGGATGGCCCGCATTCCCTCTTCGCTCAGACCCGTGATCTCCTGGCCTTCCACCCGGATCGAGCCCGCATCCGGCTTGAGAAAGCCCATCAGCATGCGCAACGCCACCGACTTGCCCACGCCGCTGCGCCCCAGAATGCAAAGCGTCTTGCCGCGATCCACCGAGAAGCTCACATCCTCCAGAACCGCCCGGCCGTTGAAGGAAATGTCAACATGGCTGAAGACGATCATGGGTTCCGGCGGAGTTACTTCCACCGCGGCCGGCGCAGCCAGTTCTTCGGCGGCGGCTCCGCTCAGCGCCTCGGAAAGCCTCGTATTGGATAGAGAGTCTTGCATTCCCTGAATTCACTCTACGCGACCGGCGTGCCGAAGATGAAGTTCCGCGCGGCGCAGTTCTTCTGGAGAGTTCACGTTCAGGAACCAGCGGAACGGAGGCACCCCCTCAGGATCGGCAACCTGCCCGGATTGAACCAGCAATTCCACCGGCAGAATTGCAACCGGCTGGTCCAGCCCCGCGGCCGCAGCCTGAAACGCTGAGAAGCAGCCGCCCCGTTCAGTTTTCAGTTCGCTCACCAGCGCGGCCAGAGCCTCTCGTCCAATCACTGCCGGAAATGTCTGGGGAAATCCACTCACCGAGCAGAGCGTCACAGCCCGCCCCGTGGCGCGCGCATGGCGCAGCAAATATTCGATCAGTGGAGCGGGGAGAAGCGGCAAATCGACGGGAAGAAACACGCCCAACTGCACAGGAACTGCGGCCAAGGCTGCGCAGATGCCACCCAACGGCCCGCGTCCAGGCTCAGAATCCTCAATCACCGGCGCAAACGTGCCCAAGTGTGCGGGACCGCCAGCGATGGAAACCGACAACCCAGCCGTGCGCAGAATGGAAACCGCGTGGGCCACCAGCGGCCGGCCACCAAGCTGCACCAGGGCCTTGTCGGTCCCCATGCGCCTGGACCGGCCGCCGGCCAGAACAAATCCCGCGGCGTACGGCTCCGGATCGCCCTGCGTCAACCTCGGGGCCGCGTCCGGAGCCGCCGGAATCAATGAGCCGCTTCCTCCATAAAGCGCACCACCGACTCGATCCCCAGTTCGAAGTTCTTCAGGTGGAACTTCTCGTTGGGCGCGTGAACGTTGTCGTCGGGCAATCCGAAGCCCATCATGACGCTGGGAATGCCCAGATGGCGGTCGAAGTCGCCAACGATGGGAATGGAGCCGCCGGAGCGGATGAACACGGTGTCCTTGCCCCAGACTTCATGCAGCGCCTTGGTGGCCGCCTGGATGTAGGGGTTGTCCACGCGCACCAGGCAGGGGTCGCCGGAGTGAATCAGCCGCACCTCAACGTCCACACCTGCCGGAACGAGCTTTTCCACGTAGCTCTTATAGAGGGCGAACGATTTGGCCGGCGTCATGCCCGGAACCAGGCGCATGGAGACCTTGGCCAGCGCCTTGGCCGGAATCACCGTCTTGGCGCCCGCGCCGGTAAAGCCGCCCGGCATTCCGTGCACGTCCAGCGACGGCCGCGCCCAGGTGCGTTCCAGCACCGAATAGCCGGCCTCGCCCACCAGCGTGCGCGAGCCCACTTCGGAGACGCGGTAGTACTCCTCGTCGAAGGGCAGGCTCTTCCACGCAGCCAGTTCTTCCGGGCTGGGGGGAATGATGTCGTCATAGAAGCCCGGGATGAGGATGCGTCCCTCTTCGTCTTTGAGCTTGGCCAGAATCTGCGCCAGCGCGACGAAAGGATTGGGAGCCGCGCCGCCGTACATGCCGGAGTGCAAATCCGTCTTGGCTCCGCGCACTTCGATCTCGGTGTAGATCATGCCGCGCAGACCCACGCACAAGGTCGGCAGGCCGGGGGCAAACAGCTCGGTATCGGAAACCAGCGCAAAGTCGGACTTCAGCTCCGGCGGCTTGGAAGCGACAAAGGCCGCAATTCCCTCTCCGCCCACCTCTTCATCGCCTTCCAGAATCACGCGGACATTCAGAGGCAGCTTCTTGTCATTCGTGGCAAAGAGCGACTCCAGCGCTTTCACCTGCGCCCACACCTGTCCCTTGTCGTCGCACGTGCCGCGGCCATAAAGATTGCCGTCGCGCTCCGCCGGCTCAAAAGGCGGCGTGACCCACTCGTCCAGCGGCTCGGCCGGCTGCACGTCGTAGTGGCCATAACAAAGCGCCACCGGCTGACCATCCGCATGAAGCCAGTCGGCATAGACCAGCGGGTTATGCACGGTCTCGATCAGCCGCACATTTTCCATGCCGATACGCGTCAACTCGGCGGCCAGCGTCTCGGCTGCGCGCCGGCAATCGCCCTTGTGTTCGGGCAGGGTCGAGACCGAGGGAATGCGCAATAGCGCCTTCAACTCATCAAGAAAGCGGGGATAGTTCTTTCGTGCGTAAGCAACGGCAGGTGAAGACATTGGAAAGCTCCCTTCAAAAACAGACAGAAGAGAGTATAGCCCGTAGAGCCGCCAGTATGCCCGCCGCGTGTGCCTGTCGATGCCGCCCCGGCTCTAGTACCGTCCGACCGACGGATCGACCTCTTTCGACCAGGCGTCCAGCCCGCCGCGCAGCGATTGCGCCCGCTCAAAGCCCTGTTCGCGCAGCCAGGTGGTCGCATTCATGGAGCGGATGCCGTGATGGCACACCACAATCAGCCGCTCGTCCGGTCCAAACTCCAAGCGGGCGCGGCTCCGCAGCTCGCCCATGGGGATCAGGACACTGCCGTCAATGCGCACCGTAGCAAACTCCCACGGCTCGCGAACATCAATGAGCCGGGCTTTGCCTTCGCGGTAGAGTGCTCCGGCTTCAGTAGGGGAAATCTCGTAGTCCAGCATAGCTTTAGTGTAGAGCCTCTTCGTCCTGCCGCAAACCCACCCCCGCTTTCAGCCGCAACAAAGTAGTCTTAGTAGAGATGCCCCCAATTCTCAACGCACAATCCGTGACCAAGCAATTCGGCGCCCAGCCCCTCTTTCGCAATATTTCCATGACCGTGGAGGACGGCGACCGCATCGGCCTCATCGGCCCCAACGGCGCCGGCAAGTCCACCCTGCTGGCCCTCCTGGCCGGCCAGGTCGAGCCCGACTCCGGCGAGCTGGCGGTGCGCAAGCGCGCCCGTGCCGCCTACGTGCCCCAGGACTCCCGCTTTGCCCCCGGCCTGACCATCCGCCAGGTGCTGGAAGCCGCCCTGGCCGCCGCCCATGTGGCTGAAAATGAACGCGAAGGCCGCCTGCGCGAGCTCTCCGGCCGCGCCGGTTTCGCCGATCTCAACGCCGAGGGCGCTTCCCTCTCCGGCGGCTGGCGCAAGCGCCTGGCCATTGTCGAAGCCCTGGTCAGCGAGCCGGAAGTGGTGCTGCTGGACGAGCCCACCAACCACCTCGACCTTTCCGGCATCGAGTGGCTGGAAGAGCTGCTCTCCTCCGCCAACTTCGCCGCCGTCACCGTCAGCCACGACCGCTACTTTCTTGAATCCACCTCCAGCGAAATCATCGAGCTGAATCGCGTCTTTGCCGACGGCCTGCTCCGCGTCAAAGGCAACTTCAGCCACTTTCTTGAAGAAAAACAGATGTATCTCGAAACCCAGAGCCGCCAGCAGGACAGCCTGCGCAACCAGGTGAAGACCGAAATCGAATGGCTGCGCCGCGGCCCCAAGGCACGCACCGGCAAGTCCAAAGCCCGCATCGACTCGGCCAACGCCATGATCGGCGAACTGGCTGCCCTGGACTCCCGCACTGTGGTCAATACTGCCGGCATCGACTTTGAAGCCAGCCAGCGCAAGACCAAGCGCCTGGTCGAGTTCAACGATGTGGCCTGCGACGTTCCTTCCTCCGACGCCGACCCGGAATCCAAAGAAGCCCGCAGGCTCTTTACTGGACTGAATTTCATCCTCACTGCCGGCATGAAAGTCGGCCTGGTGGGCCCCAACGGCAGCGGCAAAACCACGCTGCTTCGCCTGTTGCGCGGAGAAATCGAACCGGCCGAGGGCTCCATCCGCCGCGCCGACTCGCTGCGGCTGGTCTACTTCAGCCAGATGCGCGAACTGGACGAGAGCCTGACCCTGCGCCGCGCCCTGGCCCCGGAGGGCGACTCCGTCATTCACCAGGGCCGCGTCGTCCACGTCGCCAGTTGGGCCGCGCGCTTCCTCTTCACTTCCGAGCAGCTCAACCAGCCGGTCCGCAACCTCAGCGGCGGCGAGCGCGCCCGCGTACTCATCGCCAAGCTGATGCTGGAGCCGGCCGACGTTCTGCTGCTCGACGAGCCGACCAACGACCTCGACATTCCCACGCTCGAAATTCTGGAAGAGAACCTGCTCGACTTTCCCGGGGCTCTGGTGCTGGTCACCCACGACCGCTATCTGCTCAATCGCGTCGCCTCCACTGTGCTGGGTCTCGACGGCCAGGGCCACACCGGCCGCTTCGCCGACTATGCGCAGTGGGAAGACTGGATCGCCGAGCAGGACAGCGTTGCCCAAAACAAATCAGGACGCAAGGCGGACGGCTCCAGTTCCGGGCAAAGAACCGGGAGTGAGTCTGCCTCTGGTTCCGGAAGCAAGAAGAAGCTCTCCTACCTCGAAGCACGCGAATTCGCGGCCATCGAGAAGCTCGTAGAGGTCTCCGATGCCCGCCTGGCCAAAGCCCGCGACCGCGTCGAGGAGCCTGAGATCGCGACCAACGCCGCGGCTCTCCAGGAAGCGCTCGCCGAACTCGATTCCGCGCAGCACGAAAACGACGCCCTCTACGCCCGCTGGACCGAGCTGACGGAAAAGGCGGAATAGACTGCTGAGGCCCCTTTGATAAGGGGCCGTTCAGCGTCCGGGTGGGCGACCAATCGCTGCGCTTGTCATCCTGACGCGCAGCGGAAGGATCTGCAGTTGCTTTTCACACATCCATTCGATCCAGCGCTCTCCGGTAATCGGCAGGCTCGCAGTCGTACCAGTCACGGCTCAGATCGACCCATGCTGCATTGGCGGTCTCGATCAGTGCAATCTTCTTCGCGCGTCTCCATCCCTTCAATTCCTTTTCCCGCGCAATCGCCCTTTGCACATCCTGATGGCTCTCGAACCACACCAGGCGATCGCAGTTGTAACGCGCTGTGAAGCCGTCGTGCTCCTTCCATTTGTGTTCGAAGACTCGCTTCTGCAGGTTCCCGGTAACACCGACATACAGCGTGCGGCTGCGGCTCGCCATGATGTACGTGAAATAGCTGCCTTCGTGCATGGCGGCATAGTACACCTACCCACTCGGGCGGCCAGTGCCGAACAAAAGCAACTACAGATCCTTCCGCTGCGCGTCAGGATGACACAGTTTGAGATGGTGAAGAATTTTCGCGGATCACCGCCCATCCGGGAAGTTGTTCCCGAATGGGGTTACTTCTCAACTGACGTCGACGCACCCAGGGCGACCCGTTTCCTGAGCCGAACGAGTCGTCGGTGCTATTCTTGGGCTCTCGAAAGGCAGTACTTGCGATGCGCCTACTAGGATCTCTGGTTCTCGTTTTGTTCATGCTTCCACAGAAACTCACCTGCGCAGAGCCCTGCCGACAGATTCATGGAAGAGCAATCTCATATAGCGGCGACGCATTTCTCGAGATCTGGCACGTCGGAACACATCACACCTTCTTTGTGGTTGACGAAAAGTCAAATGAATTGATCGAAGGCTATCTCCACAACCCTGAAAGCGACAACCAAGCGCTGTTCGCGGACTTTACGGTCTGTCCTGCAGAAAGATACAAAAAGGGATATTCTCAGCCGGTAATAGTGAAGAAGATTGAGAATCCAAGACTCGTTTCGCGGTAGGCACTGCGGTGGAGGAATAGACGGGATTTGGTGTTTCGGCCTCATGACCTCCAACCCGCACCCCCTCGCAATCCCCGCCACATCCCCCTGGTCACGCTATCCGCTATAATTCGCACCGCGAAAGGAAAGGCCCTTTTCCATGCGGATAAATCGTTTTGCGACTCTTTTTGCTGTCCTCATTTTTGCGAGCCTGGGCTGGGCGCAAACGGCGCCCGCGCCGGTCAACCCCCACGCCACGCCGGAGGCGCGCGCCCTGCTCGCCTACCTGAACTCCATCTCCGGCAAGGCCGTGATCGCCGGCCAGCACAACTATCCCTACGATGGCGCTCGCTGGACCGATCTGGCCTACGACCTTTCCGGCAAGTACCCCGGCCTCTACGGTGAGGATTTCGGCTTCTCCGCCGCCGAAGACAAGGACTCCGTGCTCTCCCGCCCGGCGATGATCGAGGAGGTCAAGCGCCAGTACAAAAACGGCGCGGTCATCGCCCTCACCTGGCACGAGGTTCGCCCCACCGACGACGAGCCCGTCGTCTTCCATGAGAGTGTGCAGGGCCATCTGACCGACTACGAATGGCAACAGTTGCTCACCCCCGGCACCCCTCTCTACAACCGCTGGTGCGCCCAGGTGGACGTGGTCGCCGGCTATCTTCGCCAGTTGCGCGACGCTCATATCCCCGTGCTCTACCGGCCCTATCACGAGATCAACGGCAACTGGTTCTGGTGGACCGGCCGCCCCGGCAAGGACGGCTCCGCCGCGCTCTACCGCCAGCTCTACGACCGCTTCGTCAACGTCCATCATCTGGACAACCTGGTCTGGGTCTGGAATGTGAACGCTCCCAACCCCGACTGGCCGCCGGTCGCCGAGTATTATCCCGGCGCGAACTACGCCGACGTGGTCTCCATGGACATCTACGGCGAGTTCAAGCAGGAGTACTACGACAGCATGATCGCCGTGGCCGCCGGCAAGCCCATCGCGCTGGCCGAGGTGGGCGGCCTGCCCAGCCCGGAAATTTTGGCCAAGCAGCCCCGCTGGACCTACTTCATGGCGTGGAGCGAGTTGGTCGCCAAGTCCAATTCTGTTGAGCTGATCAAGTCCGTCTACAACGCCCCGCAGGTGCTTGGCCGCGACGATCCGCGCCTCTCCGCGCCCATGGAAGCCATCCGCAAAGCCACGGCCGACCGCACCGCCGGCGCACCGGACGCTCAGCCCGTCACACCCCAAGCCAATGCCGAAGCCAAGGCCCTGCTCGCCCGTCTTGCCTCAGGCCAGGGAGTCCTCAGCGGCCAGGAGAGCGATCCATCGTTGCCTGCCGCCGCTTCAGTCGCCATGGTGCAGGCAACCGGCAAGCAGCCCGCCATCTTTGCCGCAGAACTCGAGACCTCCACGCCAGCCGCGTCCGAGGCTCTGGTCAAAGAGTTGATCCAGGCCCACGCCAATCATCAGGTGGTCAGCCTCAGTTGGCGTCCCGCCCGTCCCACCGACAATGCGCCGGCCGACCCAAAGAGCCAGCTCACCGATTTCGAATGGGCCGAACTCCTCACCCCCTCCAGCGCCCTGAACCAGCGTTGGGCCGCACAGGTGGACCAGGCCGCCGCGACGCTCCGCGAACTGGAGAAGGCAGGAATCGCGGTGCTCTGGAATCCCTATCCCGAGTCCAACGGCAAGGACGCCTGGTGGGCCGGCCGCAAGGGCGTCAACGGCTCCGCGGCGCTCTACCGCCAGCTCTTCGACCGCCTGGTGAACCACGACGGCCTGCGCAACCTGGTCTGGGTATGGGAAGCCGCTCCGCCCTCCTTCGGTCCCGGAGGCCCCGGCATGTTGAGCGATTTCTTTCCCGGCCTGCTCTACGCAGATGCTCTCGAACTCCGCGTGAACGACCTCAATCCCCGCTTCCCTGCCGGACGCTTCCTGGCGCAAGCTGCGGTGGGCAAGGTCATCGGCGTCGAGCTGAAGGGCAATCTTCCCGCGCCCGAAGTCTTTGCGGGCGAGTCCGGCTGGGCGTGGTTTGTGGCCGCTCCTCAGGCCAATCCGGCCACCGGCAGCGATGCTCTGCGCAAGCTTTACGCGAGCCCCCGCGTCGTCTCGCTGGCTCCTGCTCAGTGAAGAAAGCAAAGCCATAAAGCCAAAACCGCTCTGACTTTACCCTTTCCACGTGGTAGAAAAGAAGGTTGAAGCGCCGGTTTAACCCCCGGCGCTTCAGCACATGCGCGCGACGCCCACGCACCGCGACAAAGGCCATCATGACCGACGCTGTAAAGGTACTCATTGTCGAAGATGAACCCCACGCCCTGATGGGGCTGGCCGAGTTGATCTCTGGCTGGGGCTACCGCACGGAAACTGCGCGCGACGGCATCGAGGGCTTTGAAAAAACTTTGGACTGGAACCCCTCCATTCTGGTCACCGATCTGAAAATGCCCCGCCTAGACGGCCTTGGCCTGCTGGCCAAGCTGGCCGAGGAGGGCTCCGGCCACGACTCTAACCTCGCCGTCGTCGTCCTCACCGCGATGGGCTCCATCCAGCTGGCCGTCGACGCCATGAAGCTGGGCGCTTACGACTTTCTGCAAAAGCCGGTCGACGCCACCCGCCTCAAGACCATTCTGGCCAACGCGACCCGCCAGCGCGACACCGTAATCGAACTGGAAGTGGCCCGCCGCCGCCTCCGCGAAAGCGGTGTGCTGGGCTCCATGGTGGGCAACTCCAAGGTCATGCGCGAAATCTTCGGCCTGATCGAGCAGATTGCCCCCTCCAACGTTTCCGTACTCATCACCGGCGAAAGCGGCACGGGCAAGGAACTGGTGGCGCGCACGCTGCATGAGCTGAGCCCGCGCAAGCCGCGCCCCTTCGTCGCGGTCAACTGCGCGGCCATTCCTGAAACGCTGATCGAGAGCGAAATCTTCGGCCACGAGAAGGGTGCCTTCACCGGCGCGCTGGAGCGGCGGGCGGGCTGCTTCGAGCTGGCCTCCGGAGGCACTCTGCTCCTGGACGAGATTGGCGAAATGCCCTCCGGAACCCAGGCAAAACTTCTCCGCGTTCTCGAGGAGCGCAAGTTCCGCCGCCTGGGCGCCCGCAATGAGCAGGAGGTGGACGTGCGCGTGCTCGCCGCCACCAACCGCGACCCCGGCGAGGCCGTCGCCCAGGGCGATCTGCGCGCCGACCTCTACTACCGGCTCAACGTCTTCAACGTCCACATGCCGCCTCTCCGCGAGCATCTTGAGGACCTGCCGCCCATGGCCGAAGCCATGCTCCTCCAGATGAATCAGAAGCATGGGCGCAAGGTCTCCGGCGTGGCCGCTTCCATGCTGGACCGCATGCTGGCCTATGACTGGCCCGGCAATGGCCGCGAGCTGCGCAATACCATCGAGCGCGCCGTGATCCTCTGCCCCGACGGCGCGCCGCTCGATGTCGGCCACCTGCCGGCCGGCTTCGGAAGGCTTCAGACGGTTCCGGCCTTCGGCGCAGATATTGTGCCGGTGCGCGTGGGCACCACCGTGGACGAAGCCGAACGCCTGCTGATTCTGCGCACCCTCGAGGCCGCCGGCCAAAACAAAACCCGCGCCGCTGAAATCCTGGGCGTCAGCCTCAAAACGCTGCACAATAAGCTCAAGGAGTACAGTCAGAACGCCGGAAACTAGCTGGCCACCCCCATGCGCCTGAAGACCAAACTCGTTCTGGCCATCACCACCCTGGTTTTTCTCATCGCCGGGCTGCTCTCGCTGGTCTACGTGAGCCAGTTGCTCCATGCCGCCGTGCAGCAGTCCTACGACACCAACCGCATGGTCGCCAACCAGGTCCGCCTTGCGCTGCAAAACGCCCTGGAAACCGGGCTCCAGAACCAGAAGGTCGATCCCAACAACCCCGCCGAACTGCGCTCCCTGGCCACCCGGGCGGCACGCGACAATGCGGCCCTGCAAACCGTCATCGACTCCGTCAACCGCTATTCTCTCACCATCTACGACATCAACATCGGCGACAGCCAGTCCAGCACCCTGCTCAGCACCAACCCTGAGAACGAAGACAAGCCGCTGCCCGTCCGCCCCAATTACAACCAGCTCCTCAACGCCAATCCCATCCACTTGATGAGGCAGGTCTTCGGCCCGCCTCGGGTCTTTGAAGTGGTGGTGCCTCTGGAGCGCAACGGCGAGCTTTTTGCCACCGTCCACGTGGGCGTCCGCACCACCCTCCTGCGCGCCGTCTATGCGCCCTGGCTCGCCGAGGCCCTCACACTGATGGGTTTTGCCCTGGGAACGGCCCTGGTGGTCGCCTTCCTGCTCAGCAATCTCGCTCTCCGCCCCCTCGAGGACATCAGTCGGCAGCTCGACTACTGGACCGCTGCCTCCGAGGCGGCCGACGACGCGGAGAAGGCTCCGCGGCAGGACACCGCGGCCCGCGTCTCCACCAAGATCGAGAAGATCGGCCAGCGCATGAGAAACGTGGAAGAGGTCTTCTCCGCGTTGAAGGAAAATCTGGACCAGATCCTCGGCAACCTCCAGGACGGCATCCTGCTCTTCACCGGCGACGGCCGCGCCGTGCTCGTCTCTGAAGCCGCGCGGCGCTTTCTGGCCATCGACCGCGACGCCATCCTGGGCCAACATGCCAAGGAAATCTTTGACCGCTCCACGGTCCTCGGCCACACCCTGCGCGAGGCCTTCGATGCCGGCATCAACCTGGTGCAGGAAGAGGTTCTTACGGAATCCGGCAGGCGCATCCAGGCTTCGGTCGACTTCATCCACGACGATCGCACCAATCAGGGACTTGGAGCGCTGGTCACCCTCCACGATCTGGAGTCGGTCGAAGAGATCGAGTCGGAGCTGGAGCTCTCCCGCCGCATGGCCGCGATCGGCCGGCTGACCTCCGGCGTGGGCCATGAGGTCAAAAACCCCATCAACGCCATCGTCGTGCACCTGGAATTGCTCAAAAACAAGCTCGGCGACAACAGCACCGGCGCGCAGCGCCACCTCGAAGTCATCGACGCCGAAATTCATCGCCTGGACCGCGTGGTGCAGACCCTGGTGGACTTTTCCCGTCCGGTGGAGCTGCAACTTCTGGAGCAGGACCTGCGCCCGGTCATCGCCGACGTGCTGGCGCTGGCCGCCGAAGAGCTGTCCACGCACAGCGTGACCCTGGTCAGCCACCTGCCGGAGAAGCCCCTCATTGCCAATGTCGATTCCGACCTGCTCAAACAGGCCACGCTCAACGTAATCCAGAACGGCGCCCAGGCCATGCCCGAGGGCGGCCGCCTGGAGGTGACCCTGGAGGAGAGCCGCAAATCTGCCCTCCTCCGCATCTCCGATGAAGGCCCCGGTATTCCCGACGACATCCGCAGCAAGATCTTCGACCTCTACTTCACCACCAAGATCGGCGGCAGCGGCATCGGACTGGCCATGACCTACCGAATTCTCCAGCTGCACCACGGAAGCGTGGAAGTACAATCGAAACAAGGCCGCGGCACGGAATTCCTGTTGCGAATTCCACTCAGCGCCACGGATTGGGGACGCCGGTTTCCACCGCCAGCGGACATTCAAGTTGAGAAAGGGCTTGCGGGATGAAGTTTCCTGCCAGATCGGTCGCGTGGCTGCTGCCGCTGTTGCTTGCCGGCTGCTTCCATAGAAACCAGCAAGCCAAGGTTCAGCCCCTCGCTCCTCCCATTGAGGAGGCGCCCCCGGCCAAGCCGTCTCCGGCGCCCACTGACCTGCCCCCTACCGTGATTGCCGTTCCCAGCCAGCCCTCCGCACAGGGAGACCAGGCCTCCACCCAGCCGCTGCCCAAGCCCAAGCCGCCGGTTCGCCACAAGAAGCCACCTGCTCCGACCACCCAGCCGGCACCCAACCCCCAGGTGGCCTCGAACGGAACCCCCGGCGTCAGCGCCATCGGTCAACTTTCCTCGGGAGACCCTTCCGGCCTGAAGCGCGAGACCGCCAACTCCATCTCCGCCATCGAGCACGGATTGAACTCCATCGGCCGCAAATTGAACGACCCGGAGACGAAAACTGCGGCGCAGATCAGGGAGTATCTCAAGCAGGCTCGCGGCGCGCTCGTCTCAGGCGATGTGGATGGCGCCCGCACTCTGGCCGCCAAGGCCAAAGTACTGCTCGGCGAACTCAGCCAATAGTCCTCGCCTCAGCTCTGCCTCCGCGCATCGCTCTGCTTGATCGTTCATTCCGCAGATCCATGCGCGGAGCGACCTTCCTTTCGGCATGCCCTTCTTCAAAAAAGACTGTACGTTTCTCGAAAAATTGCCGATAGGAGCACGTCACTGTAAATTCTCGCGCGGGATTCCGGGTTTCCCTGATCCCTGCTTTGGAGCAATGCATGCCTCTGTTCGTTTGGGATTCCAGCTACAGTGTGAAGGTCGAGCGCTGTGATCAAGACCACAAAGAACTCTTTTCGCTCACCAATGATCTCTACGAGGCGATGCGCGTCGGCAAAGGCTCTCAGGTTGTCGAGCATATCGTCGAAGAATTGAAGGAGTACACCAAGTCCCATTTCGCCGCGGAAGAAGCTCTCATGGCGAAAGCCGGCTACCCCGCGCTGAGCGACCACCGCGAGGAGCATCGCAAGTTGATCGAGAGCGTCGACAAGTTGCAGAAGGACATGAAGGACGGAACAGTAGGCCAGTCCGTCGGGGTCGCCACGTTCTTGAATGATTGGCTCATGAATCACATCAAGAAAACCGACCAGCTCTACTCCGCGCACCTGAATGCAAACGGCGTCGTCTAGGTCGCCTGACCCTTTAGAAAACTTTTGCGGCGAGCCCCACCCCGCGGACGGTACTTGGTCCGCGAAGTGGTTCTCGCCGCATTTTTGTCTTCGCGGATAGAGCGGGAAAACCCTTTGGTGCGCGTTCCTCTACCGTTCGCCCCAGCTCAGCTTGCTGCGCAGCGCCTCAAAGAAGCCGCCTTCGCTCAGCCGGATCAGGTTCACGGTGTGGTCTGAGCGCCGGCAGCGAATCTCGTCGCCCACCTCCAGCGCCAAAGCCCTTTGCCCGTCCACGGTCAGCAGCGCCTGGCTTGCCATGCCCTCCACCCGCACCGTCAATGAAGCGCTGCCGGGCACCACGATGGGCCTGAGCGTCAGCAGATGCGGACAGATGGGCGTCACCACCAGCGCGTCCACATTGGGCGTCAGAATGGGCCCGTTGGCGGCAAGCGTGTAAGCTGTCGAGCCGGTCGGCGTGGAGACAATCACCCCATCGGCGCGGAAGCTGGCCACGCTCTTGCCATCCAGTTCCACGGCGAAATCGCCCATGCGCGCAATGTCGCTCTTTGAAACCACCACTTCGTTCAACGCTTCGTAGCCGGAGAGGAGCTCGCCCTCCCGCCAAACATCCGCGTGCAACATGGCGCGCGCATCCAGTTCGTGGCAGCCCGCGCACCAGCCTTCCAAAGTTGAATAGAGATCGCCCAGCCGGACCTCGGTCAAAAAACCCAGATGCCCCAGGTTCACGCTCAGAATCGGCGCTCCGGTTTCGGCAAAAAGCCGCCCCACTCCCAGCAGCGTTCCGTCGCCGCCCAGAACCACCACCAGCCCCGGCGCCATTCCCGGCATCTCCGCCCGCGCCACCACCGGAGCGGCATCCGTGTACTGCCCGCCCTCGCAGTCCACCACCGGCTCATACCCGTGCGCACGCAGCCAATCGATCAGCCCGGGCAGAAGCTGGGCCAGTTCTTCCTTGTGCGGCTTGCAGACAATCGCAACGTAAATCATTGGCTCTCAGTGTAACGGATGGGGTTCGGAACAGCCTCCAACCCCAGTCGTCGCTTCTCTTAGTTTGCAAGAAAATGGGTGCCTCACATCTCGATTTTGAGATGTGGGAAAGCACAAACTTCGCCCAGCCTCGCAGCGACTTTGTCTCGATCAGTTTCACCCCAGAGGCTTCGGATCGTCAGAACTCTCCAGCTCACTTCCGCCGCGCCGCGCATAGAGCAGAAACTCTTTGTTCCCTTCCATTCCGGTAATCGGCGACGGAACCGTCTCCATCACCTCCCACCCTAGCGACCGCACGCAATCCGCCACCTTGTCGATGGCCAATTGGTGCGCCTCGGGATCGCGGACGATGCCTCCCTTGCCCACGTGCCCGCGTCCGGCCTCGAACTGCGGCTTGACCAGAATCACGGCCTCGCGAAGTGCCGGAGCGGCAGCAAAAACCGGCCCCAGCAGCAGCGTGGCGGAGATGAACGAAACGTCCATCACCAGCAGCGTAAGTTCCGGGCCACCCTCTTTGGCAAGCGCCCCAGGCTCCAGCAGCCGCGCATTGGTCCGCTCCACCAGGCTCACGCGCGGGTCGTTCCTCAGCTTCATGGCAATCTGCCCAAAGCCGGTATCGACCGCCGTCACGTGCGCCGCTCCGTGCTGCAGCAGGCAATCGGTAAATCCGCCGGTCGAGGCTCCCACGTCCAGGCAGGAGCGGCCCTGGACGGAGATTGGCCATTGCTTCAGCGCGCCTTCCAGCTTGAAGCCGCCCCGGCTCACGTAGGGCTGTTCTTCGCCCAGCAGGCGGACAGGAGCGTCCGCCGGAACAGTCGTTCCCGCCTTGTCCACTTTTTGTTCCTTGACCAGAACCCGCCCGGCGAGAATCAGCGCGCGCGCCCGTTCCCGGCTGGGAACCAGCCCCCGCTCCACCAACAGAAGATCCACGCGCATTTTCGCTTCAGCCGCCACAAGTTCCCCCACTCCATTCTTTCAGATGGTGGGCGGCCCAGGTCCCAAGGAAGTGGATCGCGCCACGGACGGCGGGTGACGAGGGTCCCTCGCATTTGGGGGCCCAACGAGATCGCGACCCACAACCGGACCGCTCTCAAATTTCTGATGTTCCGGTTAAATAACCGTATCGCTCCGGGCAAAACCATCCTTTTCCTAGCGGCTTGAAGGTGATTGACTGGAGGCATGAACCAGTCAGTCATTTCTTCTCCTATTGTTCGGCGGCGGCGCAGTTCTGCTGAGGTCGCGACTTTGCTTTCCACCTTTGAGCGGAGCGGGCAGAGCATGCGCGACTTTTGCCGCCAGCACCAGATGTCTGTTTCAAGCTTTTCCAGTCTGCATCGCCGTCATGCTGACAAGCGTTCATCCGCGAAGGCATCGGCGGCGGCCGCGCAGGATGCGCCCAGCGCTGCAGCATTTCTTCCCGTGAAGATTGTCGAGGGCCGTCCCGTGGCCGCGGTTGTGACGAAGAGTTCCTTGCTGTATGTCGAAATTCCCGGCGGCATCCGCATCGCCGTGGATCGGGACTTCGATGGCCTCACGCTGCGGCGGCTTGTCGCCGCGCTCGGCAAGGAGTAGCGCAATGTTTGGCCTGGGCGCTGCCACGCGCATCTTCGTAGCCACCGGAGCAACCGATATGCGGCTCTCCTTCGATGGGCTCCACAGTCTGGTCATTGGCCAGATCAAGCAGTCACCGCAGAGCGGTCATCTGTTTCTCTTCGCCAACAAGCGAAAAGACCGCATGAAGATTTACTTTTACGATGGATCGAGCGCGTGGGTTTGCGCGCGTCGCATGGAACAGGGGCGCATGCGCTGGCCCAGTTCCGAAGATGGCCACGTGCAACTGA
>Ga0255355_1000128_pt1 | contig 51475 bp, 46 predicted proteins | sample HBST75metaG_FD_189943 | JGI IMG/M metagenome (GOLD analysis project Ga0255355, IMG submission 189943) | Peat soil microbial communities from Stordalen Mire, Sweden - H.B.S.T75 | ecosystem: Environmental > Terrestrial > Soil > Wetlands > Peat | place: Sweden: Norrbotten County, Stordalen Mire...
TAGCCTTGGCCCAGCACCGGCTAAACCACCGGCCAAGAAAATGCCTCGGCTACAAAACGCCACATCAAGTCTTCTGGGAACAGTTACACTCTAACAAACCCGTTGCACTTCGTTGTTGAATCCGCCGATCATAACGTCGTCGTGCAACGGCGATATTTGAACGGCTACTGTTCCACTGTTTGTTCCCTGAATGGCTCTGGGGTAGAGATGTAAAGTATTAAAAAACATGACGTATCCGCATGCAAAAAATGGAGGGCCTTTGGATTGGGGGCGCTTCAGGTCGGCGGACGCAGAAGGAATTTAGCTTTGGCGATGAGGCTCGAAGTCTCAACAGCATTTGCTTGCTGCCGAGCTCACAATGCGTCAGGAAAGCCGACTCATTATGCATTTCCAGTCGCTTCCGCAATCGTCTCCTTGCGTGGTCATACGTTTGATTACGAGATCACGAGCGCAGTCTTTAGGCGTCGAGTGCCGCGAACCCGGTTAGCGTGACCGGTGCCCCATCTGGAAATTTCGCCGTCAAGATCAACTCCCCCCCCATTGCTTCAATCGAGCGTTTGAGCGTGGAAAGGTGCAGGTCTGTCCGCTTCTCGATTCGGGAAATCTGTTCCTGGTTTACCCCGAGGGTCTTTGCCATTTCAACCTGGGTAATGTTGCGGGCCTTGCGCAGCTCGCGCATGGTCATTTCCTCGGCAATCAGCGACTCTGTCCGCCGTGCAATCTTCCGTCGCCGGCCAGCAGGAAGGGTCTGCAACTTGTCCTTGAGAGTTTTCATGATCTCTTCCTTCCCCGGTTCTTCTTTTCTTCGGCCTTCAGCTTTTCAAGATGCCGTTCATATCTCGCATCGGCTTTTGCGATCAACCGCTTGTAAAACTTCTTTTCGCTTACACCGGTTTTATCACCGGCAATGAGCAGGATCGCCCGGCGTTTTGGATCAAAAGCAAAAGCCACGCGCCATTCGCCATCAGCCGCCTCGAAACGAAGCTCCTTCATGTTGGCGTAATCGGAGCCTTTCAAGGTATCGACATGCGGCCGGCCCGTTTCCGGTCCGAACCTCTCGACAAATCCCGCCTCAGCGTAAAGCTCATCTTGCACTTCTGTTGGCAGTTCATCGAATTCCGGCTCGAACTCATCGTGGAATATAATGGTCCACTGCATATAGTATGCTCCAGGGCGCATATGCGGTCAAGCGCATTCGCAAATTACTGCCATTCTTCAAGATTTTACTGCTCGGATGGTCATGGACGAACGAGTTTGGGGGCGGGAGCGGGTTACTGCCCTGGAACCTCCCAGCTTTTGTTGGTCAATTGCACCCCGATGATTTGATTTGTCTTCGATGTTTCGTTGATCGTGGCCCGGATGGGTTTGATGCCCAGCTTCCGCGGAATTGGGCTGATTTATTCGATACGGAAGCGCTGAGACGCTCATTGGCCCCGACCGGAAGCAGCGTTGGACTAATCCGGTCAGATAAGATCCTGCTTCTGTTCGGACCCGAGACGCGTCCTGCGGCTGTTGATTTCGAATCGAAGTTTCACGAGTCAGGACTGGCGAACGTACAGATCACCTTGGAATGGGTCGAGGGCGGCTCTGCCGAATCGCTTTGGCATCACACGTCGGCGTTGCTTGCCAAAGCCAAGATGACATCGGTCCGTGTGGTTGCTTCATTGCGATCGGCCGATAAGCGGTTTCCTGCTTGCATTTCGCATTTGTGCCCGATTGCTTTACGGTTTGTCGCACAGTTTCAAACAAACGATCATGAGCCGGATTGAAATGAGACGGCCAGATGCAGCTTTCGCAACAACGAATTCTTCTTTTCATGGAAAGGCTGCATGCGCCGCAGAATGTCGCCCAGGATGCGCACGGCTGTAACTATATACGGGCCCTTATTGAGCATGACGCACTCCGCGCGCTCGCCCATCGCCGCATCCGTGATCTCCGCGCGCGATGGAATGCCGTTTTTCGCAAGCGATTCGAGAACCTGCGTTGCCCAGACAACCGGCATATGCGCCGCTTCGCAAACCCAGAGGATCTCTTCCTGCACTTCGGCGAGCCTCTCATAGCCGCACTCAATTGCCAAATCGCCTCGTGCAATCATCACCCCGACGGCACGGCTCCGCATCGCAGCCAGAAGCAACTGCGGCAGATGCTCAAATCCCTCGCGAGTTTCGATCTTCAAAATAATCCCGAGTTTTTCGCCACTGAGCTTAGCCAGATGAGTTTCCAACTCAAGGATGTCGGCTTCTGTTCGGACGAAAGAGTAGCTGACAATGTCCGCGTTTTTGACCACAAATGGGAGAGCTTTCAAGTCCTCGCTGGTAAGAGAGGATAACTGCAGGTGACTTTCGGGCACGTTGATCCCCTTTTCGGCGCCAAGCTTTTCACCCTGAGGCCGCGCTTGCGTGATCTCGACGCTGACTTGGTCGGGAGCGACCTTCCGGATTACGCCGCCAATCATGCCGTCGTCAAGCCAGATCGGCTCACCCGCTTTCACTCCGTCGAAGAACTCAGGTAGTGACACGCCGATCTGAGCCGGGGTAGTGAGCTTATCTTTGCTGTCTCGTTGCGGCGGCCGACCAGGATCGAGCGATCTTGTGAGAACGAGCGTATCCCCAAGCTTCAATCGCAGAGTCTGCTGTTTTGCTGGAATGGTCCCAACGCGAGCCCCCTGATTGCGCTCCGATTTGCTCTTTGACGCGGGCTTTCTGACTTCGAGCATCATTCCTTGGAAGACATAGGCCGTGTGTACGGCATTAGCCCAGCGACTCTTTCCCCCAACTCCCGAGATGGTCATCGAACGAGACGCCCCGCGGGCATCGGTGAAGCGTACCCGGTCTCGCAGTCTCAGCCGCGCCAACCACGGCTGGGGCACTGGCACGATGGCATCCGCCGGCGCAGGTGGAACTTCTGGACTGGAATCCGGTGTCAGCCAGATCCGCGCCGGCGAAACTACATGGCCGCAAGCGTCTCGCTGCGGGCGATACTTCAGAACCGCAGGTCCCGGTTCGATGGGCCCTGTCCGCAGTTTGGGTCCGGCCAAATCCATCGCAACCTTGCAGCGTTTGTTCGTCTCCTTCTCAGCCCGGCGAAGGAGACGGATCATTCCCGACCAGGCTTCGGGACCGTCGTGAGCGCAGTTAATACGCATGCAGTCCATACCTTGGGCGACAAGGTCGCGAACTAGCTCGTACTTCGTCGCGGCTTCCGGTGGCATGGTAACCATGATTCGAACATGACGGTCTGTTGGGGCTTCGCCGAGCAGAGCTTCGGTGTTTCTTTCAAGGAGATTATTCCCCTGCCCAACCTGGGGCGCCGTCTTTGAGGCAGGGGAGATCGGAACGGACCCGGCAAGTTTGAGAAGAATATTCAATACGGCGTGCAATGAGCTTAGTACGTGCGGCTCGGTTCTACCCAGCGATGACAGTCCCAGAGCCGCAAGTTTAGATTGCAAATGGCGTATGTCGTGCCGGCGAAGCGCGAGGTAATCCATAAGATTCCTGGCGCTTGCCCGGTGGTCAGGATGCACTTCTGTTGCACCAATCAGGCCGGAAGCCTCCAACTCGAGCATTTCGGAAATAAGAAGACTCAGATTCTGAATCAGCTTCTCGAGTTGTGGCTGCTTCGCCTTCTGCGTGAGTCCCAACCTGCCTTCCCGAATATGGGGAACGGCGTCCGCTGCGTCTCCCCGCGTGAGGATTTTCTCTTTCTTGGGAGATGCCACGATTCTCCTGCCCTTGCCGATGGTGGAAAGTGAATTCTTGGGGTCGTCTTCGCTCATTTGATTGACCGATTTGGTTGCCAGCGCCACAAGTTTTCTCACGGTGCGAAGGTACCCTCCACAGTAATTCTGGCAGATCCACGTCACGAAGGCTGTTCACTCTAGCACGGAATCTGGTTCTCATTCGCGAGCGAGATAGCGGGTCAATCGAAGCACCCTGCGGGAGTGGGTCAGATTGAATTTCGCGTCTGAAGTCGCTGCGCGTCCATAGCTACGGCTTGGCTGACGGGGCACTTGAAGCAGGTGATCTGTCCAAGCCCTGGAGCATTCCTATCAATGGAAACTTGACTCTGTTTGAGCGGCACGTTGTGCACACCACAGAGAGGCTGGCCTGAAACCTTCTTTTCGAAACATTGTTCTGCCATATACTCCTCCCGGTTGGACCTACCTCACAATTATTCTGGAAATATATGTACTAAATGTGAACGGAATGAACTCCGGGTGCAGCCCCTTTGGAGAACCAAACCGAGCCACTACCCAACCTGCTCGGGACATTGCCATTCCTGTGACGTTAAGACTCCCATTCAGGGGAGTGAGATCCCTGTTGCACTCGACCAGAATCGCTGAACCAGGTCGGTTCTTCTGAGTTACTTTTTCATCTACCGGAAGCACCTCAGAGGTTGAAATGTCTTCTCGCCAGTTGGTCCCTCCTTTGAAAGATAACCATTCTGTGCAAACTATTGCTGTCACTGCTGAAACGAGAGGTGGCCACCTTCGGAGGATTGAGAAAGAATCAGGGAACTGGGCTATAAGCTCTCTGGGCACGCGAACCTATATGGTGAGAAATTCGAGATTGTCTCCGACCCCTTTTCTGAAGGCGGCGTGGCGGTTCGCGTGGTCACTGCCACCAACCGTGCGATAAGAACACTAAGACTTCCGGTAGCGATACTGCTTGGTTTGTCGAAATTCTCTTCGAAGAGGCCGGTAATCGAACCCCGATTAGATCCGGTTCCAAGCACAAGTTATTGAAAATAGGATCGCGATATCAGGTTCGATAGATCTGGTGTTCTGGAGACATGCCATGCACTCAAGAAGAGAATTCATCGCGAGCGCTGTCGTGTATACTGCTCTTTCCGGCGTTGCGATCACGAATACGGCGTGCGCCGCCGACAACAGGTAAAGTCGTGCCCCTTCAAAACATAAACGACCATCTATGTGGCGGACACCACTAGTGTCGGCGCCCCATCTGCGGATCATCTCTGCCAAAGGATTCGTGCTTCTTCCAGTGGGAGGGCAGCGCCTTCGAAGTGAGGGATCGCTCGCGCCGTGTAGTCCGCTGCGGACCGGGCCGCGGAAACAGTTGCGGTGTATACGTGGCCACCCGGCGCGCCCCCTGGTTCGTCACTGCGCTTCATCTCTTGCCGGACGGGAGCGGCTCCCTTGAGGCCGTCGGCATAAAGCTCTACCCGCACTGCGTTGGGGTCGAGATCGTTGAGCGAAATCTGAACTTCGAATTCGTGCTTCTCGCCACGAGTTTCAACTTTCACTGCGCCAAAGTGCAGCGAGGCCCATTTCTGTTCCAGGCTGTGCCGCCAATCGACAATCTGCCTGCCGGTTGCGCCTTTGTCCACGGTGCGCGAACGGTAGGCCGCGGCCGCCGGAAGGTAGTGTCGCTCGGTGTATTCGCGCACTGCGCGATTGGCGGAGAATTGCGGAGTCAGCCGCGCCATGCTCTCGCGGATCCGCGCAACCCAGGTTGTGGGAATGCCGCTTTCGCCTCGGGTATAGAATTCTGGGACAACTTGCCGTTCGAGCGTGTCATAAAGCATCTCCGCTTCGATGTGGTCCAGTCCTGGATCAGTGCCATGTTCCAGGCCGTCGCCGAGCGCCCAGCCCAGATCCGGGGCATAGGCTTCGGCCCACCAGCCGTCCAATTCCGAATAATTGAGCCCGCCGTTCACAAGCACCTTCATACCGCTGGTTCCACACGCCTCCCACGGCCGCCGCGGTGTGTTCAGCCAAACATCGATCCCGTGTACAAGGTGTTCGGACATGCGCATGTCATAGTCGCTGAGAAAGATTACATGGTTCCGAGCCTCAGTCTCCCGGATGAAGCGTATCCACTCCTGAATCAAGGCCTGCCCATCCTGATCGGCAGGATGGGCCTTGCCAGCAAGGATGAGTTGCACCGGCCGCTCGGGATTGGTTAGCAGGCGAAGCAGCCGCTCCCGGTCGTGCAAAAGCAGGTTTGGCCGTTTGTAGGTCGCGAACCGCCGCGCAAACCCCAGCGTCAATACCTTGGGATCGAAAAGCTGTTTAGCGCCGTCAACCTCTTCGGGCGATGCGCCGGAGACGGCCAGTTGCCTGGACAATCGTTCGCGAGCGTATGCAATCAGGAACTCCCTGGCGGCTGAGCGGACTTGCCAGAGGCTCTCGTCGGATACACCGCGGATGTTCTGCTCCAGGGTTTCCGTCGTCCCCAGCCAGCGATGTTCTCCACATGCCTTGGTCCAGAGATCGTTGGCCGGATGAGAATCCCAGGTGGACACATGGACACCATTGGTCACATGGCCGATGGGCACCTCGTCCACCGGCCAGCGGGGGAAAAGAGGCCCGAAAAGATCCCGGCTGACCTGCCCATGCAGTTGGCTCACGCCATTCACCGCCCCGCTGCCGCGAATGGCCAGATAGGCCATGTTGAAACTCTCCGACGAGTTATTCGGATTCTGGCGGCCCAGGGCCAGCAAACTGTGAAGATTGATGCCCAGTTCGTGCTCGGCATAGCGGCCGAGGTATCGCTCGATCAGAGGCGGCGAGAAACGATCGAATCCGGCGGCCACAGCCGTGTGGGTGGTGAACAGGTTCCCCACGCGCGTGACGGCCAGCGCCACGTCGAAGGGCTATGCGGCCTCTTGCATGAAACTGCGGGCGCGCTCCAACACCGCGAAGGCCGCATGACCCTCATTCAGGTGACAAACCTCCGGGTGGATGCCAAGCTCGGCAAGCAGCCGCCAACCGCCGATGCCAAGGACCATCTCCTGTTTGAGACGCAGCTCCGGGTCGCCCCCATAGAGCTCGCTGGTAATGGCCCGATCCTCAGGGGAGTTAGCCGGGTCATTGCTGTCCAGCAGGTAGAGCTTCACTCGGCCGACCAGGACCTGCCAGGTTCGCAACCAAGTCGTGTAACCGTGCAGGGGGATCTCCAACCGCAACCACTCGCCGTTTTCGCGGCGCACCGGCGTGATCGGCAACTGTCCAGGGTCGTTATAGGGAAAGAGAGCCTTTTGCGCGCCCTCCTTGTCGATCACCTGGCGAAAATAACCTTGCTGGTAGAGGAGCCCCACCGCGGCCACAGGCACACCCAGGTCGCTGGCGCTCTTGAGCTGATCTCCAGCCACGTTGCCGAGTCCGCCTGAGTAAATGGGCAGCGCTTCGCTCAACATGAATTCGAGGCTGAAATACGCGACGCAGCTCAAGGGAGCCTGAACATAATGCTGTTGAAACCATCCCGGCGCCTCCGCCGCGTGACGCTCGTCGCTCAGCAGGTCATTGACACTCTTGCGGAATACCGGATCGGCCAGCAGATTCCCGAGTTTTTCCCGTGAGGCCGTTTGCAGAACAACCCAGGCGTTCTGCGTGAGCTTCCACTGGATAGGATCGATCTGCCGCCACACCTCATCGGCGCGATGGTTCCACGACCAGCGCAGATTCAGCGCAAGCTCAGCCAGGAATTCAAAGCCCTCGATTTCCGTGGGCAGACGGCCATAGGCCGGTTGGTCGGCCCGCGCTGGATCGCTCATAAGGTCTCTCCTTGGACTTTTTGTCAGACAAACCATCGGAAGCATGAGTCAGGCTTCCGCGCTCCCGAGTTAGCTGAACTCGCCCTTGATGTATTGCTGCGTTTCTTTCTGCTTGGGGTCGTGGAATATCTGGTTGGAGTCGCCGAACTCCACCAGGTAGCCCGTCCGGCTGCCTTCCGAGGTATCGACATACAAGAAGCCCGTCTTGTCGGACACGCGCTGCGCCTGCTGGAGATTGTGCGTGACAATGGCGATCGTGAAGCGGGCCTTCAGCTGCTTCATAAGTTCCTCGATGCTGCGCGTTGCAACCGGGTCGAGCGCGGAACAAGGTTCGTCGAGCAACAGAACTTCGGGCTCGGTCGCAATGGCCCTCGCGATGCAGAGCCTTTGCTGCTGACCTCCCGAGAGCGATAGCCCGCTCTCGTTCAGCTTGTCCTTCACCTCATCCCAAAGCGCCGCCGACTTCAGCGATTCCTCAACCTTTGCGGCCTTGTTGCCTTTGAAGTTGTTCAATCGCAGCCCGAAGGCGACGTTGTTATAAACGCTGGTGGCGAATGGGTTCGGCTGCTGGAATACCATGCCGATATAGCGGCGCACGGCCACGGGATCGACTTTGCGCCCATAAATGTCTTGCCCGCGGAACTGGACGTGGCCTTCAAGCCGAAAGCCCCGGACCAGGTCGTTCATCCGGTTCAGGCAGCGGAGCACTGTACTCTTCCCACAACCCGATGGTCCGATGAAGGCCGTGATCGCGTTCTTCTGGAAGGGAATCCTCGTGTCGCGAACGGCCTTGAAGGAACCGTAGTACAGATTTTCGATATTGCAATCCATCACGACCGAGGGATCTACCTTTTCGTTCGCTGGATTTGACTCGGGACTAGCAGTCTCAGTACTCGGCATCGACGATTCCTCCAATTATTGAACTTGACGGCTTGCCAGACTCTGCCCGATGAGATTGGCGATCAGAACCATCACCACCAGCACCAGGGCGGCGGCCCAGGCCAATTCCACCTGATTCGCGAATGGCATGCCGGCGAAGTTATAGATCAGCACGGCGAGCGATGCCGTGGGCTGCATGAGTTTCAGGTGGCCGTGCCACAGCAGCCAGTAGTTGCTGAACAGCGCGGTGAACAGGAGGGGCGCGGTTTCTCCGGCGCCGCGAGCGATGGCCAGCATCACTCCCGTAAGAATGCGCGGAACGGCGGCCGGCAGCAGCACCATCCAGACGACCTGCGTATCGGTGGCGCCCATTCCGATGGCGGCCTCCTTCATCCTTTCCGGCACCATGCGAATCGCGTCCTCGGAGGTGAGGAGAATGGTGGGCAGCATCAGGATCGAAAGGGCCACGGCTCCGGCGAGGGCCGAATAGCCGCCCGTGGCCATGACCACAACCCCGTAGGCGAACACGCCGGCCAGAATCGAGGGGAACCCCGTCAGCACTTTGCCGGCAAAGCGCACCGACGACGCCAAGCGGTTGTCCGGCTTGGCTTGTGCCAGAAAGATCGCGCTCAAGAGCCCGATAGGCAGGCTGATGAGCAGCGCCATCCCGCAGATCGCAAGGGTGCCGACGATCGCGTTTCCAAATCCGCCGCTCTGCTCCAGCGGCGCCGGGGGAAGCTGAGTGAACGCCGCGATGCTGAGCTTGCGCCCTCCCCGCCACACCAGCAACCACAATACCGAGAACAGCGGGATCAGCGCGAACAATGTCATGGCCGACACGATCACCGTGAACAACATGCTCATAAAGGTGCGAGGACGATGCAGCGACTTCTCCAACTTCGAAAAGTCCACGCCGTGGAAAGGGTCGAGAGCCTCTGCGTCGGGATTCCGGGGGATTCCCGGCTTCGCGGCGGCTATATTGGGAGTCATACTTTTTCTCCTTCCAGTTCCGAGGCGGTGAACTGCACAATGTAGGCTCCCGCGATATTCACCAGCAGCGTGATGACCAGCAGCACCGTCGCGGCATACATCAATACCCCTACATCCTTGGGGCTGGCCTCGGGGAAGGCGTTCGCCAGCAAGGCAGCCAGCGTGTTGGCCGGAGAGAATAGCGACGCGCTGATCACATTCGCATTCCCTACCAGCATTGCCAGCGCCATGGTTTCGCCCAGCGCGCGGCCGAACGCGAGCACAATGCCGCCGAAGATGCCCCTGGACGCAGTGGGAAGGGTCACGGCAAAGATCGCTTCCCATCGCGTTGCGCCCAGCCCGTATGCGGCCATTCTTAGGCGGGTTGGCACCGCAAGCAACGCGCCGCGACCGATTGCCGTGATCGTCGGTAGAATCATGATCGAGAGCACGATCACGGCGGGCAGCATTCCGGGGCCGCTCAAGTCCGTGCCGAAAATGGGTATCCAGCCCAAGTCGGCGTGCAACCAGTGACAGGCGGGCCGTATCAGCGGGATGATGACGAACAATCCCCAAAGGCCATATACCACGCTCGGAATCGCGGCCAGAAGTTCAATCAGGTTGCTCAGCAGGTTCTCCACTTGCACGGGCAGCTTGCCCCAGAACGGGTGGAACTGCAGATTGACAACCTTGAGTAACGCGAAGACGGCGTCGGCCGTAAATCCTTCGGCCAGGAAAAGCGCCGCCGCTACTCCGAATGCCGTTCCAAAAATCAACGCGAGAATGGAGCTGTAGAGCGTGCCCCAGATTTCGGGAAGAATCGAGTACACTTTCTTATTCGGATCCCAAACCTGCCCCGAGAGAAAGCCCAACCCATACTGCCGGATGGCGGGCAGTGCGGCGAGAACGATCTTCAGCACGATGATCACCGCAATAACCGCGACCAGCCACGTAAATCCCTGGCACAAGGCTCGAAACGCAATATCGGTAACGGTCTGGGTGCGCGAAGGCGGTTTGGATATCTGGGCCTCGGTCGGCATGACTCACTCCCTTCTCTTCGTCTGTAAGTGCCCCGCGTGTCGCCTGACGTGGCGGAAAACCGGTGCCGGAAAGCTGCCTCGCTACTGTATGTTTTGGATCGCAGCCTTCACTCTGGCGGCTACGGCATCCGGCAAGGGCAGATACCCCAGTGCTTCCGATTCCTTCTGGCCGTCGGTGAGGATGTACGAAGCGAGGTCGCGGAGTACTTCCGCTTTCCGCGGGTCGGGGTTCTTTTTGTAGCAAAGGAGCCAGGTGAAAGTTGCAATCGGGTAAGCGTCCTTCGCCTCCGGATCGGGAACCCACGCAATCAGGTTCTCCGGCAAACTCACAGTGGCAAGCGCGGCCTGGCCGGAAGCCGTGGATGGCGCGATGAACTGCCCCGACTTGTTCTCCAATTGCGCCATCGGCATCTTCTGGCTCATCGCGTAACCAAATTCGATGTAGCCAATGGACCCTGGTGTGGTCTGGACGCTGGCGGTAACGCCTTCATTCCCCTTCGATCGGGTGCCCACTGGCCATGCGGGCATGTCGTTCCTCCAGGGCTGGCTGCGAATTCCTTGCTGATCGCGCTCAGGTGCTGCGTGAATACAAAAGTGGTGCCGCTCGAATCGGCGCGGACCACGACGTTGATAACGCTACCCGGCAGATTCACGCCGGGGTTCGTTTTGACGATGACCGGATCGTTCCACTTCTTCACCTTGCCCAGGAATATGCCTGCGTAAGCCTCGCGCGACAGCTTCAGCACCTTGACGCCCGGCACATTGTAGGTCAGAACGATCGTCCCTGCCGTCAACGGAAGGAGCTGGACTCCTGCCGCGACACGCCCGATCTCCGCCGGGGTCATGGCCTTGTCGCTGGCTGCGAAGTCCACCGTCTTGTCGATGAAGCTCTTCACGCCGCTGCCGCTGCCGGTCGATTGATAGTCGATCTCTACGTTCTGATGAGCTTCGCTATAGACTTTGAACCATTTCGAGTAGATCGGGAATGGGAAGCTGGCTCCGGAGCCTTGGAGTCTCACGTCGGCGCCTTCTTTGGAAGGTCCAGCTTTTTGGCACGAGATCATCCCGAGTGTCGCGAGCATTACCACGGCGGCAAAGGACCAGCCTGGGATTCTCATTTGTAATCCTCCGTGTAGGTGGACGAATGCCATTCGCTGAAAACAATGCGTTGCGAGTGAACCGTCATGCCGAAATTCAATCACTCTTTAGGCAAGCTGCAAGTGCTGTCTTTCCGCTTGTGATCTCGCCCCCGGTCTGCCGCAACAAATCACAATCAATTTCCAGTGGATGCCTATTCCCGCATGCCCTGGCAGACTGTCTTCATGCCAGTTTCCATCGTTCTTTCCAGCAAGAATAACGCCGTGAAGTCCACGGAATATCTCCTGTCTATGAACGCAAAAGTACCCGCTCGGATCGGCTCGATCTGAGCAATTGAGAACAAGCGCCGGCGGATTCAACGAACCTTAATATGGAGAAGTCGTTCATGGCAGGCTCAACCGAAGTGATTCGTAGGGTACACGTCGTCGAGTGACGCCCAAACTCTCCGCGACGCTCTGAGGTCGCGACCTCGACCGAGTTGTTGATCTCCGCAGTGAACTTGGAAGCTGCTCGTTGCGCCTCTGCCCTGGTACGAAGCTGCTGCGTCGTACCCAGGGTTCGGGACTTGTCTACATCTCCTTCCCGCCAGCGAAGAATCGCCCTTCACCTGGCAGGGACCTGGGCACGTCGACCGGGAACTGTCGCCCGATCGACGCGCAGGCTTGGCCGTGCTTGGCAAGATACTGGTTGATCGCTGTTTTGAAGTTCGCGGCGCTCGGCTTCTTTGTGCCGTTGCAGGCAGACAGCAGGAAAAGACCCGCAATCGGAATGAGAAGAAGGTTACGCATGTGAATTGTCCTCCAATATAGATGAACTGCTCCGGACTTCATTACACGGTTGTCCTCAAGGAACGTAGCTCCGCTATTGCGAAGTTCACGAACTCGCTGGTTTCGCCGTGCATCTGGTCGCGGCGGACGAATATGGTGGTTTCGATCTTGATGAGCTTGTCCGTCAGCGGCTTGAAGAGCACACCTGAACGAAGAAAGCGAGCTGCGGATTGCGGCACCAGTGCGACGCCCAGGTTGTTTGCGGCGAGGTCGATGCCTTGAATGATTGCTCGCGCTTCTTGCAGGCTGTGAGGATGAATGCCCACGCCATAGAGGTAATCCGTGACCTGCTCGTAGAAAGCGGGATGGGAAGAGCGCGGCATCCAGTAGAGGGTTTCTTCAATCAGGTCGTGAACCGAGAGCCGCAGCTTGGTTTTGAAGGGATGGTCAGCGGGGATACAGGCAGCAAAGTATTCCTGTGCGATGGTGGTGACCCAGAGATTTCTATCGAGAATCGGCATGATGCCGAAGCCGACATGTACCTCGCCCCGGAGCACCCGTGCTATCAAATGGACCGTCGTATCCGCCTTGACGCAGACGCGCGGAAAGTTGGACCCCGGTGCCTGTTGCCGCTGGAGGAAGGGCAAAACCTTCTCATGGATATAGAGGGAGTGCCCGATGTGCAAGGGCCTGCGGCTTTTGACCGCGGTATAGACCGCGTGGTCGAAGCCGCATTGGATGTGCTTGACGGATTCGCGGATCTCCCGAATGGCAGACTGGCCTTGTTCGGTGAGTTCAAAACCCATGAGGGTTCTCTGGAAGAGTTCAACGCCCCAGCCTTGCTGAAGTGCTCTTATCTTCCTACCGACGTTGGTGTGGCTGATGTGGAGGCGCACTCCTGCTCGGAGCAGACTGCCCTCTTCGGAAAGCACGAGGGCGCACAGTAAGGCTTCTGTGGAGACATGGGGGAACATGCTTCACCTGCTTATTCTGAGATTGAGGTCGGCGCGCTTACCCGACACATAAAGTGTCTAAATATACTCAGTGTGCGAGAAGGGGAAATCAGTCATGGCCCGCAGCATTTTTTCCATTTGAGCCAATCAGGCTCGGATGGCTAGTTGCGGATGAGCTTTATGCTGAAGGACTTCCGGCCGGTCTGACAAGGAAGAACTCCGCGACTGGGGTTCGGAGAACTCTGGCAATCCGTTCCAACGTGTCGAAGGAGGGAGCCCGATGCCCTCGTTCAATCAGGTTGAGAAAGTTCAGGGAAACCTCGAGTTTCTCCGCCAATTGTTCTTGCGTAAGGCCACGCGACAGACGCACTTCCCGCAACCGTTTTCCAAAGCTCTTGCGAAGTTTGCTCACCTCTAAGAGTCTTGGGAATGGCGGTCCGTATGACCACCAACATAAAGTGTGTGTATCAAGTTTACACACACTTTATGTAAATGTGGTATGAAGAATCCAGCCAGCTGGCTGACGCCGGGAGACCACGTATCGTTGGGGGAACAGCGATGCATGGCGCCCGGCGCCCCAAACTCCGTTCAACAGAACACGTCTTCAAATATTGCGGGGACTCTGAGCGGGCGAAACTTCGGGGAAGCGACGATGACTCGCGCGTGAATGAAATGGCATTCAGCCCTCGAATGTTAACAGTTGAAGAAATGGACCTTGCCGGATGACTGATTTCTCCTGTTCCCGGACTGAAGCAATGTAGGGACACAAAATGCCTATACCAAACCCCATTCGCGGAAGGCGGACCAACGAAGAACTGTTCTTCGAGTATTACCCGCAGATTCTTGAGTGGGCCTCGCAGCTAGTGCACCTTGATCGTGCGGATGCCGAGGATCTGGTGCAGGATTTTTACATCCAGGTGAAGTGCATCAACATGCCGTTGGCAGAGGTTGATGAAATTGAACCCTACTTGTTCAAGATCCTTCGAAACCTTCATTACACGCGGCTCCGACGGAAGGGCAGAAGCCCGATTTCCGAGATTTCTATTGCGGAGTACGACTCGCTGGAGCGCGGACTTGTTGCGGTGGACCGGCGCGATCTCTTTCTCGTTCATGCCAACTTAAAAGAAATATGCGAATACGCATGCCAGCGCAAGAGCACTGCCATTCGCGCCAGCATCTTCATCCTTCGCTTCTTCTTTGGATACCGGCCGAGCGAGGTGATGAAGGTTGTTCTAGCTTCGAGAACGGCGGTCGACAGGTCACTCCAGTTGGCTCGCCGTGAAGCGCTGGAGTATCTCGATCGGCCCCATACGGACTCGTCTGTTGCTCATCAGGAGCAGCAGAGTATTTCCACCGACACGGGGAGTGATCCTTCTCATGCACTCTTCCTTGAATTGCGTCGGATCATCCTCAGCTCTTGTGAAGGCCCTTGCTTTGAAAGGTCTGTCCTGGAGCAGCGCTATCAGGTCAAGTCTCCGGCTCGGTTTACGATTCGAGAGCTTTCGCATTTGGTGAGTTGCAAGACTTGCCTGGATCGCGCCAACACTATTCTGGGACTTCCGCTGCTGGAGAGCCGTTCTCCAGATGACACAATTGGGCGGGATAATCCGCCGGGACCGGGGGATTCTGCTCCCAGGCTTACGATCACCCGGAGGAGGAAGCGGAGCGCGGGACCGAAAGAGCGCGAGGCGCTGGACCGTAGGATGCAGGAGTTCCTGGAACACCGTCCTGCAAGGCTGGAGATTGCTGTCAATGGAGAAACGCGAACATCGCAACGGGTGACTGCCGAGGTCAACGAACTTCATCTCAAGCTGAATGCCGTAGAGGAACCGAAGTTCGTCGAGGTATTCAGTGAGCAAGGTGTCCGCTTGGCTTATTTGCATGTAACCGAGCCGACCCTTTATCCCGGCCTGGAGCAGCGCCAGCACATCGCATTGAGTGATGGCCGTTCTTTAGACCTCACCCTTGCATTTGCCAACGATTTGCCCACGGTTCGTGTTGTGTACAACGATCCTATATTCGCACAGGTCCTATCTTTCGACGATGACATCGATGATCTCGACGTTGGTGAAGCGTCGATTAAAAACTCCTGCCAGTTAGATCGCATAACTGAGCCCAAATCGGTGATTCAGCTTCCTGTCCAGCATTGGATTTCCTTTAAGGGGCTGAAGTTCTTCAAGGTTCCCACGCTCCATATGAATCCCCTTTTTACAAGTGCTATCGTCCTGGCGCTAGCCTCGGTCTTCTGCCTGCTTCTCTGGCTGAGGAGTGGTCCAGGCATTACTTCCAGCGCATTCCTGGCTCGCGCACAAATGCGGGATTCCAGCGTTGCGGCCAATCCGCAGTCGGGCATGATCTTCCAGAAGGTTCGTATCAAGACGCCCGTAGGAACAACCGAGAGAACACTCTATCGAGATGTTCAGCATCGTCGTCGCACCAGAGAGCAGGGCTTGGAAACGAACGACTCCAGGTTGAGAGACAAACTCAGAACCGCTGGCATCGACTGGAATGATCCCCTCTCGACTGCGACATACCGGGATTGGCGTGACCATGAAGCGATTGCGTCCGATTCCGTGAAGCGCACCGGGAACAATCTGCTAACCCTCACTACGGTAGTGAACGATAATGCGGTCATCTCGCAATCGCTCACCGTGCGGGAGACGGATTACCATCCTGTCGAAAGAACCATAGAACTGCGAAACTATGGAACGGTCGAAATTGCAGAACTGGATTACAGCGTTCTGCCCTGGAACTCCGTCAATCCCGACTTATTTGAGCCCCTGGCAGCCGCTCCATCGATGTTCGGAGGAGACGTTCGTGCTTCGATTATTCCTCATCTCCCGGCGACGCTGACGCCGATTCAAATCGACGAGGCGGAACTGGCAGTGCGTCTTGTCCTGAATCGCCTCCATTTGGATTCAAGCGGGCGGATTGCACTGAGTCAATCCGCAGATGGTGTTCAAGTCCAAGGAATTGTCGAAACCGACAATGAGAAGCGTCAGCTTCAGTCGGAGTTGTACCTGGTGCCGCACGTTCAGTCTTCGATTCTGACGGTGCGGGAGATGGCCTCCAAGCCGGACGCTGGTTCGGAGGTCACAAGCATTCGGCAATCCTCCGTCGACGTCGCTCAGCCATCCGCCATCGAAAAGTATTTCGATGAACGGGGCATAGACCGAACCGCGGTCAGCGTCACCGCGCAGCGGTTCGTCGATAGTTCCATTACGGTCGGACGTGAAAGCCGGGCGATCAGCGATCTGCTTGACCGGTTCGCCTCCAGAGAAGCTCTTTCGGGTCCGGCGCGGACCTCGTTGAGCGAGCTTCTGATCCAGCATAAGGCGACGTTGCTGGCGGCTCTTGGGAAAGAGGAGCGCGAGTTAGTGGTGCTGCAATTGATTCCTCATCCGGTATCCGAGTCGGGAGAAGTTCAGAGCAACACCGATGCCTTAAAGCTGGCTGCGGAACGGAACTTTAACCTCAGTGTCGAACTGACCTCCGGCAGCGCCACTACGCAACGCTCCGCCCAGTCACTTGCCCCTCAACTCGCCGATTCCATCGCACAGCTCCGCGCAGTTGTGCTCCACATTTCAGCAGCAGCTCAATTGCATCCGTCATCATCCGCCAACTCCGCAGTCGCAACTCGGAACAGATAGGAAGTCATCCCGCATGTATCGATTGATCGCTAAACTCGTGGCCTTTGTCTTCATTTGTGCTGCCGGACTCTCCGCTTATGGACAGACAGCCCGTTTCTCCGGACAAGTGACCGATCCCCAGAGCGCCGCTGTCCCGGATGCAGTCGTCCATGTCGTCAATATTGATTCGATGACCAGCATCGAGACTAAGACGGATGGAAGTGGCGCGTATATCGTGCCCTACCTCCCTGCCGGGCATTACCGCGTGGAAGTCCAGGCACCTGGCTTCACGGAGGCGGTGAGTGAAAACCTCAACTTGACGATGGGCGAAGCCCACATACTGAATATTCAACTTGGCGTCGCCGGGACGCAGGCCACCGTCACCGTCGAGGGTGGCTCTGCATCGATTACGGAGCTGAACACGGAGAATGCCGAGGTTAGCGACACCATCACCGGCAAAGAGGTCCAGGGAATTCAAATCAATGGCCGCAACTTCACGCAACTCATCGCGCTGGCTCCCGGTGTCAGCAACCAGACGCAGCAGGACGAAGCGCGTGTCGGTATGGCCGGCAGCGTTGCCTATAGCGTCAACGGTGGGCGTACCGAATACAACAGCTTCCAGGTGGATGGTTCGGAAACCCTGAACGTGGGCATCAATAAGGATCACAGCACGCTGATCGTTACGCCCAGCATTGACGCTATTCAAGAGATCAAGGTGCTGACATCGAATTATGGAGCGCAGTACCCGAGTACGGGAAACGGCACGACCATCGTCACCACGAAATCAGGCACCGACCAATGCCACGGAAGCGTTTACGAGTTTTTCCGCAATGAAGACTTCAATGCCAAGGGGTATTTCGATGTAGGCAACAACGCGCCGATCTATCGCCGCAACGACTTTGGCGGCACAATAGGTGGGCCGCTTTCCATTCCGCATCTCTACGATGCCAAGGGAAAAACGCACTTTTTCTTTTCCGAAGAAGCGCGCATTGAAAAAGATCCTTACGCATATCGGCAGGCTGTGCCGTCGCTGGCCGAGCGCAACGGAGACTTTACCGATGTTTGCCCAGCAGTGGCCAACGGCCAGAGCGTCGCATTTTTGCGTACCGCTTATCCTGACTGTCCGGCTCAAATCTCGGCGAATAACAACGGCGTGATCTATACATACCCGAGCAATCAGCTAATCTACAATGGTTCGCTTGACCAGAATGCACAGGCACTATTGGATACAGGCATCATCCCTTTGCCAAATGCGACGAGTGGATGCAACTCCACGGGCACGTCCTGTTTCAATGGAGAGGTTTCTCTGCCGACTTACTGGCGCGAGGAAATTTTCCGCATCGACCATGCGATCAATCCCAAGTGGCAGGCGGGCTTCCGTTACATTCACGACGAATGGGACGAGACGACGCCGGTTCCGCAGTATGCCACCACTCAAAACAGTTATCCAACCATTCAGAACAGGTTTTATGCACCGGGTACGAGCTATGTGGCGCGCTTAACCGGAGCGATCTCGCCCACGTTTCTGAATGAATTCATCGTCAGCTACACGAACTCGCACATCACGCTTGCGGATGTCGCCGGATCGGGAGTGAGTTTGGCACGCCCTTCCGCCCTCAATATGACGAGCATCTTCGACAATGGCAGCAAGGGGATCGACGGTGTGCCGAAGATGCCCGGAGTCTCCATTGCGGGCAATAATGCCGAGTACGGCGGTTATGGTTTCGCCGTCGATCCAGGCTATATGCCGTGGGAGCACAGCAACCCAACTTACAGCATCGCCGACAATCTGACCAAAACTTGGAGACAACACAACTTCCAATTCGGCGCGCAGTGGGTTATCTTCCAGCGCAACCAGACCAATGGACCGATTGGCGCCGCTACAGGCGATACTCAGGGACTGGTGACGGACAGCAATATATCGGGCGGAAACGGTAACGCCTTCGCCGAGTTCCTCCTTGGAGGAATTTCAACATTCCAGCAAGACAGCGCGCAGTCAAGATACCGGCAACGCTACCAGATTGTCGAGCCTTACTTCCAGGATGACTGGAAAGTGACGCCACGGCTTACGGTCAATCTCGGCATGCGCATGAGCCTCTTCGGAACCTTTCATGAACTTAATAACAATGCCTGGAACTGGGAGCCGTCCGCATTCAGTGCAACAACGGCGAGCCAAAGCTTCGTAGATGGCAGTGGCGGCTTGCGTACGCCGAGTACGTACACGCCGATCTCAATCTATGAGAGTGACGGCAGCGTCAATCCGTTGCTTACCAACGGAATGGTGCAATGCGGCAAGGGCGGCAGGCCTTCCGGCTGCATGTCCGGCCATCTTTTTAATCCGGCCCCGCGCGTCGGTTTCGCCTGGGACCCGACCGGCGGTGGCAAGACAGTGCTCCGTGGCGGCTACGGAATCTTCTTCGAGCATGGAACGGCGGACGAGGCCAACACCGGATCGCTGGAAGGCGCTGCGCCCAACGTGCTTAGCATGACTCAGCTCCATACAAGTTTCAGCACTATTGGCGAAGGCGAAAACGCTAATACGTACACACTTCAGAGGATTGCCTTTCCCATCAATGTCACCGCCATTCCGACCAAGGCGGTTTGGCCCTATGTGCAGCAGTGGAGCGCCAGCATCGAACACGAACTGCCCGGCAACGCGCTTGCCACCTTCGCTTATGTGGGCAGCAAGGGAACGCATCTGACTGCGGAGCTCGAAACCAACCAGTTGACTCCAGCCAGCAGCAATCCTTATGGAGCGCATGAGCCTATGATGACCGAGGGAGCGAACCCTACAGTATCAGGCGGCGCCCAGGGTAATGGCGATTGCACTCCAGCTGAGGGAGTAAACTCCGGCAGTTTCAATTTGAGGAACGGAACGGTTGTGAGTCCAGGCGATGCAAGTTACAATAACCTGGTCGCCGCATGTTACGCCGCAGTTGGGTCCATATACACCTCCGCAACGCAAGGATATGGCTTATCACCCAATTCGCTGCGCACCTACGCTCCCGGAATCGGCGAGATTCATTCTCTTCAGAACGTCGCCAACTCCAGCTATAACGCATTCCAGGCTACGCTGCGCAAGGTGCAAGGCCCCCTCACGCTGGGTGTGGCGTACACCTACAGCCATTCGCTCGACAACGCCTCCGACCGCTCCGACGCGACCTTTGTCAACTCCTTCAACTTGAAGGGAAACCGCGCCAGTTCCAACTTCGACCAGCGGCACCTGCTGCACATCAGTTACATCTACGATCTGCCACTGCTGAAGTTTTTCGATGCGTTTCTGCACGCGGCCGATGATGCCAACACACCGGAGTCCCGTGCGTCCTGGCAAACTTCCCATGTTGTCAAAGCTGTGTTGGACGGCTGGCAACTCAGCGGCCTCACGATCTTTGAGACCGGCATCCCCTTCACCGTGGTCAACAACGGTTCTCCAACCGGCATCAGCGCCCTCGATAACGCGGGCGTCGCCAACGGCGTGGGATCTGGTTCCTATCCCGACCTCTCCGGCATTTCAGCCCATTCGCGCAAACCATCTGGTGGCAACAATAGCAAGAGCTTTGGGCCTTTGCTGCTCAACCCCGCAGCCTTCGTCGCACCGCGTGGACTGACCTTCGGCAATGCGGGACGCAACGACCTCAACAACCCGAGACGCTGGAACTCAGACATGGCGATTCTGAAACATTTCCCAGTCTACGAGCGGGTCAATGCGGAGTTCCGCGCCGAGGCGTTCAACGTCTTCAACACCACGCAATTCCGTATCTACGATCCGACGCTGGGCAACCAGGCGCAGAACGAGGTGAGTTGCTACAGCGGTTGGCGCGCCTACTATAGCGCAGCCGGTGGTGACGGTATGGACTGCCTGACTGGAAGTTCCTTCCTGCACCCGGTGGATGCTCACCGGCCACGGACCATTCAGTTCGCGCTCAAATTGTCGTTCTGAGAAAGGTGACTTACGACTCATGCGCAGCCCACAGAACGGAAGTTCACCCTCAAAACAAGGAAAGTATGTGATGAGATTTCTGACAAGCATTGGCACCTCTGGACTCTTCACCTTGACGCTTCTCGCCGGTTGCGGCGGCGGCAAGACAACGTTGGTCGTTCCCGATCCGTCCGCAACCATAGGGCTTCCGACGCCTGCGGCGGCAGGGCCGGTAAACACTTATTCCGGCGCGCAAAGTCCTGGAGCGTGGACTCTGACTCTCGACAACACCAGCGGGGCCTTCAGCTATCAGCCCGTCACCTATCCGGCGACCGCGGTCACCGGAAAAACTCAAGTGACAAATGGATTCATCACTCTGGGGACAACGGGCGGCTATGCTCTTGAGGTCCAAGGCAGAGCGGCCATTCTGCGCCCTGGAGACGTCACCACGCCGCCGGTCTTCGCGGTTCCGCAGACTGAGTGCTATCCCATCACGGGAAGGGTTCGCTTTCCGTACGTTACGATGTCTATCGGTCCATCGCAAACAGTATATGGAGCGGGTGCCGGACTGGGTTACGGAAGCATCGGCGCCAGCACGGATTCGACCGGCAAATCGTGGCAATTTGACGATATGGCGGGCACCATTGTCTCCGGTTCTACATCCTTCGCCGGAACATGCACCACGGTCAGCAATCAGGCTGCGATCAGCTTCACCGGGCAGCAAAGTATATTGGACGACCTCTGGGGAGACGCCACGCCTGCTATAACTGCGGACACACAATCCAACATCTGGGTTGGCCCTTCCGGGTTCTTTGTTGCCGATCAGAGCGATCCCCATGGAAATCCACTTTCTGGCCAGCCGACGCTTGGAGCTTCCGTCGCCGGAGTGGTGGAACCCTCATCGGCCTTGAATACAACAGATATGGCCTCCAAAAAGTATCTGGGGTTCGCCTATGAGGCTGCTACGGCCATCGGTTACAACGGAATTCCTGCTGCCCCTGCCAACACATCACCGGTTGCCTTTGGCCAAGTAACTTCATCGGGCACAACAATAACGGGCGGAGAATTTCCCAGCGACGATGTCACCCAGCCGCCGAACACCGACACCGTGATCAATCTTGGCAGCCAGAGTGCGACCTACAACGGTTTGTATCCCTCCGTTTCGATTACAGTCCTCGATCCTGCTCAGAATTGTGCCAACTATACCGGACCGAAGTTCAACGTGACTTCCGGGGTCAACGCCGACGGCTACATCACCTGCACCTTCCCTGGGATCGCCGTCACCGGCAATCCCGAGGGAAAGTACGCGCTCTTCATCAGTACCTATAACTGGGCTACCCGCCTGGGCGGGGCATACTCGCAGATTTACCTCTTTCAGCAGTAACGCAGGCGTGGCCAGTGTTTTGCTGCACTCGATTTGATCGAAAGCAACCGGGTTCAATTTCAAGATTCACTTGGGAAGGTCGTATGAAACTCTCTCTGATTGATTCGAAGTATCATTCGCGTATCATCCGTCATTGGCCCCTGCTCTGTGCGCTGTTGTTTCTGCTTGTTCCGCCATCGCATAGCCAGACAACGCCGACCGACGTTCCTTCTGGGTTCATGCCTGGGATCATTTCAGACTATGCCGGTGACGGTAAAACCGATTTTGGCTTTTCCGACGGCTCGCTGCCTACCCAGGTTCAGATTGTCGGCGGAATGACTGCGACCGATAGCCAGGGGAATGTCTATATCGCACTCCAAAGCAATGGTCATGCCATTTATATGGTGTATGGGGGCAAAAGTATTCCGACCGCATTGGCGAATGTGACCACGAAGGCCACGCCACAGGTAACCCCTCAGAAAGGCCGCATCTACGAGATCGCCCAAGGGACGTGCAACGGGGTCGGGACATGCGAAGAAGGTCAAACCCTCGATAAGATAGGGTTTAACTTGATCTCCGGATTAGCCATTGACAGCCAGGACAATCTTTACTATTCCGACTCTGGATTCTTTAACATCTACGTAAATGACGTGGTGCGCAAGGTGGACGCGACGACCTCGATCGTCACCACCGTAGCGGGACAAGTCGGCGTGGCCAGCCCCACTTCCTGTGCCGCCAGTGCCAATCCCGGAGCTTGCATCGGCGACGGAGGCCTCGCCACCAAGGCCACCTTCAGCCTCCCCCTTGACATCAAGCTCGATTCCTACGGCAACCTATACATCCAGGATGCAGTGGATTGGGTGATAAGGGTCGTCTATACGGGCAGCCAGCCGCCGCCGATTCTGGCAGCCGAGGGTATCTCAAACATTCAGAAAAACTATATCTATACCGTGGCCGGCCAAGTGCAGAACTACTGCTCCGCCGAAGGGTGCGGCGATGGAGGCTCGGCTCTTTCCGCCCAGATCGACAGCCCCTCAGGCATGACGCTTGCTGTCGATGCCGCCGGGAATCTTTACATCGCAGATACTGACTATAACAACTATAACAACAATCTTATTCAGTCCGCATATATCCGGGTGGTCTACGCTGGGGGTGCGGTTCCGCCGTTGCTCAACCAATACCTAAATCCCAATGGCGGAAACAATGTCACTCCAACAAATGGGTACATCTACCCGGTGACCGGATACGGCGCCAACACACAATATGTAAATTGCACGAGTGCGGGATGCGGAGACGGTGGGCTCGCTGCGAATGTAGAATTCGGAGCACCTCAGGGTTCTTCGCAACTGTACATGACAGTGGACGATTTGGGAAATCTATATATCGCTGACTATTATGGTCCCGCGGTTCGCAAAATCGATACTTCAGGATACGCCTCGACCATCGCCGGCATCGACGATCCAACTCTGTCCACTCCTGCCACCTGTTCCGCACTCTCAACCGCTCCCAATTTCTCAGCAGACTGTCTCGCCTCTAATGCCGCGCTGACAATTCCCACATATATCTCGTTCGACGCGCAGAATAATCTCTATATCAGCGATGCCGATATCGTCTGGGAGGTGGTGCCGCTTCTGAAGCAGAACCTCAGCTTCCCCACCTTCGATCCCGCCACCGTAACCTACGGCGTGAATCCCATCACGCTGGATGCGACCTCCGATACCACGACTCCTATCCAATACTCTGTGAGCTCCTCAACTCCGAGTGGCATCGGCACAATCAACGGCTCTCAGTTGTCCATCGGCGGAGCCGGATCGATCACCGTCACAGCGTCACAGCCGCAGACCGACGTGTATCTCGCTACAACGTCTTCGCCCCAGATTCTTACCGTGAATCCCTCACCCACCCTCGTCGTGACCGCCAACGACGAACCGTTGACTCCTGCCCAGTTTGCCCAGTTCAACCTGTCAACCGGTTTCAGCGCGTCGTACAGCGGGTTAGTGCATGGGGACACTGCCTCGACGTTTGCTCACACCGGCGCTCCAGGCTTCACGACCACCGCGACCTCCTCCGCCTCCTGCGGCATCGCTTATCCCATCACTCCTTCAATAGGCACTCTGACCTCGCCAAACTATGACGTCGCCAGCGCCAGCTTCGTGCCTGGGACATTGAGCATCACCGGAACTACCGCTCAGACAATCAACTTTCCCGCGTTCTCCTCCGCTGTCACCTACGGGAAAACTGCCTCAGTCCAACTCGGCGCGACCGCTAGTTCAGGGGGAGCGGTGACGTACACCGTGGTCAGCGGGCCGGGTGCCATCGCCAAGGGGAGTTCGACCTTGACCATCAACGGCGCGGGTTCCATCGTGGTTCAGGCCATCCAGACGGGAACTTGCGCTAACGCAGCGTCCCCGGCAGTGACCCAAACGCTGACCGTCAATCCCGCTCCGCTGACGGTAACCGGACCGACCGTCACCACCACCTATGGCACGGTCCTCGATACCACCACGTTTCCCGCCGCGACCATCACCGGCTTTGTCAGCCCTGACACGCAAGCTTCCGTGCTGACCGGAGGCGCAAAATACAGCATCGCATCGACAACACCGAACGCTGGCACGTATTCCATCACGGTTTCGCAGGGAACGCTCCAACTTGATCCGGGTGCCGCAGCAAACTACACCTTTGCAACATTTGCGAACAGCAGCCTGATCGTCAATCAAGCGACGCAGACCATCAACTTCAATCCCATTCCATCTGCGCAGACCTATGGCAACTATCCCACAGCGACGGCGGTGGCGACCTCGGGCCTGCCCGTTACCCTCACCGCAACTGCACCCAGCACCTTCCAACTCGGGAACAACAACCTCCATGTTGCGAGTGCCCCGGCCACGCTTTATCTGATCGGGGTCGGTACGGTCACGGTGACTGCGACCCAGGCGGGGGACAGCAACCACCTGCCTGCGGCCTCTGTCTCTCAAACACTCAACGTCGGCCAGGCGCCTCTGGATATAGCAGCTGTCAGCGTATCTCGGGAGCAAGGCGCACCGAATCCCACATTTACTTATGGAATTGGTGGAAATCCCGGGACCGGAGGCTTTGTATATGGTGACACAGATATTCCCTCGGTGGTCTCAGGTGTGCCTGTGCTGACGACGACAGCAACGCAGGCTTCCTCGCCGGGGACTTATTCGATTGTGGTCGATACGAGTGCGATGACGGCGGCGAACTATTACTTCGTCCCGATCAACGGCACGCTGACGGTGACGCCGCCGGGCACCATTACCCTAACCACGACGCCGACTTCTCTCACCATTCAACGGGGATTAAGCGGCCAGGCTACGGTTATCATCGCGCCATCGCCTGCATATCAATACGGCCAGGTGGTCCCGGCATATCAGGGAACGGTCACTCTGACCTGCGGCGCAGTGCCAGCCAACGTCACTTGCACCATCAGTCCCTCCACGTACACCTTTACAGGGCCCTATTACTCCTCCGGCTACGAGTACCCGGCAAAAGGGACCATCACCATCAACACCACGGCAGCCACCGTCGTGGGCGCCAATGCGTCACAGAAGTCGAATGTCAGTCTCGCTGGTTTCCTAATTCCAGGAGCACTTGCCGGATTGTTCTTGGTTTTCGCACGCAAGCGGGTTGCGAAAATTGCCACCTTCTGGAGTCTGTGCGCTCTGCTCGCGCTGGGAATTGGAACGACGCTCGCGATCACGTCCTGCGGCGGATCAGTCAATACAACCGCTGCCACCGGCACTCAAACTATCACCATCACGGGGAGTGGAACGACGCCATCGGGCGGCACGGTGACCGCGACGGTTCCGCTGACTGTGACGATTCAATAGCGGGGCAGGTGCCTGAACCGGATGGGAAGGTTCGGGCGCTAAAGACAACACGACAACGCAATTTGCACGGCCCGCTGGCCTGTGCCAGCAGCTTCAGGAAGGCTTTGTGTTTTTGAAGGACAGGACGAAGGAGAATTTGAAATGAATCGAACTGCAAAAATGATGGTCACTGTGCTCTTATGCGCGAGCGTTGCTCTTGCGCAAACGCCTGCCCCCGCAAAGCACGCGAAGCCGAAGCCCAAGACGCAGGAGCAGATTCAGACCGAGCAAACAAATCAGGAGTTGCTCGACAACGTACAGCAGCTCCGCCGCGAGATGGAGCAGATGCGGCAGGAGTTGCAGCAAACCCGCAAAGAAGCTGCCGACGCGAAGACCGAGGCTGCCGAAGCCAGCCGCAAGGCGGATGGTCTTCAGCAAGCCAGCGGACAAAATGCCGAGGCGGTCAGTACTCTTCAAGGAGCAGTGACCGACCTGAAGGCGAACTCCACGTCGATTGTGCAGACCATCCAGGATGACCAGAAGCAGACGAAGGCAGCCATTGAGCATCCTGACATCTTGCATTACAAGGGCATCACGCTCTCGCCCGCAGGCAGTTTCACGGCGGCTGAAACTGTGGATCGCAACCACGCGACAGGCGGCGATATTCCCACGGCGTGGACCTCGATTCCATTGACCGGATCGGATTTGTCGAAGGTCAGCGAGTTCTTCGGCACCGGCCGCCAGTCGCGCTTGGCTTTGCTTGCCGAAAGCAAAGGCGTCCACAATACCTTCCGCGGCTACTTCGAGATGGACTTTCTCGGCACGGGAACAAGTTCGAATAACAACCAGAGCAACAGCTATGTAATGCGTCAGCGCCAGATCTGGGGACAACTGGAAACCGCCAGCGGCTGGAGCTTCGCCGGAGGCCAGATGTGGTCGCTGGCGACGGAATACAAGAGTGGTCTGACGCTGCGTACCGAAGCCACGCCGCAGTCCATCGATCCGAATTACGTGCCGGGCTTTGTCTGGGAACGCCAGTACGGTTTCCGCATTACCAAGCAAGTCAATCCGCGCCTTTGGGCGGCGGCCTCGCTTGAAAATCCGCAGACGCTCTCGCCCGTCGTGAACGGTGACACAACCGGCCTGCCGCTGATCCTGTGGGCCAGCCCCGGAGCCAACGGCGGCAACTACAACGCAGCCGCAAATACATCGAATGGCTCTACGCCCGGCCTGATTACGACGTACTCGATGAACGCCGTTCCTGACTTCATCGCCAAGGTTGCCTACGAGCCAACGTGGGGCGGGCACTACGAACTCTTCGGCGTTTCGCGCTTCTTTCGCGCCCGGCTCTATCCCAACGCCACCAAAGCCGAGATCGCGGCGGGCACGGCGACCAGCGCCGGAGCTTACAACGATACCGAGGCTGGCGGCGGCATCGGCGCCAGCGCGCGCCGCGCCGTGCTCGGCAAGCGCTTCGATCTTGGCCTGAAAGGTCTGTGGGGCACGGGCATGGGCCGCTACGGCACTTCGACCATTGCCGACGTGACCGCGCGTCCAGATGGCAAGTTGTCGCCACTGCATACGTGGTCAGCACTTTCGACCGTCGAGTGGCACGCCACGCCGCGCTTCGATGTGTATGCCAACTACGGCGGCGACTACGTGAAGCGCACCAACTACACCAACCTGACAACGGGCAATCCGCTGGGCTACGGCGTCGGCACCATCAGTAGCTACACGAATGCCGGTTGCAATACCGAGCCTGTGCCAACCGGAACAGGCGGCACAACCAACTATCCAACCACCCCAAGTTCCTGCTCGGCAACCAACCGCGACATCCAGGAATTCACCGTGGGTTACTGGTATGACTTCTACAAGGGTGCGAAAGGTCGCTTCCGCCAGGGCATCCAGTACGGCTACGCCCAGCGCAAGACGTGGGCCGACCTAAACGGCCTTGCCCCCGAGGGACTCGACAACATCTTCGAGACTTCGTTCCGCTACTACCTTCCATAATGCTGTTTGCAGGGAAACGGCGGGAAAGGGGCAAGTACAAATGATCTATACTGGGACAGCGATGAAACGACTCTTCGCAGTCCACTCTGCTATTCGGTGTCTGGTCACGTGCGCCTTGCTGGTGTTTGTGCCCATCTGCCAGGCTCAGCAATCGCCGGCGCATCTCGACAGACATGCGAGGAAAATCCAAAAATTTCTCGCTGCCTGTCCTCCGGGAAGCCACGTGCACCTCACCTTGCACAATCAGACGGATCAATTCGGCTATTTAGGAAACCTCTCAACGCAATCCTTCGAATTGCTCGACCCCAGCACCCAGGCTCCGCAGGTGCTTACCTACGATCAGATCGACCGCGTTGATTGTGAAAACCGGGTTTCAGCAGGTGGCTTCCATCACCGCCACAATGCAGCGGGGTTTCTTATCATCATTGGAATCGCCGTAGGCGTGAGCGTTGGGATCATCGCGGCGTCGAGAAACTAGAAGTGTGCGTGCTGCGCACAGGCGTCGCCGGCAAGACAGTATTTGCAAACGCCGCCCAGCAGACGCCGCAATGAAGCGACAACTGTGGCCGCCTCTCTTTTTCCAGAACAGAAGCTCTCTATCTCTCTGAAAATACAGATCAAGGTGCAGCATTTCCGGCCATGGGTAACGCGCGCTTGGCCGGTCAAACTCAGCGCATGGCACCTGGCCCGGTACGGCGGAAGTCAGCACTCGGAGGGCTGGTCGAATTCATCGCGCGGGACCACTTTATTCGATGCAGCGTGGTTATTGCCTCCACGACGGGAACTCACAAACGCAGCACATCCCGTACTCTGCGGTGGGCACCGTCGCGCTCCACATAAACCACACTGTCCAGGCACCGGTCCACATCCTGTCTGACGATCTCCATGCTCAGGTTGGGGCTGGCGCGCAGAACAAGGCTCGCCAGCCGATGCAGAGCGTCTCCGGCGCTGCTGGCGTGAATCGTCGCCAGCGTTCCGCGGTGTCCGGTATTCATCGCATCGAGCAATGTTCGCGCTTCGGGTCCGCGCACTTCGCCGACGATTATCCGATCCGGGCGGTGGCGGAGAACGGCCTTCAACAGGTCATCGAAGGTAACGGCGTTGCGATGCGTATCGGTCTGCGATTCTGTGGAGACGATGTGCGGCTTGCGGATGTGCAACTCCGCGGTGTCTTCAATGAGCAGGATGCGTTCATGTTCCGGGATGGCGTTTGCCAGCACCCCGAGGAGTGTTGACTTGCCCGATCCAGTGCTCCCCGCAATCAGGATATTCTGCCCTGCGCGGACTGACTCTGTTAGCATGGCTGCCTGTTCTTCGGTCAGCATTTGAACTCGTATCAGGTCTGCCAGCGTGAAATCTCGAGATGTGAACTTGCGAATGGTCATTAGCGGGCGGGGATTGACCACGGGCGGAATCATCGCCGCCATGCGGCTGCCATCGGGCAGACGCAGATTGAGGATCGGCGAGTCGGCGTCCAGCTTCTTGCCGAAACGGTTGGCGATCACTTCAAGGGCGGTTTGGAGCGCGCCGTCCTCAAAGCGAATGCCGGACAGCAATTGAATCCGCCCACTCTCCTCGATCCACACAGACGAGTCCGGGTTCACCATAATCTCGGAGATGGTTTCCGATTCGAGCAGATGCTTAATGGGTTTCAGAAATGGAATGATGACATCAAAGCTCACTAGTTATTCTCCTATTGAGAGGCTGCTCCGTATGACGGTGCGGTCATCTCGGCTCCGTTCACTCGCCATGATCGCCATCGAAGCTAGCCATTGATGGCCACATTGAGACCAGCGGCATGGCGGGTGCGGGAAGTCTCGACAGGCTACAGGAAGATGCGCCATGGGTGAGTCCCAAGAGCGCCGATTAGTGAGCAACCTGCCAGACCTCCTGATACGGAAAAATCCATCGATTCGAGGTCCGCTATGAAATATTTCGCCGGATTGGATTGGGGCGGCACTACTCATGCCATATGTGTCGTGAACGAGGCAGGACAAGCCGTACTGCGAGCCGAGGTACGTCACGATGCGCACGGCTTGGGGTCCCTCCAGAAGCAACTGAAGCGAATCGCACCTGCCTCTGCGATTCCCATTGCCATTGAACGGCCATCGGGGTTGATTGTTGATGCTTTGGTGGCCTTCGGTCACACGGTCGTACCGATTCATCCAAATGCAGTCAAGGCGTGCCGTCCACGCTACAGCGCTGCGGGCCGTAAGAACGACCTGGGTGATGCCTATTTGTTGGCGGATGTACTTCGTACAGACGGTCATCGCTTCAGGTCGCTGGTGCCGCCTTCGGACGCCAGTAAAGCCCTGCGCGCGCTTGTGCGTACGCGCGACGATCTGATTAAGCAACGTCTTGTTCTGGGCAATCAATTGCACGCCTTGTTGGAGAGCTTTTGGCCTGGTCCTGCTGCGTTGTTCTATCAAATCGATTCTGCGATCGCATTGGCTTTTCTGCAGCGATTCCCAACTCCAAGCAGCGCCGCACATCTTGGAGAAAAGCGTCTCGCGGCCTTTCTTAAAGGGAAGGGATACAGCGGCAGTCATTCTGCCGCCGAGCTTCTGACTCGTCTGCGTGCAGCTCCTGTGGGTCTGACCGGCACGATGGAAGAACAGGCTAGCGGAGACCTCGTGCTCGCGCTGACGCGTGTTATAGCGCCCCTGCAGGAACAAATCGCCATTCTTACCGCGCGCATCAAAACGGAAATCGAGCACCTCGATGATGGGGTGCTGTTGATGAGCCTGCCCTATGCGGGCCATCTTACTGCGGCCAAGATCCTCGCAGAGGTCGGAAATGTCCGTGAGCGCTTCGCTACGGCCGAGCAGCTTGCCGCTGAGGCTGGCGTCGCTCCAGTAACCAAGCAGAGTGGCAAATCGCGCAGTGTGAAGTTTCGTTGGGCTTGCAATCATAGACTGCGTATCGCCATCACACAGTTGGCGGACAACTCTCGCCGCGGTTCCCCCTGGGCGGCGCATGTTTACGAGGCGGCTAGAGCACGCGGTTGCCGGCATCCACACGCTATACGTGTCCTGGCCCGTGCTTGGGTCCGTGTTCTTTGGAAAGTGTGGACGACTCGCATTCCCTACGACATCCGCTATCACACCAGCGCACAGACTCTCGCTAAAGCCGCATGACACAGAACGGTTTACAACCTCAGCCAGTAGGACGAAAATGAAGTCGGCTGGTGAAGCGGAGGCAAGCTCTGCTGGAGAGCAACTTGCCAAGGAATAGCCAGTCGCAGACTCATCGAGACGGTGAGGGAGCGCGGGCGGAGCGGAGCATTGCTGCGCCCACGCTCCAAGAACAAAACTCACCGGACGATAGATTTGCCCATGCCTTGAAAAACTCAAAGCCGGCCCTCCAAAAAATTCTCGGCTCGCCTCCGAGGTTGACACAGGAAGTCTCATCCTTGTATCCTTTCCGGATCGAAAGCGATTCGCTCCTGGTCGAACCAGGTCATCGTGACAGGCAGGAAATCCGGCTTGAGGTAGCAGTAGGTCGGCGGTAGCGGGCTGACGCCATCGAAGGCGACAACCACAGCCTGAGCGTTCTTCATGTCGAAGAAGATTTTCTCCTCGAAAAGAGGCTCCATATGTTTTTGGTACTGCTTGGAAGCCGAAACCGATCCTTTGCTGGACGAGGTGCGCCCACTGAGCCATCCGACGTTCGCGTTGGTGGATGATTCGGAGACGGTGTAACTGATGCGCGTGCGATCCGCCTTGCCGCAGAGCTCGGAGGCATACCGGGCCGTCTCCGGGTCTGTGGTCGTCAGAAAAACCTTCGTGCGAAATGCCTGAAGCAGCGTCTTGACGCCTTCGTTGGGCAGTGCGTCCTTGAGACTGGATACGCTTTGCGTGGCGACGATGGGGATGCACTTCGGTTGCCGAGAGAGGGACAGAAAGTGCTCGTCGCCAGTGGGGTTGTCGGCGCCCACTGTGGCGAAGTTCTGGTACTCGTCGCAGATGAAGACGGTTGGCCGGAAGTGCCGATGCGGTTCGGCATCCATCCTGGGAATGCGCAGTTGCACGGCCCGCTGGTAGTCGATCTTCATCATGGTGCCGATGGTCTTGGCCAGCGCTGGGTTCAATGCCACAGGAAAGTTCAGGCCAATGACAGCGCCCGATTCGATCAGTTCCTCAAAGGGTCGCAAAACGACGCCGCGCGGATCGTCTACGCATGGCTTGCCGTCATAGAGTTCCTTCGGTGGGCAGAAGACCCGGCGCACATCCGGGTCAGTCTCAAAGAGCGATAGGAAGACCGCGATGCCTTGGATAATGCTGGTCTTGACCTCGGAGCGAAAGAACTTCCAGTGCTCCCAATACCAATATTGGATGCTGTCGAAGCGGTCATACTGCTCCGGCCGGTACGGCTTGCGTGTGAAGACATCGAAGGCCACGGAGGTTTCCTGTGTGAGGAGCTTCTCCAGTGCCTCCGTCCATGCAATCAGATAGAGCCCAGCATCCTTGTTCCACTCGAAGCCGAGCGGGGATAACAGGCTCTCATGTTCCCGGTACGCATCTCGATCTATGCCGATATAGCTGGCACCACTGAAGCGTGACCCGACTTCGGTCAGCATCTCTTCGAGCTTGCCCGCGCTGATGACGGTGGGGAAGAGATCGACCATTGTCAGGTATCCGTCACGGATTCGGTGCAACATGATCACGTACCGGACAAGGTCCGTGTAGGACTGCTGCCAGAACGGTTCCTTGCCCTTGCCCCAAATGGACGTGATGATAGACGCGATATTGAATGCCTGCGCATAAGGATCGAGCGAGTTGTTCAGCGGGTTGTAGCGGATATTGCCGTCGAGCGAGACCTCGACGTAATCCTGTTCCCGCCCGCACCACTTGAGGATGCGCTGAAGCTGTCGGCAGAGATCACCTTTGACCTCAAGGACAATGCCTGACAGCCGCCGCGCCGGGTCATTAGCGCGATACGCGAACAACTGCCGCATTGCCGGCAGGATCAGCCCATAGGTTTTGCCACTGCCAATTGAGCCGAACGAAGCGATGCCGGTATAAAGGCCACGCTCCGGGATCGACAACCACTGCGGAGCCGGACTGGGCTTCGGAACAAGCTGGCGATGGACCTCGCCAATCACCAAGGAAAGTTCAGTCCGCGTATGCGGATCTGGATACGGAGGCAATGCGCCAGCGGCCAGCTCCGACTCCGTTCTGTAGAGGTGGACGTACAGCAGCGAGAAAATCATGGAGAAGACCAGGAACGGCGTGCTGTACAGAAAGAGGTTGTAACTCCATACCAACCCATGAAAGATCGGAGGCCGCTCCAGCGCGATCAGGCGCAGCAACGGATTCGCCACATTCATCGGGAAGATGCTGTTGAGGACAATGCCGTAGGCCGTACTCAGTCCCAACGAGAGCAGGAAGCGGTGCTCGACCAGCGGACGAATGGTTTTCTGAAGGTATGGGAACTGGCGCATGGTTTGAAAGCCTCCCTCTATGCGTGAACGGACGCCGTGTCCGACTTCGGTGCGGCCTCGGTTGCTGGTTTGATCGACGCCGATGCGGACTTCGCACCGCTGGCAGGCCGTGCAACTGTCGCAGAGTGACTGGCTTTATGTTTCAGGAAGTCCTCTTCTTGGGTCAGCGCGAAGCGCAGCAGCTCATTAACGATGTACTTGCGGTCGTTATTTGACCAGTTCGCCAGCAGGTCGATGTCGCTGGAGATGGTGTTCTCAATATTGGTCTTGAGCAGGACCAGGTTGATCTTGCTGGCTCCATGCTCGATCTTGAATTTGCTCATTGGTCGATTCCCTTCTGGCCGCACTCGCGGCCTGTGCTGGACTTGCTTTGGTTGAATTCAGGTACGGATTCAGGACCTGAACGAGTACCGGCTCAAACGGAATCAGGTACTCACTTCGGTCCAGGCCGGTACTGACTCTGGACCCGATCCGGTCCGTGGTTGGTACTCGGGTCGGTACCTACCTGTGCAGGGGGTGGGAGCGACCAGCGCGGCGTAGCCGACGCGGGAAGTGCGGAGCACTGGGGTCGCTCCCACCCCCGGCACACACCTCTCCGTGACCCCGTCTATCTGTGCAGGTTTTTGATTCTTCATCGTTTATCTCCACTCTGGATGGTCTCATCAGTGGTCTGGAGGATGGTCTTGCGGCCATCTTCCGGTCGGGGTTGGCGTTGCGTGGCGTCGATGGAGTAGCTGTACGGAAGCACAACGGTCGTAAACGTGGCGCGCAGAGACTTTTGCAGAAACCTCTGACGGATTCTGTCGGCGTTGGTGCTCTGGTTGTTCCATGCCGCCTGAAGAGCGCGGTGTTCGAGCGACGTATAAAGCTTCTCTCCTTCGCGGAGGACTTCTAGATCGCGGGCGCTGGTGACGCTGCCCCTCATCTCATAACGCTGGCTGGCAGTCAAGTATTCGAGAAAATGCTCGACGCCCATCGGCGTCATCGAAGTAACGCCGCGCAGCCGGTCCGTAGGAAGAAAGCGATTGAATGCGACTCGCGCTCGAGAAGTGTTGCTCTCTGTGTCGGTCACATGGATCAGCTCGAACTCGCCGAGTGCATCGAAGAGAGGCTGGTACTGCCGGAGATAACGCTTGAAGCGTGTCGAGGTGACCTGGCCCTCATCGAAGAACGTAAACTGCGGCACGCCCGCATTGATGACGAGGATAGGAAAGCCATCTGAGAAATACATCAGCCGCCCGGCGTAGCTCCGGGGCAAAAGCTCACGGCGGACGCCGCACTGCGTCGTGAAGAAATCGACCTTGCTGAACTCGTCTTCCAGCGGGCTGGCGCCGAGATTGGAGAGAATGAAATCGAGCACCATGAGGCGGGACTTGATGTGCCCGTCGCCTTTGATGCGGCGGTTCTGCGAATCCTTGCGTCCCAACGCCTCGTATACCGGCTTTGAGGTCAGATGGTAAACATGCCAGCCGTGTCCGCACTCGATCACACGAACGTGATGGCGGAGCAAAGCTTTCTTGAGTAGCTGCGCTACCAGGGTGCCTCCTTCCCTGCCGGCGAAGCGATAATACTGACGGCGCAGGAAGTAACCGGAATGCACGGCGACCAGATACAGGAACGAGGCTTCCCTCTCCAGGTAGCCGATGGATTCGAGAGATACTATCGGGTCATAGTCCATGCTTATAGCTCCAGAATGTTCTCCATCAGATGTTGGTCGTCCTCGATCTTCGCGGTCAGGCTGGAGCGGTCTGCGGATGAGGCGTAGTTGCGGAAACCGGCCTGGGCTTTCGAGCGCAGATGGCCGACGTGGTAGGCGGCGGTCAGCACTTCGATGTCCTCGTGCCCGGTGCGTGGACCCTGGTCCTGATCCACGCTTGCGCCCCGTTCCGCCTCGCGTGGCAGGTCGTAGTCGATTCGGGCGTCGGGAATCTGAATCTTGCCATCGACGAACGGCAGCTCGAGCCGCTCCGCGACCTGCTGTTTGATCCCGGCCATGTCGCGCTTCGGATCGGCTTTGCGCTCGGCATAGATGGCTTTCTGGATGTCAGACTTGATCTCGAAATCGAGGCGCACGCGAAGATTGCCCCCGCCGTTGTGCTTGATGCGTTCGGCTTCCTTCTGATATGCACGGTAAATTTGCGAGTCGTGCTCGACCTCGCGCGGCTTGACCAGGCCAGAGTAGACCTTCTGGTCCTGCGGTAAATCGCCCTGCTTCACAAGCAGGCTGCGGCCATCTTTGGTCAACGTAACGACTTCGACGCGCTCAATCGTGCGCCGCTGCCCGTCGCGGCGGAGATTAACGTGCTGAGTCTCGACCAGTCCTTTGTCTCGGAGATATTTCAAATCGTTTTCGAGTGGATGGGTTTTGCCGTTGTACAGCGTCTCGCGGAGGTCCGCCGTGCGGACGACGCGAAAGCGCCCCGCTTCGCGGAGGAGCTGTTTCTCCTCCGGGCGCAGTTCCAAGCCGACGACGCTGCCGGCGCTCCGGGCCGGACGGCGCGGGTCCGCTGAAGCAACCGGGCGGCGGCGCTCCAGTGGGATGTCCGGTGACGGCGCATCGCGTTTGCGCGCCACTGGTGAATGATTCCGGTGGCGATCGGCAACACGCTCCTCCAGGGGGTTCAGGTGATGGAGTATTGGACTGTCGGGCACCTTCCGCGCAGGCATCCGCGCATCGGCGGGGTCGGGCACCACGCTCTCACTCTCACGGCGGCGGGGCTGCTCCTGGGGAATGTCCAGCCTCATGCGCCCTCCCCGTTATCACCGTGCTCACCAGGAGCAGGCGTGAATTCAAGCGATGTCTGGGCAGATTTTGTGGCGGACCTCTTGGGGCGCTCACTGGCGGGAGAAGCCGGAGCGGTCTCGCCGGATACCGGCGCCGCCTTCAGCTTCTGGCCGAGGACGCGGCGCACGTCGTAATCGGCCACGCGCGTGAAGCGGTTCATCTCTTTCTCGGCGGCCTCACGCATGGCGCGGACCTTGACCACAAGATCCGGCGTGCGCTCCAGGTATTGGTCTTCACTCTGCATGGCTATCGCTCCTCCTCATCGCCGAACTGCGCGAGGATTTCGTCAGAAAGTTCGTTCTGCCCCGTGTGAATCTCCTGGTCGAGGTGCCTGAGCTTGCGGCCCGTATCGCGCAGGAAGAACTTGCGCTCGATCCAGATGGTCAGGCCGAGGAGATTGGCGAAAAGCAGAGCGCAGTAAAGCGCGATGCTCTGGAGATAGCTGTGCAGGATGAGGCTGCGCCAAGGGGTGAGAAAGTGCAGCGTGTGCATCAGCCAGAAGCCCAGCGCGAGAAAGATCAGCGTTGCTACGAAGACGGCGTTGGCGATCATTGGTATCCTCTCTGCCACGACGAACGGGTGGCACGATCAGCAGAAAAGCGGAGAGGCGTCAGCCTCTCCGCAAAGAAAAGGCGGACAGTGTTAGCCGTCATCGCCGAAATCTACAAGCGCGTCGGGCCGATCCAGCCTGGTGATCCGGGTCGCGTGAACCGCATACGAGCTATGCATCATCGGAAACCGTTCGCCGGCCACGACTACAGACTTTTCCTGCTGTTGTGCCCTGAGTTCACCTTCGATTTCGAGATAGTCACCGCGCCTCATGCCGCGAACCATTCCGCAGAAGAATGGACCAGGGCAGACGATGCGATGCCAGTCGATGCGCGGCTTCCACTCGTTGGCCGAGAGATCCCACGTACCGGAGACTGTCGCCAGTAGCAGGACCGCGAAGGAGTCCGCCTTGATGTGGTCGGATGAGGGAGCCTCGGCATCTCTGCCGAGGAACCCGCGTAGCTTGACGGTGTTCTCAAATAGCTGCATAAGTCACCTCCCAAGGGAGGACAACGTCGTTTACGCGGCGTCGTCCTCCGTGATCGGCTCGGCGTCGAGGTTCTCTCCACGCGAGCTCTCGGGCTGCGCCAGCTTGCGAACGATGCTGGCGCGAATCTCCCAACCGCGGCGCTTGACTGTGGTCTTCTTTCTGCCCTCGCCGACTTCGGCGTCGTACTCTGTGCTGCGCAACTCGCCCTCGATCTCCACGTAGTCGCCCTTCTTGAGGCCCTTCGCGTAGTCGGCGGGCTTGCCGAAAGCGACGATGCGATGCCACTCGGTGTGGTTCACCCACTGCTGCGTCTGCTTGTCCTTGTAGCCGGACTTGGTGGCGAGCGACAGAACCGTAAAGGTCCGCTGCTGTTTGGTTGCGATGTTCTCGGCGTCCTTGCCGAGGTAGCCTTTCAGAGTGATCTTGTTTTCGTAGATCGCCATTGTTTTTCTCCTTGGTTGTATTTGCCCGGATTACCCTCGGGACACTCTTGCGCGAAGCGACGCGAGTGTGCCCCGCTCCCAAGGCAAGAGCTGCATTTTCCGGAGTGGGGACCCAACGCACCAGGTTGGGGGAGGAGTCCGGAAAAAGCAGAAGCTCGCAGTCCGCTGGGCGCGGGATAAGCACCGAGCGAGTGACCGAGGGTGAGCAGGGAAAATACGGGAGAAATGGCGCTCTATGGAAACACCTGTCTGAAGGGCGTCTATAGAAGGATGCCGATGCAACCGCACGGCAGTGGAACCATGACCTGTCGTTTGCCACGCTTCCGGCTGCAAAAGCAGAGAGCGTGTGGACCACACGTTCCAGTGCTTCGCATCGTTCTCCGCACCCCGCCATACGAAGGGCCTCAACTGGAGCGACGGAATCGAAGACGAGTTGCACAGTCTCCGCGACGGATCGGCGAGGTCATGAAGCGACCTTTCTTTGCGCACTCGTTGGGGGATACGCGACCGCAACTTTTTTGGCGCACGCCTGCTCACGGTTGCCTCCGCACGCCGTTTTCACAGAGGATGGTATCGACTGCGGCGATGCGCCGCCCGATCCAGCGCATGACAGGCACAGCCATTGAATTGCCGAGAGCACGATACCGGGGGCCATCGGCAGCCAGCTTGCCGCGATACTCGACCAGGGTGTAATCATCGGGGAATCCTTGCAGCCGCTCGCACTCACGCGGGGTCAGGCGCCGCACGGCCATCCGAGGCGTCATGACTCCATCTGCGCGGCCACCTTCGCCTCCACGTTGAAGGACGCTTGCGATGCCGGTCGATGCAGTGAGTTCTCCCGACCAGGCGATGGGCTACTCCTGAAGCACAGCGGTGGTCGAGCTGTTCTCGATGCTTCCTGGAGCTTTCGTGCGGACGCTTCCCGCGACGTCGGTCGGCGTAGCTGTACTCACAGTGCCGTCGCTGCCGGGCAAGGTAAAGGCGATAGCTACTTGTCCGCCACCGTTTGGGTTGCCACTGCGGTTGTTCATGCTGTGCAGCGTGGGAGCTATGTCACTCACGCCCACGCCGGAATCCTTCGCGGAGAAAGCGACATAGCTGTTGCTGCTGCCACCCGGAGCGGCGCGGAGGCTGGCTGCATCGGAGACTTCAGGTAGCGCGCCGCCATCGCGTCCACGTAGGTTGAAGGCGACGGCCTGGCTGGGGACACTCTCCAGTGTGTGCGCTACACCGTCCGAAAAGCCGCTGCCGTTTGACTGAGTGTGAGTCGTGCCGATGGCGATGGGAATCATTGGCACACCACGTCCGGTGTCGTCCTCAGAGGCATCGAAGCCATCGGCGGAGAGTGAATGCGCGATGAAGGTTTCCGTCTCAAAGTCCATGCGGCCCGACGCGCTGGCGCAGGCGTTCGCAGCCGTCGCCACATCAATGGGACCAGTGGTGTTGTTCCCGCCAAATGCAAGCTGGCGAATCAGGCCGCCGTCGAGATCGAAGTCTGTTCCCGGTCCGCCACCGCCATGAGTGCGTGCGCTAAGAGTGGGGGCAACATCTTTCCGCGCTTCTCGGCGCGGCGGAGGATGCCCCGACAGGCTCGACTGCTCAAGTAGTACCGCCGCGGCAGCTCGCCAGTCTCCAAAATATCCGATAACGAAGACGCGACGGCGTCGCTGGGGTACTCCGAAAAACTGAGCGTCCAAAATTCGGTAGGCGACCCCATACCCGCATTCGACCAGCATCCGGAGGAAGGCTCCAAACGTCCGTCCGTCGTCAATCGACAGGACACCGGGGACGTTCTCCCACACCAGCCATAGGGGCCGGAGTCGATCAGCAAGCCGAGCAAACTCGATGGTGAGGTTGCCACGTGGATCATCCAGCCCCGCTCGTAACCCTGCGACGGAGAAAGACTGGCAAGGTGTTCCTCCGGCCAGAAGGTCGATTGTTTCCACATCCTGTTTTCCAATCCTGGTGAAGTCGCCGGCATTGATGACGGCACCATCGGCGGGCAGAGCAACGATGTTGCGAATAGCCATCGCGCGCTGCTTCGCCTCTTTGCGTGAGGCCGCGTCATGCGGACTCGGCATGTGCTGCGGACGCGATGCGCTATAGCGCGAGCGCAAGAGCCAGCAGCAAAATGGATCGATCTCGGCAAACATGGCTGGCTGCCAGCCGAGCGGTTGCCATGCAACCGAAACGGCCTCGATGCCCGAGCACACAGAGAGATACCTCACGCGGCGCTCCTCGGCCGGGGGCCGCGCTTGCGCTCACACAGAATCTGGAGTGCAGCCAGAATATGCGCCATCGAGGTATTGCGACCGTAGAGGACCATGTCGGCGTAGCGCACGGGGGCAAGATCGCCGATGCGGTCTACGAGCAACAAAGGGACGTGCAGATCCGATTCGAGCAGACGGTGAATCATCCGATATGCAGAATCACCTTGCTGGGTGTGGATCAGGACGCCGCAGACAAGTTCGGTTGAGTCTGCCATCATGAGCGCTGCTGCGTTCCGGCTGTCATTGACCGCCGTTACCTCATAGGGATGCAGGCGCAGCGCGAACGCGATAGCCGACAGCAGATCGCGGTCGGCGCAATAGAGCACGATGGATTTCTTCGGTCGCATGGCGTCAGTTCCCGAAGGCCTGGTCTTCATGGACGTAGCTGATGACAAGACCAAGGGGATTCGTCAGCAGCATGGCGTTCGGAACCTCGTCGCGGAAGCTGTAGACGACATTCGCCGTCCAGCGCTCGCGGCTCAGCTCCTGTTGATCGCCCAGCGAGCGGAAGACTTTTTCAAATTCCACATGGGCGCGGTACGGAGCCTGGCGCGTGTCCTCAAGAACAACGGCCTTGATCTCGATGTCCACGTTCGGCGCGCTGGGATCGAGCAGGAAAGTCTCCAATGTTTTCTCTTTGCTCACACGCCCAAGAGTGGCGGACTGCAATTCATTCGAGAAGAAATTCAGGGACTCGGAAAAGTCCCGATGGAGCGTGGCGTGGTTGCGCCCGTAGTAGAGTTCGGCCCAGCGCGCGAGATAGTATTTGCCGACGCGCTCGACAGGCACCTTCGAGAAGTCGGCATAGTTCATCACCTGGCCGCGCCCGGCATCGGTGATGGAGATGACCAACGGTTTCAGACGGAGCGCCGCGGTCTGCGCTCGATAGAGCAGCAGAAGCAGTGCGACGGAGACGACCGACAGAACCAGAATGGCGACCTTCAAATAGGTATTGGTCACCACCGGCTCCGCATACAATTCCAGGAACTTGTGCCCGGCATCGGTGATTGGAAATTCTTTTTGACTCATGACTACCTCCCCATCGGGTTGACCCAGGTTCCGGCGCGGCCACTGAGGATTGCGCCTGTCAGCTCCGGTATCTTGACCAGGCCGTAGATGCAGACGAACAGCGTAATCAGCAGCGCGGGCAGGATGGTAAGAGCGTTCGAGATGCTGATGTTGCCGATGACCTGGAACATCGACGTGAGCACCTTGCCAAAGACGAAGATGAAGGCCGAGGCAATCACTTGATAGAAGCTGAAGCCGATGAACGCCTTGAACCATCCCCAGAAGAGCCAGTCCATCTTGGGCACGATGAACCACGGAATGAAGATCGGACCAATGAGCACGCACACGGCGGAGGCGACATAGCCGTAAGCGATTACCGCAAAGGAGACGGCTTGCATCGCAGCCAGTAGCAGAGCAATCAACAAGAAGGTCAGGTCCTCCAGAATGTTGAAACTTCCCGGAGGCGTGCCAAGTTGCTGTTCCGCATTGACGACGGTTGTGGCGATCTGCTGGGTCTGGTCCGACTCAATCTGGCCGGAAAGATTCAGCGCCTCTTGCGTGATGAGGTCGCTGAAGCTGTACCCGACGCCGGGAATCGGCGTCGAGTAATACGTCAGCATTCCCAGCCCGAAGGAAATCATCAGAATCAGGTCGGCAAATTTGGCGAAGTGAAATCCGCCGCCTTGTCCCTGTGCGGCGGAGAGGGCGGATTTGACACCGAACCAGACGATCAGGATCACGGCCAGGCCACGGAAGATGTCGAGTCCTGTGGCCTGGAGTGCGGCGCTCTTGGACGAGAGCAATTGGCTGATCGCTGCCCCGAGAAAGGTGAACGGATTCTCCTGCATCGACTACCTCCAATTACTTTCCTGTCGGGCTGAGTGAGATCGAGCGAATTGAATTGCTCACGCCACCAGTGACGTTTTGCATCGTAGTGGGGAAGTTTTGCTGGAAGTAAATGGCCTGGTTGATGAGCCGGTTGCGCTCGTCGAGCTTTTCCTTCGCGTCGAGTGCCTGCTGGGCGGCAGCGGCGGCGAGGATCTGGTTGGTGTCCTGCTGGGAGTGAATTTGAAGCATGGTAGCCGCGTTGATCTTCGCCAGCACGCCCACCTCGGTCTGAAGGCTGGGATCAGTCGAATAGGTATCCGACTCGAGATTGGCGAGCTTCTGCTGAAAGGTCTGTGAGTCCGAACGGATGGTGCCGAGCGTGGAGAGCAGATTAGTCACGTTGGACTGGCCGATCTCAGAGCTGGCGTACTGGTTCTGCACCGTGGCCTGGGTCGTCGAATCCAGAGCAGAGAGTCTACTCGACGGGTAACTCTGCACCTGAATGACCGCGCCGCTGTAGGCGGATGCGGCGCGGGTAGGGTTGCCGAGGTCGAGCGCGTTGAGCCAAGCCGAAGTAATGCCAGATGTATTCGACCCGGCGAGACTTGAATTCGAGAGACGGGTCCACTGCGAGAAATCGGACTTGTACCGGGCCGCAAGATTCTGCGGCATCCGCGACATTTGGTAGGCAAGGTTATAAGCCGCGATGACCTGGTTCATGGTCTGGTATGCGGTCGTATAAATCTGCTCTTCCTTTTGCAGGTGCTGTTCCCACTTCTGAAGTTCCTGCGCCCACTTCTGGAGTTCTTGCTCGCCCTGACTGAGCTGTTGAATGGCGTGGGCACTCTGGGTTGGGTCGTAAACAATGCCCGAGCCGAACTGCGCGTGCGCGGCAGGTGCGAGCAACGTAATAAGAGCAACAAACAGATACAGGAATCTCGACTTCATAAAAAGCTCCTTTTCATCAGCGCCGGACTTCGACCAGCGCAGTTTGTGGGTAGTGGCAGGGTGACGGCTTCTTCGGCGGGTGCGAGGGGGCGGCGCAGCCAACCACGAGAGCGAAGCCGAATAGAGCAAGGAAACAAACACGCATCACATCACCATCGGCATATCGTGGTTTTCGTAAGCAGGCAGCAGCATGTCCTGGGTAATGTAGACCTTGATGCGATGGCCCTCGCGGATAGTGATAGTCGGCTGAATGTTGATGAACTTGTCGAGCACGTTCGTACCGGACGAGGCAAGGTTCGACGCCAAGCCCTGCCGATACATATCCGAGCCGCTTTGGGAATAGCCGCTGTTGGTTGAGGCTTCAGCCGCGCCGGAGATGATACCGAGCGCAATCGACGCGCCGAAGATTTCGACGTAATGGTTGTTGACCTTATCTTTCAGACCGGTTTCGCCCACTTGATCGAGACCGTGGAACTGGTCGAGATCGACGGAATACCCATCCGGCATCAGCAGGCGATGGAAGGCAACGGCGAGGCGCTTTTGGCCGAAGCCGGAGACCTTCTGGGCATCGCCGAGAATGAACGTGCCCTCCGGGATCAACACATGTTGGCGGTCCTGACTGTAGACAGGATTGGTGACCATCACCTTCACCGGACCGGCGAATTCACCGTCGAGACGATTCACCAACGCCGTGTCGATGGTGATTCCCTCGAACAGCACAAAGGGCTGACCGTGCGCGGAGTTCACGTTGACCTCCGGCACGCGTTTGCTGCTTGTACCCGTGGTCTGTGAAGCTGCCACCTGTTGCGATGCCTCGGTTGGACGAACGGAAGCCGCACCGGCAGTCGCATTCGCCGAGTCGGTTTGCGATGCCGACGAACGCGAAGCGCCATCCTCGGCGGAGACGAGGTTGGAGGCGAAGCGCGCTTTGAACACCAACGCCTTTTCCGCGTCAACCACGGGATCACGCGGCTTCTCCGTTGGTGTAACCGTCGATTGTGCGACTGGAACCGTACCTGCCGTCTGAACAGGACCTGTTCCGTTGGCGGCTGTCGCAGAGAGAGTGCCTGTTCCCGCCTTTTGCGTCTGCTGTTGGCTCTGGCGCTGATCGGCGCTCAAGTCTTGCTCAAGTTCCTGAATCTTTCGCTGGTTGGCGTCCGTGGACACAGCCACCGGCGACGAAGCAGTTTCTTTCGGAGTGGGCTTGGCGTGGTTTTTGGAGAACATCACCGCCAGCAGGATGAGCACGGCGAGTCCGGCAACAACATATGCCTGCGCCTGTTTGGGCACGACGCCTTCCGGCAGTACGCGCTTGTCGCGGACCTGCGCGCTCGGGACCTGCGCGGTCGGCGAGTTCGCCTTCGGCGGATCTGTAGAAGTTTGAGATTCAGGTGCAGGTTTTCTTCTCGCATCGGCTACTGTCCTTTCCGCTGGAACTCCAGCCGGTGCTTGCCAATTTCGAGATACCCCTTGTCCACAATCTTTGGCAGGATGTACGTGCCATCCTTCAACTGGAAAGTGACAAGATCGGGCTTGCCGTCCTTCACCTCGTAGACGGCGAACTTTTCCGTTGCCGACGACTTGATGTAAGTGAAGCGGTCATCGTGATAGATCGCGGAGACATCGAAGGGCGATTCGCTGCGATAGCTGTAATCGAACTTCAGCGCCTGTGTCGGGTAGTTGGCGCGGAACTGTTCGACCGCAGTGGCGGCGCGGGTCTGGGCGATCTGCACCTGGGCGCGCGCCGCATCGACTTCGCCGGCGGAAACGAGTTTCGTCGTACCATTGGCAGCGGCTAGCGACGATGGATCGGACGGTTCGATAACGACCTTCAGGTCGGGGTCGCCGGACTCAATGTCATCGAGCGTGAACGTGTAGACAGTGCCCTTGTCGGTAATGAGGTTGAGGTTGGAGTGGATGCCTTCTTTGGCCGGATGCAGAAAGCAATAGTTGCCGACAGCGTCGATAATCCAGAAATCCTTGTCGCCAGTGGCGACTTCCAGAATCTTTTCCGTGGAGGGCAATTGAATGAGCGTGGTGTAGCGCATCTTGTCGCGGACACTCACGATGTCGTTCGAGTGGTATTTGACGATACGGGCCTGTTGCTGACCGTGAGCAACGGTCGCAACCAGGTCCAGCACCAGCGGGAGGATGGGAGAGCGGTTCATCAATTCACCTCGTGTTGTTGAGTGGGTTAGGGTAGTCGTGGGCGAGCCGGATCAAGCCTTGCTCCGGTCCGAAGCGGGCGAAGTAATCCTGCTTGCGGAGGTTGTCGCGGGCATTATTGGTTGCAATCCAGTAGGTCAGTGTATCGACTTCCAACACCAGCTTTTTAGTGCCGCGCGGCTGCATCAGCAGCAGCTCGCGATTGGGAACAAGGGATTCCAGCAATTCAAGCTGCGTATCGTTCAACTGGAAGACTTCGGCGTAGAGCTTGCGGTCGATATTGGGGTTGGCGAGAAAGATTTTTGTGGGACACGATTCATTGACGATATGCAACATATCGGAAGCTGCCAGTTCGACCACTGACTGTGTGGCAAGAATCATCGCAGCGTTTTTCTTACGCCAGGTTTTCTCTGCCCGAATGATCCAATCGCGGATGGTTTTGTTTTTGAGAAAGATCCACGCTTCGTCGATGACGAACACCTTGAACGTGGCTGTATTCGCGGGTTTTTCGATCTCCGAAGATGCACGCTGCAACACGTAGAAGAGCAGCGGCTCCAGAATGTCCGGGTAGTCCGACCACCCATCGAAGTTGAAGGTCTGGAAACGCGAGAAGGTGAGCGTGTCCTCCGCGTTGTCGAAGAGATGGCCGAACTGCCCGGCCTGGGTCCAGCGGTGCAACCGCTCTCCCAGAGGCCCGAGGATGGATGCGAAGTTGGTGAGCGTCCGTATTTCGGCGGGCAGCTTGTAAGCCCGCTCGATGGCGGCGAACAATGCCTTCTCGTCATCGGGCGTCAACTCATAGCGGCCACCGGCCTCAATGAGGACGCGCATGAACAGGTACAGGAAGTTCAGGTTCTCGGGCGTAGGCTCCAGGGAGAACGGATTGATCGTGAAGCCGGGATTTTTCAGGCCGACGTTCAAATACGTCCCGCCGAAGACGCGCGTGAGAGATTCATAGCTGCCGCCCAGGTCAAAAATGAAAGTCAACGGGTCGTACTTCTGCGCGGACTGAAGGGTGCTGGACAGCGTAAAACTTTTGCCACTACCAGTAGCGCCGAGCAATAGTGTGTGCGCCACATCGCCGCTATGGATGTTGAGGTAGTACGGCGTGCCGTGTGTCGATTCGAGGACGGCAAGATATTCCCGCTCCAGGTGCGGGTTCCACTGGGAGCCGCTATCGACGGTAAACAGAAACGACAGGTCCGCGTAATTGGAATTCAATGCCCACTGTTTGCGGAGATTGAATTGCCTATTGCCCGGCAACGTGGCGAAGAAAGCATTGAGCAGGTTGTAGCGCTCCTCATACAGCAGGCCGTCATGTTGCGTGAAGAGTTTCTGGAACTCTGCAACTGCCTGCTCCATCTTCACGCGGTCCGCATCGTAAATCACTACCGACAGGGTGAACTCGCCGAAGTTCTTGCCTTCCATGCCAAGTGCTGTCAATGCACTGCCAAGTTCCGCAACGGCGGCAGCCTTTGAGTCATCAACCAACTCATCCTGCGGGCCGGTGTTCTGCCGGTCCTGGAGGTTGGAGACAAAGCTGGTCTTCGAGTTATGGTGATGCCGACGGCGATTGTTGATCTCCTTGCGAGCTTTGCTGTTGTCGACCGGATGCCATTCGGTGACAACGTGGAAGTTTGCCGGGATGTCGAACAGTCCTTGCAGTAACAAGGGCCGCGTCTCACTGGGCAGTTCTTTCAGTGTCAGCACGCGGACATAATCGTCATCCACGCGCAGATAGCCGCGATGCGCTTCCAATTCCGAATCGCACAACTGCCAATCGAGATGGCGCGCACTGTAAAGGTGCGCATCCTGAATTTTGGAGGGGCGGAAATTCACGAGACGCCGGACAAGCCGGAAGGTCTTCTCCGCCCCTAGCAGCTCGACCGTGGTGAGGTCATTGAGCTGCCCACTTAAACTCTGTACCTTCTGTTGCAACCGCAGCCGGTCGCGCTCGATCTGCTCATAGAGCAAGACACGTTCTTTGCTGCCGGAGAACAGCGCGTGCAAGTCGCGCAGCGACGAGCGCGGCTGTTTCGGAAGTTGGGCAAGGGCGTGCAGCAAGCCAGTCTTGGCATAGCTGCCGTCCACCATGACCACCCAATAAATCTCGATGGAATAGAGGCGGTCGGACTTCGATTCAAGGAACGCCGCGCGCTGTTCCACGGAAGCCCGCACCAGCGGATTGTCATACTCCGTGTGCGGAATTGTGGGCCGGTTGCGTTTGAAAAGAATCTGATAGAGCCGCGTGTTTTCGTCGAGGCTGCGGAAAGCGGCTTCGAGCCGCTTTACCGCATAATCGCGTCCGGCGTGGTCGAGACTCTCGTAATCGACCCCGCCAATTTTGAGGACGCTGCCGAGATCGCCTGATTTCGTTAAGAAGCAGTGCTCGTCCCAGAAGCCGTACAGATTGATCTGTGCGGGAAATGATCCTGCTTCCTTCCAGTCCTTCGTAATTTGGTCAACTTTGAACACTGCGGCTCCTGACGTTGATTTCTGTTGGTTCCCACTTCATCGGGTCGTAACGTCTACGGAATTTGGTGGAGTTCATCAACACGCGCAGAATCTCCACGTCATGCTTGGTGGCGATACGGGCGACAATGACGCCCACGATGAAGAATCCGATTCCGCCCAGCAGCGAGTGCATGAGGGAGAAGATCGCGCCACCGGTAATGAGCGCGACGAAGAACAACCTGCGCTCCGCGCCCAGAATGGTCAGAGGGCGATTCATCGCTTTATAAACTTTGTTTTGCCGGAAACCGCCCTCTGCCATGCACATCCCCTTTCCGCCTATCAAGAGTGTTTTGTGTTGCGGTTGGTCCTGCCGTCAGAGAACTACGACGGGAAAAGCCAGGACATGAAGTTGACAGCGCCAATCGCCATGCCGACGCCGAAGACGATTCCGGCGAGGGTCTTTTTCGACTGGCCTTCGCCATAGGCGAACATCAGGCCGCCCACTACGATGGCGACCAAGGACAGGCATGTGGCGATGGTGCCGGTGAATGCGGTCTTGAGAACCGTGACCGCGTTGTCCCACGGATCGCTGGTGCCACTCTGCGCATACAGGGGCAGTGCCGTGATGAAGAGCAGCGGAGGCGCGAGCCACCTCCGCCAATGCGCGCGCAACGCCGCCAGGCGAGGGCGCGGAAGTTTCCAGTGTTTGAGTGTGTGCATATTCTCCTTTCATTTGCGTTTGGGTGAGGGGCACTCCCCGTTGCAATGTCTGGAGCGAAGTTAAGGCTGAAAGGCGCGCTAGCCCAGTGCAGAATTGTGAGGGGGTGTGCAGGTTCTGCACACCCCCCCCCGGAAAATGAGCGAAAGGCCAATGAATATGGGGCTGTGCGCGTACTTCAGGACCGGAGGAGGGAAACAGCGTGTGGGAAGGGATGAGGGCTTATGTGCAGAAATGCACAGACCCATTCATTCCCACGATAATCAGCAAAGAGCGTGCGGGGCAGCGCGGGTCAAGGCTGCGATGGTCACATCGCAGGGCTGTAGTTCGCCTTGAGGTGCGCTGGCACGCACGGATCATAGATCGAACGTGGGAATGAAGGAGAGGACCGCTTGCTGGCGATCCTCCCTTCGATTCGGCTTATGCGATCCACGGCCTGCTGGAAATACGCGTCGTCCAGTTCCATGCCGATGTACCTGCGGCCTGTTAGCAAGGCTGCCGCACAGGAACTACCGCTACCGGCGAAAGGATCGAGGACTAGCTCACCCTGCAACGTGAAGCTACGAATCAACGGCGCCAGGGCTACTACCGGCTTCTGCGTCGGATGCAGCTTGTTGCCGCTGTATGGCATGTCGATTACATCTGCTACTGGCTGCTTCGGCAGTGGCGGCCTACCCTTTGCCAGCAGATATGCCTGCTCATGCTGATAGCTGAGGAACCGGCTCTTCGAGCTGTAGGTCTTGCGGAATACCAGATGTCCGACTGGCCGGAAACCTGCTTCTTTCCAGGCTTCGAAGAATACATCGACCTTCGTCCAGCCGTAGAACATGATGGCTACGCGATTCTGCTTCAGAACTCGATACGCTTCCCGCATCGCCGGTTTGAGCCAGCTTGCATCGGCGTCGTTCTGAATACTGCGTCCGTCGCGGTCGCGGTAGTTCACCAGATACGGCGGGTCGGTGAGGATGAAGTCGACACTGTTCGCAGGCATCTCGCGCATGGCCTGGATGCAGTCGTCCTGAAGGATCGTGTTGACTGGAAGCTGCTGGATCGTATTCGTGTTCATGATGTTCACTCCGCTTTGTGTGGTCTCCCGATGAATCGGGGCACACCTGCGCGAAGCGACGCGAGTGGGTGAGGCTTCCAAGGCCAAGGGGCGCTTTTCGGGAGGGACCCGAAGAAAGTTTTCGCGCTTGTTCAAGAAAACTTTGTTTGGCGAGGAACCGGAAAAGCAGAGGCCCGCCGTGCCGCAGGACGACGGTTAAACCCCGAGCGCATGCCCGATTCAACGGAGACCGCGCCAGGAGTGTTCTGAACACGATTCGCCTCCAGGATCGCGCATCAGTAAGGGGGCACAGAACCTGCACACCCCCTCGCAAAATTGCACCCACCGAGGCACTGAAAGATTCATATCTTCCATCTCACGGGCGCTCCCTGGGCGCTGCTGGATTCCAGGGTGACGCTACAGCACACCGCCTGACGGCGCTGTGCGTGAGGTGAATTGTGCAGAATTCGAACTCTTTCCACTCGGCAACCTTCGAGCCATTTGTTGATGCGGAGCGAGCGGCATTGTTTTTGGACATGCGACGGAAGACCCTGCTCGAACTCGTGCGCAAGGGAAAACTTCCCGGTCACCCGATCGGATCGGGTCAGCGCCGAATGTGGAAGTTTCGCATCTCCGAACTCGAACAATGGATGATCTCAGAGGTAAACTCAACCCAGCGGCTGAGGCCTGCTTCAAGGAGGATTTCTTGAGCAGACCAAGGTATCAGAATGGAAGTTTGAAATTGATGCCCCGCAAGAACGGACCTGCTGTCTGGGTCTATCGCTGGCGCGAAACCGATGAACATGGGGAACGCCAATTGCGGAAGAAAGTAATCGGTACGGCCACCCAATACCCAACCAAGGCGCTCGCGTCGGCGGCAGTGGAATCGCTGAAGAGGAGAGTGAACCGGGCGGGGGCGCAGAAGTTGGCCGGGCCCAGAACCTTTGGAGGGCTCGTGGATCACTACCGCTTGAAAGAGCTTTCCAGAGAGAGCAACGACCGCAAGCGCAAGAAGACCAAGAAGGTCTATGAGTGCAACCTGAAGAACCACATCGTGCCGAGATGGGGCGATTACGAGCTCCTCGAAATCGCCAGCGTCGAAGTCGAGGAGTGGCTCGACGAGCTAAAGATGGCTCCCTCCAGCCGTGCCAAGCTCCGCAACCAGATGAGCACCGTGTTCCGGCACGGGATTCGCTGGGGATGGGTCGGGCAGCACGAAAACCCGATTGCGTTGGTTCGGTGTAGCTCGAAGCGTCTCAGCACTCCCGAGACGCTGACGGCGGAGGAGTTTCGCTCTCTGTTCGGAAAGCTGCCGGACCGGGAGCGGGCGATGGGGATCGTCTGCGCGACCGCTGGCCTGCGTATCAGTGAGACGCTCGGCCTTAAGTGGGCGGACATCGACTTCGTCAAGGGACAGGCCAACGTGCTTCGCTCGATTTCAGACGGGGAGGTAGGTGACTGCAAGACCGAGGTCTCGCAGCAGCCGGTTCCTCTGGACGTGCTTGCGTTAGAGGAGCTTCAGTCGTGGCGGCGGGGCACCATGTACGCCGCCGATTCGGACTGGATATTTGCCAGCGATGCGGTCTTCGGGAAGATGCCGGTCTGGGCGGTCTCTTCGTTGCAGAAGGTGTTGCAGCCTGCTGCGCGAAGAGCCGGGATCACCAAGCGTATAGGCTGGCATACCTTCCGGCACACCTACAGCACCCTGTTGTCGGAGTGTGGCAACGATGTGAAGGTAGTGCAGGAGCTGATGCGTCACGCCAAGCTCTCAACCACGATGGAAATCTATACGCATCCGCGTATGGAACGGAAGCGTGAAACCCAGAGCCAGGTGGTGGACGTGTTGTTCTCACGGAAGCGCGCGGAGGCAGTGGCATGAGAGCGGACGACCACAAGGGGTTGTGGCGTTTTGTGTCCTCTCTGTGCCCATTTTGTGCCCTTATTGGGAGGGAAAACGCTGTATGTTGTTGATTCTATGGTGGGCGCTGCAAGATTCGAACTTGCGACTTCCACCGTGTGAAGGTGGCACTCTACCGCTGAGTTAAGCGCCCCTCGCGAGTTCTGGCGAACTCTGGTGAGGGCTGGCATGAGGCAAGCCAGCACGGCGTCCCGTAGGTTAGAGTAACACCAGTGGGGCTTTACGGCCAACCCTTGCGGTCAACTCAGGCCAGCCGGAACCGGAACCCAACTGCCGATGCGCTGGAGAGCAAGTTCAATTCGCCGTGCGGCCAGCTTCCTCCCAAACGGGGAGGCACTGCTGTGTCCAGTTCCGGGGCTGGGTGCCCCCATGCTGCCGAATCAAGGCCTGCCGAATCGAGAACTTCTGAGTTTAGGCCGGACTCGCCCAAGCTCCTCC
>Ga0255355_1000129_pt1 | contig 51455 bp, 41 predicted proteins | sample HBST75metaG_FD_189943 | JGI IMG/M metagenome (GOLD analysis project Ga0255355, IMG submission 189943) | Peat soil microbial communities from Stordalen Mire, Sweden - H.B.S.T75 | ecosystem: Environmental > Terrestrial > Soil > Wetlands > Peat | place: Sweden: Norrbotten County, Stordalen Mire...
CGTTCATCGCTCTCTACCCCTGCCAAAATCCACCGCCCCCCACAGAATCGATCCGTGTGAGAAATCGCGGCTAACTCCATGCGCCCGCACGCAGGGCGCGCTAGACACAAATTGCGTTCTGGGAGCGCTCGTAGAGCGACCCGGGACGCAATTGTCAGGTAACACCAGTTAGTTCCGACTCCAGAACCTCAACCTCTACAAGCCTGGACTTCAATCGCTGGCTACCACGGAAGATTTCGACCCCCGCCCACAATTCCGTTCCAGGCAAAACCAACCGCGGTTCGTACCGGATCGAACTGAGTTGCAAACAGAAAACTACAGAGATAGAAGCATAGATAGAAAGATGCCGGATCTTTTTCAAGCCAACGGAATAGCGGGCGAGAAATGGATTCGCGCAATCCCTTCATGCACGATAATCCGCCGATACCGATGCCAAGAAGGCCACCTGCCAGGATGTCCGTAGGGTAGTGCACTCCCATATAGATACGCGGCACACACACGACGAACAAAGCATAGAAGTAGGCGAGCAGTCCTATCCTCCGCGATACGAAGTAAAGGCACGTAGCAAGCGAGAAGTACAGAACTGCATGGTCACTTGGAAATGAACTCCAGTGAACGATGGGTGACTCATCCGATCCGAAGGGCAGACGGAACCCGAGCGCCGGGTCCAGGAGTGGACGCTGCCGGAATGGCAACATGAGGGCCAATACCCTGGCGATGGGCAGGGCCACAAAAGATGCCACGAAGCCTGAAAGAACGAATTCTCGATCCCTTGATTGCGTCTCTCCACTGCGAAACCATATCCACCAGAACGAGGCAGTAATCACTGCGCCTCGAAGCAGGTTGTTAGAGACGAAGGCCACTGACTTGTCAAAAAGCCAGGAACTCTGCGCAAACCGATTCAGAAAGTGGAGAATCGAACTGTCGAACGCGTTCATTCCATTTATGCCTACCACAATCTGTATCGTCATTTTTTCTTGCTCCATCAGGCAGTCACATCGTTATATTGTGGCTCTCACAGGATGCGGCGTATTTCCAATTCGACAGAGCAGTGCAGTGAATCAAGATAAACGTGAAAGCCGCAACGGATCAATAGATCGACATTGATCATGGGGCAAATTCCGCAGGGTCCTCCCTCTCGCGTTAAGATTTTTTAAGACTAGATATCTCGATCTCTGGTCAACTCAGGTGAATCTGTTTTGACGCCCTACATCGGACAGACTCGGATCGTCTTCCCTTCCCAACGGGCGAGGATGAAGCTTGTCAGCCTGCGCGAACCGGCGCATCTGTCTCACTGGGCGGACACGATAAGCGCTTCATCTGCCGATGAAGAACCAAACAGTCCCCGGATGATGCTCAGGTAGAGGGGCTTCTGTCCCAAGACATACATAAGCACCCATAGATAAACCGAAGAAACGATCGCGACACCGAGGACAAGCCTCAGCAGGGGGGGAAGCAATGGGCCATAAAGAAGTTGCAGTCCGAACGCCGATCCCGCAGCCACAGTACCTGCCAGCAGCGGCCGCGCTATCGCCACAAGAATGTCGCGCGTAGATATCACCGTACCGTGCGCTGCCCACACTACCAGTGGGACGACCGAGAGCATCGTCATCGCGGAATATCCGAGGGCGACCCCGTTCGGTCCATAAGGCAAGCCGATGATATAGCCCACAACCATGAGCGGCCCGAAGACCAGCGCCATCTTCAATCCTCTTCCGACCATTCCCAGCGATGAGAGAAGCCATCCCATGGGAGCGAGAATCGCGAAGGTCAAAGTGCTGGGGGCAAGATAGCGAAAGACGCTGGCGGCGCTTCTCCACTTCGGCCCGAGAAGGACAAGAATCAAGTCCTCAGAGAACAGAGCGCAGGTAAAGGTGATCGGTACCGTGAGAGACAAGACCAGGGAGTAGCCTTTGAGAAAATAGCTTTTGAGACGGCTCGGCTCGCCCTGAAGCCTGGACAACGCTGCAAAAGCAACGCCTCCTGCAGTGGAATTCAGACTGTCCGTCGGAATATTGATAAGTTGATAGGCCCTTCCGTAAATCCCTAGAGCATCGACGCCCCAGAAGCGCCCCAGTAGTACCTTGTCAAGATTGCTGGCAATGAACATCAACATGCCATTCAAAGTTAGGGTACCGCCAAAACGCATCATGGAGCGGACGCCCATATGTCTGCGCGGTCTTCCTGGAACCCACCTTGTTGTCAGCCACACACTTATCGTATAGATGAGAGGGGTGACAGTCGTAGTGGCGACCAGGGCCCAGTATCCGAGGCCAAACACAGCCATACTAATCCCAACTCCTGTACTGACCAGTATCGAAGCTACATCGATGATCGACAGGGTGGTGAAGCGCATTTGGCGCTCCAACAGAGCGGAATGCTGAACGCCGGCAGCGTTGAAGAAGAATGCCGTGGACAGGACGGCCGTGACACCCAACAAACGTTGCTGGTGATAAAAGGCTGCGACAAACGGAGCCAGCGCCAGTACGACGACGCTAAGAAGAGCGCCAACAAATAGATTGATCCAGAACAGGGTTGAAGACTGTTCCTTTGAGACCGTCGTACGTTGAACAGCGGCCGCCGAGAGTCCGAAATCCCTGAAGACGCTGAAGACGCCAATGACGGCGGTGACCATACCGACCAAGCCAAAATCTTTTGGGTCCAATAGCCGGGCCAGGATCATCAGGGAACCCATTCGGAGCGAAAAGCTCGTGCCTTGGGAACAGACTTTGGCGAAAGCGCCGCGAATCGTTTTCTGTTTCAAATCCTTCATTAGGCTCTCACACAGTTCTGGCGGATATCAGCCTCCTTTGGAGATCTCAACGCGTTACCACGTTCAGAGCACTAGTTTGTGGCAGTAGAACGCCTCAGCGTAACCAGTCGGGGCATTGCATTCCATGCCGCGCAGCCGCATCAAGGAGAAGAACGTATTCTCTTCAAACCAACCCTTGCTGCGCTGGGACTGGAAGGAATCCATGAGGTAGCGAACCTTCGTATGGCACATTTCAGACGCAAGGGGCACAAACACGCCTGGCTGCCCCAAATCACCGTCGTACTTGGGAATCTCATATTCCAGAATGAAATGATTTCGAAATGTATTCCACGTCAACTCCGAAATCAGGCGGTGATCCTGGTGAGCATCTCGGCGGTTGTGCGTGAAGATCAGGTCCGGCGACACTGTCTGTTTCAGTTCCTCAAAGGCATCTTTCACATCGGATCCCGCAAATGGCATGAACCCATCGCGGAAGTCCTTGAACTGTGCGCTCATCAGGCGTTTGGCGCCCACGAACGATTCAGCGCCGCGCTCGGCCTCCGCCTTCCGAACTCCGATTGCGCTGAACACCGCCCAGTAAAATGTGCACTCCGGATACTCTTCCATCAGGCGAAGGATGGTGCCCCCACAACCAATTTCGATGTCATCGGAGTGCGCACCAAGGCATAACACCTTCAAGGCTCCGCCATTCACCGTATTGAGGTTCAACTTGATCATGGATTGATTCTTCTCACTTGCGACCTACAACGGGTCGGCGGGTTGGCTGCATCCCTCTAGTTACACGGCTCTTGTCGCAACACTCTGGAGAGCGCGCTCTGCGGCCAGTTCCCCACTTTTAAAGCTTTCGTCGGTCCACATGTAGCCCCAGTCCCCGTAGCGGCCGCAGTAGGCGATTCCAAGATCGTCGAGATAACCGTGCACCGTCTTCAACGCTTCCTCCCGCTCCAGGTCAAAGATGACGTTGGCATACGGAAGCAGCATTGCCTTGCGGGAGAGAAGCTTGTCATTCTCCCGAAGTACGCCACAGCGGCGAAGATCTTTGATGACAGGCTCAATCCAGTCTTCAGGTGCACCGGTAAGAGGCTTGTATTTGTTGGAGAAGTAAACTTCCGCCTGAATGCTTCCCGTGCCTGGAGGCGCGTTCAGCGCGGAGAGCATGTGTGGGAATCCAAGCCTGGTGAAGCAGATATCTTCGTCATAGAAGTAGGTCATGTGAGCTTGGGAAATATCTTCACGGTTTACGCCGATGTTCACGAGCACACAGGTAGAACAAGCGAGGCGCCGCGAGGCATCGACAACGTCCGGCGGGGCGTCCTCGATCATTCGGATCATATCCGGCAACGGAACAGAGGTGACCAACGCATCGTAACTCGACACGAGGCCGTTGGAGAACTTGATTTCATGCCGATGAGGATCGATCGATACTACTTCATGCTTGAGCTTGAGATTTCCCAGCGGAACAAACTTCTTGAGATAGCGCATGAATCCGCCATCGCTGGGGTAGCGGAAGTGGGTGATGTAATGAACCTGCGGCGCTGACGCAGAGAGCGCGCCACGTAACACCTCTTCCAGACTTGGGCGGTAAATGCGCGGCCCCAGCCAATCGGTGCTCATATTCTCGGCCGTTGTCAGATGATACTTTCGTGTGTACTGCATCGGAAAAGTCTCGGCAAACGTTCGGCCAAAACTCGCATAGAGCCAGTCGGCATAGTTTTTGATGGGCCGCTCTGGGGCGTAGTGCTCCTGGACAAAATCGCCGATGACTTTGACAATGAGGTCTTCCGGCAAGCCGTTGAGGTGGAGTTGCACCGGATGCGGGGGCCAGTAGCCTCGCCAGTAGTTGTTGAGATTGATCTGTATGGTCTCGAACCGTTGATCTACGCTATCCGCGAATAGATCCTGAATGCGGGAATCTTTCGTAAAGGAAATATGTGGTCCGACATCAAAGAGGAAGCCACTCTCATACCGGAACGACGTTGTGTGCCCACCGTAGTAGTCGTTCTTGTCAAACATGACAGGAGCAATATTCTCTGTATGCAGGCGATAGGCGGCACCGAAGCCGGCCATCCCAGTTCCCAGGACTACAATATTCGGATTTGGCATTCAGGCATTCTCCTTGACAAGTGAGTTATGCTTCTGGGACCGCTACTTAGAGGAAGATCAGGCAGTGCTTTTCGAGCCCAACAACTGGAATGAATCGGCGCTCTCGATCAGGGACAGTTCTGGAGAAGGTTCTCATACCGCTCAATTTGCTCCAGCGTAAGCTGCCGAAGATCTTCCCCACTTTGGAACGCCTGGTACCACTCGACGATCCATCCAAGTGCTTGCTTTAAAGGAAGGGCCGGATGCCAACCCATGTAGTTACCCGCCTTGGATGCATCCAGTTTGAGTGCGTGGGCCTCTCGCGGATGAACTGCTGAATCCTGACTCCACGAAGCCTGCTTTCCCCACGAGCGCGCCAATTCATCCGCAATCCAGGATACGGGCATAACATCGCTGTCGACTGGACCGAAGTTCCACCCGGACGAAACTTGGGCGCCGTTTTCCGTTAGTCGCTCAGCGAGCAGGAGGTATCCCCGCAGCGGCTCCAGGACAAACTGCCATGGTCTGAAAGCGGACGGGTTTCGAATCAGACAAGGCTGACCAGCGAGAAATGCCCGCATCAAATCCGGGATGAGTTGATTGCTGGTCCAATCGCCCCCGCCCACCGCGTTTCCTGCCCGAGCGCTCGCAAGGGCGACACCGTGTTGTTCGAGCGCATTGGAAGGAAAGAAAGACTCCCGATAGGCCGCGGTAACCAGCTCGGCACATCCCTTCGAGTTCGAGTACGGATCCCGGCCACCCATCGGTTCATTCTCGCGATAGCCCCATACCCATTCGCGATTCTCATAGCACTTGTCGCTCGTAACATTGACCACAACGCATCTCTGCTTGAGCTGCCGCAACGCCTCCAGCACGTGCACAGTCCCCATCACATTCGAAGAATAGGTCTCAATAGGGTCTTCGTAACCACGACGCACGACTGACTGCGCAGCCATATGAATGACAACTTCGGGCTTGCACTCAGCGAGCGCATTCTTAAGTCGAGGATAGTCCCGTACATCACCCTGAATCGATCGGATACTCCCCGCGACCCCTGTTTGCTCAAACATGTTCGGTTGGGTGGGAGGATCGAGTGCATAACCGGTAACGTTGGCGCCCAGCGAGTTTAACCAGAGCGACAGCCAGCCCCCTTTGAAGCCTGTGTGCCCGGTCATGAAGACGCAACGACCATGCCAGAACGAGCGGTTGGGCATCATCGCACACCCACCGCCGATGCCGGCTGCGGCAGCGATTCCTGTGCTTCGGAGATCGCAGCAGGCCAGTGTGCATTCTGTTCCTGCCAAAGCTTCCACACCACACCGTCGGCGATTGCATTGACGTCACCGAAGCATAGGACATCGTCTTTGGCAATGTCTCTGCGCAATACACAACCCTCCGAGAGAGCAATAGGAAGAGCGTTGATTGCACGTGCCGATGATGTGTTATCGATCAATCCATAGGTGCAGAACCCGCCGACGCCGTCAAGACGCTCGCCGGCTTTCAGGTCGCGCTTGGCAACAGTGACCACCTCGCAGACGGGGCCACCAAGAGGCGCGACCGTGGGGTCACGATCAATGAATGCGCGGCCAATGGTCGACGCGATCTGCAGGTGCGGCAGATGAAATGGGGTATAGAAAACGTAAAACGGACCATCGCCGAGTTTGTAATATGCCAACTGCACTTTCTTCAGCGGCAAATCCTCGTAGACCACAACAAAAGCGCCGGTGTGCGGCGCCGCACCCAGTGCGTAGTCGACGAGCCCGGTCTCCAGCATCATCTCTGCAGGCAACAAGTTCCCCACCTCCCGGACGTAGTTGCAGGCCGGGCCGAACATGCCTCGCTTGCCAACGTGAAATCCGGTCGCATTGGCAATAACGGTTGCTTCCATTGATAGCTTCGTAGAGTCGGCAAACGAAGTGACCTTCCTGACGTCCTGGTCATGTCTCTCTGCAAATGCCTGCTGCGTAGCCGGCGTGCGATAATAATCAACCATGCCTTTGATATTGCCTGCGGCAACGATCCTAAGTCCCAGCGTCTGAAGATAGCGCAGAAGGGTCAGCGCGACACCTGGTTCATCTCCGTCAGTATGCGTGATAACTACCCCTGCGTCATCGGCCCGGGCCTTCAGGATGGGACCAACCAGCGAGTCCAGCTCGGCGTTGACCAGCACCACGGTCTTTCTGTGCTCGAATGCATCCAATACCACGCGCGCAGCAGCCTCAACCGTTCCCGTCGCTTCCACGATCACGTCGATCGCGTTACAGGATGTCAGTAACAGCGGGTCATCGGTTAGAACCGGTACTCCACGCGCTATCTCTACCTCCGCCTCTCGAGAAGATCCGACCCGCGCCCACTGCGTAAAGCCCGCCTCTCGGAAGGCTCTCTCGGCGTGCTCTGGCGTGCGATTGGCGATTGCTACGAGCCGCATCCCGGGCACCGGCGTGCCAAGTTGCAGCGCGATCGCTCGACCGGTTGCCCCGGCTCCAACCATTGCTACGCGAATCGGACGACCTTCCGCCTCGAGCCTCTGAAGAGCACTATCAATTGCCATGGATTCCCTCTCTGCTTGCCCACCGGGCCAAGATTTGATGCTGTTGTCTCTTCTGTCTCGCTCGTAACTGGACCCGTGACCTGGATCCGGCGCGACTGCGGATTCAAATGCTCGACGCATTAAGATGGCTAACTATCTCTAGCCTGCCATCTTTGGATTTCCCGTTGCCATTTTTCCCGTTAGCCTTCCACACTTCCCAGGGCGCCGTGCCACTCATCCAAAGATTTTCCAACTCTTGCTTGTCTTTGAATGTATCCATACCGGCCCAAAAACCGTCGTACCGATAGCCAATCAATTGTCTTTCTCCAATCAATCTTTCAAAGGGCTCGATTACCAATTCCTCATTTTTATGGATGTAATCGAAGATTGCTTTCTTGAATATGAAATATCCCCCATTGATGCGCACACTTCCATTGTTGATCGCGTGGATTCCCGACACTAAACCGCTATTCCCAGTTTCCAACGAGACCATGTGGTAACTCAGGTTCGGCCGGACGCACAAGAAGCTGGCAATCTTTCCCTGCTGATGAAACTGCTCCAGCTGGTCAGGGAGCGACATGTCCGTCAGTCCATCGCTGTAGTTCGCAAGAAACTCCTCTTCCCCGTCCAGGTGACTCTCCACTGCCTTCAAGCGTTGACCGATATTCGCATTGATCCCTGTATCTGCGAACGTAATCCTCCAGTCGTCGATGTCGCTATGGAAGAGATCTACCCTCCTTCCGCCGGCTGACAGAACGAAGTCGTTCGATGCGCATTCGTTGTAATCGAGAAAGTATTTCTTGATCGCATCGGCTCCATACCCAAGACACAAGATGAAATCCTTGTGGCCGAAGTGCGCATAATACTTCATGACATGCCACAGCACAGGTCTGTAGCCAATTCGAACCAAGGGTTTTGGAATGTCCTCAGCATCACGAATGCGCAGACCGAGGCCACCGCAGAAAATGACGACTTTCATAGATACTCTCCTTGGGGAAATCAGAACTCCATTCGTTTAAATCAATTACCACGTTCATACGAACGTTCGCCACCACCGTTTCTCCGTGCGCCAGCAGGCGGCAGAGTCGCGATCCTCTACGACGGGCTAAATGACGAAGACACGATCGACTAAATAGCGTCACCAGCTGCCACCTGTCACACCCGATACATGGGTATGTTCAGCTTTCTGCTCCCGCACTTCGTTTGGGGCTGGAGGAAACAGATAGTCGAACTGACCTTTCAGCTTCATCCTGCGGAAGGCCAGACTTGCCGCCATGGTGCTCCTGATCTCCTCTGCATTTCTGACCATCGATTCGAATGCATCGGTCAACTGTTCCGGCTGAAACTTTTCTATATCAAAACAGTATTCCGAAAGCCCTAAAGTATTCATGAGGTTCGCAACCTTCGGATGATGAGAGATCGCGAGAACAGGTTTGTTGAGGAGATGTGCAAACACGACGCCATGGAATCGGCATGTGACGACGTAGTCCATGGAAGACATTCTGGATAACAGTTCTCGAACGGATTCGACGCGGGCATATTCGGGCGTGATAATGTGATGGGACTCTCGCAGTACCGCTCGCAAGTCTTCAATAGCCGAAGGATCGGCGCCATAATCGCTTCCAAACGGCTCAATAGAATAAGACTGTTGAACAGCCGCTGCGGCGAATTTTGCGATCTTGGCGGTCAGGTCTTCATAGATGGCTTGTCGATCTGACAAATGCTCGCGGGGATCACAGAAGGGGTAAGGCATCGGGGCGATGCCGACTATCTGCTGACTTCGTTTTCCAGAAGAGGCCCCAGGGATCGACAATTTGTAATCGTACACGCTGTCTGGAAAGACCTGGCTCGCACCATTAAATCCAATGCTCGTGGCAAGTTCTTGCGATTGCACATCGCGGAAGGAAACATAGTCCGCGGCAGACAGAGCGCACTTGACGAACAACTTGCTTAAGGGATGCCTCAGCGGCCCAGCGCCAACATTCAGGAAAACGCACTTAACGCGCGCGGCCCTTGCCATCAGCACCCAGATGAAGATTGCGTAGGGGAAACCCCATGGTCCACTTCTCTCTGTAAGTTGGCCACCCCCACCAATAATTAACCGGTCAAAAGACCAAATCCTTTTTAGAGACCCAATCAGAAAGCCGATCTCACCCACAAGGGCTCTTGGCAGGCGAATCCAGGGGTTCCTGGTCGTGCCAAGCCGGCTCATTAGCCCGCGATGACTTTGTTGAATTGCCTCCATATCGCCAGAGTTGTAGCCGATTTTCCATGTATGCCTTCTAATTGGATAGGATGGGATACCATGCTTTTTCACTGTGTCATCGGGATTCATCGAAAAGGCAGTGACCTTCGCTTCAGGCCAGCGCTCTCCTATATTTCGCAGGACGACTTCCATGGTTGCGTCGTCTCCGAGATTCCCACCGCCGGTATGATGGAGGATTGCGATTCTTTGATAGCTTTTTTTCATTCAATTCACCGTGACCATTTCGAACACTCGGCGGCGAGGATCCTTGATTTTCGATAATCAACCCTTGTTTCTATTTACATGTTGCGCTCTGGAATTGCCGCTACTGAAGCATCGCGTACAGGAGCGCGCAAGTTGTTCTGAGGGACTTCATTGCACCAACCGTCAATTCCTTTGACTATCATGGCATCGTGGTTTTCCCAATACGGATTTCTTTAAAGGAATGTACGGATGGATTGAGGCAATGATGATTTCTCTTTCTTGCCCGATATGCAGGTCTGCCACTTTTAGTAAAGATCGTTACTTCGACTTGGCTTCCGACACATCGTACCCGGATGATGTTTCGTCTTGTGTTATATCCTCAGCAAGTTGACGAAGTCTCTCCTTTCTTTGAAACAACTCCGGCATCGGTTCAAGGCCGACTGCTCCAAGTATTTCTTCCCAGCGGTAGACCCAATCATGGCGCATCAAGGCCTCTTTCACGTTCCTGCGTTGCATTCTTTCCTGCCTTGCAGGGTCATCATCTAATGTTTTCACAATCTGATCAATATCCGGCGAGTCGAAAGGCAGATGGATCATCGAATCAGGCCAACCGAACAGTCTCGCAAACTCTGGATTGTCTGGACGCTCTCCCAGCAGGATGGCGCCGGACGCCGCAGCCTCGAAGTACCTGTCTCCGATTTCGATCTGATCACCTCTTATATCTCGTCGGTCAATCAGTCCCGGGTTGACGATGAAATAACGGCTTCTCTTTGCGATATTTGCAAACAGTGCGCGGTGTTCCATTGGGTCAAGAACTTGATTGGCTGCAATGCTGTCGTGCAGATAGAACAATCCGTCTTCCTGAACCATTTTTAGAAGGGTTCCATGCGTGATCTTAGATCTGCGGCCGACGCTATACACATCAATGACACGCTTTGGCCACGTGGGGTAGGGACAGAAGCGGATGGTATCTACTCCCGGTGCGAGATAAGCACATTGAGTTCCAATTCGTTTACCAAGGGGGCCAACGCTCTGGCTGTAATACAGCATCACAACATCGAAGGCCTCGAGCAAGCGCAGAAAGCTATGATAAGAGTCCATTTGCGTTACCCAGAGTTCATCGATCAGGCATACGGACTTTCTGCACCTGGACCTCCAGTTTCCGAGGGCACTCAACCTGAGCAGGTCTGTAGGATCTCCGCATATTGCTAGAAATAGGTCATAGTCCTTCTCGATCGGTATGCGCTGTATTCCTGGATTCAGCGCGAACGAACTATGGTACGCAATTCGCTTAGCGACTGTGTGACGAAGGCTGGACGGATCGATCCGCGGTGCCAATATATCTGCAGAGTCAATCTGCGAGATCATGTTCTCAAATTCGAAATGCGCACAACGAAAAGGCAGGATAGTCACCAGATTTCGCTGCGAATAGATGAGGACGCGCGGGTTGTCAGATTGCGAAAGTCTTGGCGTATCGCTCAAAACTCAGTGTCCTTTCCAATCAAGGTTTTTATCTCGTCCTCGAAGCATGTCCGCATTTGATTCACCTGCTTCAGACAGATACATTGGCTCGAGCAGAGCAGGACTCAGTTTGACAATAATGCTGTTATCCTGCGCAACAGTTCAACAAGCGGCCGTTATCCGCAGGATTATTGTTTGGTAAGGGGCCAATTGCGATCTTGTATTGACATTTCGGTCGGATCGAGTGGCCATTGAATGGCGAACGCAGGATCGTCGAAACGCACCCCGCATGCAGAACCAGGAGTATAACATTCAGACGCCATGTAGTACATCTCTGTACGATCCTCCAGAGTTTGGTACCCATGCGCGCAGCCCTCCGGAAGGTACAGCATGCTTCCGTTCTTCGCACTCAGTTCTACACCATGCCATTTGCCGTAAGACGGAGACAAAGGTCTAAGGTCGAGCACCACATCGAAGATGGAGCCACTGGTACAACGGACCAATTTCGCCTCGAGCGCGGGGGCCTCTTGGAAATGCATACCGCGAACAGTCCCTTTGATAAAAGAGAACCCCATATTAGCTTGGACTGGCACAAACTCGATACCATGCTCCATAAACTCCCTTGAACACCACGCCCGGAAGAAGCGTCCCCTATGATCCTCGTGACACACTGGATTAATGACCCACGCTCCGAGTATCTCCGACTTCGCGAACTCCATGTTCTATTTCACCTTCCTGAGTACATGACGCTAACTTGCTCTTTGGACTCACTGGGCGCTCTGCCAATCTGAAATACAGAGGCATAACGAGTTTGCCAGTCGTTTCTCTGGTCGTCCAACGGTTCCAGGCCCCAATATTCCAAAGGCCATCCATCTCTAATTGATGCGTCGCCTTCGTGTATGTCCCGGAGCAGATGCGTCACAGGCATCCATCCCATCTCGAGAGCAACACGCGTCCGCACGTCCAAATCGATTCCCGAAACAAAGAGGTATCCACCTTGCTTAATGAGACGGGCGAGGTTCTGCAGGCATCTTTCGGCGTCTGATGGTTCCATGTGACAAAGAAACCGATTTGCTACGACAATGTCCTGAGGGCCAATTACAGCGGACAGTTTTGGGTCGTTGGCGTCAGCAGAAATCCAAGTGATTCCCTCCTTGAGCCAGGACTTGATGTTTGCCTGGTTCCCTCTCAGCTCAAACATTGCACCGATTTCCTCTTCGCTCAAGCACCCGAAGATCGACGCGTTTTGATCCCGAGAGGTGTTCCAACTGACCTCGCCCCTCCCTTTGGCCGCCTCTTCATCCAATGAGGCAAGGGCATCGGAATTGTCAAGCGAATACACCCCTTTTGCGGCAAAGTCCACTATCTCTTGAGAAATATCGACCGCGGTTATTTTGAGTTGCAGATCAGGGCGAGCGGAACGGATCGCCCAGGCCATCGAATACACTTCGGCGCCTTTACTGCACGCCAGGACGGTCAGGTCCAGTCGGGAACCATCATGCTTCTGATCCAGAAGTCGCTGCATCAGGTTCAGTTCGGCTCGATTTCGCAGAAAGAATGTGGCAAAGTACTGCTTTCGATTGGCGTAGCGGCTTACCATCCGATGGAGATGCCTGCCGTAGGCAAGTCCCAGTGGAAGGCACCGTAGGGAGGTGGGAAGATACATCCATACTCGCCTCGCTTGAAGCACCCATGCACCCAAGCAACGTCGCAGGATGCGTGAATACATACGTGTGGTCAATATATCTGCTTTCCTCTTTGTCATGCGCATTTACCCAGAAGAATTGCCCCAACGTTAGTCGAGAATACCAGTTTCTTTTATGCATCGTGTACTGCCAGACATTCGACAGCACCTATCCTTAACGGCTCCGAGAGAACATGTATTTCGAACTCCAGAAACACGTATCGGATCAAGATCGATTCTCGCAACACAGATACGTTACAGCAGCGAAGAATTGATCTCGGCGTTCTTGCTCATCTCTGGGCGGACCAGCATTGATCGTATTCGCAGATCGACCCAAGGAGCCTGATCTCATTTGGCCAATGTAGGTATCTGCTCATGTTCGCCTACGCCTGGCAAAGTCTCTGCGGCGGATAGTCCTACAACACCGCGAGCCGAAACCATCTCACGCAAAAGGTCACTCATTCTTTTCAGCGGGGACAGGCTAGAGTAAAGTAGAACAATCGTAAGAAGATAGAGAAGCGTAAATGATATCGAGACAACCACAATTCTCAGTGCTGCCCCACCTGCCCCGGATGCTCCCGACAACCAGGCTTGCCTGGAGAAGAAGAACCAGCACACTAGCCCTGCAAGCAGCGATGCGAGTATGTATCTCCAAACCACGCTAATGACTTCTCCGGCTCCAAATCCGATCGGTCTACCTGCATACCACATGGCCGGAATAGTCAATATCCAGAAGGATATGCACCATGCGACTGCAATTCCCTGCGGCCCCCATTGAAGGCCCACGAGAAGCAATAAGATGGTCACGATCCACTCGACAATCCCCCAAAGAAACCAGCGATCTGCCTTGCCTATCGAAAGATGAATCCAGCCATGAGTGTTGTAGAGGATCATCATCCCGATTCCCGGCGCGAAGAAGGTGAATATTTGTCCTGCCGGCGCCCAAGCCGGTCCAAGAAGGAGAAGAATCAAATCCTTGCCTATCAATGTCAGATCGCCAGCGAGGCCCATTCCCAGAAACGCCATCACTGTCATAGCCCCAAGCAGAAAGCGCCGATATTGACTTCGGTCTTCAGTCACGCGACTCAAGGCAGATACTGCGACCACCGAAGTCGATGCCACAAGTTGAGTCGTGGAGAGTGCGAAAAGATCGTAGGCTTTCTTGTAAAACCCAAGAGCGTGCGCCCCGAAGGCCCATCCGACGAGAAGATTGTCCGTGTTTCGCGCGAAGTAATTGACGGTGAATCGCCCGTAGGTATTCATCGCGTACTTAAGCATTGTGCCAGTTCCAGAAGCGTACCGAGGACGGCCCGGTATCCACTGGCACAGAATCCACGCCCCAATCGTCGTGCTTAGAGGAAGCACGCAGGCACCCACCACAAGTGCCCAGTATCCCCATCCGGCCCCACCGAGAACGATTGATACCACCACCGACATGGTTCTTGCGACAATGTCATTGCCCGCCACTTTAGAGAACTGCATGGCTCTCTTCAGCAATCCTAAGTGCAGAACTGATGCACTGGTCAGGATGATCGTTGAGGAAATCCATATTGCTATTTGTACAACCGCGACCTCACCGTAAAACTTTCCTAACAAAGAACCCGCTGCCGCAAAGCCAACTGTAAGCACCCCCCCGCCACCGACGCTGATCCAGAATAGATTGCTTGCCAGGACCCGATCAATCTTCTCTCGCTGAACCACCGCTTCCGTGAGTCCATTCAAACCGAAGTTCGAGAGCAATAAGCTGAAAGTCGTGACCATCGCGACCAGCCCAAAGTCTCTTGGGGTTATCAGTCGGGCCAATACCACAGTCGCAATCATTTGGATCGCTAATGTGATACTGCCGGAGGCAATCGTTGCTCCGGCACTCTTGACCGCGATGCGCCGGAGTTTGTCTCCATCACCGGGGACAGCATTGATAAACGTTCCGTTCTCGTCGAAGGGTCTCAAATGAACTCCTGAACAGCGACTTCCGTTCTCGCCTCAGGAACATCTGCTGCTGGAGCTAATTCCGGTCGTCGTCTGCTCTTCTTCTCCAGCGAATTTGAAGAAACCCGGGTAATTGCCAGAAGGAAGCCGATCCAGATAGGGCTCATCATCCGAAAGCCAGCTTCAGTTACACTGTAGATTACGCCTGCCGTGAAAAACGCCAATCTGATTCTACCCGCATGCGTGTCACGGCGATAGACCGCGAGAACATTCCGATATCCACTTACAATCATCGTCGCAAGCAGGGCTATCCCCACCAAACCGAGGTTTAGATACACTTCCAAGTAACCATCATGAGCTTCCTGGATGTGTTGGTCCGTGATCTTCCAGACGCGTTCCATACGGCTCCCCAACCAAAAACTTTCGAAGCCTGTGCCAATCAGAGGGTTGGTATGCATGGACAGAACCGCCTGCCAGATGGCCGTTCGCCCCGTCAAGGTTGGATTCCGTCCGAGAGACCCAACTAATGTCCCGCCCGAATCACCAAAAAGGGCGAACAGGGACATAAGCACACAACATGCCACCAAAGCATGCACTACCGACTCCCTCTTAACCACCCATCGCTGGGTTGTCATTACCATGACCGCTCCTCCCATAAGAAAGCAGGTCAGCGATGTCATGGAATCGGCAGTGAAGAAGAGCCAGATCGCCACGGCGACAGTGATACCATGAGCGGCCAGATGCTGAGTTCTACGAGGCATCTTCGGTCGCTCGTAGGCTCCAATGAACGACCAAACTGCCCCCAGCGCGCACACAAGACAAATCATACCGAGCAGATTCTTGAACGTCGTAACTCCGCAGTACAGCGGCTCCCAGGTCCATGGGTCATACACGCGTCCAATATCAGGGTAGTATTTTATAAAAAGCAGGGACAACGGAAGCAGGATGAAACCTACCCGGGCGAAGAATCGCTTGATCGCAAGTCCCGGATTCGGGTCGGTTAGTACAATCGCAATCATCGCGAAGTCAGTTACTGCCTTGATGCATCGCTTGAGTGCGACAAAGGAGTAGTCCGACCATATGATGCTGAGTGCGCAAAAAGCAAAATACAACAGGATCGGCAGGTTTCCCCGCAGAACACTCTTGACTCTAGGCCATCTGGATCCAAGAACAATTACTCCGATAATGGCTAATATCCCGTACACGGCAGCGTCGATCGGGCTGCCATCCGTTCCGGCGTCACCCTGGGCGACGATCGGTCCTGTCTCGAACCACAAGGAAATCGGACGAGACCCGACGATCATCAGCCACATCACCGGAATCCAAAGCGCCTTGGAGGTGCGCTCCTTATCGCTCCGGTCCATATAGAAGAGCCCAATAATCCCCAGGATATAGGCGATCGTGGCAGTTTTTTGATTCATTGGGAGTCGATGAACAGCCGGTGCATGTGCTCCAGCGTTAGTAGCTTATGAATTGCCGTGGTGTAGTTGCGATTCCCTTTGAGGTGCCCCTTCACAAGTCGCTCGACGGTGTCGCGCTGCAAATAGGGACGGGAAAGCGAACGAGAGTCGAGCAACATCTCGCGCACATAATTTGCAAGAGCGTCGCGATACCAAACCCGGAAGTGGTAGAACTTATGCCGGCCAAGAAATAAACGTTCGAGGTGCAGGCCTGACAGCGCGTGATCGATGCGTGCCATCGACTGCGGCATCCCATAGTCATAGGCATAGTCCGCTTTGAAAGTGAATTCGAGGTAACCATGCTGAACAGCCGCCAGATAACTTGGGAGGCTTCCACCCAGTCCCCGATCAGTCCTGATTCGACGCAGTGCCGGGTTGCCATCCTGAATCAACCGCAACGAGATTTCGTTGCTTGTGAGAGTTGATTGCGGCGCACGGAATACTGTTTTGACGAATTCATTGTCCAGATAGGGAGAGCGCAATGATAACTGGCTCTGTTCGAGACAGAGAAGGCTGTAGTGATGCCAGGGCGCCTGCCGAAAGACCGCAAACGATAGCGGATGTCCATCAAGCAACCCTTGATACGTGTCTTTCGCCCCCTGAAGATATGGGGCTAAATCCGGATGGAACAGCCCCGGCAGGAATTCGACCGGCTTGAATGCACGCACTCGGCGCAGCACCTCTCCGCCGTAATTCCCACTCATTCGAACCGGACCTATTTGTGCGGCGCGCTCATTGACGTAAAGATCAGGAGCTTGTTTGACCTCCGCACACCCATCGGTCAGATACACCGTGCGCTCGGAATAGTGCGGAAATCCCGCGAGAAACTCGCCCTTTACAGGAATGACTTGATGCTGCTGCCCGCATGTCCGCGCCACTTCGCGCGCCAGGATTACGTCCTCGCAGTCGCGATAGATACCGCCGAAGGAATAACAGGGAAGGGATCCCGCCGGAGCCTTGTGCCATGCCATGATCATTCTTGTGTCCAGACCTCCAGTGAGGGACACACCGATCTTTTCTGGCCCCGTAAAGTATCTAGGCAGGTTACGCGAGAAAACCTCCCGCAATTGTTGATAGTAGGTTTCCGGATCGAGTACGGACTGGTCTTCCCATTCCTTTGGATCGAAGTAGGCGCTCTTCTGGCTAATTGCCCCCTGTCGAAATGTCCACGCGGATGCAGGCGGGAGGACCCCGATTCCCTTGAACACGCTCCGATTCTCAAGCGTGCACCCACAGGAGATAAACTGCGCCAGACCGTCAGGGTCCGTTCGCCTCAGCTCAGGACGAACCGCAAGAATTGCCTTGGCTTCGGCGGCAAAATAAAATCCATCTTTTGCTTCGTGATAATAGACTCGCTGCATCCCATAGCGATCGTTGAAGAGCTTCGCTTCTCGATTCGCAAGGTCGATCAGAAGACCGTGAAACCTTCCGTTCAACTCCTTTGGAAACTCAGAGGATTCCTCTGCCAAATGAACGAGGTAGGATGGCCCCGGTCCGGCAAATGTGTGGCCGCGACGCTTCAGTTGGGTTTCGAGTCCGGGCTCCGCGAATTCCTCCCCGGAGAAGATCAGAACTCTATCGCACAATTCGTTATGCAGTGGCATTCCATCGGCGAAGGAGCCCTTCCGCACAACCCATCCTACATATATCCCCAGGACTTCATCGCTCCACGTTCCAGTCAGGTAAAAAGACTCATGACGAAGTGATTGAACCATCCGGAGCACTTCTGCCTTGGCGCGCTCGCCCGGCATTTTGGTAATAAGACCGACAATCCCTGGCATCGTTCTTCCTTTATCGTTCTTGACTTGACCAGTTGTCAAACAGCAGGCTGCTCGACGCTTTTATGCAAGGAACAGAGATGATATGGAAATAACTGCATAGCCTTTCATCGTATTGCTTTTAGGCAGCACCTCAACCTGCTCTTCGCAAAGATGGTCCGACTACATTCTTGAGCAAGTATTCCTGGAGCACGCTCACGATACGACTTGCGGTCTTGCCGTCCCACAATGGCGGCGGAACTTGACTTCCATGTGAGTTGGAATGTGGCGTGTGCAAAACGATTTTCGCTTCTCGGAGCAGGGCGCCAGGATCTGTGCCAACCAGGCGATTGGTGCCGTGAAGCAGCGTGACCGGACGCTCCGTGTTCTCCCGGAAGGTCAGGCAGTCCACCCCCAGATACGTCGTCTCCTCCTGAAGGCCACCCGAGTCAGTAATAACCAGCGCCGCCTCGTCCACCAGCCCAATAAAGTCAAGATAAGATGCAGGAGGAATGGTAAGTATGCCCGGCCCTTCGATTCCTTCACTCCACTCCCGCGTTCCATCAAAACCCAGGTTCGCAATTCTCGCTTTGGTGCGAGGATGAATTGGAAACACGACAGGGTATTCCTGCGCAATTTCGGCTACCACCTTGAGCGTCTTCAGAAGTCTTGTCGGATCGTCCACGTTCGCGGGACGGTGCAGTGTCAGCACCACGTAACCCTTCGCCTTCAGACCCATCCTGGCTTTCAGCGAAGAGCGCCTCGCCGCATCCAACCCATGGACCAAAGAATCAATCATGAGGTTTCCTACAAAGTGAATCCGCTCCTGCGGAATTCCTTCGCGCCTCAGGTTGTCGGCCGCCCCTTCTTCCGTGGTGAACAACAAATCCGACACCGCGTCTGTGACCACGCGATTGATCTCCTCTGGCATCGTGCGATCGCCACTGCGCAAGCCAGCTTCAACGTGCGCCACCGGGATGAGTTCCTTCGCGCCCACAAGCGCACACGCCATCGTGGAGTTGACGTCTCCCACCACAACGATCATGTCTGGGCGACAATCCTGCACCAGCTTTCCGAAACGTTCCATCACCGCCGCGGTCTGACTGTGGTGCGTTCCCGATCCAACCTCCAGGTTGTGATCCGGCTGCGGCATCTGCAGCTGCTCAAAGAACACTTGCGACAAGTCGTAATCGTAATGCTGACCAGTGTGAACCAGAATCGGATCGAAGAAATCGGCGGATTTCATTTCCTTAAACAGCGGGGCCATTTTCATCATGTTCGGCCGAGCGCCGACGACATTCATGACACGGAAGGAACGAGCGGGCATCAGTATCCGTACCTTTCATTACGAAGGGAGTCAATTAAAAGTGCTTGTCTCTTTCGACATTCGGACAGATCGAAGCGGAGCCCGCGTACGGCTTCTCCATGCAGTGGGTAATGCATTCCGCGAACAGTGCCACTTTGTTAAACAAAGTCGGAGCTATACGCATTCCCCGGGACACTGGAAGGAGGGTCGACAATGCTTGGGCGCGATGGGTCTCAATACGAGCGCTTAATACAAGACCAACGCATTTAACCGCCCTGGGAAGGAAGACTATAAGCTAAAGCTTTGGAGCCGGCGGAAGGACTTGAACGCTCCATCTACCGAACACTAATCGGTCGCTCTGGCGTTGAGCTACACCGGCTCATCTTTTGTTTCAAAGTGTACACTTTTGCTCGCGTATTGACAAGCATCATGATTACACTTTCAGGTAAAATTCCGAGAAGGCCACGATGAAGTTTCAGCCTTACGCAGATTGCTCCCCATATCGTTAGCGGAACATAATACCGCGGCACCATGATTTCCCCGAATCCATTCCGCACCTTGAATTCACGCAATGGAGTGTTACCTTTGTTTCCGTAGTTGAATAGGCCATATGTTACGCACGATATGCCCCTGGCTGCACACAGTTCAATTGCCTTTGCGAGCATGGCGTTGGCGGGCCGCTTATCGCTATGGCTCGCCTTTGGGGTCAGTTGCAGAATCGACGCGACGTCGCCCCGATAGACTATCTTGAGAAACCCTATCACTTCGCTGCCGCTGTAGGCACAGATGAAGTCACTTCGTTCAATGAAGGCGGAATGGTCTCTCTTCACCTGGTCGAAACTTTTGTGGTAGTGAACATTGGGCCGACCTTGCCGCATGGGTGAGTCGTTGTTGACGTCAACGATCCCTCTGATTAGATCGTCATCGAACTCCTTTACCTTGACGACTACGCCTCGCTTCTGCGCTCGTCTTACGTTCTTGCGACTTTCCTGCGGCAGGCTCTCCCACCAGTCCTGAAAACTGCTCAGATTGATTGCCGCCACGCTCTCCTTCTCAATCGGGTACACATACCGCACGTCTGTTGTGGTCGGCTTTTGAGTGAAGGTAAAGATGTCTGCTCGCTGCCGCTGTACCGTCGCGTGTTTCAGGGCTTCGACGTAACATTCGGGCTGGTCCACTTCCATTTCTGCCCACTCTTCGTCATGGACAGCGGCCATTTTGATCCATTTGCCAGTGACAACAAGGACATTGCCATTGACAGCCAGGGCCGGCACTTTGACCCACTTCCCTTTCAAACTAATCTCTACTGCGCTCGCATCCACGTTATGATTGTTCTCCAATGCAAACATGATATTTTCTCGCAACGGTCACTCCAGGCATCTGCAGTACTGCAACGGATATGGCTGCACTCACCGTCGCATAGCCTCGTCGCAGCTCAGAGTTGATTGAGAGACACCAGGACGCTAGTCGCTGACGTACTCGCCGTGAATTGGATTGATGCCCATCGAAATGAGCAGTTTCCCGGAATGATCACACAGTTTCACAAGAAGGGTCATGAAGCGGTGCTGTCCTGCCAGCAGCGCAAAAGGCAGAGCGATCGCATAAACCAGTACTGCAATCAATGATTTCGCGATACTGGCGGCTCCGCAATCTGGCTGTAGGCCTGCGGTCGCTCCCCGAAGCAGTGCTTTCTTCAACAAATACGATCGCTTCCAGCGAGCAGGTGGAACAACCTCAAATGCTTCGGCCTCCGCGGACCAGATAAATACGCGCCCCTCTTCAATCTTCCTTCTGAAGAAATCCTGGTCCTCGCCAGCTCTGAACTCTGGACGAAAGGGACTTGCATCGCCAATGAAGATCTCTCTCTTCAGCAGGACATTTCCAGTCCTCGCTTCATGCCATTCAACTCTCATTCCAGTTGGATTCACGGTCCTGTCGTAGAACCGGCTCTTCAACATCCACTTCGGTGGAACTTCATCGAAGTGACGCTTGACCGGGCCAAGTACGCCATCGACGTTGTACTTTTTACAAGTCGTAAACAAGAAATGCAGCCACTCAGTGATTGGAAATTCGTCATCATCGATAAATGCGACATACTCTCCCGTGGCGTTCGACACTACACTATTTCTCGCAAGAGCGATATTCTGGCGCGGCTCGACAACATACTTTACCGGAATTGCTGAACCTGATTGGAATTCTGCCAACACTGCTTCGGCAGATCTTTCCTTGTCATTGTCTGCTACCACTATCGAATACGTGAATAGCCCTCCGGTGTGTTGCCGGCTTAGGTCGGTGAGAAGACGCTTCAGCAGTAGTGGCCGCTTGTACGTACAGACGCAGACGCTTATGTGAGGCGTTTCTTCCCCACTGGCAGGGGATCTCTGCTCTTCCGTATCGGCGATCATTGCAACACTGTCCATAACATCAGGTTGGGTCATACCATAGTATCCACATTTTCAACGGCATCCTTGCAGCATAAACGGTATCCGCGAACTATTCTTGCCTTGCCTAGGAGGGACTTTATCTCTCCATTGACCAGTGCGTTGTATTCATCGCGATTCACGGGATGCGTCTCGATTTCGACGTTGAAGTTGCCCGCAAGTTTCAAGACTCGTTCCAGCCGCTCTCGGGATTTTAGCTGAGGCAGAGAGAATAGGTAATCAGCCACTCTATGCCGTCGAGCGATCATTCGGTCTTGCCACTGGCGATAGATGCGATTGGCAAAATTCTTTTCCCCTGGCCAGAATGAGAAGTTTCTTCGCACAATCGTTCCGGCCGGAATGACTTTTTGATGGACCACGTTCGCGCAGAGATGCATGTGATGGTGCCCATCAATACGATTTGCCGGCTCTCCGTACAGTCGTTGAAACTCCTCAAGTTGTGCGTGAACGACGTAGTCGAAAGAGGAGGCCAGCCCAGGATGGTAGACGACTCTTGAAAGGCGATGAGAGCGCAGGAAGTGGATGATTTTTGCCTGGTGCTCGACCACTCGGGGAGGACATAACGACGGGAGGAATGGCGTGGTCAAATTCAGATGCAAGCCCACATCAATGCCATGCAATCGTGCGAGATGCGCTGCGCGCTCAGAGTCCTCCAGAAACACCATTGCGCTTGCCGAGGATACAGACTCACGAAGTGCACACTCTAGAATTCGGTCAGTGTTTTCTGTGTCTCTCCCCCAGTCATCTGCATTTACGATAACCGATCCGCGGCCTGAGAGGATCGTCTCGCATCCAGCCAATTCATCGGCTACAGGTCGTGGCACAACCTGATGGCCGTTCGCTTCCTCGTTACTCTGACTAAAACGACTGAGGAATCCAGACATAGACCACGATCTCTCTTGCGGACAACCTTCGTAGCGCATTTCTCACTGCCAGCACTTGCAGCCATTCAGGTTCTTCTCCAGTCACAAACCCAGACTGTCCGCTTGACTATGTTTTGCTGGAGAAGACTCTTTTGAGACGCTGCATCTGTTCCCGCCGATGAAACCTCACGAGATCAGTGGTTACTGGTCGCGGTACGCCTCTGACTGCCGACCAGACATAGCCAGCCCCCAGCGCGATCCCTCCCACCACAAACGGGCTTCTGGAAATCTGATAGGCGCTCCGAAACAATTCCCATGCGGGATGGTTTCCAATGGCGTAATCCTTCGCCCCGTCCTTGAACTTTGCCAATATGCGGCCATGCTGCGCCGTTCCCATTGCGCGATGGTGATAGCAACTCTTTTCGGTAAATGTCCGGGTCTTCCAGCCTTTCATTCGCGCACTGATGACGGCGATACGATCGATCAGGCCACCCTTCACAGGAAGGTATCCTCCGATCGCCTGGAAACATTCACGTCGAAACACCTGACACGCTCCCGAGACATGCTCAATGCTGACGTAGCGGTAGTCGTAGGTTTGTCCGGACTTCTCTCGAAAAGGCGTTCCCACCAGCCCCAACCCTGGATCCTCAACCAGCTTTGTGAGCAAGTAGGAAAAGTAGTCTTCCTCAAATGAGATATCTGCATCCAGACTAACGACAACCTCGTATTCCATCCCGCTCACTCTTTTGTAGCCGGCGTTGAACGCATGGACCTTACCGGCGAAGTCGCGTCCTTTACGCTCAGGCAATTCCAGCAACTCTATCCACGGATTGGCTTTTGCATAAGTGCGCACGATATCGTTTGTGCCATCTGTCGATCCGTCGCTGACGATGACCCACTTCAGCGGACGGACGATCTGCGACACAACCGCCTTGAGGGTAAGCTCAATGAACTCTTCCTCATTCCGGGCAGGAGTGATGATTATATATTTCGGAAGTGTGGGCATCTTTGAACGCTGACCTGATCCTTTGAGTTTCTGACGTGATCCTAAATAGCCGATGTGTGAACTAGTTTAGACAAAGCCACTAGCATCCATGCCTGTGACCACCTCATGTACGATGTGCGAACAGTTCCAACTCGATGGACACGATAATAGAAGAAGCCCCGGTTGTCCCACATGTTTCTCATTGCCCATTTGAACACCGAGTGCGCCAACTGAACGTTCCCGGCGTGGAGTTCCTGACATTCGAGGAGTGTAATAATTCCCTGCGCGACACAATGGATGTCTACGGGATAGCGACGATCGTGAAAATATTTAACTTCGCCATCCGCCCGAAAAAAACTATCCTTATAGAACCTGAACCCTCGCTGAATACATGAGTCGAACTCGTTCGTGCCGAGGTCACGGGATATTGATCTCAACGCACAAAGATTGAATCCAGTGTGAAAGTTGTCAATCCACTGCTGCGACGGCCCTTCGCCATAAACCCATGATCCGTCCGAGCGCTGCTTTCCGGCCGAGTATCGCGCGGCTCTAAGTGCCGGGACCAGAAATCTTTCGTCGCCTGTGTGCTTATACACATGACAGAACAATGCGGATGCGAGGAAGTTGGCATTGTGCACCTGATTTTGGACGGTGGGCAGTGGATAGCTAAAGCCAGCCATCGAACCATGATCGCTCCAATATAGATTCTCCAGAATATATTCTGCCGCACTGACCGCCATCTCCAGATATTTTGGCGCGTGGTACTGCTCATAGAGCGATAGGCTTGCTTCTGCCCCGAAAGTAGTGCATACGAGATTTGGTGCCTCGCGGGGAACCAGGATGGATCGAGTCTGCCACGGAAAACTGTATCCCCAACAGCTATACGGCGTGCCCGGCGAGCGAAGCGCAGCAAGTCTCCCAGCAAGCTGGTCGACCAGGTTCTCCCCATTCCCATTCCATAGCTCTCGGCCATTCAGCAATGCCACTAGGAATAGCGCAATAGCTTTCGCATTCTGCGTTTTCGGAACTTGCAATAGACCACGGACGTTGACTGGAGATCGCTTCAATATCTGTGTTGCGGCTAGCCGAGCAATCTTTGACCTTCCAAGCGCCGAAGACTCGAAGAATGCGCTGTTCAGCGCATCGTAGGGGTCATACCCTGCCCAGTCATTGCCGGAGCAGTACCCCAGAAGCTTGATGAACACTGATTTGGGGTCGATATCCTTTCGGTTCATTGCACTGAGTACTCGGGGGCCGCAGCCGGCCGATGGTATTCCACCATGCTTACGATGTTTTCCACTATTTCAGTCAAGGCTGGGCTTGCCCCTGAAGCGAGGTGGCGAGTATCTCTTTGGCGACGCACCATGTCAATCTTTTTCCTCACATCCTCCACCTTTTCCAGCAGTACTAACCTTCCTTCCCTCACCAGATAGTTATCCACCGCGCCGATCTTACCCCGAAAGATGCTGTAGACCGGGACTCGCATCGCAGCCGCCTCTCGGTTCATCGTGCCTCCTCCACTGATGACAAGATCCGCATTCCAAATCAGATTCATTCCGTCTTCCACGTGTCCGGGGATGATCAGTTTTCCACCTGATATCGCCGTCGCATAGGACTGGCGTATCCAGGACGCTTGCCTCTCATTCCGGGGCAGGATGACTGTTTTCGCTTCCGGATGCTCGGCCAGGAACATCAGAATTTCATCCAGCAGTACCTCACTCTCGGGGTTGTGATAATGCGCCTCTGTGGCCGGAGGTCTCAGCATCACCAGTAAATCGTCAGCACTAACTCCCAGGCGTTCGCGCAGCGAAGGATCGGGATGAAAGCGGGACAGGTACACGTCCTCTTTGATTCCTGGATATTTCATTACCGTGCAATTAGTAAAGCCGAGTGCATCTGCCGACACCACTTCTGGCATCATCGCCCACGTGGGATTGATAAAGCCCGTCGTAGCGACAAATTCGTAATCGAATATCGTGAGGTTTGGAATACGAAGCATAAAGCACGCCAGAAGTTGCGATCGCGAGCCGTGGGAGACGCCGATGTCCGGCCTTTTCCAAATCATGTGCGCTACCAGCTCGACCGTTCTGAGACACGCCCCAAGCACCTTCAGTATTCTGTTCTTGCCATAATGCCGGCCCACCACCTGACATCGGACATGATAGAACTGCACAAGTTCACACACTTGGTAGGCGTCCCGCGCAGTGACGATTACTTCGTAGCCTAGTTTTTCCAGCTCTTCAATAATCGGCATGAAGAATGGAACGTGGGGGGAGTTATCAAGATCGATCCACACCTTGCGACCTTCAGGAGACGCGCGGTGCACCGCTGATATCAGGCTTGAATTCACTGTATTGTCCCATTTCCTACAGAGAGATACCTGTTGGTTGAGATGCATTTATAACAGAGGAGACGCTGCCCATTGGCCCCGCGGAGCGGCGACCGATAGCGATCAGAATTGTTCGTGAGCCTACCGACATGAGGGAGATCGGGTCATACTGTTCTCTCTGTTGTTGCTAAGACTTGATCGTTCACTCCCGCACTCTCGCCATCGGTTTTCGAGACGTACCTTATAATCTCTTGCACAACTCTACTTTGCTGTTGCGCCGTTAGCTGTGGAAACATCGGTAAGGAGATAATCTCGTCGGAAATGCTCTCGGCTACCGCGAAATCCCCTCGTTTGTAGTTCAGATACGCATACGCCTTCTGGATATGCAACGGAATCGGGTAGTGGATCCCTGTTCCTATCCCGGCATCTCTCAGGTGGCTGGCCATCCCGGCTCGATCGGCGGTCCGTATTACATAGAGATGATATACAGCTCTGGACCAAGTGGGCTCATACGGTAGACTTACGGCCCCCTCCGCGCATAATAGTCGATTGTATTCGGCAGCTCTGTCACGGCGCCGAGCATTCCATGTCGCTAGATGGGGTAGCTTGGCGCCAAGGATTCCGGCTTGAATCGCATCTAAACGTCCGTTGTATCCTTCTACATCGTGGTAGTATTTCTTCACTTGCCCATGATCGCGGAGCATTCTAACCACTCCGTCGACATGAGGATCATTGGTTGTTACAGCTCCGCCTTCACCGCACGCCCCGAGATTCTTGCCAGGGTAGAAGCTGAACGCCGCCGCATGGCCCATCGATCCAGCCTTCATCCAGCAGTTCTGCTTCTTCGAGAAGTACTCGGCGCCGTGTGCCTGGCAGGAATCCTCGATAACTTTTAATCCGTATTTGCCAGCTATATCGAGGATCGCGTCCATGTCGGCCATTTGTCCGTAGAGGTGCACGGGTATGACCGCGGTTACTGGGCGACCGTTGCGTACGCTTACGAGTTCGCCCGATTTACCTCGCGTGCACTTCATTTCTACAAATTGTTGCAATGCCTCGGCCGACATGTTGTACGTGTGCTGATCGATGTCCACGAACTCAGGAGTTGCACCGGACTGTGAAATGGCCTCCGTAGTTGCAATGAACGTATTTGGAACGGTCACCACCACGTCCCCAGGCAGGACCCCGGAAGCCGTGATCGCAAACCGCAGCGCGTCGGTTCCACTACTGACCGCAATGGAGTAGTCAACACCGCAGAATGTAGCGAAGGCCTTCTCAAAATCCTCCACAACATGCCCTCCGACAAACCCACCTGAATGTAACGCACGGCGGAAGACATCAATCAGTTCTTCCTCGAGTTCCAAGTGCGGTGTCACAAGGTCCAGAAAAGGGATATTGCTTGCTGCGGCATTAGAGATGAACATTCTTATTCTCCTTAGCTTCATCAATGAAGCGCAAGATTCTGGCTGGATTCCCTGCCACGATGGCGTTGCGCGGAACGTCCTTTGTGACCACGCTGCCTGCACCCACAATCGCGTTCTCGCCGATAACTGTGTTAGAGAGAATCGTAGCGTTTGATCCTATGGACGAGCCCTTCTTAATCACCGTCCGCTCTACTTTCCAATCAGATTCAGTTTGAGGGCTTCCGTCAGTGGTCGTGGCTCTCGGGTAGACATCGTTAATGAACATCACCCCGTGCCCGATAAAGACGTTGTCCTCGATAATTACTCCCTCGCAGATAAAGGAATGACTGGATATCTTGCAACGCTTCCCGATGTAAGCGTTCTTCTGGACCTCCACGAATGCGCCGATCCTGGTTTCGTCGCCGATCTCACATCCATACATATTGATAAACTGTGAGAGTCGCACATCTTTTCCAAGTTTCACGTCCGGTGAAATGCAGTTAAATGTGTTCATAGGTAAACCAGAGATCCTCCTTTGCTGAGTGATTTGCTGGCCGATTCCAGCATTTTCACGACACGGAGGCCGGCGCAGCCATCGTTGAATGGCTCTTGCCCGCGCGAGACACAATCCACGAAGCAGGTCAACTCCTGGCGAAGCGCTTCACCCTGCTCGAGTTGAGGAGCCCACATATCACCGGACCGATAATTGACTAGGAGCTCATATACGCCTTCCCTGCTTGTGATCTTGACCCCTTTGTCATACACCTTTACCTTTTCGTCAGCTTCAAGATCGTTCCAGACGAGCATGCGCTTCTCCCCCCCGATCAGCGTCGTCCGCACCTTGACTGGTGAAAGCCAGTTTACGTTGATGTGGGCAATGACTTTCTCCGGGAAGTAAAGCGTCATGAATGCGACATCCTCGTGACCATTGAGATGACTCTGACCAGTTGCGACGACTGCCTCCGGGCTACCGTCGATCAGATAATCCATGATCGAAAGATCATGAGGCGCGAGATCCCAAAGGACATTGATATCGTGCTGAAACAGTCCCAGGTTAACGCGGGTCGAATCGTAGTAATACAGTTTTCCAAGTGTTCCCTCTTTGATAAGTTCAGATATTCTCTTTACCGCACCTGTGAAAAGGAAGGTGTGGTCTACCATTATTCTTAGGTTCTTTTGCTGGGCAAGGTTAATCAGTTCCTCGCCTTGTTCTGTATTGCTGGTAAACGGCTTTTCGACAAAGACGTGTTTCCCATTCTCCAAAGCAGCTTTTGTAAGCTTGTAGTGTGTCCAGACAGGAGAGACGATGGCGATAGCGTCAATGTCGACCGACGAAATCACCTCCGACGCATCCGAAATTACCTTGATTCCAGGATAGGCCTTTTGTGCGCGTGCCCGTGCCGTTTGGCTAACATCCGCGATTGCGAGCACCTTGGAACCTTCGAGACTCACTAGATTCCGAACTACGTTTGGTCCCCAGTAGCCGTAGCCAATCACTCCGAAGTTCATATTGTTCCATCACTTTCGATACTTATCCAGCGCTTCGTGGGTTAGGAATAGGATCAGCGAATCCAAATCAGATTCGAGTGAGTGTATTTGCGAGCGAGGTCCGAACCGAGGTCATGTGCACGAGACTCAATACGCACCTGAACCTTTGATCACCGCCACGGGTGTACGCATGAGTATCTTGAAGTCGAGCCAGGGAGTCCAGGACAGAGCATATCGAAGATCCAGGCGTACCATTTCATCGAAATTTACGCTGCTTCTTCCGGTGACCTGCCATAGTCCAGTAATTCCCGGCTTGACCTCCAGCACTCTGCGACGGTGCCACGTTTGATACGCAGCTACTTCATATGGAATTGGAGGGCGTGGGCCGACAAGGGACATCTCTCCCTTAAGGACGTTTATGAACTGGGGAAGTTCATCCAGGCTTGTTCTGCGCAAGACTTTTCCAATTCGCGTGACTCTCTTGTCATTTTTGATTTTGTAGATGCCACGACCATTTCCAGACGATAGATCGGGTTGCACCGAACTGTTGATCAGGTTTTTCACAAATTCTCTGTGCACGCTATGATCATTGTCGACATACATGGTCCGGAACTTGAGGAATGTAAATGATTGTCCGTACTGGCCAACTCGCCGTTGCCGGAAGAACACCGGACCTCTCGAAGATGCTTTGACCGCAAGCGCGATGATCAAGAGCAGAGGTCCGAGCAGGGTCAACATCATCACACTGCCCGCTAGATCAATCATTCTTTTGATGGCCAACATCGACCCTCTTCCCTTCTGGCCACTCAAGAGGTCTGGATACAACACAGGATTACTTGGACGTCCTGACTTGTCTTCGCCCCAGTCGTCAGGATAGTAGTGGAACGATATCCTGACTTGATTCAACTGATCGAAGGTCAATTCGTTTCGTAGCGTACCGATCACCCTGTCCAGAATCGTGCACAAGGCTGAGTTCTTGTCATCTCCCACAAGCCCTGTGTAAATTGCGCCAACAATCGTCAGATCTTTATACCAACCGATGATGTCGGTAGACCTGCTCGATGACAGGAGGGCAGTCATGACACAGTCCAGGGCTGTTCCGCTCGTTGTTGGGCCGTCTCGACTGACGGCCTCTAACAACATAAGTGCAAACGGTGTCTTGGAGCGTTCAGTTCGGGCGCGCTCGATTGCGATCCCGCGCATAAATGTCTCTTCGTCCAGCGGCACACGCTCACTGGGAGATACTGACTCGAACAAGGAGTCATTTTGATATGATGAGGCATCTTTGACTCGACTGGTCATTTCTTGATCCTCTCTAGCACGACTCTTCGTCTCGTTCCATTGCGGTGATTCGTGGGTTGAGTTACCGCGATTGGTCCAAGAACTTGAGCTTTTCGGTGAAACATCCCGTTCTGCTTTTTGCTGCAGAAGCAACCTGCATTTGGCGCCTGGACACGGGACTCTGTTATTTACAGATTCGGGGAAATGCACCATGCGCTGGGCAACCACAGTCAGATGGGCACCACGTTGCGACTACTTCGTTTGAAGCGAACGTACTGGAATGGGGATAGGTGTTGCTATTTTCAGATTCGAGTTGGAGGATGAGCTTTCTTCTCTCGAAAGTATCCAGACCAACGCAAGAATGCATGCCAAGGCGATCAAGAAGAAGAGGATTCCCCCCTGGTGATGCATCTTCCCCGTCAGGAATCCTATATCAACTCGAGTCCCGAGCATCGCAATCGTGAATATCCGGAGGCCATTCTTGGCAATCGACAGCGGTACTGCAAGACCAACCACTAACGCTTTACGCCATGGAGATTGAAGGAGTAGGTGAGCCACGACCATGGTCACTACCAGCAGCATCGAACTCGAACGGATACTGCTGCATTCTGGAGCGACAGCAAGTGCCAAACCTGGAATCTTGACCGTTGTGCCGACTTGGATCACAGGGACACCGAATAGAACAAAAAGCAGATGTGCCGCCCACGCGGACCCTTGTTGCAGTTGCAATACCATTGCGTTCAGGACGATCTCTGGGGGTGGCACCAGACCAAACAAGAACAAGAGCGGGAACATAGCTGAGTTCGCAGCCGCAAAGCCAAAGCAAAGTACATACACACCGATCCAGGAGATCACGACCCCTGACATGCGGATTGCTAACAGAATATCCGGAGATAACCGTGTGGAGTAACCAGATGCAAGCAAGGCGATTACAAGGGCGATCGCCATTAAGGTAACTCCAATGCGACAATTCTGTGCAACCAGTGCAATCGGCCGTCGCCGCTCCTGAAAGAGAAGTGCCAAACTGACCGGTAGAATTAGCAATATGTAGGTGTATTCAGTCTTATGTAAGGACAAATTGAAGGTATCCACCAAGCCACCCCAACCAGCGGCCAGAGAAGCAACCATCACAATGGCCAGTCCGACCTGATGTCGAGATACCTTTAGCACAATAGTCTCCAGTCTTCAGCCTGCATCCGATTGATTTACATCCAAGCTTTACCGTAATCGCGTCTATTGCACAAACACCTGCGACGGAAGACTCTTCTTGAGGAATGACTTCTTCGTTTGCGATGGGTATTCCGAACTGCCGGTTACCTCATAGGTTAACTGGCCATCTACTATCTTCGCGAAGGCCAGCACGGCGCGCTCGGAGCCCTCACCTATCACGCGCCATGATCCCCCGACCTCAACGATGGACATCTCGTTTCTTGCTCGCCACCAGATATTCACGTCGCGAGGAAGCGCGAACCATAGGGCCTCTCGCTGGCGCATTTGGGCGAGCATTCTGAGCAGGTCTTTGTATACCGCCTCTGTGTCAGGCTCAGTGATGTAGTCGGGATGAACAAGAATTGTCGCTAAACCGTTCTTTCCCAGAATGCTCTCAATTTGACTCTTCCACAGGCTTGTAGATCGCTCGTTCAGCAGGTGTAACAACGTGTAATCCTGAATCGTCGTAAGGGGCAGTTCGAGGATCTCGTCGATGAAGTATGGCATTACCGTGCAGCAACCTCCTCGTTGAGGGTCGAGGTGAGCCACATTTGGCATCGACATATCGAACTCGAAGTCGAGATATTCGTACCACTCTGGCTTGCGATATAGCACAGCGGACCGAAATCCTTTTGCATCATACTCGCGGCCATAACGATTGATCTGGGCGACCCTTCGCAGGAACTCGCCTTGTTCATCGAACAAGCGGCCATCGTGGTTAAGGTCCTGTACGCAGAGCTCAAATCCGCGGTCGCGAATGCTGTTCAGGTATTCCCGCGTCACCGTGTAACGGCCATCTGGGACAATCTGAAACGAGGCCTTGATTCCAAACGAATCGTCAATGTTCAGCAATTTCTCTGTAAAGTCACGGCCCACTGATGATTCAACATCGTGTGTCATCGAGATGCAGCCACGCGTGCCATAAGGCCAAAACCATATGAACGGGATACGGTCGACACCGCTTGCCTGCAACGAAAGTAACATTAGCTTTTCACATATACTCTCGACGGTGGTATCAACCGGCCACTGGGGAAATTGTCTCTTGCGCCAATCGCCGGCGCGGAACTTCTGGGCAAATCTGCGCATCGAGCGCCCCATGAATGGACGGAACCAATAGTAAACGCTCTTCAACGCGCTCCCGAAGGCGCCAAGTTGAATGCTGGGATAGCGCTCTAAACGAAGATTATCGATGATCTCATCAGGATCGAACGGCAACACGACTTGTGTGCCGTCAAACGAGACGGAGGAGAGTGTATCGCAAAGGACGGAATTGGGTTGCGACCGATCCATACCACTTAGCGTGCGACCGTAGCAAGTTGTCCCGGAACCAAATTGAAAGAACCCTGCATCGCTGGACAAACATTCGCTCGCACGAAAGTTAAGGAATCTGTCTGGACAGCGATAGCGTTGACTTATGGCTTCAACCGGAACTCTGTCCGTTTGCGAGTGAGACTGCGGCAGTTCACCTTTGGTATTTACTCGCACTCCATGTCCTCAACCTTCTTCTGATTCTCCGTTTGCGAGACGCTCCTGGTGAATGACCTCTACCCGATATGCCTGTAAGCTACTCTTCCCGCCATGGACGAGATCGGACGAGGCAATATCGAGAACAGTCGGCGAGCCGCAGGCAAATAGGATTCCACTGCGCTTGCTCTTCTTGCATCTTCCGGATAGCGAAGATACGTCACTTGGCTTCGCGTGGACCCGAGCCGATTCTTGAACTCTATTAAGCCGTCGTTATCGAGGTCACTGCGTCCAAAGTCGATCTGCTCTGCGCCAGCCATCTTACTCTCCTCGATCATTTTCCACATCAAATATGGCATTCCACCCAAATGATGATACTGGGCGTCGGAGCATCCATACTTGTACACCACAGTGCGGCGGTGCCGGAGCGTTAGAATAGCGGCGATGGCAACCCCATCTTTACGGGCCAACCGTATCTCCACATTGGGCTTCATGTAAGTCATTACGTTTTGGAACCATGCTCGAGGCTGTGGCAAGAGATGATGCCTTTTCCTGGTAATGGTGAGCAACCGGTAGAGCTCATCAAGAAGTTCTTTAGAACAGCCTTTTTCGTACTCTAGTTGCCCGTGCTCGGCACGCCTGATTCTGCGCTGGATGCAGTCCTTGTGCATATTTTTGAAAATCTCTCCGAGCGTGGGCGTCAGATTGAGGAGATGAAAGCAGAAAGTCTGGGCAGCTACCAAGGAAGATTCCGGGCCCATCTTCCACCGCATTGGCCGAAGTTCGATGTACTTCCAGTTGTGGGCGCTGCACTCGGTTCTCATCCAGTCCATGAGTTCAAAAGGTTCACCATTCTCATTCCACAGGGGCTCACTATGGTCAGAGAACGGCAACGACACCAGCCGCTTTCCGGTTATCCAACTCTTGACTTCGCAGAACGCAATTCCATCCTCTAACCGCTTCCCGACTGGTGTGCTTGTCACGACCAACGGCCGGTAGCCATATGTCGCGGCCAAAGCCTTGAGCCAACCCTTTTGGTGAAACACGGATGCACTGGGGTGAGATGCAACCAATTCATCCCAACGACTGTCAACCATCGGGTCTAGGGTGTAGAGTTGCATGTTTGTTTGCGACGTTCATTAATTCTGCCGTGCGATGCTGTTCGCAGATCGTTTCTGTTTACGCTCTCTTAGGTCGGCTCCTGTTCTGGCTCAACCTCTCATGTCATTGCCTGGTAGTCCCGTAACCATATGACCATGACCGTTTCCGTTGCCATTTTCGCCACGATCGCCTCGGCGATACAGAGAAGCGTCGAGCGAGGTCATCTTGTATTGTTCGATCTTGTACAACACGGTCCGATAGCTTACCTTAAGCAATCGCGCAGCGGCTTTTCGATTCCAACCCGTCTTTTCCAGCGCTGCAGAGATCGCGTTCTTCTCGGCTTCGGACTTGACACTTTGGACCAGAGATCGAAGTGACTTGGAGTCGGATATCTGCGGTCCAGTCGAGTTTCGTGCCGGCGCCAACTGTTTCCCGGTGCGCGACAGTGCAAAGGCAGTGGCTGGTGTTACACCCTCTGGCTTCATTCGATTCCTGTCAACCACCAGTTCCTTATCACCCACCATGAGGTATCGTTTTACACAATGTTCAAGCTCCCTCAGATTGCCGGGCCATTCGTACGCTTGCCAGGCCTCAATGATGGCTGAGGACAATTCTCGTGCCGGCATACCATATCGTCTAGCAAGCTGGTGCATGAAATGGAAAGCCAGAGAAGGGATCTCGTTCTTGCGCTCTCGGAGCGGGGGAAGATGAATCGTATACTCGGTCAGGAGCCGGTAAAGTGTTTCATCAAGCCTGTTCTCGGATACCGCACGCTCCATGTTTGTTGAACTTGTCGCCAGGAAGCGGACGTCCAGTTCGATGAGTGTGGAACTTCCTGGCCTAATGTACCGCCCATTGTGAAGTACCTTAACCAGACGCGATTGTAGCTCCCGGGGCATTTCGGTAATCTCTTCCAGAAGAATCGTGCCCTTTGCACAGAGTTCCAGCTTCCCCGGCTTGGTTCGAGACTGCGCAACCGTGCTATTCCTCTCGTACCCAAACAGTTCACGATCCAGTAGATCCCCAGGCAACGCCGTACATTTCACCTTTGCAAACTCGAATGCGGAACGAACCGACAATCTATGGACTAACCTTGCTGTGGTCTCCTTGCCGCTTCCATCCTCGCCAAGGATCAATACCGGAACATTGGATTCTGCCAGTAGAGCTGCCTGAGAGCGGAGCCTTCGCATGATAGGACTCAGGCCGATAAAGAAACGTCCGTCGCTGATCTGTTCAACGTCGTCACTCGTGATATCCATGTCTGCAACATCCGACCTTGTGGAGAGATTGCTTTGAATGATCATCTCGAGTGAGCGCTCTTCTATCGGTTTGACAACGTAGTCGTTTGCGCCAATGCGAATTGATTCTTCCCGCTTTCCTACATCACGAGAGTGACCAACCAGAACAATAGGAAGCAAGGGACGAAGGCGCCGCAACCAGCGCAGGGTGTGCAAGTCCTCCGCTTCCCGTGGCGACAGATCCAGTAACACCAAGTCGAATATTACTCCGGATTGAACGCGGTCCATCGCTTCCCATTCATTGGCCGCAATTTCAATCCTCCAGCCGTTTGACTCTCCAATCGAGTTCAGTGGACGGAGGACAGCGAAGTCGCCGCTGACGGCAAGCAGTCTTACTATTGGGATTGTGCTCATTGTCGCTGATTCTTTCTTGGACCATGTTGTGCACAACAAAGAAGCGCACCTGAGTGCTTGCGCGCCCTTATTCCTCTGAAACTCATCCGCGCGCAAGTTAATTCGTTCATCCTTTACTTGAAGACCACTCTTATCTATAAGACAGGCATTTCTGACGCACTATCGCACATCACTTGCCCACACTCCTCCACATTTACTCCCGGCGGCGGCTCGGAGATAGATTTGCTGTCCACAGAAACCAATGGAAAGGCCATGGAAGGAAGCGGAGGATTAAAGACTTCAATCGGTATAGAACGGCTACTTCTATTTTGGTCGTCCGGACTTGGTGAGGGAAAAACCCAAGTCCGGCAGATCTGGAAAAGAGAGGAAATCACGCCCCGTGAGCCGGGGAGATCAGGCCGTCTCGTGATTTTCGGATCGTTTTCTAGCGCTGAAAGACATGGCTCCGAAACAACTGATAGCAGCCAGCAGAAGGTACAAGTACGCTGCGCCGCCCTCCGGTGTAGACATCCACATCTCCTGTGGCGAACCGTTTGAACCGCCTTGCCCAGCAGTGGGTGTCAGAATCCAGAGGTTCGTATCCTTTGCCAATGCAGCGAGAAGCGTTGAGGAACTGGTATTCAGCACGGCCGAAAGAAGCGCGGCAGCGTTTGCATCCAGCGTGACACCGTTGAAAGTATATGTGTTCCCGCTCTTGGTTCCGCCGGAAGTAATCCACCAAATCGCAGCTGACAGGTCCCCTTGTTGTTGCTGGTTGCCAGTGCTAAGCATTTGTGTCACCAGGTTTGCCACCTCTGCATACCCGTTCACACCAATTGTCGAGCCGAATCTGGTAGCGGTTATGTTGCTCGCCGTCAGCGTCGAAGCCTGCATGCCGGTGGTTGTCCAATTCTCACCGTTTACAACATTGTGAGAGTAGTCGTCGCAGATGATCAAGTTGTTAGCGTTGAAGTTCGAACCGTTATACGTCACAGTTCCGGTATATGGGTCAGAGTAACCGTCCCCAACGATGACAGGATTAGTCGCAGTTGAGAAGCTGATCGAAAATGTCGAACCATCGCTTTGTCCAAACGCTGGAATCGCGAAGCATAACGCCATCAGTCCGACAACTGCCAATCCACCATCTCGGATCCTCATCCATTCCCCTCCTTTCAAGCTCTTCAGTTTAGACACTTATGTCCGTTTCCACAGCCCCGGGAATGTCTCCATACTAGCGCTGCTCAGGATGCTGTCAAGACTGATAATTATTGCAACTTGTTGCAAAATTGTGAACTTGGGGGCCTGAGGTCTTCAATTACCCTCTCCGGTCTCTGATTCACGCCATTTTTCAACATTCTTCCGTTCTCTTGAACCATCTGATTGAAGTATCAGAGTCCTTACTCTTTGCAACATGTTGCAAAATTTTGCAATAGTATCTGTGGCTCAATTCCGCCCCGGGCAACCCTCATTCATTCATCGGCACACGTTTCGGCCTGGGTAGCAATAGCGGCGGTTCGCAAGGTCACTGTTCAATGTTGGCCATCTTACGAACTAAGATGAGTCAACTCTCTCTTGATCTCCGCGGTACCGCTGTAGTTTGGATAGTTCTTCAGGACATGTTCAAAATGCTGGCGGGCCAGTGCAGGCTGCGCACCTTTCTCGTAAGCCATTCCCAGATGATAGTGAATGTTGGGGTCGTCAGGCATCTTGTCCTTCTCCTGCAACCTGAGTGCCTCCTGGAGATTGCTGATCGCCAGTGCGTTCACCCCTTTCTGGTAATAGATCCAGCCGAGGGTATCGACGACAGCAGGAGAGTCGGGCATACCTCTCAGTGCCGTCTGTGCCAGCGAGAGAGCCACATCCAGGCTTCCGCCCGTGCGCAGCATCACGCGTGCAAGCCCGTGAGCGGCCGCCGGGTTCTGGGAATTCAAGGCCAATACATTCTGAAAATCGTCTTCTGCCTTTTTCCATTCCCCCTTCGATGCATACAGATTCGCCATTAGAAGTACGAGGTTTACCTGGCGCGGGTCATTCTTGAGGGACTGCTCGCCACTGGCGATCGCCTGATCCACCTCTCCTTTTTCAGCTCGCACCTGACAGAGCTGAATCACTGCATCGGAATTGTGCTGATCCAGCGCAAGGGCTTTATTGAAGGCTGCTTCAGCTCCAAGCAGGTCTCTCTTGCCATGAAACAGCAACGCCCCAAGTAATTCGTAGAATTTGCTATTGCCTGGCGACTTGACGATTTGTTCATTTACCGAGGCAACGGCCTTATCGATCTGCTTCTCCGCAAGGTAGGTGTTCATCAACCCGCGCAAAGCGTCTGCCGAACTTGCGTTCCTGTCCAATGCATCTCGGAACGCTTTCGTTGCGTCCCCAAACTGCTTTTGAGCCAGTCTCAGATTCCCCATCTGCACATAGCCCAACGCATCCCCAGGGGCGACCGCGATTGCCTTCTGAATGTCCGCCTCGGCTTCCGCATAATGGTTGCGATGAATATTGGCAAGACCCCGGAGTGCGTACCCATTTTGCGACCAGGGACGCAACCTGATTAGTTGGGTTGCCGCATCGTCCAAAGCCGTTATGTCGCCTTGCTGGAGCGCTGATTCGGCAAGCGCGCTCTCCGCATCCGCCATATCAGGACTTATGCGCAAGGCCTCTCGCCATTCGCTTGCGGCGTACCCAAGATTCCCCTGCTTTTCCAGGGCGACACCCAATACGTAGTGCGCCTGGCTGTTTTGGGGAGAATTCCTGATCACCGTTTGCAGTGTCTGCGCGGCTTCTGTCAGGTCTCCGCTGCTAATTTGTATCTGGCTTCTGTAAATTAACGCATCATCGTCATTCGGGTTTGTCTTGAGAATTTCGCCGTCCAGCGCTATCGCCTCGTTGAAGCGATTTGCTTGGATCAGAAGCTGAATATACTTCTTCTTGATCTCCAGATCCTTGGCGTGTTCCTGGTAAAGCGCATGGTACTCGCCGACGGACTTATCCAGGTCACCCGTCGCATAATAGAAATTACTGAGCGCTAGAAGACTCTCTGCGTTATGCGGAATGTCGCGTTTAGCCTGCTGCAGAATGTCCTCCGCCTCGGCCTTCTTTCCCTCTCTCAGGTACAACTCGGCCAGCGCACTTCTGGGAGCCATGGTTGTCGGATCGACGGCGATCGCAGAGCGATATTGTTGCGCCGCTTCACCCATGCGGTTTTGCGATTGGTAGAACGATCCCAGCAACAGCCGCGCCTGCACGGCCTTCGGATTGAGATCGATGACCTTCTTGAAGCTGCTCTCGGCAAGGTCGGTCTGGTTGGCTTTCAACTGTAGTAGGCCAAGGCTCAGGTAGAGTTCCCAGTGGCCCGGATCGAGCCCGATTGCCCGTTCGGTTTCAGCAATTGCACCGGAGATGTTCCCCTCCGCCGCCATAAGACTCGCAACTGCGGAGTGGACGGCAGGATCCAGTGGCCGCTTGGTCAGTAACAGGTCTGTCTCCTGTTGCGCCTCTTGATAATTTCGCTTAAGAGTCAGCACATTCACCATCGCCATGCGAGCCCGATAATCTTCAGGCCGAAGTTCGATGGTGCGAGCCAGCTCCTGATGGGCGCGCTCCAGGTCTTGCAGGTTGATGTAGCTTTCCGCAAGCTGGTAATGCGCCTCGGCGTAGGCGGGATCGATCTTGATGGCATTCGCGAATTCGATTGCCGCCTCGCGGTATTGATGCTTCTCGAAATAACCCTGCCCGCGCTGAAAGAATTTCTGTTTGCGCACTCCAGGATCGAGCGAACATGACGAGAGCAGACCAGTAATAACGCCTAGCACTACGATCAAGCGCCACTTGCAACCGGATTTCACCTCTCAACCCTCCAGAAACCTTACCGTGCGGAGGAGGCCCCTAGCGAGAGGTCTCTTTTTGTACCGTTGGCTTCACTTTTCTTGTTGTTCGGACCCCTTAGCTGATGACTGCCCGTTTCTCCAGCCTTTGTCCTGAAAGCCGCCCCGATTTGCCGCAAGCATTTTGAAAGTTGACAGGACTCGTTTCGCTCACTCTCGAACGGATCCCTGCGTACTGGAGGATCCACGGTAATAGTACTCGTAGTCGTCGCGGTCCGGGTGCCGTGAGCAGTTGATCAGCGCGCCGATCAACTTCTTGGTCTCCAGCGCTTCGATTCCTCTCAACAGTTGGCGCTTCTTGGTAACTCCCTGGCGCGTAACTAACAGAATGCCTTCCACCATCCGCATCCACACACTGGTATCGGCTAAAGGCAGGACTGGCGGAGCATCGACGATGATCCAGTCAAACCACGCGCTTACCTGATTCATCAGCATGGAGAGTTTCCCCGACTGCAACAGGTCCAGGGCATTGCTCGTAGCGCTGCCGGCTGGCAGTATCCAGAGGTTCGGGCCCTCGAGATAGCAAAGACTGGTCACGACGGAGCGGTCGCTCTGTAAGCATTCGGAGAGGCCCGGATCGTCTCCCATTGCAAACATCTGCGATAATGCCGGCCGGCGCAGGTCTCCCTCAATCAGCAGAACCTTCTGATCCGTCTTCAGCGCGAGTGTGCAGGCCAGATTTACCGCTACCGTGCTCTTGCCCTCTTGAGGAACTGTGCTCGTAATCAGAACTCTCTTGAGGGGCTTGTCGCGCCGTAGATGCCTAAGTCGAACTCCCAGCAACCGAAAGGCCTCTGCCGCCGGACTGTCGCTATCTGAGAGACAAACCAGCCGGTACTCAGGGGCAGGCGATACTTTCAGCGATCGGATCTTGGAGAACGGATCAGATTCCTCTACGGCCGTCGGCTTCTCAGTTCCAGGCGCAATTGCGAGTCCCCCCGCATCGGATTTCTCGGGCAACGCTCCTGTCTCCCATTTCTCCGCCATTCTGCGTTCGGCGCGCCGCAGCAGCTCAGTCGCCTCCAAAGCCGTGGACGAATCTTTTCTGGCGTCTTGGCCTTCAGATTGTTGTAATGCGTCGAATATCTGGCTCATTTTTACTCACTTCAATCCCTATCGACGCCCCTCAATTCGCGTCGATCGTTGTGGGTCATGACCGATCGCTATACCGGTCGAGGAGAATCCTCATGGCTCGTTGAAAGTCCATCTCCCCCGGGCTCACTGGGGTGCCCTCTCCCATGAGTGTAGGAGCGTCGAGGCGAAACTCCTTCGCCACGTCCTCGACGATTTCTGGAGTCACACTCTCGAGTTGCCTAGCGTAGGCAGTGATTAGCCCGTTCTCGCAAATCGTATTGATGAGCCTGGGCAAACCCTTTGAATACCGAAATACCGTTGCGATTGTCTCGTCGGAGAACAACTGGCTGCCACCGGTACTTTTCCCGGCAATCTTGAGACGCTGCTGGATGTATTGCTTTGTCTCTTCCGCATCCAATGGACAAAGCTGGGTGCGCACCGCAATCCTCTGCTTCAGCTGCCTGAGCCCGAATGAATCCAGCTTTTCATCAAGCTCGGGCTGTCCGGCTAATACGATCTGCAGCAACTTGTCATCGGTCGTCTCCAGGTTTGAAAGAAGACGAAGCTCTTCAAGTATCTCTGCGGACAAAAGATGTGCCTCGTCCACGATCAGGACGGTTGTCAAGTCTCTCGATCGCCGAGAGATCAGATACTCTCCCAGGCCGAGCAATAGCTCGTGCTTGCTTTTTCCGCTGGCAGCGAGGCCCAGGTCAGAGAGAATATATTGCAGAAACTCAACGGGAGCAAGGCGCCCATTGAACAGGTACGCATAAGCGACATCTTTACTTTCCTTCAACACCCCAAGCAGGCAGCGCAAGAGAAAGGTTTTTCCGGTTCCCACCTCCCCGGTCAGCACCACAAACCCCTTGTGCTGGCGCACTCCATAATAGAGCGCCGCAAGCGCCTCATTGTGCCGCTTGCTTGGCACAAAACAAGTAGGATCTGGAGTGAGATCGAATGGATTGCGCGTAAGATTGAAAAACGCCTTGTACATGTTGAGCCTTGACCTAGTCGTGAAGGTAACTGAAAGCAGAACCAGCCAGTATGGTGGCAGTCACGAGTGCGGCCATGGCCCAGCCTAACATTCGTTTCTCCTTGTAACCTCGCTCTTCTGACGGGATGAGGACAACGGGGATCTCCGAAATGATCGACACCGGCAACAACTCCTTGATCCCGTTGTCGCTGTACAGGCGGTCGTCCACCGCCTCAAAACTGCCAACCACGACAAGGCCCAACACCAGCCCAACTCCCAACCCAACTCCGCACACTTTCAGCCGATTGGGAAAGTCCGGCTTCAAGGGTAGACTGGGCGAATCCAGCACTCTGAAATGCTCACCCTGTTGCATCTGCTCCATACTTGTAGCCATTTCTGATGCGGTCTTCTTCTTTAACAGGTCGTCGTAGTTTGCCTTGGATTGCTCATAGCCTCGAGTCAGATCGGCCATTTGCTGCTCACTTGCTGGTTCACTATTTAGACGAGCCTGGTATTCGTTGACTCGGAGTTTGAGACTTGCGACTGCTTGCTCCCGATTCTTGACTTCCACTTGATTTGCACGCAGTTGCCCTTCCAGCTGTAACAGCGGAGAGTTTTGAGTAATGCTTCCAGGATCGCCCGAGGCCATTCCATCGTCAGACTGCTTTGCGGCCTTTCCCTTGTTTTTCAAACTGGCCTGGAGATCATCTCTCATCTTTTCCGTTTTTGCGATCTCGGCGCGCAGGTTCTGCACATCGGGATAACGATCCGTATAATGAGCGCTCAGGTTCGCAAGTTTCGATCTGAGCTCATCCAGTTCCTTGTCGATGGCAGGCAAATCCGTAGGGCCGCCATCGGCGGATCGAGGTGTGCTGCGGAGGGACCGGTATTGCTGAATCAGGGATTCGAAGTAGACGCCCTGCTGCTTCGCATTGTTGCACGCGTCCTGTTCGTTCTGCAGTTGTGTCTGCAGTCCGCTCAGTATTTGCAGGTTGGTTGCCTGTTGTGCAGGCAACTCGCCCTCATGCTTCCCCTCGAATTCCCGAACCGCCGCTTCCTGCTGGGCCAGGCTGGCTCGCGCGTTCTCCAGCTGGCTCTCAATAAACTTCGTCGTGTCCTCGGACTCTTGCTTCCGCACCTTCAAATTCTCGTCAATGAAAAGATCCGCGAGTTCGCTCGTTACCTGCTGGGCCACGTGTGGGTCACGTGCCGAATACGATATTTTGAATGCGGTAATCTCTTCGTTATGGGCGTCATGCACAAGGTCAACTCCAATATCCTTGCGCATACGTTCGACTTTGTCATCGGGAGCGAGCTTCTTTTGCTTTCCATCATAAAGGTTGAGTTTATCGATGATCAGCAGAAGCCGCGTCCGGCTAAGAATCTGTTGAGTAATACTTTGCAGCCGGTCCTGCAGATCTTCGTTAACATTCGGTTCGACATAGTTTTTCGGCATGGTGGGACGCTCCACCAGAATCATCGTGGACGACTTATAGCTTGCCGGTAAGATCCAGCCGGCTCCCCAGACCGCCAACCAACCGACCAGCAACGGTACCAGAAAATACATGTGGCGCCGGCGAGCCAGATCGAGATAGCGCTGGAGATCCAGCCCCTTGCGATTTTGCTCTTCCGAAACCTCAGACTCATCTGCCATGATTATCGTCCTAGCGGTCTTTCGAATTGATAGGAAATGGATACGTACTCCCGGTCGCTGTCGGGAAGGATGGCGATCGCTGCAATGCTGCTATAACTTTGATGCTGGCGCTGATATCCAAACTTGGCTACCAGGCGCTCGCCCAGTGTGCGCTCCGCTGCAAATGTCCCTGAGATGGTGTGGCCGCCAGGACTGGTTGAGGCAAGCAGAGAATCCACGTTCTTGTGAATCTCGTAATTGGCCGTCGCCTCGACAGCCCAGGGTTTTGTCACTTGCCAGCGTGTCTGCGCATTTGCGGTATTGGAATGAAAGGCGCCAAGCAGGCCTCCACCGCCGTTCACTGTTCGGGAATAACTGGCGTTCAGACTGGTGCGGGTGCCCTGCCAACCCAAGCTTCCGGTGATCGAAGGTGTCCAGGAGGAAGAGGAAGGAAAGGGAATCTGCGCGACTGAATAGTATTGCGGGCCGCCTGAAAAGGACACCGAGAGGGCGTGCATCGGATAGAACGTGTAGTAAAAATAGAATGCATGCGTTTGCGTGTCGCTCTGCTTATTCGCCGGGCAAGACACATATTGCGAGTACTGGTAGGTTCCCCCGGTGTACTGCGAGGCCGACAGGCGAAGATTGTAAAAAGCGGAACCTCCGCGCGAATTCGAATCGCAAAGGCCAGGCACTTCACTCAGTGTGGGGTAGGTAAGTTTGGAAGATGTTCCGCCCCCCCCGAGCATGCGATTTGCGCTGAGTTGATAACTTATTTCTCCGTTGGCCGTATTGTTGAGGCGATCCGCAAACGGAGCGACCGCTCCTGCGGTTGGTGCCTGTGGCGATCCGGTCGACCCTGAAAATGGGTTGTCCTGGTCGAACACATTGGAACTCTTCTGAAAGGAATCGCGCAGGTTGAATGCCGTGTGCTGGCTCAATCGGGACTGAAGGTTGAAAGACGCATTCTGGTCTGACTCGTTGTAGCCGCTGGTGCGCTGGTAAAACGTGAACCCCGGATTATAGGTAAGCGTTTGATGGAAGCGCGGACGCGTCAAATCGATTGTAATCGTGGGTCTGACCGAGTACATGACATCCCCGATCGGATGTGTCGTTCCGTAGGGCACTTCATTGTCGTCGTATGCGGTTTCGAAGCTCAATCCTCCGCGCAGATAGTTGGAGCGTGTCTCGGAAGTGCTCAAAGTCGGAAAGGGTTCGCCGCTGACCGGAGGCGGGGTCTGCATTGGGGTCTCTTCATCTACTGCAGGAGTGCCACCCGTTGCGGCCGGCACAACTTGAGCGCAAGCTGGCAAAGCCACAAGAAGTGCAATACTCAGACAGACTCGCGTAAGCATCATCAGCCCTCATGGAACAACTACAGTGTCACGCGGTTCGAGCTTTATATTCTGCTCAGGATTTTTCCCTTTGATCACATCTTTGTAGTTGAAAGGGATACGCGACTCCCCGCCGGCGGAATTCTTGCGAAGAATGTAAATGGCCCGTTGCTTGGCAAAATCCCGAAAGCCTCCTGCGCCCGCAATCGCGTCCAGAACCGTTGTTTCATGCGTAAGCGAGTAGGCTCCGGGCTTGGCAACCTGCCCCAGAATGTTGAACTTCTCGCTGTTGATTTCCTGAACGATCACCGTTACTTGAGGATTGGTAATGTATTTCTCAAGCTTGCTGGCAATCTCATCTTGAAGCTGTAATGGCGTTCGTCCTGTGGCCTGCACTTCTCCCACCAGCGGTAGCGAGATCCTGCCGTCCGAGCGAACTGGAAGTGTCCGAGAGACATCCGGTTCTTTCCATACATGAATCACAAGAAGATCGTCGTTTCCAATCACAAAGCTGTGAGCGTGAGTCTTGCCTGAGTCCGTGGTATCGGGTTGGGGGAGAGTTGCCGCGTCCCCAGGATCCTGGTTGGGACTTTGACTCGGCGCCTTGGCTGGAGATTGTGCCCACAATGCACTGCTAAGGAAGATGACAGCGAATGCTATGAAGGTAGGGTGAGCGGTTCTCTCATTCATCACGACTCCTGTCAACTGCCCTGCGCAGGTAGACTTGTTTCCGCTTTGGCAAACCGATTCGTGGAAACTTCAGATGGCTTGCTGGCCACGGCAGCAAGCCAGAACTTTGTGTAGGCACGTGCGGCCTCATAGCTGTCGGCGTAGGATTCACCGCGATCATCGATCATCTTGAGCATTCCAGGATGCAGAAGCGCGACTGTGACTAATGCCGTTGTCGTGATCGTTGAATCCAGGTTTCGCACCTGTCCATTCTCAACGCTCAAGGCGAGATACCTGTTTATGGCGGAAACGATGGGCGATATATACTCTCTGCTGAATTGAAATGCGCCACCGCGTAGTTCAAGGAACGCCACCGCGATAAGTCTTAAAAGTTCAGGCCTCGACTTTACCGAGAGTTCGAGCATTTCGAAAATCTTCGGAAAGACCACCTCCGGCGCCTCGCAGTTCTCCATCTCCTCCAGAATCTCGCGCCGGAGCCTGAGCCCGGTGGCTTGCCAGTGGAGAGCGGCCCAGAAGATGTCCTCTTTGTGTTCAAAGTGGCGGAATATGGTATTTTCACTCACGTCCGCCAGGCGCGCAATCTCCGATGTGCTAGTTCCGTGATAGCCCTGCAGCGCGAACAGGTGAGCTGCTGCTTCCACGATCCTTTCCTTTCGGATCGAGTTTTTGGGCGCTACATGCATCTGGTCTCCCTGACCGCATGGATGCTACGGGATGAAATTCCCAAATCCAAGGCTCTCAATGTTATGTGGGTCGCCTGAAGCAACACTCCAGCACTCACCGCTCTACCGTGTAGCTCACAATTTCTGTCGCAAGGCGCTCCATGCGGCAGATTTCTTCAGGATCGGTATATAAATAGCCAGAGGCTGAATCACCGAAGCAGGCCGGGAAACTTCCTTTGATATAGCTCGCTTACTTCTCCGGCAGGCTGGAAGAAACCTGGGACGATCCCATCGCTCAATTTGCGGCAGGTTCCAGGTCTTTCGCTTCTACCTCAATCGCAGCATGTTGGTTGATGAGTTCAAGCGTCAGCACGAATCGCAGGCTGTTGTTACGCCTCACAAGCACACCATGAACTCCCTGCAAAGCCCCGCTCTTGATCCGGACTCTTTCGCCAACGAGAAGTTCACGGAATGGCTCCAGCTTCTTCCCTAGGCAATTTGTGCGAAGAAACTCGATTTCCGAATCTGGCAAGGGAAGAGGTTCACGGCTCGTTCCGACAATCTGAAGTACGCCAGGGGACTGGAGAACACCCGCTCGTTCGCAGCGATGAATGTGCACAAACAGATAAGAAGGAAAGAGGGGATGGGTGATTCTCTTTTTTTGCCTGTTCTTCCACACTTGAACCGTTTCGTAAGTTGGAAGGAACGACTCGATGTTGCGCATATCGAGATGCCTTACCGCCGATTTCTCACTTCGAGGAACCGTGAAGACAGCGTACCACTTGCGTTCTTTTGCAAGGCTCAGTTCCGTATTGATCTCTGAAGCCGCGTCGAACGAAATAACTGACTTGCTATCCGTAGTCATGGCCAACCTGCCTCATGCTCGCAAATCTCAGAGATGTCGAGGTGGAACCCTTCGCGCCCTGACTTGGCTGCGTTTGCTTGTTGTCATCGCTCTTGACACATGGCTCCGCCATGCTTACTTAGCAGGAGGTGACTTGCTAAGGCAAGGAAAGACGTTCGAAACAGACGAATCCGCTTGGCACCAAGAGATACCAGTCGTCTCCTGCTCGCCTGATCTGCACAATTGTCATGTTCAAGGAGTCTTCGAGGTCCCCATAGACTCCTCTGTCTGACCCAAAGTGAGAGTAAGCCAGTACTACTTTATTTGGAAGCGCTAATGTGCGACATCAGAAGTCAATGATCGCTGTCACATCAGGATCAATGTTCCACTTTGGGTCACTATGGCCACCGCAATCGTGCGGAAGACCAACTATCAAAAGTGTTTGCTATATCCCGGCGGCGCAGAAAGCTACGCCAACCCGCGGTCAAAACCTTCTCGAGTTTTCTCATCTCAGGACAATCTGGCCAAGACGCTGCCTCTTAAGACGCCTCCGCCCCCGTTCGCCAGCTTGCGTTGCGAAGGAGTTTTGAGGCGGTCACTGTCGAAAAACCCTGCCAGACGTGTGCTTTACGGGCTTGTTTGTTGATCCGGAAGCCGATTCCCAGCCGTATCGAACCCTTGGTCCATCGCTTGCATCTCCTTTCAATGCAATGTGCGGCGCCCTCGACTGTCTCGGCTTTGGGATTTACTCCATCTTGTGCGACATCCGGCGCAGCGTTCGTAACGGCCGCAACTCGACGCGCCGCGCCGAGTTGCTCAGGATGGTATTGCCTTTATTTATCAATCACTTATATCGGTTTGTATCTGTCTGGACGGCTTGGCCGCCCACTCCTGGCGTTGCCTTGCCTTGGGACGCGGCGTACACATCGATGGCCTTGTAGGTCTCCCGGTTGCGGAGGATGGCCTCGACATATTCCCGGGTCTCGGTAAAAGGAATGGACTCCACGAACTCGTCGATGCCCTGGTATGGGCCCGCGGCCTTCCAGTCGACGACGCGGTCGTCGCCGGCGTCGTAGGCTGCCAGCGCGTACTCGGGGACGCCTCCGAACTTGTCCAGGGTCTGGCGCAGGTAGCGCGTCCCCAGGCGAATGTTGGTGATGGGATCGAAGAGCTGGAAGGTATCAAAATGGCTGATCCCCTCTTCGCGCGCCATCGAGCGTCCCACGGAAGGCAGCAATTGCATCAGTCCGCAGGCATTTTTGCCGGAGAGGGCCCCGGGATTGAACTCCGACTCCTGGCGGATGAGCGAAGCCACCAAATAGGGATCGAGATTGTTTTTTGCCGACTCGGCCTGAATGGTGGACCAGTAGGGCTCTGGGAACAGGATGCGCCAGTAGGCCAGCGGAATGGACTGGATGGGAGCAGAGGAGGCAAATGGCAGAGCCCGCTTGAGGGCGCGCAGGGCGCGGAAGTTCTCGCCGTAGGAGGCATAAATCTGCGCCTCGGCCAAAGCGCTCCACGAGGAGGAGTCCGGATCGGCGGCAATCTCCTGGGCGATATAGTCGTTCAGGCCGGCATTGGCCAGCAGGCGGGCCTTGGCCAGGTGGGGGCTGTCGGTGGGAAAGTCCTCCTGCAACACCGGCACAGGCTGGGGCTGAAAACGCTCGAGTTGGGGCGCTTCGATGGGTTGGGCATCGCCCAGGGCGGCCAACCGCTGGCGGGCCAACTCGGCATAGAAGTAGTGCTGGTAAGCGCGGATCAGGGCGCGGTAGTTGGCCGCGGCCTCGGCCGGCCGATGCTCCTCTGTCTCATTGAGGCGTCCGCGCCAATAGAGAGCCGCCGAGGTTTCCGGGGCGGTGGGATAAAGGCTGATCTGCTCTTCGAAGAGACGAGCCGCATCCGTGTATTGTCCCTGCCGGTAACTGAGCCAGCCGGCGCGCCAATGCGCGGTGGCGGCGTACTTGTGGGTGGGGAAATGCGTGGCCAGGTAGCTGTAGTAGCTGGCCGCGGCGGCATACTCGTGGCGCAGCAGGTACATGTTGCCGCTGGAGTAGAGCGCCTCGGCCAGCCAGATGCTTTGCGGGAAACTGGACTCCATGCGCGTGACAATACTTTGCTGTTCGTCGAGGTCGTTGCGGTTCCTGGCCAGTTCCATCAGCAGGTAAAGGCGGCGCGCTCCGTTCTCGTCGTGCGTGTCCGGCACGGCCTCCACTTGAGTCGTGGTAAGGCGCTTCAGCTTCAGGTCGCAGGCCAGGGCGGCCACCGCGAAGCCATTGCGACTATCGGGGTCCAGGCTCGACTGGCGCGCCAGGGCGCGATATTGTTCGCTGGCGTCGGCGTAGTGACCACCGTTCCAATAAGCGTCGCCCAGGCTGCGCAACTCGGCCGTCGTCAGGCTGCTCTCCGCGCCCATCGCTATCAGCTTGGTGCGCGCCACCTCCGCATCCGGACTCAATGGATGGCTCAACAACAGATGCCGGTAGAGACGCAGCGCTTCCTGCGTCTGGCCTTGCGTAAACGCCACCTGGGCCTGCGCCAGTTCGAAGCCGGGACGGTTGGCGGAGTCCGAATCCGCGGCAGCGGCCAGCACGCGCGCGGCGCCGGCTGTATCTCCCATGCCGATCAGAATATTGGCTTCGAGTTCGGGCGCCTCGGCCAGGAAAATGCTGTCCGGGTAGCGCTGGGTGAAGCCGTGCAGCAGCGCCTCGGCAGCCTCATCGGTTCCCGCCGCGTGGTTGGCCCTGGCGGCCAGAAAATCCGCATAGTCGGCCAGCTCCTTGCCGGCATGGCTGGCCAGGCGCAGATTGGCCTCGGCATCGGCATAGCGCTTGTCCATCAGATAAGCGTGGCCCAGCGCGAGATAAGCTGCCGCAGCCGCCTCGCCGGTGTGCTGGTGCGCGTAGCTGGTCACGCCCGCGTAAGCGGCAGGCGTGCGAAGGTTGGCCAGTTGCTGGGCCATGGGGCGCAATTCCACAGAGGCTTGAAAGGCCAGCTTGATGCGGGCGGTCTTGATTCTCCGCGCAGCCTTCCCTGCCCTGCCTGGCTTGCCTGCTTTCCTTCCGTGTTTGCCTGCCGGCTTCACGGCCGTCTCGTCCGCCTCGGCTTGCGACTGCTTGAGGGCCGCTTTGTCCGGCTTGCTGAGAGAATGCTTGCCGTTCCTTTTACCCGATTGTTTTGTGGGCTTCATGGCCGGGTCGTCCGGCTCGGTTGCGGGCTTCACGGGCTTCACGGCCGCCGGACGTGCCGGCTGGGCGGCGTTCCTGGCCACCTTGGCGGACTTCTTTGCCTTGTGCGACTTGGAAGATACGGCTCCGGCCGGCGCGGCCTTCGAGTCGGCCGCCGATTGCGCTGCCACTGGAGTCACAAGCATCGAAAACGAGAGCAGGCCGGCCAAAATACAGGCAGCCAGCCGGGAACCGGAAACGGAACAAAGCGCAACCTTCATAGTTTCACTCTAAGCTGCTTTCCCTCAAAGGTGGTAAGCCGGGAACCACTCGCGTTACGGCGGAGAGCCTGAATATGGGACGAATGAAGCACTTCTGGGGAAGCGGCCGCCGCCTCCGGTTTGGCCCACCGGCCCCCCGTCCATTACACTCGTTAATTACGGAACTGACGGCGTTTGTAACCTGCCTTTCAGATTTCCCGCATCCAAGTCCCATGGCGACCATCCAACCAATTGCAGGACAACTCGAGCCGCATCCAGACGTAGCCCTTGTAGAAAAGGTGCGCGGAGGAGATGTCTCGGCCTACGACACCCTGGTGCGCAAGTATGAGCGCCAGGTCTTTCGTATCGCCCAGCACATCACCCAGAATCGGGAAGACGCCGAGGACGTGATGCAGGATGCGTTCCTGAAGGCGTATGAAAAGATCGACCAGTTTCAGGGGAACTCGAAGTTTTACACGTGGTTGGTACGGATTGCGGTAAACGAAAGCCTGATGCGCCTGCGCAAGCGGCGCACCGGCAAGATGGTCTCGATCGACGAGGACATCGAAACCGACGAGGGCAGCGTTCCCCGCGATCTGGCAGATTGGGCGCCCGATCCGGAGCAGAATTACAACCAGGCCGAGTTGGCCGAGATTCTGCGCAAGACGATTCAAGGGTTGCCCCAGGGGTTTCGGATCGTGTTTGTATTGCGAGATGTAGAAGGGCTTTCCACGGAAGAGACGGCGGTGGCTCTCGGCTTGAGCATACCGGCCGTCAAGTCGCGCCTGCTGCGCGCGCGGTTGCAATTGCGCGAGCGGCTGAGCCGTTACTTCCGGCGGAAACGGGGGGTTGAGAAGTGACCTGCACTGAGTTTCTGGCCTTGCTCGACGACCTGATCGACGACTCGGTGAGCACTGAGACACGCGCGGAGCTGCAAGCCCATCTGGGCAACTGCGATCACTGCAAAGTGACCCTCGACACCACCCGCAAGACGATTGAAATCTATCGCTCGCACGAAATCTACGACCTGCCCCAAGGCCTGCGCGAGCGTCTCCACGCCGCCATCATGGCTCGCTGCAAAAAAGGCTGCTGAAGGCGGCCTGCGATCTCCTCAACCTATTCCACTTATATTTGAAGCATTTTTCCTGTTGGTATAGAGCGACACTCTCGCTTGGCCACCGTGGTTGATTGCGGCTTGGAAGAGTAACGCCGTGTATGACAGCGTCGGCTCCTGTCAACTAATTTTCGCAACAAGGCCCTTGTTGTGGCCGGAGGGGTGTCAAGGGCGCCGTTGTTTGGCGTTCATCTTGA
>Ga0255355_1000131_pt1 | contig 51008 bp, 42 predicted proteins | sample HBST75metaG_FD_189943 | JGI IMG/M metagenome (GOLD analysis project Ga0255355, IMG submission 189943) | Peat soil microbial communities from Stordalen Mire, Sweden - H.B.S.T75 | ecosystem: Environmental > Terrestrial > Soil > Wetlands > Peat | place: Sweden: Norrbotten County, Stordalen Mire...
AGGCTTGTCTGCCTCGCCAATCCATTTGCGCCCGACCGTGTGGAGTTTGCGATACTCCTCCAGCGTGAACTCGTCACGCCGCATCGTCTTGAGCTTCGGGCGCTCGTCGAAACGCTGGCTTGCGGGGACATAGCGCTTCTTCACCGCATAGTGCATGATCGCCCCGAAAATCGACATCTCGAAGCGGATGGTGGAATCGCTGATGAAGGGAACCGCGTGAACATCCTTCGGTTTGACAGCAATCGGTTTCAAGACCCGGACGCCTCTCGTGTGCTGGACCTTGGTGCGGCGTGCGGATTCATGGTCCGCGAAAGACTGCGCTTCTTCGGTAGTGACCTCCCGAACGCCGTTACGCTTGTGGCGTCCCGCGCCGTTCTCCCGCCGCCATGCCGGATAGCTGCCCCAGCGTTCATCGCCGATAAGATGTACCTGCGTTGAACCTGCATACCTGTCTAAAGTGCCTTCGATGACGGCACGGAGTTTCTTGGGCCGCGCGGCGCTGATCTCTCCGCGTTTCGCCCGCGCCTCCTGCGTCAACAGATACTCTCTCGCCACCTCGCGGAAGGCGCGATTGAACACGGGAACGTCATGCTTGATGCGAAACCGGATGTCGGCATCCTGGTCAAAGGCGCGTTCACGAGCCGCGCTGATATCGGTCGTCTTGAGCGAAATCGTCTTATAGCGGTCGGCCTTCGGCATCTTCATGCGGCAATACCACATCCGGTGCCCCACGTCGCCGCGCCGGAAGAGAATCAGGCCGGGTTTCAGTTCCTCTTTCTCGGTAAGAAACGCCATGTTGCCTCCTGCTATTTATTCTGTTCTGTGCAGTTTCCGTGCAGATTTTCCGTGCAAGTCGTTGATTCTTCGTAGCTGTGCAGGCTTTGTATAGAACATGATAACAGAATATGTTGTTTATTTATAATTATTTATGATATAGTTCTCATCCTGAGCGGAGTTTGGCGCGTTTTTTTGCGCCAAACGGAGTCGAAGGACCTGCGGTTGCTTTTCAACGCTGCGCAATCCTACAGACTGCGCACCTTGTCCAGCCCGTTCTGCTGGAGAATGGCGGTGAGATTGGTCTTGGCAACGTCGTCTGCAAAGGCGCTGTCGCGGAAGACGACCGTTGTCTCACCGGCTGGCGCCAGTGCCTTGTGCCATGCTGCAATGCCCAGCGCGAGCGGTTCCACTTCGGCGCTGGCGATCTTCTCGGCAAGGCAGACCAGCAAGGTTCCCGCGCCAATGTTGTAAACGGCCTTGCCGGCAATGGACTTCTGCTCGATGGGGATGGTCAGGTCGAGGCCCAGCTTGAGCAGCAACTCGAAGAGAATGTCCTGCTCGGTGCGGTCCGTCTTCAGATGGTCGATGGAGTCGTGCAGCGTTGTGGGAAGATCGTCGCGGTTCGGTTCCCAGGCCCGGATGTTGCTGGAGGCCAGCTTGAAGACGCGGAATCCGAGATCACCAGAGAAGAGAGGGTTCTCTTCACGGACCTTCTTACCTGCGCGGCGAAGGCGCTCCTTCGTCAGTTCGGAAATGGTACGAGGTTTCCCGATGAGATCACAACATTCGATTGTTGCTTGGTCTTCTTTGTTATCGCTGCTAAGCTTCTCTGGAAGCTGAACCAAAATGAATCGGCGCTGACAAGAATCAGCTATGTTCTGTGCAAATGTTGCATGGCCAGTTGTCCCACTTCCACTGAAAAAATCAAGAACCAGTGCTTCAGAGCAACTTCCAATTTCCACTACTCTTTGCAAAAGCCGTACAGGTTTGGGGTTAGGAAAGGGTGATCGGGTCCCATCAAAAAGTCTCGCAAGTTCCTTTGTCCCTTCGTCTGTATGCCCTACCTGTTCAAATCCCCATATCGTTTGAGGTGGAATTGCCTCTCTGACATCCGACCGGAAGCGCTTAAGTCTCGGTTTGCTCGTTCCGTCTTCGCCAAACCAAATCCGTTTCTCTTTTAATAATTCTGCGATTTTGTCTGAGTTATAACGCCAACTACTTCCTTTTGGGGGCAAATGCTCATTCCCGTTTGGCGCTTTGATTGGAAATATTGCATATGCCCTTTCCTCTGTTCGTAATAGATTATCGGATGCCCAGTCACCACGTGGATCGTTATCAAGATTCTTATATGTCTGTTCCTGAGCCTCGCTTCGCTTCAGACCGCCTATTGATGCCTCTTCAGATTTCCGGTAGCAAACGAGGTATTCGTGACTTTCTGAAAAATCCTTTGAATCCGCCTTCGTGCTATATTTTTTCTCCCATATGACTGATGCGACAAAATTCTCCTCCCCAAAAACCTCGTCACACGCCTTCCGCAGATTATCGACTTCATTGTCGTCAATGCTGACAAAAATTACGCCATCGTCTTTTAGAAGATTCCGTGCCAGCTTCAGCCGAGGGTACATCATGTTCAGCCAGTCTGTGTGGAAGCGGCCCGAGGCTTCCGTGTTCGAGCTGATCTTGCGGCCTTCGCCATCGGTCTGGCCGGTGAGTTCGAGATAGTTCTTGATGCTGTCGCGAAAATCGTCGGGATAAACGAAGTCCTTGCCCGTGTTGTAGGGCGGATCGATGTAGATGAGTTTGACCTTGCCGGAGTATGACTTCTGGAGCAGCTTCAAGACTTCGAGATTGTCGCCCTCGATCATCAGGTTCTGGGTCGTATCCCAGTCCACGCTGTCTTCCGGGCAGGGGCGCAACGTGCCGGTGGAGGGAGTGAGCGCAAGCTGCCGGGCGCGGCGCTTGCCGTGCCAGTTGAGGCCATACTTCTCCTCCCGCTCCTCGACCGCTCCACCCAGAAGCTGCTTCAACACCTCGAAGTCCACCTTCCCTTCGGTGAATGCCTCGGGAAACAGCGCCTTCAACTGCTCAATGTTCCCCGCAACCACGTCCGGCGATTTGGTCTCAGCATCTTCAGCGGTGAGTTTCTTCATCTTCGGTTTCCCTCTTACAATTCCGTTTGTATCGCGGCCAGTTCGGCTTGCAGCCGCTGAATTTCCAGATTCAAATCCACGCGCCGGTTGATCTGTTTCTCTTTTTCCGCCCTGGCCCGCAATAGTTCCAGCTCGTGCTGTAGCTTTGCGTACCAGTTGAGCCCCTCCTGCAAAGCAGAGGCGACTTCACCGGACTCCGGTGGGGCGAAGGCCCCAGTGATTCTGGCGGCTTCGAGCGCGGCAATACGGGCTAATAGTCCATCATAGAGGACGAACAAGTCCCCGGCAGGCAGGCGACTGACGGCGAGGCTGGCCAGAAACGCCCTTTCCTTGGCGGAAGGGGCTACCGAGGAGACCAAGACCTGCCGAACCTCTTCGATGACCACCTTGCCCGCCTCCCCCTGCGACCATCGTTTGTGGGCCAGAGACAGGGTTACGGACTCGCCTTGCCCGGTGGCCAGAACCAGAGGATAGGGGATAGCGCGGTGAATCAGCTCGATGAGGCGCGCCGGCTTGGCAGCGGGGCGGAGTCCGACCGTTAAGACTGCGATCTCCAGATATTCGCGTTCTGCGTCTTGAAAGGCCGGTACACCGATATTGGTTGGCTTGAGAGCGGCAACCCAGACAATCTCTTCGATTTTGTCCTGAATCTGCCGCTTGTCGGCGGCAGTGGGCGCGCCGTGTTCCAAGAGGAGCTTCTTGGGCACTCGCTGCTCGACGAGGGCGCTGGGGGGAATTCCGAGCGCATCGATTACTACGGAAAAGCTCATTGGCCGGACGCCTCCGGCTCTTCCGGGAGCACCACGAGGAAGGCGACGACCTCGAAGTCGTTGATGCCGTGGAACTCGCCCTTCATGGCATGGGTGCCGCCGGGGGTGAAGAGGCTGGCCACAGCCCGCTCCTCCTTTTTGCCGACAACCGATGCGACCGCAGTGGCGAGCAAGTCCTGAACCGTGCTCATATCCTTGCCGTCCTTGGTAGCCTTGTCAAAGCGGGCGCAGGCTTCGGCATCGGGCAGGTCGCGCCCAATCGATAGCCTCTTGATCCGGTCGAGAGCCTGCTTGGCCTGAGTGAACGGGAGCAGCACTGCGCCGTCGTCCCCAACATGAACGACGTAGTGGGGGGCAAGAGGGTATCCAGATTGGGATTGGGGCTCAATGGTCTTGAGCGTGGCCTCTCCCACCGCACGAAGACAGAAAATGACGCCGGGCGGGATCATGGCCTCGCCATTGGCCTGCGTGGTTGTGACGGCAAATGTCCCAAACGGAAGCCCCTCCAGCTTGCCGGGGTGCTCCTTCAGGAAACCCGCGAGATCAATGCGGAAATCGCTCAGTGTGAGGTCGGCGATGGAGACACCGCTGCTGAGGTCCTCCAGATCGATGACGGCCTCCTGAAGCTGCAACAGTTGCTTGCGGCGGTATTCCAGATCGTTCATCTGGTCGCCGGACTGGTACTCGATGATGTTTTCCTCGCCCGTGGCGGAGATGTCGAGCAGCACCATTCGGCCGCTTACCCGCTGTTCGAGGTTGATGTACTCCTCTAGCTCCAGATTGGGCCAGAAGTTGATGAGCTGGATGCGCTCGTTGGTTGAACCAAGGCGGTCGATGCGGCCGAATCGCTGGATGATGCGGACAGGGTTCCAGTGGATGTCGTAATTCACGACCGTATCGCAGTCTTGTAGGTTCTGACCCTCGCTGACGCAGTCTGTGGCGATAAGCAGGTCGATCTCGCCGTCGGCCACCATCTCCGGCGGGCATTCTTTGGAGCGCGGCGAAAAGGCTGTAATGATGCTGACGAAATCCTTGCGGAGATTAGGCAGCGTTGTCTGATTATGGCCCGTGCCAGTGACAAGGGCAGCGTGTATTTCGAACTCCTTCAGTGCCCACTCGGCAAGCTCCCGGTAAAGGTACTGGGCAGTGTCGGCGAAGGCTGTGAAGACGAGCAGCTTCCGGTTGCCGGGATTGAGTGGTGCGCTGCATTTGTGTTCAATGACCTCGCGGAGAGCTTGGAGCTTTGCATCCCGCGCCGCGCTTACCTGCTTTGCCGCCGAAAGCAGAGTGGCAAGCCGGTTGTGGTCTTCGATGAGGTCCTGCCGCCAGCGGACACGATCTACGTCCTGGAGTAGCACCTTCACCTTGCGTCCGACCAAAAGACTCTCGAAGGCCGGGTCTTCGACGTCTACGTCCGCGATGTCGATCTCATCGAGGGCTTTCGCCTGAGCCTCGATCTTTGCCAGCGTGGCATCCACGTCCGCGAGTTGCCGTTGGACGGTAAGGAAGAACGAGGCAACTGAACTCTCCATGCGTTTGAGAACATTGACCCGCAACAACTGGACCAAGCTCTCTTCCCGGTCCACCTGCCGGAAAAAGCTCTCCCCTCCGCGAATCTTGGTGCTGTATTTGGCGTCATAGGCAGCCTGCTTGTGAGGCAGCACATAGCGGAGCGGCGCATACGCCGCGAGTGTAAGGCGGCGAATTTCGTTATTGATCTCCCGGATGGAGCGGAATTCGCCAGTGAGGTCCACTTCGCGCTTGATATTGATCGGCTTCAGACGTTCCGGGAAGCGGCCCGTTTCCTTGGTGCCGTAGTATTTCTCGATGTGCTTGCGGGAGCGGGCGATGGTCAGCAGGTCCAGCAGCCTGAAGTAATCGAATCCGAGCATTTCAAGCAGATGTGCCGGACGGCGCTCCTGATCTTCCAGAGTCATCCAGCGATTGAATTGGAGTTGCGCCTGCCGAACCGTCGCCTCAATGCTCGGAATCCCGTGCTCGTTGAGTGCTGTGTCGTTCGCCTCGGTCACGAAGGCGATCTGATTCTTCAGATCAGCCAGCCTATTGTTGACCGGTGTCGCCGAAAGCATGAGGACACGGGTCTTCACCCCTGCTTTGATGATGCGGCGCATCAGGCGGTCGTACCGGGTCTCGTGGGCGTTGTGCGTCGCCTTGTTGCGAAAGTTGTGGGACTCATCGATGACAACCAGGTCATAGTTGCCCCAGTTCACATGGGCAAGATCGATGTCGCCGGAGGTGCCGCCGTCTCGGGACAGGTCGGTGTGGTTGAGAACGTCGTAGTTGAAGCGGTCGGAGGCCAGGAAATTGCGGCGGTCGTTCGCTTTATACAGGGTCCAGTTGTCGCGCAGGCGCTTCGGCACAAGCACAAGTACGCGGTCATTGCGCAGCTCGTAGTATTTGATGATGGCGAGCGCCTCGAACGTCTTGCCAAGCCCCACGGAATCGGCAATGATGCAACCGCCAAGTCGTTCGAGCTTGTCGATGGCCCCAATGACGCCGTCGCGCTGGAACTTGTACAGCTTCTTCCAGACCGCTGTGTTCCGGATGCCGGTGGCGGACTTGACGATTCGATCCTCGTCGAGTTCGTCCCCCATGTCCTTGAAAACCTGGAACAGCGTCAGATAGTAGACCAGCGATGGCGCCTTTGAGTCGGCCAGTTCCTGAAGACGTGAGATGAAGGCAGTCTTCTGCTGATCTGAAGCCTGCAAGGTACTCCATAGACTGGTGAACCAGGACCCAAGAACAGCGGATTCCTCCGGCTTCTCCGAACATTGGATCAGTCCGAATTGATTGCCCGGAGTGATCCCCAGCCCCTCGGTTGTGAAGGCGCAGTTTCCCGTGATGACGCGCTGTTTCTCCGACGCTGGAACCCCACCGATCAGGATGGATTGCGGCAGCCGACCCGGCGCAATGCGCAACTCGGCCTTCCTCCTAATCCAGGCGCCACATTCACGGGCCAGCCAGCGGAGCTGGAGGCGATTCCGGAATGCACGGTCGGCGTTCGACCCGGTCAGTCCCAGTTCTTCTCCTCCGGCATTCGGAAGCACGATGCGGCAGGCGTCGAGTTTATCCAGTAACTCGTGCAGTTCCGAGTAGGCGAAGAGGGAAAATTCGGAAGAGGCTAGATCGAGGGAAGACGGGGGTAGCAGCGACCTGCGCAACTCGTCGATTACACGGTCCGTGCCTGTGTTCTTAACCAGTCTCATTGCACACTAAATCCTGATTCAAGCGTTACATGGCAGTATAGACCGTTCGGTTATGTTGGGGGGGGCCAAGGCGAGTGTGTGGACCTGCTTGATGTTCTGGTATGTGAGTGGAATCAGTAACTCGATGAACTTTGTGGGACCGGACGTTTTTGACCTATGGGCAGTCAGTATTGGAAGTACGCGTCAAGAAATCCTGAACCTGTTCGAGGACGAATTGGGCGTCCTTTTGAGATGGCTCCGGCCCAGGGCCGGCATGAACCGACTGGTTACGAAGATTGGCTACTCTAAGAAGCTTTGCGAAACGCGGCGATGAAACCAACTTGTGTTCCTTCATGATTCGGAGCATTTGACCAATAGACATCCGATCAATCCCCGCAATTTGTCGCGATTGCAAAAGGCAGATCAGTCTCTGCTCCAGAACAACAGCGGCAGCGGCTATTGCGCCAGGATACATACGGATCTCAAACATCTGAGTCGCTCGGGTCAAGCTCCCCGCCAACGCTACGGAAATGGCCCTTCTGAGGGCATCTTCTGCCTGATCGAGCTGTTTGTCATAAAAGATGACTCGCTCGTGAGCGACATCGAACGGCACTTCGGACTCGCGTTCAGCCAGTAGGATAAGTGGCTTGTTCATGGCATGAGCTAGGCCGATTTCATAAAGAACATTCGCATTATTACCGGTGACGTCAGCGATACATAACCGTGCCTGCTGGATGGCTGCGCGTATTTGCTCCACAATAAAGCCTGGGCCGGCCATTTCGTCCGCACGCATTGCGCTAAGTCCCTGTTGAACCACAGCAGGGATGACAAGATTGCGGTAAATCTCATCGAAGCGTCCCTTAAAAGGCATCATCACGAAGCAGAGGCGCGAGGTTGCTTCGATAAGCGCCGCATCTTCCCGCGATGTGGTCGCTCGATGGACCTGTTCAGGCTCAACTGCCTCGAAGACATCCGGCCTGGAATTTCTGAGGCTTACCCCTGATTGAGTGTCCACTTGGACCAAAATCTCGTCAAAGAAGGACGCGAGTACCGAATCGCGCGACGCGGTACCAGTTGTCAACGAAATGATATGTATTCGGTCACTGAAACTGGCTTCGACCTCCTTCGGTGGAACATCAAATTGAACGACATAAGCCATCCTCTCGAAAACGCCGAGTCGAGATTTAACGACTTCGCGGATTTTTTTAAAATCGGGATCAGAGAGGCTGTACCCGATAAACAGCGGTGTCCTCGTGATAAGCATTGCGGATAAATGCGTGGCGATCACGGGATATTTCGAGAGGAAATCATCGTAATCATCCTGCGTAGCGATGATGTGTTCTTCGTGCCTCAAATCGCCGTGCATCTTGACTATACTGGAAGCAGTTCGACCAGCATGAAAGGGCAACTGAAGTTCGCCTACGAGTGATCGGAACGGCCGCCGTTCTAGTCGATATGCCTCCTCGAGCAGCAGGTCGAAATTAGTTGTGTAGATCGTGTCGAATGGTAACTTAGCGAAAGCACGGTGTGCCTGACCGGGGCTAGCTTTTTCGGGGTGCAGCGCTTCTCGAATAGCTTCAATCAATTGGACGCGACCGAACTTGACTTGGTAACGCTGTGCGACAACGAGCGGAGGAGTGCCAGAAGACGTGGCGGCCTGTTGACCAAGTATTTTGGTCAGGCCATCCCAATCGGGCATGATCATGCCCGCTGGGAGTGCGGCGTTCTTGGAAAAACCGGCTCCTATGAACGGGAGACAGCGGCCTTTGCTAATATCCGAAATGATAGGGTAAGGAATATTCATCGCTGCACCGTTAGTTATATCAGCACGATCTGTGTTGTCCGAGGTCACGAGCAGATCGTCGGCAATGTGGATTGATTACGTTGCGTGCGCACCACAAATGTAACGATAAGTCGGTCAGCGCCTGAATCGTAGGCAATCCGAATGTCAATGCTAAACCCCAAGTGCCTGTTTGTGCCGTTGTTCTCCTCGATACTTCTACTTGGCAGCCTTCTTTTGCGCGGGCCAGCGCTTTTTGGCGGCTTCAGCGATGCTGGCGCGGCCCTCCGGCGACAGATTGCGTTTCTTGTTGCGTTTTGGGGTTGTCGTAGCGTCAGGCTGCACCTTTGCCGGCCTTCCGGCCTTCCGTTTCGCCACAGTGACCGCTGATCCGGTCGCAAGGAGCGCGCGTGCTTCTTTGAGCGCCGCGATCTCCGCATCAATGAGTGCAATAACCTCTTTCAGAGCCATGCCGGAATTATATCTCTGAGGAGCCATGCCGCCCTCGGTTAGCATCTTTTCCCGCGCGCCCTCCCACGGTTAGGCTTTACAAGATACGAAGCCGCGCACAGCGCGTCTCATAATCTGCGTGGGGGCGTTGCGGGGACTTCATCCCGCTGGGGTGGGTAGCGGAAGACGCCGCGCGGCTGGAGCGAGGGAGGGAGCGCCCTTCCAACAAAGCCGGAAGCTCATTCCTTGAAGCAACTGACGTATCGGTATGGAAGAGCTGAAACAGCGCGAAGGGAAGGATCAGATTCGAGGGATCTGTGAACTGATCGACATTGTTTAACTGCTCAAGGCGATGGACAAGATTCTGCGCGAAGAAAGACGAAAGAACTGTATAGGCGATATGGTTTTCGTTTAGGGGCGCGCCTACATAAAGCTGTTGAACATGGCCAAGGAACGAATCAGCATTGCCAGGATAATCAGGACTCCCCCGGCAGTGACCATGATGATTGGGCAGAAAAAGGCAAAATCGCAGCACAGAATGCCAATAATCGTAATACAGGAAGCCAGCAAGAAGAGGAAGCCTGGAAGATAGAGCGTTAGGGCGAAGTAAGCGATGAGGCCGATGCCAATAAGAACGATGGCCGGTATTTCAGGCCGATCTCCGTGGACCAAGGTATGGTTGCTGTAGTGAACAGCGATCCCGATGTCGGTTGATGTAAGGATCAAGAAGAAAGCGCCAAAGCCTCTCCGCAGGTGTTGATAAAAGAAGAAGCCAGAGAGGACCAGGGCTGCGCCCACGGTCCTCGTCAGGGTCTTGTCTTCAAAAGTGGTGCCTCGCCAGAGCCACATCCAGAGTCCAAGGACTGCCGAGATGATTCCGGCGTAAGCAACGAACCCAGCAGCAGTCTGGCGTTTGAGGTTTTGGAAGATGCCGCCCGCCGAATTGATCAGGGAAAAAACGCCGGGCAGGTTTCGCGATTGTGGCGTGAGCATGGATTCCTCCTTCATGGCTTGGCATTTCTTAGGACAGAGGCGACATAGCCGTTGTCAAACCCAAGGTCGTAGGTCCCACTGTTGTAGAGCGATAGGGCGATTAACAGCGCATCTGGATCATTCGGAGCGAGCCGCCTTTCGGCAGCATAGGCTTGGGCGAGAAGTGCGCTGCCAACGGCAATATTGGTGCATGGCTCAAAAAGCTGTTCAGGGCGGAGGTGAAAGAGTCCGGCGTTTTCCGTATTGATCTGGAGAAAGCCGACGGAAACGGTGATTCCGTGGCGAAGAAGCCAGCGCATCCATTGGTTTGCTTCATGTTTGGATCGAGGCTGCCGGGCGAGTTGAATTTCGAGGTTTGACAAGCCAGCCGCTCTCGAAACTTGCTTGGGCCGGTTGATGCTGATCGCGTAGGGGTAAAGCGCAGACTCGGTTCTTGCGACGGCAAGCATGGTGCTGGGCGCTGCTTGAGGAGCGCAGCTTTGAATGAGCGCAATCATCTGGGGTGTGGTGTAACGCTGGTTGGCGTCTTGGAATGTGGCCGCTGGGCTCTGTGCTTGGGCAGAGGCTACGGCCACACCGAGGAAAATCGTCGAGATGGATATGCTGTGTGTCATCTGTTTGTCGCCGTCACCAAGGGAATCCAGAAAAGTCGGGACCATGCTGTGATTGCCGCGTCTTGGATTTCGGGAATGTATGTACCTGCGGTCCAGTAGTCGTTGGCGATTCCGAGCAGCACATCAGGCTCTTCCCGAATGGATAGGAGCACGGGAGCAACCAGCAGTTGCTCATAGCAGATGATGGGCGCCGCGCGCCGATGTCCGATTGCAAGCGTGGCGGGGCCGAAGTAATGAATTGGAACGCCGATGCGGTCCCACGGTCTCCACATGGCGTATGGGATCGGGATTCGCTGTTGGAATGTTGCTGTGTACTGGCCGCGGACAAGAATCTCATTGCGATATTGACCGGCGTGAGGTCCGTACTCTTCCGCCCCGAAGAATATCGACTGATGGTTCTGTTGCAATTCGGAATAGGTCGATTGCCAGAAATCCTCGGCGGAGGGTGTCCAGTGATTGATGATTCCCTCGGGAAAGACTTGGATTTTGGCATTTGAATCGAATGCGGTCTCTTGAACGTAAACGACGGCCTTATAGAGCGCCATTGGCATTTGTTTGGATAGTTCGGAGCCTCCAAGATCGGTGTCGTGGCCTTGCCATGCTGGCGGCACGGCGGGAATTCCCGGATAAGAGACGTAGCATATCGCCGAAAGCATCGCCGTCAACGCGACGGAGTACAACCGGAACCGCGCGAGCGTACCGAAAAGGATGATTGTGGCAACCAGTCCAGCCCATCCCAATCCTGGAAAGAGCACACCGGCGACGGTGAGCGGATTGACGACGCCAGTCGGCAAGAGAGCGGTGATCGAGAGGCCAATGGGCAACGCCCATTCCGCCTTGTATCGTGGCGCGGCGAAGAGCCATATCCACGGAAGCGTGAGAACCGCCGTGGATGTGATCCACAGAATCACGATTGATAAAGGATGGAGTTGCGCCTCACGGCCAAAGAATTGAGCAGCACCAGGCATGACAGGCCAAATCGATCCGGCGTAGTAGCAGGCCAGTGTTGTGATGCGCTGCGGCGTCCCCTTGGCGCTTTTGAAAACAATGGGCAGAGCAAGCAGTCCCAGAAGCGTAAACAGGTGGCCGGACCAAGCCACAGCTCCAATCGCGAATGCGGCGAAGGCAGTAACAACCGCGCCCTTAAAAGAGCCAGAGTGGATTTGCATAGCGCACCCTTTCATCGAGTCGAATCGGGCCGAAGTAGCGGCTGTCGAAGCTGAAGCGGTTGTAAGAAGAGATCACCCAGACTGTCCCTGGCAGGACTGAGTACGTTCCTGCCGGTATTTGAGGCAGTGGCCGTCCAAGTGCGTCTTTCACATATTGCTTTGAGTTGGGAAGCAACCGGCCATTGATGGCGATGCCAGAACCGGAGACGGTGACGGTATCGCCGTATTGCGCAGAAATCGGCTTGAGCAGCGGCGCGTATTCATCGCCACAGCCCGCGCCTTTCGGCCTGTATCCCCTGCCGATGGACACTGACTCAGCAATGCCTGTCGGGCAGATGAGAAGATCGCGTCCTTTGCCTGGTGGCACGATGCGGTAAAGCCCAGAGGGCAAAGAGTTCGACGCAATGTTGATCCGTACTCCGACGATTGCGCCGAGTGAGAGAACTGCGGCGAAGACCGCGGATGTCGAGATCGCAATCCGAACGATGATGCAGCGCTTAGCGGTCATTTCTTATGGCTCCGTTGTGCTTTGTCTGCTGGTAGAGTCGAATATCTCTGTCCATCTCTTCCGTGCCGACTTCAAGCTGCTCAAAGACTTCCTTCATCTCGTCTGTGGAAGTTGTCTCCTGGTCGTCGCCGATTATGTTTTCTGCGGGTTCGATAGTGCCGTCGTCCGACATTGCGAAAGTTTCTGGGGCGTTGAGCCGCTGTCTGTTGTCGGAATTCGCTCGAGATGAACCAGAGGTGGCAATGGCGGCTGGAAGAGAAGCAGAAGCAGCGGTCGTTGCGGATTCTTCAATCAGATTGGACGTATCAGCTTGCTTGGGGCCTTGAATGATTCCTCGTGTCGATGTGGTTTCGCTCGCGTAATGCAGCGATCCCAGCGAGAGGATGTCACCATGATGCTCAATCGTGAAGAGCTTATCTGGCGGCCTGATTGCGGAACGCTTGCTGAGAGTTGGGTCCTGGAAGTAGAGAAGCTGTTTGCCAAAAATTGGCGACTGGCCGGCGATGAAGATCAGCATCGCGCCGGGAGAGACAATCCGTTGCGCCTCGCCTTGACCTTCCTTGACTGGCCCAGGCAGCCTCATGAGTTCGTCGATTGTGATAAGTGGTCTGGAAATGTGATCGACGTTGGTCGAGACGTTGGTAGCCAATGGGCTTGAACGTGATCCACTATAGCTGACGGCCGCTCTGAGGATGGTTGTCGTTCCCGCCATCTTTGAGAGGGCTTCGGCGGTCTCTGTCTTGTTCGGCGCGAATGCGATTCGTATGTGGCAGTTGGAAATGATGCTCTCGTGGCTTCCGTAAGCATCCTTGATTTGCTCGATGTCCTGAGTGATGAGGTACGCCTTGATCCCGTATCCGGCGATGTAGGCGAAAGCCGTCTCGAAGATGGGCATCTTCCCCAAACTTGGAAACTCGTCGATCAGGAGCAGCAGGCGATGGTCGGGGCGCGGCGCGAACTTCTCATCCTTCTTGAGCGCCTGCTTGATCCTGGAGTTCCTGACTTCTTCGAGTTCTTCCGTCAGTCTGTTGACGGCCATTGTGAAGATCAGCCGCAACAGCGGTTTCAGGCGTTCAATGTCGCTTGGAGGCACAACCAGATAGAGACTCACCGGATACTTGAAATGTTTGAGATCGTTGATTGTGAAATCGCTCTCCTCGATGCTTCGTTGAACGAGCGGATCGCTATAGAGGATGAGCGTCGTCTTTGCCGTCGATAGAACGCCAGAGAATTCTTTGTCCTCCCTGTTGAGCATCTCCTGCATCTTTTCGAGAACGACTGGATGCACCAGGGTCTTCTGACCGTCTCGCAGATGCCAATAGCTGGTGGACTCGACGTGCGGTGTACGCATGATCTGGGAGAAGTATTCGCGCGCAACATTGACCTGCTGTTCGTCCATTCCTTCAAGATCGAGCGGCATTGTCAGGTCGGACATCAGCGGCGTGAGGGCATTCGACAGTTCTGCAAGTGTGGCGAAGCGATTCTCGCGTTTGGCGACATAGCATAGATGTAGAATCAGGCCGGTGATGAGGCTGGTTGCTGATTTGATCCAGTGCTCGTCCTGCGAGCTTTCCTTTCCGCTCCGGCACAGCATCTCCGCGATGTTCTGCGCATCGGAGACCTCGCGGAGCGTCCCGATGCGCACTTCGGCCAGCGGGTTGAATCGTGCGCCATGCTCTTCGACTGGCGCAAAGCGGAAGCAGACATGGCCTGCGGCAACGCGATAGCCGGCAGTCCGGTCCCAGTTCTCTCCCTTGATATCGAAGATCACCGCGCTTTCTTCCCATCCCAGGAGCGTCGGAATCACCAAGCCTACGCCTTTGCCCGATCGTGTCGGCGCGAAGGCGAGAATATGTTCGGGGCCTGCGTGTTTCAGGTATTCAAGCCGATCAGTTTTTTCATCTTGCCACGCGCCGATATAGACGCCGTGCTTCTGATTTGTCAGACCGGACTGTTGTATGTCTTCTTCGTTTGCCCATCGGGCGCTTCCATGAAGGTCTTCCGTGTTCTCGGTTAGTTTTCTGTTTTGGTGAATGTTGAGCAGGGCGACGACAAAGAGAGTAGCTGCAAACCCAATCGCCGTAATCAGAGTCGAGTACAACAAGGGCTGCCGGATGAGCGGATTCGGCGAGCCTCCGAAATGCAATATCCAGACAAACCATTTGTAGGGCGCATAGATTTTGATGGACGACACTTGAAAGAGAGATGCGCCCAAGGCCGGCTGGTAGTCGAAATGAGCCGCAATGTGTTGGGTGGTGACGATGTTGGTCGTGAGGATGAGAAGCAGGCCGAGCAGGGTTGATCGCCAGTTGTAGGTTCCCAAGTACCCAGGCGTTATCGGCTTCCGATAGAGAGGCGTACTTTTGCTCATGGTTTAGCGCTCCAGTTGGACAGGATGCTGGGTTGACGGCGGAATCTGCCGGGAATGTGCTCCGGCGCGTTCGATGCTGTATGCGGCGGTTGCTTTAAGTAGGTTTGCTGTCTCTATCTCCCTGCCCGGAAGCGGAAGGAGCGTGTATGTGAGAGTCTGGTCGTACTCCGAACACGTAGTAGTCATCCGGAAGAGTCCGCGGACTGTCTGAGACCGTTCTTCTCCTGGGAGCAACCCTGCCGATAGTGCCAGGACAGCTTGCTTTCCTGCGGGGTATCCATAGACAGAGTTGAGCAACGTAGTCGCGAGCGTGATGTCATTGGTGGAGATCGGATCGGGACCGCCATGCTCTCTTAGGTGCCGGGGCGTCATCGAAAGCTCGATGTGCCTGGCCATCTGCTGAAAGCGTCCGGCGTGTCCGTTGTAGATTTCAGCGTGCTGCATATCGGTTCTCCTGTTGTTTCTGCTCACAAGACGAGCGGGATACGTTTGTCTTTGGGTGAAATGCTGCTGGGATGTTGGCACCTCGTTTGAGCCAACATCCCAGCTTGTTGATGGCGATTGCCGACTCGCGAAAGCCGGCAATCAGCGTTCAAGTTCTTGTGTGGTCTTGGTGCGCGCGGCACGCCGCTGTTCCCGCTCCACCGGCGTTCTGCCCGACTGGTTGGAGTGATACCATGCGCACTTTCCAAAGATGGCGGCCAGTTCCTGGCGCTTTTCTGGAAGTGGCTCGGCGGCGATGCGCAAGTTTTGGCTTGGAGCGCCGATGGGCGGCCGCTCGATGGATAGGGCAAACGTACTGTTAAACTCCTTGGTCGCAGAACCGCCGGTTTCGACGCTTGCCGCGAGAACGGAGAACTCCCTCAAAGCCGCCTTTTTTGAAGCCGCAAACACGTCCTTGTCAAAGGCCGTGAGTCCCTTTGCTGCCGCGGCATTGTGATAGAACGCCGTGGCAAGGAACTCCTTGGCAACGTCGGGATTCTTCAACGAAAACGAGTTTCTCGGGTACTCGGAGTTGAGGCAGTTAATCTTCGAGGCCAGCATTGTTTTGGCCATTTCCCGATGGTGAGCGGTATGCTCCTGGCGGGCGGCACAATACTCTTTCTTTGCCCTCAGAATGGCGTCTTGCTTGGATTCGCCGTCCTTTGCCTCGATGGGGCGGGTAAGCCGGTCGAGGTAGGAGTCAAAGTCTTTGTCGCAAACTGCCTTTTGCTCTGGAGAGAGGGCGTCGTATCCGTCTTTCTCGCGGAGATACGATCCCCGCACAGGCGCGTCCGCCTGATTCTCCAGCGTGTCCAGTTCCTGCTGCGGGTTTGCCTCCTGCCCAGCGTATGGGAAATCGGTATTGGCTGCGGCTGTGTGTTCGGCCTGCTGTTCTTTTGCCTTGGAGCCGCGGCGTCCAGCTTTCGCGCGCGCCGCATGTTCTTCGAGAGAATTGACTTGGGTTGCCATACTCTTGGCTTTGCTTTCTGTGCGCGACTCATGCGCACGGTTTGGGGTTTTGGTGTGCTCGATGGAATGTCGAGCGGGTTGTGCAAGTTCCGTCTGCCCACGGCCTGACTCAATACCGCAGGCACGGCTTCCGTCTTTCTATAATACTATAATGATGTCATAAATGTATTACTATAGATGAAGCCGATTATCCTGTGAAATGATGTGCTTTGGGGAATAGTCAGGAGAGAGCAGGCTGGACTCTGGACAGGAGAACGGTGTCCATCAGCCCTTGAGAGGGGAGTACATGGCAGTGAAGAAGGCGGCAAAGAAGCCAAATGAGAAGTCTGGACGGGTAAACCGCGAGGGCAACGGTAGACGGATGACCGTCCCGGCATAACGCTACGCCTACCATCGACCTGCGCGAAGCAATCACCGAGGAGTCGCGCGTAAAGGGCGATCTGGCCAAAATCGTCCTTTTTGCTTTGGAGCACGTTGACCGAGAAAGAGTGGAGATCATGCAGACCCGCAAGACCAGTATGGAACTGTCGAACCCTCAACTCCTCCACGTAGGCGCTGAGGCCAGGCTGGCGCTCAAAGAGTGGGCGGAAGCCGAAGGCGTTAGCGTGAATGCGGTCGTGGTCAGCTTCCTGGAGGATTTCTTCGATCGCCTCAAGAAGAGCAAGGCGCTGAGAGAAGAGCTGCAACGGGAGGTTCGTGGCAACCGGAGATTCCTAGCGGGATAAACTATTGTCCGATTTGGATATTTATTGTTTCCTGCCGCGCATTTCTCTTTGAGATTTGAGTATCCCGCAGTCCAAGGCCGGTTGGAAATGCAGTCTTACAGTACCCTCCAGACAGGGCCTCGTATCACTACATTCCATTTTGGCGAGGCTGCAAAGGAAGCATGGTTGAGGTCGACGTGTGAATAAGTTTGCGGGATATTTCGCTAAATGCGCGCTTTGCGTGGTCAAATGCTTTCGAAAGAAGGTCAACGTACAGTCATGTCGCGAGGAGCCCCTAGTCACAACGGCAGGTCCTGCCTTGTGAACCCAGATCAAGCGGAATATTATTTGCGCGGTCCAGAACCGAAACAGGTGATTTCAGATTGCCGATATGCGCGATGGCCTCGTTGAGCCCTCCCGCCAGTTTTGTCGATATTGAGCAAAATCATACAGACTAGTGCGCCTGCACAAGTGCATGAATGGCATTATTACGGCAATCGCTTGACGTAGCGGAGAGGCCGCTCATATGACCAAGAATTCAGATAAGGCAACTCCTGCAAGGGAAAAGTCGCCTTGGTTCCAAATTGGACAGTTCCTGTTTCTGGTTGGGCTGGCCGTCGCCGTCTTTTTGCTTGCCCAAAGCATGGTGCATCACCGTTTCTTTCGAGGCGGCTGGGTCAACCAGAACGGCACTCTCAGACCGTAGCAGGCGCTGCAAACTTCCTGATCGTGGCTTGGAATGAGGCCATGCGACTTATTCCTTGAAGTGCAGACATTATGCGAAAAACTCAATTGCAAAGTGCCATGCTGCGCGAGTGACGACGTTGTGTATTTTAAGAGCAAGACGATCCTCCACAAAAACCACAATGAAGAAGAGTGGGCGGTGATAGCTTATGGCGGGCAAGCATCGAGGAGGACAATCTGGAAGGATGGCTGAATCAACTGCCCAGAAGCTTGATTCTGTTGTCCGTTCTACCTCGGTAACTTCTTAACGCATACTGTCCCAAAAGGAACAGTGTTCTTGTTCGTGCGCGGTTATCATCACCTTCGAACCACACGGAGGAATATGCTTCACGACCTGGAAACTTTGAAAGGCTCGTCCGTGGTAGCGACAGATGGCGAAATCGGAACGGTCCGCAACTTTTTGTTCGATGGCCTTTCATGGACGATTCATTATTTGGTAGTTGACGTGGGAATCTGGTTCAAACGGCGAGATGTGGTCTTGCCCATTGCAGCAGTTGACCCGCCCGACTGGATACAGAAGACCTTCCACGTCCATTTGACGAAAGAGCAGGTGGGCAATAGCCCGGATGTGGATACCGAAAAGCCGGTTTCTCGCCAGCAGGCGATCGCGATGGAAGAATACTTCGGGAAGTTGGCCATTTGGGCGTCCACTCAGTTGATCGGAGGGGCTCAAATTCCAACCGGGATGAAATATCCTGTCCACACCAAAGAGGATCCGCATCTCCGCAGCGCCGGGGACTTACTGTATTACAAGGTATGGGCTGCAGACGGTGAGATCGGGTGCCTGGAAGGTCTCATCATGGACGAGGCTTCCTGGCATCTCGGCTACTTGGATGTAAAAGCCGGAGACTGGCTGCATAGCCGCTCAATGTTGATTCCCACTCGTTGGGTGAAGTCTATTTCCTGGGCCGATCTCAGAATAAATCTGCATCACAGCAGAGATGGGATTTAGGAACAATTCGAAGCACGAAGGCTTGTTTGCGTGGCCGCAACTCCGCGGACTCGCCCCAACTGACCGCGGCTTAGCGAGCGGTTGTCTGCCCCCTAGACAAGTGGCCGCTCGGCCATTCTTGAGCAAAACAGTACAGCGTCTGCGTCTGCGTGAGCTGACACTTTTTACAGAAGTTGGTCTGGAATACTTGGACGGCTTGCTGGGTAAGTGTGCCCTCTTTTTCTGGAGTCCAAAAGGCTCCAATGCGCCTTCTTCTTCGATGCCTGTGCAGTGGGTTCCCGCGCCCTTCCGGAATAGGCGCCTGGCGGATGGAGCAAGAACAGGAGAACAACCATCGTGACATCGAATCCAGATAAGCCGAAGTCGAAACCAGCGCCCAAGGATGATAAGGACTCCTTGAAAACGCTCGCCATGCCGGAGCTCCTGAAGAAGCTCGCGTCATCGGCAGACGGACTCACTCAGGCGGAGGCAGAGAAGCGCCTGGCGCAATATGGTCCGAATGAGATCGCGGAAAAGAAGACCAATGAATTTCTCAAATTTCTCACCTATTTCTGGGGTCCAATCCCCTGGATGATCGAAGCGGCGGTCATTCTATCGGCAGCTGTGCAACACTGGATGGACTTTTTTATCATTCTCCTTCTGCTTTGTTCCAACGCAGTGGTCGGATTCTGGGAAGAACATCAGGCGGGTAACGCCATCGCAGCTTTGAAAGCCAAGTTAGCAACCAATGCGAAAGTCAAGCGAGATGGCAAGTGGGAGAATCCCAAGGCGAGTGAACTGGTACCGGGGGACGTCATCCGTCTGCGGCTCGGAGACATTGTTCCGGCAGATGCGCGCCTGCTAGATGGCGATTCGATCGAGGTGGATCAGTCCGCTTTGACTGGCGAGTCCTTGCCCATCACCGCCAAGCCCGGCGGCGCGGTCTTTTCTGGCTCTATTATCCGTCAGGGCGAAATCGACGCGATGGTGTATGCCACCGGGATAAACACCTACTTCGGCAAGACAGCGCAAATGGTGCAGGAGGCCAATACTGTCAGCCACTTCCAGAAGGCGGTTCTGAAGATTGGCGACTACCTGATTGTTCTCGCGGTTGCGCTGGTCGTTCTGATCCTGATTGTCGCGCTCTTCCGTGGCGACAAGGTCCTCACGACTCTGGAATTCTGCCTGGTGCTTCTGGTAGCCGCGATACCTGTCGCGATGCCCACTGTGCTGTCGGTGACGATGGCCGTCGGCGCGCGCCTGCTGGCGAAGAAGGAAGCAATTGTGACCCGCCTGTCGGCCATTGAGGAACTGGCTGGCGTGGATGTGCTGTGTTCGGACAAGACAGGCACCCTGACCGAGAACAAACTGACGCTGGGCGATCCATTCAGTGTGAATAGTATCCCTGGCGACCAGGTCATTCTCTGGGCTGCGCTGGCTTCGCGCGCTGAGGACAAGGACACCATCGATCTCGCCGTGATTGGCGGCGTGAAAGAGGACAAAGCCTTGAAGAGTTATCAAGTGCTGCACTTTAAGCCCTTCGATCCGGTGCATAAGCGCACGGAAGCCACCGTCAAAGGAGCGGACGGGAAGCAGTTCTTTGTGGCCAAGGGCGCGCCACAGGTGATTCTAGAGATGTCGACCGACGCCGCTGAAGTCAGGCCAGCGGTCGAGAAAGCCGTCAACGAATTTGCTGGACGCGGTTTTCGTTCTCTCGGCGTGGCGCGGGCCGATGAGGAAGGCAGGTGGCAGTTTGCCGGCGTGTTGCCTTTGTTCGATCCACCTCGCGAGCAAGCCAAGGCGACCATTGCGAGCGCCCGTCATATGGGCGTGGACGTCAAGATGGTTACGGGCGATCAGATCGCCATTGCGGGAGAGACCTCAAAACAGCTCGGGTTAGGCACGAACATCCTGGATGCGAGTGCACTGGGTGACACCAAGAAGCAAGAGTCTACGCAGATGGCGGAGGCCATCGAAAAGGCCGATGGATTCGCTCAGGTATTCCCCGAGCACAAATACCACATTGTCGATGTTCTTCAACAGCGCGGCCACATTGTCGGCATGACTGGCGATGGCGTCAACGACGCGCCTGCGCTGAAGAAAGCCGACTGTGGGATCGCTGTCTCCGGCGCGACGGACGCGGCCCGCGCTGCGGCCTCCATTGTGCTGCTGACCTCTGGCCTGTCGGTGATCATTGATGCGATCAAGGAAAGTCGCCGCATTTTCCAGCGAATGAACAGCTACGCGATCTATCGCATCGCGGAGACGCTGCGCGTGCTGTTCTTTATGACGCTGGCGATCCTGGTCTTCAACTTCTACCCCCTCACCGCGGTCATGATCGTCATGCTGGCGTTGCTCAACGATGGAGCTATCCTGTCCATCGCGTACGATAACGTTCAATACAAAAACAAGCCCGAGTCGTGGAATATGCGGCTAGTGCTATCAATCTCCACGGTTCTCGGTGTCATCGGTGTTGTCTCTGCATTTGGTTTGTTCTATCTCGGCGAGCGCGTCTTTCACATGGACCGCCTGCTCATCCAGACATTGATGTACCTGAAACTTTCGGTGGCTGGGCACTTAACAATTTTCCTAACGCGTACCCGCGGTCCATTCTGGTCCATACGTCCCGCGCGGATTCTTTGGATTGCGGTGCTTGGCACACAAACCATAGCAACGTTGATCGCGGTCTATGGGATATTTATGGCGCCGCTCGGTTGGAAGTGGGCGGGGTTGGTTTGGGCGTACGCCCTGGTATGGGCCCTCATCAACGACCGCGTGAAGCTGCTCGCCTATAGGATCTTCGATCCGAGCAAACCCTCGCTACTTGAGAAGAAGCCTGTCGATCGCACCTCCGAGATTGCCGCGCGGGCCTATGAACTCTATCAGCAGAGAGCCCATGGCGAGAGCCAACAGGATCAGGACTGGCTAGAAGCCGAACGGGAGACTCGCGGTGATCAGCCGGCCGGTAAGAAGACTGCGTAGAGGTTTTTATAAAACCGAAGGGACAGGATGACCATCGATTCTAAGACCTACCGTGTACCGCCAGACAAGAAAGTCGACCTCGACCAGTGGCCGACGATTGTCGACCCTTATTCGAAGTCGAAGAAGCAGTACAAGGAACTTCTGCACGAGCATATGGAGAAGCTGAGCGCGCTGCAGCAGCTTCACTACGCGTCCAACCAATACGCGTTGCTGCTGATTTTTCAGGGTATGGACAGTGCCGGCAAAGACGGCGCCATCCGGCACGTGATGTCTGGCGTCAATCCGGAAGGCTGCGAGGTCTTCAGTTTCAAGCAACCGAGCGTCCAAGAGCTTGAGCATGACTTTCTCTGGCGCACCACATGCCGTCTTCCAGAGCGCGGCCGAATCGGCATCTTCAATCGCTCCTATTACGAGGAAGTGCTAGTCGCTCGAGTGCATCCGGAAGTCCTCGATAGCCAGAGGCTTCCCGAGGAGTTACGTGACGAGAAGAACATTTGGGAGCAGAGGTATGGCTCCATCGTTGACCTGGAGAAACACCTTCATCGGAACGGAACGCGAATTGTCAAGATATTCCTCCACCTTTCCTACGAAGAGCAACGAAAGCGATTCCTCGAGCGCATCGATGAACTAGACAAGAACTGGAAGTTCAGCACCGCCGACATTCATGAGAGGAAATACTGGAAGCAATACATGAAGGCTTATGAGGATTGCTTTCGTGCGACGAGCACTCATCATGCGCCGTGGTACATTGTTCCTGCCGACGACAAGGAGAATGCGCGGCTAATCGTTTCCCAAATCGTTCTTGATGCGCTGGGCGGGCTCAAAATGGCGTATCCCAAGACAACCGCGAAGCGGCGTCTCGAACTGCTCGCAATCAAGAAGCTCCTGGCGGAATGATGTCAGGGACCCATCGCCGGTAGATCCGAATTAACCAGTGTCTTAAGTCTCACGCCGCACTGCTACCAGGTGCAGGAGAATAGAGAGGAACCTTCAAATGGCTATCAAGGAACTCGCAGTAAACGCTGATCAGACGGGCAACACCTCCGGGTTTATCTTTGACGTGTCTCTATCAACCGCCATTGCGGCAGATGGCAAACTCGAGGCAAGAGCTCCGGTCCCCAAGGGACCGCTTTCGCCGGAGATGCTGGACAAGATGAATCGCTACTGGCGCGCTGCGAACTATCTGTGCATCGGGCAAATCTACCTCTTTGAAAACCCTTTATTGCGAGAACCGCTCAAGGCGGAACAAATCAAGCCGCGACTTCTCGGACACTGGGGAACTTCTCCGGGTCAGAACCTCATCTACATTCATCTGAATCGCCTCATCAAAGAACATGATGCGGACATCATTTACATCTCCGGTCCAGGACACGGAGGCCCCTCACTGAATGCGTGCTCTTATCTGGAAGGCTCGTACACCGAAGTCCACCCGGAGATCACGTTAAATGAAGATGGCCTGCGGCTTATGTTCCGGAAGTTCTCGACGCCGGGTGGGGTGCCCAGCCATTGTGGACCGCACGTACCGAATTCCATGCATGAAGGCGGCGAGCTTGGCTACTCTCTGGTTCACGCATTCGGTGCTGCTTTCGACAATCCGGATCTTATCGTTGCCTGCGTGATTGGCGACGGGGAATCCGAGACCTGCCCGCTTGAAGGCAGTTGGAAGTCCATTAACTTCCTCAACCCCGTGCGTGACGGAGCCGTGCTTCCGATTCTGCATCTCAACGGCTACAAGATTTCCGGCCCAACCGCACAGGGACGTACCAGCGACGCAGATTTGAAGGCTCTGTACAGCGGGCGTGGCTACAAGCCGTACTTTGTTGAGGGGGACGACCCGGAGGTCGTGCATCAACTCCTGGCTGGCGCACTGGACGATTGCTACGCAGAGATTCGATCAATTCAACAGGAAGCTCGTAAGAGCGGGTTCAAAAAGCAGCCTATCTGGCCGATGATCGTTCTGCGCACACCCAAGGGGTGGACCTGTCCCAAAGAAGTGGACGGAATCCCGGTCGAAGGCACCTTTCGAGCGCACCAGGTGCCGCTTGCAACCGTTCGTGAAAACCCAGAGCATCTCAAAATTCTTGAAGCCTGGATGAGAAGCTACAAGCCGCAGGAACTATTCGACGAGAACGGTAAGTTCATAGATGAGTTGGCGGCCCTCGCGCCCGCGGGTAACCGCCGCATGGGAGGCAATCCTCATGTAAACGGCGGGCGGGAGCTGATTACACTCGTTCTGCCTGATTTCACGGATTATGCACTTGAGATCCCGGGACCGGGTCAAGTCCTGGCTGAGGCTCCGCGCAAACTTGGAGATTTCTTTAGGGACATCTTCAAAATGAATCCGAAGAACTTTCGCATGTTCTGTCCCGATGAGTCGAATTCCAATCGGCTGAACTCCATCTTTGAGGCCACTAAACGTTGCTCAATGGCTGAGCTTGTCTCGATCGACGACGAACTTGGACCGGATGGCCGAGTGTTAGAGGTATTGAGCGAACATCTCTGCGAGGGATGGCTCGAAGGATACTTGCTTACCGGCCGGCATGGTATGTGGTCTTCCTACGAGGCGTTCGCTCAGGTTGTGGATTCGATGTTGACACAACATGCCAAGTGGCTGGAGCAATGCCGCGAGTATGCTTGGCGCAAACCGATCGCATCCCTGAATGTTCTGCTCACAAGCCATGTATGGCGCAACGATCACAATGGATTCAGCCACCAGGCAACAGGTTTTGTGGACAATGCGCTGGCGCGCAGAAGCGATACCATTCGCGTGTACTATCCGCCCGACAGTAACTGCCTGCTGAGCGTCTTCGATCATTGCCTGCGGAGCCGGAACTACGTCAACATCGTCACTTGCGGAAAGCAGCCGCAGCTTCAGTGGTTGAATATGGATGAGGCTATTGAGCACTGCTCGCACGGCGCTTCCATATGGAAGTTTGCCACCAATGATGGAGGCGGAGAGCCGGATGTCGTGCTGGCTTGCGCTGGCGACGTACCGACCATTGAGATATGCGCTACTTCATGGCTCTTGCAGAAACACGTTCCCGGCATCAAGGTGCGTGTTGTGAATGTGGTTGACTTGATGACCCTGATGTATCCGGACAAACATCCGCATGGAATGGATGAGATGTCCTTCAATGCACTTTTCACCAAAGATGCGCCGGTCATCTTTGCCTTCCACAACAATCGCTGGCTCATTCACACGCTGGTTCATGGGCGCTCCAATGAGGCCCGTTTCCATGTGCACGGTTATATTGACCAGGGTACGACCACCACACCGTTTGACATGGTCGTGCTGAACGAAATGAGCCGTTATCAACTCGCTCTGGACGCGCTGAAGCACATTCCCAGGCTTCGCTTACAGGCTGCGGATGCAATCACTCTGTTCGGCAAGAAGCTGAGTGAACATCACGACTACATTCGCGAGCATCTGGAGGATATGCCCGAGATCAGGAACTGGCAATGGACGGCAGACTTCAGCGATGCGGCGTCCCCGGCTCCGATGGCCAAGGGACATCCCGAAAAGGCAATGTTCACCGACAGTTAAGCGACGAACAAATAGAGCTGTCCTGTGGCCACAGGATGAGATTCCTGTAGGCTCGGTTAACCGGAACAAAAAGATGGAGCAAACCCAAATGAAATCACAAACCCTTAAAGACACCGCACAGGCCCTTGTCGCAAACGATAAGGGCCTGCTTGCGATGGACGAAAGCACCCCAACCTGTGACAAACGATTTGCCAGCTTTGGGATTCCGCAGACCGTTGCGGCACGACGCGCTTATCGGGAGATGATTGTCACAACTGATGGGCTCGGTGAGTGCATCAGCGGCGCGATCCTCTTCGACGAGACGATCCGTCAGAAAAGAGGCGACGGCACTCCATTTGTCAAAGTGCTCATAGACGCGGGAATCATTCCTGGAATCAAAGTAGATGCTGGAGCCAAGGAGTTGGCAGGACATCCCGGTGAAAAAGTGACCGAAGGTCTGGACGGATTACGCGATCGCCTTAAGGAATATTTTCAAATGGGCGCGCGCTTTGCCAAGTGGCGCGCGGTGATTGCTATTGGCGATGGTATCCCCAGTTGGGGTTGCATTCATGCCAACGCACATGCTCTGGCCCGCTATGCAGCGCTGTGCCAAGAAGCAGGTCTCGTCCCTGTCGTTGAGCCTGAAGTACTAATGGAGGGCGATCATACGCTGGACAAGTGTCGCGAAGTGACGGACAAAGTACTCCGAACTGTTTTCAGCGAACTGTTTGCGCAACGGGTCATGCTAGAAGGAATAATCCTGAAGCCAAATATGATTCTTCCTGGATCGGCCTGCCCCAAGCAAGAAACTGTAGAGGAAGTAGCAGACGCAACGGTGAACTGTCTCAAGCGAGTCGTCCCTGCTGCCGTTCCAGCAATTGCGTTCTTGTCCGGCGGCCAATCCGCGGAACTGGCTTCGGCTCGTTTGAATGCGATGAACGTAAGATTCAAATCGCGGTTGCCCTGGGCGCTGGCATTTTCGTTTGCCCGCGCTATTCAGCAACCGGCCTTGGAGCTTTGGAAGGGCCAGGAGGCCAATGTATTGGCGGCGCAGCAGGCCTTGGTTCACCGCGCACGCTGCAACCAGGCTGCACGCCGCGGCGAATACTCTGCAGAGATGGAGAAGAAATGACAGGAAGCAAGCACAACCGTGAGGGAAATAGTGGCGAAGACAGCGAACCGGACGCCGGTCCTTATTGGAGACGGATGCATCGTGACTGGCGCTTCTGGGCAGGCGCAATCTTCATGGCCTCGGCGCTCGCGATCTACGTTTTCAGTGGCGATCTGTCGTGGGTTCCATGGCGCCAACCGCACTAGCCAGAGTCAGCAACTATTGGGATATAGGACGCCCGCTCAGATTTCCCATGTCAACGAGCCTGCTGCCAGCAATCTGCCGGTATGAAAAACTATGGTTGAGCCGTTGAAATCGATCAAGCGCCAGATGTCAGCAATCAGAACAGGGTGACAAACGATGGATCAGATGGCTTTGTACCCATTGCGCTTCGAACCAATCTACCAGTATCGGCTGTGGGGCAGCAGGCGGTTGTCCAACCTGCTATCCACGCCGCTTCCAGGTGACGGACCGATTGGCGAAGCATGGCTACTCAGCGACCGCGACGATCATCAAAGCCAGATTGCCAATGGACCGCTCAAGGGGCATACCATCAGTGAATTGATGGAAAAAGTTAGTGTCCAACTGATGGGGCGGTCGGCCTCGCGCTTCCGTCGCTTTCCGCTCCTCCTCAAGTTTTTGGACGCACACGCGATGCTCTCTGTGCAGGTGCATCCCAGCGATGCGCACCCGGAACTGATTCCTGCGGGCGATACGGCAAAGACCGAGGCCTGGGTCGTGATTGAAGCAGGGAATGGAAGCCGGATCTATGCGGGTCTGAAACCGGGTACGACTGCGGGCGATCTGCGACATTCACTTGCCACCGGGACAATCGCAGAACACCTCGTAAGCATCGTTCCGAAGCCAGGCGACAGCGTATTCATTCCTGCGGGAACGGTTCACACGTTGGGCGATGATGTGGTTGTCTTCGAGGTCCAGCAGAACAGCGATGTAACATTCCGCCTTTACGACTGGGGCCATGTCGACGCAAAAACCGGACAGCCGCGGCCACTCCAGGTCGATCAGGCGCTTGCCAGTATTGATTTTGCAGACAACAATGGTGGCCTCGTGACTCCTGTTGTTGTGAGCAATACTCCCGTGGAGCGCGAGAGACTCTTTGATTGTGAACATTTCCTGCTGTGGCGACTGCGCGGAAAATCACCGTTTAACGTTGGTACTACAAAAATGCCGCGCGTACTCGTTTGCATTGAGGGTTCGGGGCGGCTCGAAGGCGGCGGTTCCGCATATGACATTGATAAGGGCGAAGTATGGCTCTTACCGGCGGTGGTCGGGGTTTGTGAATTTCACCCAAACAGTACAGCGGTCTTGTTGGAAATCGCGCTGCCCGAATAGCCTAAAACCGGTCAATAACAAGAGAGCTAGCGTGGCCGTAAACTCCAATTGAGACTGCATGAAGTCCGAGGCGGATGAATGGTGAAAAAGCTGATTGTCTTTGATCTCGACGGAACGCTCGCTGCAAGCAAGTCGTCACTCGATGCTGAAATGTCGTCTCTCCTGCACGACCTGCTTGGTGTCGTCAAGGTTGCGATTATCTCTGGAGGCGCTTGGCTACAATTTGAAAAGCAGGTGCTCTCCAATCTGCCCCAGGATGACCGGCTTACAACGCTATCTATTCTGCCCACCTGTGGAACAGAGTTCTTTCAATACACCGGGGAGTGGAAAAAGCTCTATTCAGAAGATCTTACTGCGGAAGAAAAACAGAAGATCGTCAGTTCCCTGAAGAAAGCTACCGAAGACGCAGGCTTCTCGGTCGATAAGACGTGGGGAGAGACCATTGAAGATCGTGGAAGTCAGGTAACCTATTCCGCACTCGGTCAGCAAGCGCCCTTGGAGGAAAAGGAAAAATGGGATGCGGATTTCGCCAAGCGGAAAAAGATTAAAACATTCCTCGACACACTGATTCCCGAGTTTTCGGTGCGGCTCGGTGGCGCGACATCCATTGATGTCACCAAGCCGGGCATCGACAAAGCCTACGGGATCAAAAAGCTTCAAGAGACACTCGGCATTTCTGTGAAAGAAATGATTTACGTAGGAGACGCTTTGTTTGTGGGAGGGAACGACTACCCGGCTGAACAGGCCGGTGTCATTTCCATTCCAGTTCGAGGTCCCAGTGAAACCAAGCGGGTGATCGAAGCGATCATCGCTTGTTTGGACGACGGTCAACAGGAGCGGACCTTTGAGGTGGCAAATGCGACTCTTTGAGGAGTACAGATGAGTGAATTCACGCTTCACCGTCTGGGGATGTTGATGGAACCGGAACCCGGCAATCCCCTGGAGGTTGAAGGCGTTCTGAATCCGGCTGCCGCTCGCGGCCCTGATGGGGGTCTCTATCTCTTTCCGCGGATGGTCGCGAAAGGGAACTACTCGCGTATCGGAATTGCACGAGTGCGATTCAATAAAGCCGGCGATCCGGTTGGCGTCGAGAGGCTTGGCATCGCACTGGAGCCGGAAGCCGATTATGAACGGCGGCCCGATGGCAGCGGCGGCTGTGAGGATCCTCGCGTTACGTTCGTGGAACCGCTCCAGCGCTACATCATGTCCTACACGGCATTTTCTCCCAAAGGGCCAAGGATTGCTCTGGCTCTATCGGAGGATCTCTTTCACTGGGAGCGTCTCGGACTCACAACCTACGCTCACTGGCACGGCATTGAATTGGGCAACGTGGATGACAAAGATGCGAGCCTATTCCCTGTCGCAATCCCTAACTCCTCGGGAAAACTGGAACTGGGGATGCTTCACCGTCCGCTATTTCCGGGCACTCGTCCAGAGGAGACTGCTTGTCATCCAACGTCCCGCGAGGTTGATCTCGATCGGGAGAGTATCTGGATTTCCTATTGCCCGCCGGTCTTAAAGGGCAGTGAACCAGATCGCCTGGGTCAGTTTACCTCTCATCACAGACTGGCGACTCCAGTCTCGCCCTGGGAGCGGCTCAAGATCGGCGCTGGAACCCCGCCCATTCTAACCAAACACGGCTGGATGATTGTTTATCACGGTGTCAGCGAAGAGGCAAGTGCGGGCAACGACGGACGTCACCTGTGCTACTCGGCCGGGGTGATGGTGCTCTCAAAGCAACATCCGCGCGTGGTACGTTATCGCTCAGTTGAACCGGTGTTGACTCCGGTGCTCCCGCAAGAGCGCGACGGAATCGTCGCCAATGTTGTGTTTCCTACCGGCATCGACCGGCGCGACGACCTTGGAACTCCGAATCGCTTCGACGTCTATTACGGGATGGCGGACAACCGGATAGGTGTGGCGCGCCTTGATTTGCCGGATCAGCTCCCGGCAGGAGCAGATGCCGACTCGCCGGCTGCAAAGGTGTAAATCCAGGGGAAGTTGAGAAACCGAAATCTCGAAGGATACCCTTCGGCTGAGCAAACGGAAGGATAGTTGATGAAGAAAACTACTGCGATCTCCTGCGCATTTCTGGAAATTGGCGGTGTCCTGCTGACTGATGGCTGGGACCATCTTGCCCGCAAACGGGCAGCAACGAACTTCAAGCTGGAATGGGCCGAGATGGAGGAACGTCATCATCTCACATTCGAGATCTACGAGGAGGGAAAGATCACGCTGGAGGAATACTTGAGTCTCGTGGTCTTTACCGAGAAGCGATCATTCAGCCGGAGTCAGTTCCGCAGCTTCATGTTCGCTCAGTCAAAGCCTTTTCCAGAGATGATCGATCTGGTTATGCAGCTTAAAGACAATATGGGCATGAAGATCGTCATCGTCAGCAATGAAGGGCGCGAACTCAATGCCCACCGAATTCAGAAGTTCAAACTAAGTCGGCTGGCCGACTGTTTCATATCCTCTTGCTTCGTACACATACGCAAACCTGACGTGGATATTTTCAGACTTGCTCTGGACGTAGCCCAGGTGGAGGCTTCACAGGCAGTCTTTATCGACAATACTCCGATGTTCGTTCAGATCGCGGAAGGATTGGGAATGCAAAGCATCCTTCATGTTGACTGCAAATCTACGCGCGCCAGGCTATCCACACTCGGGCTGGATATTGCTGAAAGTCCAACATAACCAGCTTGTCCGTGATTCACGACAACTGCAAGTATCTCGCAGGTGCAAATAAAGGACAGAACAGAGCGGCGCGAATAACGATCTTATACGGAAATGGAATCTCTGGAGGGTGCAAAGGATGCATCCTGCCAGTCTCTGGCTTTTATCGTTCCTGAAGAACAGTAAAAGGTAAGTTCGGCGTGGGGCCACTTCTTGGACTTGGTGCTCGAGTCCTCGCGCAGCACCGTGCGTTGCGAACTGATGCACGCCCAACTGCCGTGGTGGCGTTCGAAGACGTGCGGTGATCGAATGAAGACTGTTCCAAAAGGAACTGACTGAGACTGAGTTGAGATGCCAAGCTGAAAAGCAGCGGGGATATTTGCCTGCTGAAGGAGTGGACCGTTGATCATGCATGGCATCATTGTGTTTTCTACCAAAGCGCCAATGCGATGACCCTGAGGTGATCGCGCCAAATATATCCACTGATCCCGATTATGTTTTCGTATCCCATGACGTAAAAGCGACGGTCGAATCACGAACCGGATAGCAGGCCGTCTCACAACAGCAGAGGTTAAAAGTCCCGTATGATCTTACGATTGCGTATTTTCTGTCTTTTTCTTCTTGCGACGCCTAGTTTCTTGTTCGCCGACCCGGCACCGTTTGATTTGGCTGGCCCCAAGCTGGAAGTCAAAGTTGTTCATGCAGGTAAGACACTTCCGATCTCAGAGGTGCCCAACCTTTCGGCAGGCGATCAAATTTCGATCAAAGCTGACCTTCCGCCGGGCCAGTCTGTGCATTATCTTCTTGTTGCGGCGTTTTTGCGTGGCGCGACCAATCCGCCGCCGGAGAACTGGTTCTTCTCGTCGGAAACATGGAATCGCAAGGGCAGTAACGGGCTGAAAATCACGGTTCCCAAGGACGCGCAGCAAGTTCTTGTCTTCCTTGCTCCAGAGACAGGTGGAGATTTCAAAACGCTCGTCGGAGCCGTTCGCGGGCGGCCGGGCGCTTTTGTGCGCGCATCGCAGGATCTCAATCAGGCCACTCTTGATCGCTCCCGGTTGAAGGTTTATCTGGCCGCCATCCATCGAATCAACCAGACCGATTTCGACCATCTGAAGACGGCTTCGCCGCTGCTGGCGCGCAGTCTTTCCATCAAGTTCGATGCCGATTGCCTTGAGAAAACGCCTGAACTGCAGGCTCCCTGCCTGATGCAGGGCCGGGAATCACTGGTGCTGAATGACGGCCATAGCACCTCGATTGTCGAGGCGCTCACCTCGGGTTCCCCGAGCGATCTGGCCTTTGCGTTGAGCAGCACCCCACAAGCCGGTTTCGGCTATGTCAGTCCCTATATTGCCTCGGCCATGGACATTGCGCGCATCATGGAATCTTTCCGTACCGCGCAGTATCAGTACATTCCCGCGCTGGCCACCGAGCAGGGCGAGCTGCTTTCACTCGAACTCAATGCTGTTCCCTCATTTCACAATCCAAAGTCGGTCCTGGTGGTTGCGCTGCCGGCGGTTGAATCGCCCCAGATGCCGCCGCTCCATCCTGTGAATCCCAAAGAGGTGTACTGCGCGGAGAAAACAGAACTGGTGCTGCCCGCCGAGGGCGCGCCGCTGGTGTTTGCAACGGACTACGCCCACGACATGGTCCTTCGCCTGAAGGGGAAAAATGGCAAGTTCGTTGATTTGCCGGTGACGGCCGATGCGGAAAAGGGCGGATTTGTCGCGAATACCGCAGGGCTGAGCCCTTCGAATTTCGGCGATGTGCTGGACGGCTCGCTCCACGGCTTCTGGGGCTTCGAGCCGTACAATGGTCCGGAATTCCGTCTTCAGAATGCGCATCCGCAGCATTGGGCACTTGCCGACGACGACCAGCAGGCATTGATTGCGGGTCATGACGGCACCGTGCATCTTATGGCGCAAGAAGCCGCTTGTGTCGATAGCATCATGCTCCAGCAGCCCTCCGGAAAGCCCGAAAAGGCGGAGTGGAAATCCACCAAGCCCAACGAAGTGCTTGTCACGGTGCCGCTCAAAAAGACCAAGCCCGGCGCACTGACGCTGCTGGTCAAGCAGTTTGGCAGCAAAGAGGCTGATAAGGTTTCGTTGCAAGCCTTTGCTCAAGCCGGCCATCTCGACAGTTTCACCCTCCATGCCGGCGATCTCTCCGGCGTGCTCAAGGGCAATCATCTGGGCGACGTGAAGGAACTCACGCTGAACGGCATCAGCTTCAAACCTGATCCGCACATTGCGACAGATGACGATGCGGATGAGCTATCCCTGGTCACAGCGGATGTCAAAGCAGCCGCAGGCCTCAAGGAGGGCGACAACTCTACGGCCAAGGTCGCGCTGAAGGATGGCCGCATCCTCAAACTGGAAACTGCGGTGGCAGCTCCGCGCCCGAAGGTGACTCTCATCGGAAAAAGCGTTCAGCCTTCCGCATCGAACGCCACCAGCAATATTCAACTTGCGGACCCGGACGAACTTCCGCAGAATGCTCAGTTGATTTTCTCGATTCATGCGCAGGTTCCGGCCGCGTTTTCTGGCGATGAGAAGATTGAAGTGGCAACCGTGCATGGCGCGTATCTGACGACTCTCACCGCTACCAATGGCCTGACCCTGGAGGATTCGCAGGTTGCTTTGGTTACACTCGATACCCACAAGGCATTTTCCACTTCCGCATCCGGCCTCTTACGCTTCCGCGTGATTGAAAAAGGAGTCGCGGGTGACTGGCTGCCTCTTGCCACGCTGGTCCGTCTTCCTGTCTTTGGCGATCTCAAATGCCCGGATGCGTCCGATCAACCTTGCAAGCTGACCGGTTCCAAGCTCTTCCTGGTGGATTCGATTTCCAGCGACCCGCAATTCACTCACTCTGTACAAGTTCCTGAAGGCTTCCCCGGCTACATCCTGTCGGTTCCTCGTCCAACGACAGGGCAGCTTTATGTAAAGCTCCACGACGATCCATCGGTTGTGAACTCCGTGCTTTTTCCGGCGGAGGCACTTGTAGAGGCAGCCATTCCGATGCCTGCGGCTCCCTCAAAACCTGCTTCGATTCCAGCCGCTGCGGGCACGCAAATAAGCCCTTCGTTGACCACAACCACAAGAAGTCCAACTGCGGGACAAGGCACGACTGGCGTTCCTCTTCCAAAGCCTTCAACCACGAAGAGCGCCGCTCCTGCTCCGGTGACCAATCAAACGTCGACTCCGCCTTCACCGCAGGAAAAGTCGCCTGCTCCGGCGTCGGCCGCCTCAAAGGGAATCTCTTCAACCAGCGGTACATCTACTGCCGCTGGTTCGAAGGAAAATTCATCTCCAGATGATTCCAAATAAAGCAACCCGTTCAATCGCGCAGAAACACGCTCAATAGCGATTTATGAACCCGGATGCGGCCGTTGTGTTCAATAAAACCGAGTTTACGAAAGCGGCTCAAGAAGGCATTGACACGTGGCCGTGTACTGCCAATCATGCTCGCCAAGGCTTCCTGAGAGATCGGCTGTATCAGCGCATTCTCTTCCCCCGGCTGGCTATACTCCGCCAACAACAGAAGTATTCTCGCCAGTCTCTTTTCCGCCCGGTTGAAGAGCTGGTCGACCAGATCAGCCTGGGTTCTTAAGCTGCAATCCAGCAGGAAAGAGGAGAACAAGCTGGAAAACGCCTGCTCTTCGTGCATGACCCGGAGGAATTCCGGTCTCTCAATCCTGAGTGCGGTACTGGCGATAACGGCCGTGGCCGTTGTCAGTCGCAATCCCGGTTCTGCGGCCATCGCCTTTTCTCCGAAAAAGTTGCTGGCCGAGACCAGGCGAATTGTGGCTTCTTTTCCTGACGAAGAGAGAACCGAGATTTTAACGCGGCCCTTGTGCAGGTAGAAAACGCAATCAGCCGGATCTCCCTGAGCAAAGAAGACTTGCGAACTGTTCAACTGGACGATCTTGCGCCCGGGCCCGGCATTCGTCAGGAATGCATCAACGTCAAATCCGGTTTTGCTCTCGTTCGCCATAGACGGGGTTCACTCTCGCAGATGTCTGGTCAGGATGAATCGTAAAGACAAGCAATTCAATTCATTATAGGGAACCCAAGCGCAGGCTTGCGACAACGGCAAACCAGGGATGCAGTTCTACTGTCCCCAAAGGAACACACCCTGCTGGATTTCCTGACCCACAATGTTGCTTATGCTGTCAGTTTTCATTTGTGGAAAATTGCGGCAAACGGGCGCCGGCAAGGTCTTTGTTTATGAAGAGAAAGGAATGTCGGCCTTAACCATAGCTTTTTCATGAACGATCAAGGCCAGTACCATCGTGGCCTGCGGAAGAGTGCCGGCAAGACGGGCAACGAGGCAGGATGCTGGAATCTGGGGCAAGTCGTCAGGAAAATGCTCATGCTTCTTCAGAAGGAGTAATCCATTGGATCGACGTAATCGAATTCTGGTTTCTGTTGTACTACTCGTTGCCTTCATTGCTGTTGCGGGTTGCAAGAAGAAGATGGCCCCGCCGACCGCTCCAACGGCCCCTGCTGTAGTCGTGCCTGCTCCCACCGCGAAGCTGACTGCCTCGTCTACTGTGATTACGGCTGGCGACCACGTTGTGCTGACCTGGAGCACGACCAATACCGCCACGGCTTCTATTGAAGGTTTGGGTGATGTTCCTACCTCTGGTGTGAAGACAGTGACTCCGGCCGTGTCGACCAGCTATCAATTGATCGCTAAGGGTGCAGGAGGCACGGCGGAGGCCTCTGTTCGCATTACCGTCAACGTTCCACCGCCAGTTGTGGCTGCTCCTGTCAACACCATAAGCGCCGATGGGGAGTTCAAAGCCAACGTTCAGGACATTTTTTTCAACTACGATAAGTACGATGTAAGTACCGATGCGCAGGCTGTTCTGGCGAAGGATGCGAAGTACCTGTTAAGCCATCCGAATGCAAAGATCCTGGTCGGCGGCTACTGCGATGAGCGCGGCTCCAACGAGTACAACCTGGCTCTCGGCCAGAATCGCGCCAACTCTGCCAAGAAGTATTTGATTGACACTGGCGTGGCTGCCAGCCGCATCCGTGTGATCAGCTACGGCAAAGAGAAGCCTTTCTGCACAGAGTCAAATGAGGCTTGCTGGCAGAAGAACCGTCGCGCAGGATTTACTTTGGACCACTAAGACATCCATGAGCCTACATGGTCCATTTCTGTACCGATGTAGCAATTTGAAGTAATTTGCTGCAGCCCAGTCTTCGCAGGGTGGGTCGCAGCGTTCTTTGTAATGAGTGAGGAACACTGCTTCCGTGGGACTTCACTCTTAAGCTATTGACCAGTCTGCAAATTGACAAACATCGGAGGATGTATATGTTGAACGGAAAAGTGAGAGCAGGCATTTTAGCGGTATGTTTTTTGTTGATCTCTGTTGCAGCGACAGCGCAAGAGGTGGTTCATGCTCTTACAGGGACAGTAACCTCCATCAATGCGTCTGCCAAAGCGATTTCGATTTATACAGACGACCGATCTGAAGGTTTTTTCAAGGATATGACGAATTCAAACACCAAAATTGAATTCGACAAAGACATTCGTGCCAGCGCAACCGCGGTTGATTCCTTCAAAATGAAAGGAGCATATGTAATCGTCTTCTATTATGGCGGAGGCGATGTGCGAACCGCAGTTGCACTGCGGAATCTCGGAGCAGGCCCCTTCTCGAAGGACACCGGAACAATCGTCAAGATCGAGGGCAGGAATTCAATCTCAATCGCAGACGAATCGGGAGCGATCATGTCTTTCAATCTCACTTCAAACACTGTAGCCGAAACTGGATATGGAGCCGTGATTGGATCCAAGTATCAACCCCATAAGGGCGATAAGGTGCGCGTGACCGCTGCCGTGGTGAATGGGAGCGAAACGGCGCTATTGGTCAATACACTGGTTGCGAATTGAATCGGACGGGATGGTCCTCATTGATAAGAATTGCCACGGATAGCAGTGCTTGGGCCTGGGCGTTTCTCACTATACAGGTGGGAGCAGTGGCACGGCTCTGGGCAAGTGGGGCAATCTGTCGCTGTGGGAAAGCTGAATACCGTCTTGCTCCAGCAGCGCTTCGTAGACGGGAGTGCGGCGCCAATAGCGAGCTAGGGCAAACGCGCTCATATTGGCAATCATGAGCGGAAGCACCATGCTGTAGCTGCCGGTCATCTCATAGACAATGAGCACGGAAGTCATGGGCGCACGAACAACTCCAGCAAAAACCGCGCCCATGCCCACCACGGCAAAGGCGCCGATAGCGTCAGAAGAGTGGTGGAACACAGCAACGTCGATGTAACCGACCGCGCCGCCCAGCATGGCGCCCATGAAAAGCGATGGGGCAAAAATTCCGCCCGATCCGCCGCTCGAATAGGAACAAACTGTGGCGACCAGTTTGAGCACGCAAAAAGCCACCATCGCCAGCACCGGCAGCGTGTCCATCGATCCGGTCAGTGCCAGCGTAAGGGTCTTGTAAGGATCGCCAGCGATGCCGTTCAGGTGAAACAACGCCAGCGCCACCACGGCCAGGCAGCCCGTGGCCAGTCCTCCGATGGCAGGATGCACCCATTTGGGAACGGCTGTCAGGCGCTTGAATCGAGCACGCAACCAGAGCAGCGATTCCGTGAAGGCGACCGAAACAACCGCCGCCAGCAAGCCAAGCACGGCATACCAGACAAGCGATGAAACATTGCCGAGCGTATAGTTGCGATTCACATGAAAGACCGGATTCGAGCCAAGAATGGCGTGTTCTACGTAAGCGGCCAAGGCGGCGGCAACGATGACGCCAGAGAGCATCGTTTGATCTAAGTCGCCAATTAGCTCTTCCAACGTGAAGGTGATGGCGGCGATGGGCGCATTGAAGGCAGCGGCGATGCCTGCCGCCATGCCCACGGATGCCATGCGGCGGCGGTTGGTTGGTCCCAGTCGAGCGGCGCGAGCAAGCAAACTACTGACGCCAGCGCAGATTTGGACGGTAGGCCCTTCCAGACCCAATGAGGCGCCAGAACCAATCTGAAAAGCACACAGAAAGAATTTGCCGACGGTTTCCCGCAGTGTGATCAGGCCGTGACGAAAAACGAAAGCGACTTTGACCTGGGGAATGCCGCTGCCTGCAGCGGCAGGAGCAAGGTAGGTGAGACCCAAGCCTGCTACAAGACCGCCCAGAGTTGGGGTAAGGATCGTCCACCATATCCAGCAATTGCCGGGGGCTGCGTTGGCACGGTCAATCATCAATGACTCAGCCCAGCCGATGCTCAGGTGAAAGGCAACGGCGGCCAAACCGCAGAGCCCACCAGCGATGATGGTGACCGCCAGCAATCGCTGTCTTTCGTTTGGCATCCTGCGCATGAGCCATGCAAATAGGCGCGAGTATAAATCCGAGAACTTGCCCCAATAGCGTAATGTTGCTGGAATGGCACTCTCCAAAGGTTTCACTACTCAAGTATAAAGGGATTGCATTCTTGGCACAGCGTTATACTCAAAGACATGCGTAGCCTGTCTTTGACCGCACTGCTGCTATTGAACCTCGTAGTGTTCTGTCCCCGATCTGGAAATGCTCAAGGTGCTGCGGTTGCAGTTACGCCCACGGAGATCTCGGCCGATCTTGGAACTTGCTCTGCGCTCATTACCGTGACCGGCATCGACTTGAAGCCAACTTACGGCGCCAAGATTACGACGCGTGTGCGCTATGGCTTGCTGGGAGTCAAGAAGCTTGACCTTGAAGCCTATACGGGCGTCGATGGGCAATTGAAGATTACGAACTTACCCGAGGCTCTCAAGAAGCCCATGTATATCTACATCAATAAAGAGGACAAGCAGGAGATCGTGGAATTCAAGCCTGATGTGCATTGCCGCGCCACCTTCAATGTGCAACTGAGGTAAAGGAAACGCCAACTGCGGCTAATGCTGGACTCGATTCCAACTTTGAAACCAGTATTGGCCCTGCAGATTTGACACCACCCTTTCAATTGTTCCGCAAGCTTATAGCTTCTTTCTGAGGTACTCAGACACAACATGCCCAATCAGAACGGAGACTACCGCGTTAAGGAAGTTAATACCCGAAAATATGTCGTTCAAGGCAAACGTTAGACTTCCCCGGTCGCATTGGTAACAGTAAATTCTCCCATCAAACGAACCGAGTAAAAAAGAAACATGAAAAGCGGAACTTCAATTACGGCTCTCCCGAGCGGGCTGAGGCGATGACGATTTGTCTGATCCAGATTCATGGATTACACCAATTGCTCAGATTGAGTTTTTGCAATCGCTGTCTCGCCTATTTCATACGATCTTCTGAAACACAGATAAGCCTTCGTGCCAGACGTCGGTTGCTGAGTATCTCATCAGCATTACCGCATTGCTAACCATCCAAGCCACAATCATCTTCGTTAAATCTCTCCCATTCTGTGCAGAAATGGGACCATGGTCAGCCCCTGAACGAACACGGAAAAGGCGACGACAGCAAAACTGATCGTAATAATATCTTCCCGCAGTGGGATGATAGGCGGAAGTCCGAGGGCGAGAGCCAGCGCCAATGCCCCTCGCAATCCGCCCCAGGACAGCACAAGTTGATGCTTTCCAGTGACGCGAAGCGAGGAACGCGAGAATATCAGACAACATGGATAGATAGCCATGGCACGGCCCAATGTTACCAGTACAATCGCAAGCAGAGCCGGAAGCCATATAGCCGCGAAATTCTGACGAGCTTCGTGCATTCCAATCAAGAGAAACACCAGGGAGTTCGCAACGAATGCGGCGTATTCCCAAAATGCTTGAACGGCTTCCCTTGACCGCTCAGAGAATGACTTGAACGACTTGAAATTGCCCATCACAAGTCCGGCTGTGATGGTCGCCAAGACGCCAGACAAACCAAAATGGTCTGCAAGAAGAAACGATCCGTATGCGGCGACGGTCGTGAAAGTGATTTCAACGAGATGATCGTCGGTTCGTCCAGCAAGCAGGAGTGATCCAAACGCGACCGCCGCACCGCAAAGCGTGCCCCCAGCTATTGTTTTTAGAAGCATAGCGGTGATTTCAATTGAAGTGAGATGCTGTCCTGCGGCCAGGGCGATAACAATACCGAAAGCAACAGCAGCGGTACCGTCGTTAAAAAGGCTCTCGGCCTCGATAAGCAATAGCAACCGACCGTGAGCTTTTGCTTCCCTGAAAGTTGCGATAACGGAAACCGGGTCGGTCGCAGCGATCAGAGTGCCGAACGCGAGTGCATCGATCCATTGCCAATTGGCAAGAAAGTGCATCCCGGTCGCGGTTACGCTGGCAGATAACAAGACACCAAGAGTCGCCAGGACGACAATCAATGAAAAGTCCCGGCGCAACTGATTCCAATGAATGAAAAATGCAGCTTCAAAAAGAAGCGGAGGAAGTAGCGCAGTATAGATGAGGTCCTTGGTCAGGACGATCTTCGGTGCAAACGGCAGGATTGCTAGAATGATTCCTGCCACCACCAGGCCGACACTGTATGGGAGCCGAAGTCGCCGGGTCAGCATTGCAACAACGGCAGCAATCAAAAGCAACAATGTTCCAGTTTGGAATTGGTGCTCCATGCGTTCCCCCTGCTTCACCCTCGTCCACGTTGGCCCGAAACCTCGGTCGAATATTCAGGATACCTCTCTGGCAACATGCCAACTTCATCGAACCAAAGTGCCTTTGCCGGAAACTCGGAGTTGCTTAAGCTGAATTTGCGTTGCCCCCGCTCTCTGTGCAGAAAGAAACAGGAAGAGATGAGCGAACAGCGTCACAATCGAGAGATGAAACAGGCTGAAGGGCACGACCCCGTATGCGGGATGAAGGTCGATCTATCGAAAGCGGCGGCAAGCGTTGAACATCAGGGCGCAACTGTCTACTTCTGTAGTGAGAGTTGTGCCGCAAAGTTCCGCGCCGCGCCGGAGAAGTATATGCAGGCCAAGCCAGGCGCAGTTCCGCCGCATCCGGCGCCGAAAACCGGGCCGCAGGGAGAATACACCTGCCCAATGCATCCAGATGTGAAGCAAACGGGGCCGGGAAGCTGTCCGAAGTGCGGCATGGCGCTCGAACCAGTGATCGCTCCTGCTGCCGCATCAGACAAGCGCTCAGAATATACCTGCCCGATGCACCCGCAGATCGTGCGTGATGGTCCAGACTCCTGCCCAATCTGCGGCATGGCGCTCGAACCCCGCGAGGTCACCGCCGAAGACTCCAACCCAGAGTTGGCCAATATGACGAGACGTCTATGGATCAGCGTTGCGCTCGCTGTGCCCATGCTCGCGCTGATGGCCTCGGCATTTCTGCCTTCCATGCCCATGCAACACCTGTTCACGGCAACAGTATGGGGATGGATCGAGTTTGCGCTGGCAACTCCGGTGGTCCTCTGGTGCGGAGCGCCATTTTTCGTCAGGGGCGGCCAATCCATCGTGCATCGCAGCCTAAACATGTTTACGCTTATATCTCTTGGAACTGGATCGGCCTACCTTTACAGTGTCTTCGCAACCGTTGTTCCTCAGATATTTCCAGCGTCGTTTCGTGGGGGCACAGGACAGATCGATGTATATTTCGAGCCGGCGGCAGTAATAGTCGCTCTGGTTCTTTTCGGGCAGGTGCTGGAGTTGCGCGCTCGAAGCCAGACCAGCGGTGCGATTCGCGCGCTGCTTGGCCTGGCCCCAAAGACGGCGAAGCGGCTTGACGACAAGGGTGGGGAGGCGGACGTTCCGCTCGACCAGGTGCAAGTCGGCGACAGGCTCCGAGTGCGTCCCGGCGAGAAGGTGCCTGTCGATGGCACGGTGCTTGAAGGCCACAGTTCCGTCGACGAATCGATGATCAGTGGAGAGCCGATACCGGTTGAAAAGGACAAGGGCGCGATAGTCACGGCCGGAACCGTGAACGGAACGGGGGGATTCGTGATGCGCGCGGAACGCGTAGGCTCCGACACGCTGCTGTCGCAAATTGTGAAGATGGTGAGCGAGGCGCAGCGTTCACGAGCGCCGATCCAGAGGCTGGCGGATCGAGTGTCCTCCTACTTTGTGCCAGCTGTGATCGCTGCAGCCATAGTCACCTTCGCGGTGTGGTTTTTCATTGGCCCTCAGCCCCGCTTTGCTCATGCCCTCGTGAATGCCGTAGCTGTACTGATCGTCGCCTGCCCATGCGCTCTCGGACTCGCTACCCCGATGGCGATTATGGTGGGCACCGGCCGCGGTGCGCGGGCGGGTATCTTGATCCGCAACGCCGAGGCGCTTGAAACATTTGGCAAGGTTGACACACTCATCATCGACAAGACGGGGACCCTCACCGAAGGCAAACCGACGCTAAGTTCCGTTATTCCCCAGCCAGGCATCGACGAATCCGGTCTATTGCAACTCGTAGCCAGCCTTGAGCGCTCCAGCGAACATCCTTTGGCTGCAGCCATCGTGAAAGGCGCGGAAGCAAAGAAGCTCTCTCTGGCCGATGTGACTGGGTTCAACTCGACTACCGGCAAGGGTGTGCAGGGAACAGTCTCAGGCAAGCAGGTCGCCGTTGGAAATGCTGAACTATTCCACGATCTGTCCTTTGATCCTACCCCATTGGTAGATCGGGCTGAGGCGCTGCGTAAAGAGGGCCAGACGGTTATGCTGGTCGCCATAGACGGAAAGGCGGCGGGCATTGTGGGCGTCGCCGATCCAATCAAAGATTCCACTCCCGATGCGATCCACGAGTTGAAGGCGGCAGGTCTCAAGATCATCATGGTCACGGGAGATAACGCTACGACGGCCAAGGCAGTCGCCGATAAGCTCGACATCGATTTCTACGCCGACGTATTACCACAAAAGAAAGCAGCAGTGGTCAAAGAGTGCCAACAGAAGGGCTCTGTGGTGGCGATGGCTGGAGATGGTGTGAACGATGCGCCCGCGCTTGCTCAGGCTGACATTGGTATTGCCATGGGGACAGGAACCGACGTGGCGATGGAGGCTGGCGGCATCACGCTGTTGAAAGGCGACCTACGCGGCATTCTTCGCGCTCGTCACCTCAGCAAGTCAACTATGCACAATATCCGCGAGAACCTTTTCTTTGCTTTTGTATACAACGCGATCGGGGTACCGCTTGCGGCAGGTGTGCTGTTCCCTAACTTCGGACTGCTTCTGAACCCGATGATCGCTGCTGCCGCCATGAGCTTTAGTTCCGTCTCCGTGATCGCCAACGCACTGAGGCTGCGGGTAGCAAAGCTATGAACCGCTCATAAAAAAGCGCTGCTTGGGCCGCGAGTCTGGACGAGGTGCAAGCCGGCGGAGTGAGCAATTACGACCGGACTTGTTCATCTCCAGAGTGAGATAGTTTCTGTTGGAATAGCTTGTGAGCGAGACAGAGTTTTCAAGGTGATTAACGAATGCGCCGTTGAAATTCGCAAATCAATCGCCGAAGCGCAATCGGCGCAGATTCACCAATCCAAGGAGATGCCAATGAGCAGCACCACCATTGTGAAAGATCCCGTTTGCGGCATGGATATAGACAAATCCACCGCCGCTGAACACGCCGACCACGCAGGACAGACCTATTACTTTTGCGGCTCCAAGTGCAAAGAGAAGTTCGATCATAGTCCGGCGCAATATCTGGGCAAGTCCTCAGCGGCGCCGAAAACCATCCATGGCTGCTGCGGCTAGAGCGGTTCTCCAATTAATATACCCTGACCAACTCCATCGGAAGCGGCTTTTTCTTAAGGAAAAAGTCATTCCGCTTTCTGGCTTCGGCGTACAGCTATTAGAGAATCGCTCTAAGCGGATCGACGGATAGCGAACAATCGGACGAGATGAGCCAGATAGGGGCACGCTTCCTCCGTTTGCTCCATGAGGAGGTTTGGTGAACGGATACAGCATGGGGATGCAAGGTTGGAATAATAGTTGGATGTGGCTCTCCGGGTTGGTTCTGATCGTGGTACTTGTCCTGATATTGCGCGCCCACAAGTAAAATCTATGTTTGCGCACGAAGACGCCCCGGCCATTCTTTTCAGCTATGCAAAAGTGCCTGGATGATGGGTAATGAAGCCATTTATGGATAGGTCCGGGTAAACGCCGATGTCGCCGTGAGAGACTCCTGGTTGATGCAAAATCGCCTTACCGCTCCCGGTCCCACAAGTTGCAGTGGAGGAAGTTAACCGGGGGAACAGGTTCTCGTTCATTGATGAGGAATCTCCGCCCCAGTCACGGTTACCTGCCTTCTCTCTTGTGACTCGGAGTTTTGAATCTCTCGTGCAGCGCCCAATGTGCCGACTGTCGGACCTGCTCAACCCGTTCAATAACGTGTTTGCGTTCCCCTTCGTCGATCGACACCTGGAAGGATTGCCGGCCGTCCGGGGTCTTGATGACCGCAACCGTCAGATTGCCGCCGATGTTTGCCCTCGGCTCCGGTTCTTGAGACGCCTTCAGAATTTGGAGAACCCGCTGGGAGTGCGCGGCAGGCTGGAGGCACGAAAGAAGCAGGTATACGTCGGCTTCATTGGTGAAGAGCATCCTGCTCGCGTCCTCATTCTGCAATCTGATTTCGAGGGCTTGGAGGCGAGCAGCCTTGACTTGAAGAGGATTCGCCACGAGTTGGTGCTGGCGCATGGCGTCCCGCATCTCCGGGTCGGTGAATTCAACGAAAATGCCGTTCTGGACCGCTGCTTTAACGACCTGCTGTTTCCAATCCTTGCCTCCAGAGCACGCAATGCGCGAACCGTATTTCTGGACAGCCATCTCCAGGCCAAAGACGATAGCGGCCTCGTTCTGGTTGAACACGGTCACGCGCCGTCCACGGTCAATGACGGATAGCTTTCCATTGAGCGTGTACGAGACATCCCCAGTGGTCCGGTTGATCGTCCATATCCGGGCTGTGGCAATCTGTCCTGTAAGGTCCTCCGCCCTCTGTTGAGCGGCAAACCGTTGTTGCATGAACTCGGACCAGTCCGTCTTCTCTTCATCTGTTGCGGGTCCAAGATGAAGCGCATTGGCTTCAAGCGTGGCATCCAGCCGCCGCTGGTTTCGCTGATCCGCATAGCGCCAGCCACGCAATTGCGCCGCTGCCCGCGCATCGCCCTCGGCGGCGCGCTCTGCAACCCATGTGCGCAGGTTCGTCGGAAACTGCGCCTGGCGTGTCTTCTGTGTGGACAATTTGAGCGTTCGCAGCTCGATGACGGACGCAGCCACAGCCTCCGAGAGCATGATCTTCTTGGCAGGCCACGGCAGCGACAATGCGCGGATTTCCTTCTTGCGCTGCTTTAGCCGGGCTAGGCCCTGCTGCCGCTCCTCTCTGCCTTTCGCAGTAATGCCTTTGCAGACTCCCCTCTGCTGATTGCGGCATTGATTGTATTCGACCATGAGAGCAATTCTGCTTTGGCGTCGCTGCTCTTTGCGCTCGTTGCGTAGAGTCTGATTGCGTACAAGATTGCGTCCCGTATGTTCTCGGGTATGTTGAATCAATGTTGACGGTTCTCTCCAGGTTCCGAGTTGCTGTTCCGTGGCCTTGCGATTCTCCTTGCCGGCGAAATGATGACGGAACACATCAGATGCTTTCACGCGGATGTCATGGTCGATGGCGAGGACTGTGTAGCCGCCTGCGTTCCCCTTTTGCAATCGGAGATGATGCTTTGCAAGAAGGGAGTGCAGGTCATCCCATGTGGTGTTGCGGCGCGTGAGCAAGGTCCGAACACGCGGAGCGACCTCCCTGCGTATATAGGATTGCAAGGACTCTTCATCGTGATAGTGTTCGAACTTTGCTGCGCCTCCAGTGGGATTGTCGTTCCGGTGTTCTGCGGCGTGTCTTTCTTCTTTCGGAACAGAAGCCGCCTTTTGTGTCTCCTCGTCCCAACGGACAAGCCCTGGAGTGTGCCTCCATCCGTACTTGGCTTCGAGAGCTCGCGCTGCGACGTGAAGTTTAGTGTGAGATTGATGAGGCGTAAGCGCATTCAAGGTTTCTGGATGTACCTTGTTGACCATGATGTGAACGTGAAAATGCGCTTTGTCATCGTGCGCCACGACGATATATTGATGTTCTTGATAGCCGAGTGCTTGAAGCGTGTTGAGCGCTGAGTCGCACCATTGTTCTCTGGTCGGCATCTCGCCCGGCGGCCATGCGATCTCATAATGATAAAGTGCATCTTGGCAGCGCGCATTGAGTGTGGCGACGCCATTCATCTCTGCCGCTACCGTATCCAGAGACGCAAGATTGCTTGACAACAGTATGTCGCCTCTCTGTCGAACAGCTCCAGTATCGGGATCGCGTTCACTTGTCAGGTACTCTTGTAGCCGCTTGAAGCTGCTGCTTGAGTTCTGTCTCCGCGGTTGTTCTTTGACGATCATTCGGATTCCAAGGTGTGCTTGATGACAATTCTGAGGGTTTTGTGTATCGCTTCCAACGCGACATTCAGCTCACGTCTCAGCTCCACGTTTTGAGGAATGTCCTTGATTTGCATCAACAGATGCTTTTGAAGACCACCGAGGCGACTGAGTTCTCCTATTGCCTTTTCGCTCATCCGCGAGCGAATGTGTATGTTCAATGAGCATCGCCGGATGTATTCGCTGATCGTCAGTCCAGTTGTTTCGGCAAGGCTCTTGATTTTCGACTTCTCAGAATTTGAAACGCGGATGTAAATCCGTGATGTAACGTCATGTGCTCGTTTTGGACGTGGCATTTGTATTTCCCTTTCTGTGGGGTCTCGGGGCGTAGCCCTGAGCAAGATGCGCAACCATTTCTCCGAGTAGCCGTAGGCGGATTGGAGAAATGGTGGTGGACGCGCGGAACCCTGAAGGGTTTTGTGCGTACAGCGCCCATCTTGCCCTCCGTTTGTGCTAACCCAGTGTCATTGTAATACACATCTGCTGTCATGTATGATATATTGTGTTGTGCGTGCCACTGCGATTCGTGACAGTGAGGAAATGCGATGGACAGAGAACGTAGAAAGGTGCAGTTGTTCACGGCAAACCAGGTGGCGGAAGTTCGCTCTTTTCTGGTTCAAAAGACTACAGAACCGACACCGCAGCCTGATTCGTGCATGATTCGTGATCTTGTGCGTGCTGTATTGCCGGAGTTGCTGAAGCTGCGAGAAAACGGATATTCGCTCAACATGCTGATTTGTGTACTGGAAGAGAAGGGCGTGAGGATCACGGCAACATCTTTGTCACGGTACATGGCGGCGCTTAGCAAGCCAAAGGAGGAGATGCAGACAAGGGGACCTCGCAGAGAGAGAGCACTGCCTTCGTCAAACATTCCTCAAACAAGAGGACAATTCGCCATGAGAGCTGATGTGGCGTTGTAGGAAAGGAGACGTACATGGCAAGGGTATTTTTTGTTACTGGCAGCAAGGGCGGTGTCGGGAAGTCAGTCGGATCGATTGGTCTTCTCGACTACTTCGAGATGAGAAATCGCAATGTCTCGCTGGTGGAGACCGATACAGCAAACCCAGACGTTGGCAAGGCCTATCAGAAAGAAGTGAAGTCGTTCTCGTTGGTGAATCTGGATGAGAACGAGGGCTGGCTTGATCTGTTGGACATTGTGGATGCGAGCAAGGATGATGAGGTTGTCGTCAATACGGCCGCACGAAACAATGAAGGCGTCAATCGCTATGGTTCGATGTTCGATGAAAAGCTGCATGAGTTCAACTGGCCATTCATCTCTCTGTTCCTTATCAATCAGCAGCGGGACAGTTGCGAAATGCTGAACGAGTACATGAATGTGGTGAAGCACGGCACGATTCATGTGGTTCGCAATCAGTTCTTCGGCATTGCTCCATCGATGTTCGAGTTGTACGACACGTCTGCTTTGCGAAAGTCGCTGGAGACAAGGCAAGGATTGTCGCTATACCTTCCGCAACTCGCTACGCGCGTCACCAATCTTGTGCAAAGCAATCGCCTGACACTCGAAAAGGCACGAGAGACGGCAACGCTTGGCAGCCGCGCTGAGATCGAGCGGTGGCGTCGTGAATGCGCTCGCAACATCTTCGATAAGGTTTGTGGCAATGATCTCGACAAGTGACGACCTGTACAGTGTTTTTCTCGCGGACCTGTCGGAGGAAGAGCGTAACCGCGTCAGGTCTTACGCGGACAACTTCGGCATCGAGCCGACAGATGCTGTGTGGGCTTTGATGATCGTGCTCGGGCGGTACCGCGATCTATACGAGGCCGTTCCGGGAAAGATCAACATAACCGTGCAGAGCATCCTGGAGAAAATTCAGTCAGCCGCCGCAGCTGAAGCTGAGTCTTCCAGAGTTCGATTGCAGGTGTCCTTGACTGACGCCGTTGTCGGCGCGGCAGAGTCCGTGGCGGCCAGGAGGGGCCGCCGCGAACTGGTGAAATGGAGCGCCATTGCGTCCACGGCTGGGGTGTTTGTGTTCGTCGTTATGTTCGTTCTTGGGTATTGGCTCGGCTTCGATCACGGGCGTGCTCGCGGCTTCAATGCCGGGGTCGAGGGGCATCTTGCGGCGTCATGGGCGCTCTCCGCGGATGGCTTGCAGGCATACGAGCTTTGGAAGGCTGGCGATCTGGAACATTTGACCGCTTGCGACCGGCCCGGCTGGAAATTGGAATCCGAGGTCTGCTACCCCAAAGCTGACGAAGGCAAGCTGTATGGTTGGCGCGTTCGGTGAGACCGGACGCAAGTCAAATGCAACTCAACACGTTGGAAAGGTGAATGGCTCATTATGGAATTGTCTCCGCGTTCTCAACCATCTGCCGACAAAAAGCCTCCAATTCGCGCCGAAGAGAAGCTGCTTCTGAGTCGGCGGGATGCTGCGCAGTTGCTCTCCATCAGCCAGCGCGCATTGGATTATCTGGTAGCCACTCGACGCCTGCCGACCAGGAGAATTGGCAAGCGCGTTCTGATTCCAGTGGCAGACCTGCGGAAGTACGCTCGTGGCGACCATCCGGAACCGCTTGCGGGGTGACCGCTGTGCGACGCTTGGGCAGCAAGATGAGTGCTCATTTCTGACTCTCAACTAGCGTGTTTCAGAACCAATACAGATATTTATATCTATATTGGTTATGGTACACTCTCAACATGGAGACGCACATGGATCGCCTACTGAAGTACGCTGGCCAGCAGTCCGTGATACGGCCGCGTGATCTGGTCAGGCTGCACATACCGCGCAACTACCTGGGCCGACTGGTCCGAGCGGGAAAGCTCGAACGAGTTGGCAGGGGACTCTATTCTTCGAGCGAGAACCCGCCCACGGAGAATCGGACGCTGGTGGAGGTCTGCCGCAAAGTGCCACAGGCCGTCGTCTGCCTCTCGTCCGCGCTGCGCTTCCATGAACTCACGACCGAGAATCCATTTGAAGTTTGGATTGCACTTAAGCAGGGAGCCTGGACGCCCAGCTTTGAGTATCCTCCGATTCGTGTGGTGCGCTTCTCCGGCCCGTCCCTCACCTTCGGCGCAGTGGAGCATACGATCGAGGGTGCCAAGATCAAAGTCTACAGCCCGGCAAAAACCGTCGCCGACTGTTTCAAGTTCCGGTCGAAAGTTGGAACGGAACTCGCTATTCAAGCTCTTCGGGAATGCTTCCATGAGAAAAAGGCGTCGATGGATGAACTCTGGGAAGCAGCGAAGATTTGCCGGGTCGCCAACGTGATGCGGCCCTATATGGAGTCCCTGACTTGACCAAGAATGTCACCAATCTCGCGGCTTCTGTCCGGCAACGCCTCGCAAATCTTGCCCGGCAGCGGAATGAGGATTTTGGGCTGCTTCTGACGAAATATGCCCTGGAACGTCTTCTCTTCCGCATCAGCCGGTCGGAATACCAGAAAATATTCGTTCTCAAGGGCGCACTGCTTTTTGAACTCTGGACTGAGCAATCCCACCGTCCGACTCGGGACGCTGATTTTCTCTCTAACGGCGACAACGATCCAGGCCGCTTTGAAACCATCTTCAGGGAAATCTGTGCGCTTCAGGTCGATGATGACGGCCTCCAGTTTGATCCGGCCAGCGTCAAGGTACAGCGCATCAAGGAAGATGCGGACTATGAAGGGGTCCGTGTCACCTTCCTGAGCTACTTGGAGCGGGCGCGGATTCCCATGCAAATCGATATTGGTTTCGGAGACACCATCACACCTCCGCCGGTCGAGACTTCGTTTCCAACGATCCTCAACGGGCCGGCGCCGCTGCTGCTCGCCTATCCCAAGGAGACCGTAGTCGCTGAGAAGTTCGAGGCAATGGTGAAGCTCGGCATGGCTAACAGCCGCATGAAGGACTTCCACGATCTGCGCGCCCTCTCTGAGCTTTTTCCGTTCGATGGAGAGATTCTCGCCGAGGCGATCGTGCGGACATTTGAACGGCGGAAGACGGCGATTCCCACCATCGCAGCGCCACCGCGAGCGTTCACCGCCGAATTCTTTGAAGATGAATCAAAGCAGCGCCAGTGGGCCGCATTCAACGCCAAGAATCGTCTCTACATCGAGGCAGTGCCACTGAAGCGCGTTGTGGGTGACATCGAGCGGTTCCTCATGCCGCTCCTGGCAGGGTTGACAACCGATGGGCATCGGAAGAGGCTATGGCCAGCAGGAGGCCCTTGGCAGGATTGACCACCTCCGCAACAACTACGCCGTCACAAGTGGCCGCGTTTTGAGAATGGCTGCGGCCTTCGATGAGGGAACCGGCGGAGATTGCCGGCCAATATTCTTAATCACGTTCTACAGGCTGTAGGCTGGTTACGGCGATTTCGGAACAGTGGAGAATCGTCCAATGCGGTTAGGGAACTTCTCGGTACAAAAGCTATCCCGTCAGTAGGGAAGAAGCCTATGATGTTCACAGTAAGGCTCTTGGACGTATGCCCATTTCCAAGTTTCACCGGTTGGAACTCGATGCACTGATCCGTGCTCTTGCCGTGAACCGTGGCAGACCATTAAGTATGCTTCTGGGCGCTGGAGCCTCGATCTCATCTGGGATGCCCTCCGCAGACAGATGTATCTGGGAATGGAAGCAGGATATATTCGCGACCAATAACCCAACTTTACGTGAGTCTGTAGGCGAGATCTCATTGGCGGGAACAAAGCGGCGCATTCAGGAGTGGCTGGATCACAGGGGCGGCTATCCTCGTAGTGGCAGCCCGACTGAGTACTCGTTCTTTGCCGAGGCCTGTTTCCCCACGTCTACAGATAGGCGTAGTTTCTTTCAGCAGTACGTGAAGCTTGCGGTGCCGTTCCTTGGCTATCGTCTGATGCCCTTGCTGGTGAGGGGAGGTCTGCTACGTACAATTTGGACAACGAACTTCGACGGCCTTCCTACGCGAGCCTGTGCGGCGGCAAACGTGTCTTGCATTGAAGTCGGAATCGATACGCAAAAACGGGTATCTCTGGTGCCGGCCACCGGTGATTTGCGTATTGTTTCCTTGCACGGTGATTACCGTTACGATGCACTCAAGAACACGACAACCGAGTTGCAATCGCAAGAGACCAAACTGAAGCAAGAACTCACACTCGAACTCAGGGACCATGATCTGTTGGTCGTGGGGTATAGTGGCCGCGATACTTCCCTGATGCAGGTCTTGACGGAAGCATACAGCACAGCTTCGGCGGGGCGACTGTATTGGTGTGGAATGCAAACGCAGCCCTCGGCCGAAATTATGCAGCTATTGCAATTAGCAATCTCTGCGGGCCGCGAAGCCTTCTACGTGCAGGCATCTGATTTTGATGATCTGATTGAGCGTCTAGGTGTGTGTCGGGCATAGCGTTTAGCCAAGGCCGATTCAGCGGTTTGCGCGGCTGGCGTTCGAGCTGAGGCGCGCAGGCAGTAATCCCGTTGGTAGCTTATAGGAAGCTTTCCGTGCAGTTTCG
>Ga0255355_1000135_pt1 | contig 50259 bp, 55 predicted proteins | sample HBST75metaG_FD_189943 | JGI IMG/M metagenome (GOLD analysis project Ga0255355, IMG submission 189943) | Peat soil microbial communities from Stordalen Mire, Sweden - H.B.S.T75 | ecosystem: Environmental > Terrestrial > Soil > Wetlands > Peat | place: Sweden: Norrbotten County, Stordalen Mire...
GCGACTCCAGCACGCGATCCCGTTCGGATGTAGCGCCTGTTTCCGTCACCCCCTGCCCGTACGAGACTCCGCCAATACTGATCGGCTGATTCTCTTGCCAGTTGGGCGTCTCCTCTGTGTAACCGGGAGTGTTGGCATTAGCCACATTGTTGGCCACAACGTTCAGCGCCGCCTGGTCGGCGTCCAGAGCCTGCGACATGATGCTTAGTGCGGAGTTAATTGTCCCCATGCCTGCTCTCCGTTCGCCGCCATTGCCGCGCTTGCGGCACACCATATTCCAAGCGACCCGCGCCGTATTCCAGGCGGCCCGCGCGCAACTCCTTCAGACGGTTCATCACACTCAGGTTGGACCGCGTCGCCTCCAGCACCCTGGCGAAAACCGCCATATCACCCGCAGCCTCTTTGGACTCGACGGCCAGCGCCGCCAGCGCATCCCCATCCGTATGCGCCAGGTCGCGGTTGAGGGCTTGACAAGAGAGCGCCAACTCCTCCAGCCGGTCCGCATCCAGCCGCGCCAGCGCCCGCGAAGCCTCTACGACCAGTTCCTTCAGTTTCGGATACCCGCCGCGCTCCTCAATCTCCTGCAACGCAATCTCTCCCTTCGCCCCTGCCGGGCTGCCTCCAGGCCAATCCGTCTCCGCACAACACAATTGCGGATTCCCGTGCGTCCATCCTTTTCAACGGCAAGCGCATCCTGGCTGCGGCATCCCTCGCTCCGGCCCAATTGAAACCCGCACTACCGTTGGTCGCCCAGCATCGAGTCCACAACCTTGGAGGCCACGGCCCCGGCGGAGACGTTATAGCTTCCCGCCGCCAACGCAGCTTGGATATTGGCGACCTTGTCCATGCGAACGCCCGAATCGCCGGACGTCTGAGAGACCTCGCTCCCTGCGCTGCTGAATGTTACCTGATCGCTGCCGAGTGCGCTTCCGCTCGCCGCGACGCCGCTCTTCGTCTGTTGCGTGGCTGCCGGAGTGGCCGCCGGTGTTCCCAAAAGCGACTTCAATCCTTCAAGACTGCTGCGAATGTCCATACCCATTGCTCCTTACTGACTGTATCGGCAGTTTTCCTAATCACTCTAGTCATTTAAGAGATTTGATGACGGTATTACCGTGCAGATTGCCGGTTACCTGCGTGGTTGTCTGTTTGTTACCAGCAGGGGAAAGCTGCCGCACGATGCTGGTGGCGATTCCCAACCCTCCCTGCTCACTCAGTGCCCGTCCCAGGGCTTCCGATGCAAATGCTCCCAGCGCCCCGCTTGAGCCGGAAGCTGAGTCGCCGTCCTCCCCGTCAAGCCCATTGCCGCTGGTCATCGGCTTCAATAACTCCTGCATCATTTGCGCCTCAAACTCGTGCGCCGCATGAACCAGCCTCGGCTGCGGCGTGGTCTGAGACGAAGCCGCGCCTGTGCCTGCCGTAACCGCCGCTGTCCCTGTGGTCGAGAGCATCACAACCGCCTCCTACAGAACTTCAAGGTCAGCCTCCAGAGCACCGGCCTCCTTCATGGCCTGCAGGATGGAGATCACGTCCCGCGCACCCGCCCCTGTCCGTTGCAATTCCTGAACCAAATCCTCAACCGTTGCCCCTTCTTTTAGATCAATACGGTTGACCGGCTTGTCCTGGGCCTGCACAGTCGTCTGCTGAATCACCTGCGTCGTGCCTCCCGATGAAAACGCATTGGGCTGCGAAACCTCACTCCGGGAGATCACATTGACACTCAGTCCTCCATGCAGAATCGAAACCGGCTGCAGCCGGACCGTGCCCCCGATCACCACCGTTCCGGTGCGCTCATTGACCACCACCCGCGCCCGCGGAAAAACGTCCACCTCGACGCCCTCCACCTTGTCCAGCAGCGCCGCCATGTCCTCGTCCGGCGCTGCGGTTACTTCCACACGCCGGCTATCGATCGCGTGCGCCCGGTGAGTGCCCAACGCCTTGTCAATCGACGCGGCCATCCGCTCGGCGGTATGGAAATCCGCATCGTTCAGCACCACGCTGGCCACGCGCATCTGTTTCAGATCAAAGGGCACCTGCCGCTCCACCAGAGCCCCACCGGGAACCCGCCCCGTGGTCGGATGGTTGGACAACTTTATATTGCCTCCACCAGAGGCCATGTAGCCACCCAGCACCAACGCACCTTGCGCTTGGGCGTAAATTTGCCCGTCCGGGCCGTAAAGTGGGGTCATCAGCAGAATTCCCCCCTCCAGCGAACGCGCGTCGCCGGCCGAGGAAACTGTGATATCCACCTTGTAACCGGGACGGCTGAAGGGCGGCAGCGTGGCCACCACGAAGACCGCTGCCATGTTCTTGACCTGCATATTGCTGGCGCTGTTGGAGCCGGTCTGAGGAACCGTAATGCCCATCCGCTCCAGCGCCGAGATCAGCGTCTGCGCCGGAAAGACCGTCTGCGAGCTGTCCCCAGTGCCCCGGAGCCCTACTACCAGGCCGTAGCCCACCAATTGATTGTCCCGAATCCCTTCGATGGTCGCGACGTCCTTGATCCGCGCCAGGTGCCCCGCTGTCTCGGTGTGAACAAGCGGAGAGAGCGCCAGCAGCACCGCAATCAGCGCCAGCCATCGCCAGAGACTTGCGCCTCTCTCGTATTTCGCCGTTCCATGCCTAGCAACTTGCATCTGTGTTCCCTATTCCCTGTTCCCTGATCCCTGCTTCTAAAACACCAACAGCTTCTCCAGAAAACGCACCACTGGGTTCTGCCGGTATGTGGAGTCGTTGACGATGCCCTTGCCCGTCACTTCCAGTTCAAGATCGGTCATCGCCGTCGACTGAACCTGATTCTGCGAACTCACATCCTCTGGACGCACCAGGCCGCGCAGCTTGATCAACTGCGTCTGCTGCGAAAAGGTCAACTGCCGCGTGGCCTGCACCACCAGCATCCCATTGGGCAGCACATCCACCACCTCGGCGCCGAAGGTCGTCGCCAGGCTGGAGTTGGTCGTGCTCTGGCCTTGTGCCGTCAAGCCCGAGGCCGCAGTCATGCTCAACAGGTTCTGCAGATTATTCGAGGATTTGAGCTTTCCGAAGAGCGAGGTCAGACCGGAACTGGCATTCGAGGCTCGGGAGTTCTTCACCTGACCATCGGTCGATGCTGCCAGGCTTTCCGTCACCACAATCGAAACTACGTCGTGCAACCGAACCGCTTTGGCGTCGGTTCCCAACCGCACCAGTCGGCCCTCCGGACTCCAGATCGAGCCCGGCGTCCGGACCTCCGCCGCCTGCTGCGCCCGGACCCGCTCGATGTAAGCCTTCAGAGCCTCCTCGGGCGGGGTCGCCTTGCCCGCAATCCCTGGCGTCACCTTTTTCTTGCTGCCGATGGCTTGAGCCGGCTGAACCGCCACAAGCGCCACCACCGCGAAAATAAGCCCGGCCCTCAGCAATTTCATTCTCATGGCCGCACACCCGCATCCGCTTGGAGAGCCGCGCGCCCCGGCCCGAGGGCCACAACCCGCACTATCTTGCCACCAATCGCCAAACGCACATCGAGTACCGACCCTGGAGCGGCCGGGTTGAGCGCACGGGCCTCAAGGACCGCATCTGCTCGCGCCGTATGCTCTTCAATAATCAGCCGGTCTCCGGCATGGATGACGGGCTGGAGGGCCGCATTCCCTGGCTGGCCCGCAACCTGCGGAGCTGCGTTAGTAGACTTTTTCCGATTCACCGCAACCCTCACCAGCCGACCCGGTCCGCCTGGAAGCTTGCCATTACGCACCAGCAGCCAGCGGTTTCCGTTCGCAAAATCGTCGATCTCGCGCAGGATCTTCTCTTGCGTCAAGCTCTGAACCGGAGCGGACTCTGGCAACGAAAGCAGATCTTGCGCCGCGGAGCTGCACGCGACCGGCCTCTGAGCACAGACTGCCTGCGCCGCCATAACCGCCAGCACTCCTGCGCCCCATGCCACGCCCCGTTGCTTTTTCTTCAGTCCCGTTCCCATTCCGTCCTCACTGCTCAGCGCCCAACGCTTCCCACGTTCTTCTTTTTTGCGGCCAAAGCGGGAGTCCCTCGATACCGCATTGCAAAAGTTGGGAAAAACTAAGAGTGCGCCATGGCATTGGCCTGCGAATACATATCGTCGGCAGCCTTGATGACCTTCGAATTTGATTCGTAGGCCCGCTGCGCCAGAACCATCTGCACAAACATACTCACTACGTCCACATTCGAGTTCTCAAGGTATCCCTGCTGCAGTTGGCCCATGCCCTCGGTTCCTCCCGGATTGCCCAGCACTGCGTCGCCGGAGCTGAGCGTGGCCTGTAGCAGGTTCGAGCCCACCTGCTCCAAGCCTCCCGCGTTGGGGAAGGTAGCCAACTGAAGCTGGCCCAATTGCGAGGGATTCGTCTGCCCCGACAGGGTCGCATTGACCACGCCGTACTTGGTAATGGTGATCTTCGTCGCATTGGTAGGAACCGTGATCGTCGGAATAAGCGGGTCGCCGTCGGTGGTCACCATGGTGCCTTCGCTGTTCAAGTGGAACTGGCCGGCGCGTGTGTAGGCGATGGTGCCGTCCGGCATCTGCACCTGGAAGAATCCTGTCCCTTCGATGGCCAGATCATATTGATTGTCGGTCTCATTCAGCGACCCCTGGGTATTGATGACCTCGGTGGCCGCCGATTTCGTTCCAAGTCCGATCTGTAACCCAGCCGATACGGTGGACTGGCTCTGCGCCGCTCCCGGCGTCACCAGATTTTGGTAGATCATATCCTGGAACTGCAAGCGCAACTGACGAAAACCCGTGGTCGAGGAGTTGGCCAGGTTGTTGGCGATGGTGTCCAGGTTTAACTGCTGCGCGCTCATGCCGCTGGCTGCCGTATACAGTGCTCGAATCATGATGGCTCCTTCGTCGCCAGCTAACAGCTGACAGCTAACAGTTTTCTTTTGAGGGCAAACGGTCTTCAAAGCCCGCAAGCCCGAATTGCAGATCCAATCTTCACTCTCATAGTTCCGACTACGCTCTGATCACTGTCTGCTGTTAGCTGTCAGCTGGCGTCACACCTTGGGCAGGTCTTCGGTGGCAATTTTGTTGAATTCGGTATGGAAGACGGTCAGCGCGCGTTGCATCATCTCCGCCTCGCGCTGCATCAGAATCAAATTCATCGTCCCGTGGATTACATCCTGGTTGGCAGCCTCAATCGCGCCCTGGTGGATCGCGGCATTCTTTGAAAGCACCGGCTTGATACCCTCCGGCGCGAGATAGTGGTTGGCGCCCTCTGGAGTTAACTCGGTGCCGCGGGGAAAGGTGAAGACCCCGACCATGGCCACCACGCCGCCGGCCACCGACAGCGAACCATCAGCACCAACTGTTACCTCGCCCGGCGGAATGGGAATCGGCTGGCCGGTCACCGATAGCACCGCGTTTCCCGAGGCCGTCACCAGCCGCCCGTCCGGCGAGCGGTGAAAGCCGCCATCGCGGGTATACCGCGGGCCGTTGGGCATCTGCACCATGAAAAACCCCTCCCCCTCGATGGCCAGATCCAGCGGGTTGCCGGTCTGATCAAGCACGCCCTGGCTCATATTGAGACGGTCGCCGCCCAGAAGGCCGAAATTGTTCACCGTCTGCCCCAACTGCGAATCCTGGGCGTCCGGCCCCATCAGCGCCGAACGGAAGTACTCCTGCTCGGCGCGGTAGCCTGGGGTCTGCGCATTGGCCAGATTGGTGGCCGCAATGTCCAGGGCTTGCGTCCGCGCCACAAGCCCTGTCATCGCCGCATAGTATCCACTGTCCATCTACCCGCCCTCCTTCAGCACCCAGGGAGCTTGCAGGTGGAGGGCCGGAAGTGTGAAGGAAGGATTAGAGCAACATCAGAATTGGAGTCGAGAAGAAAAATATCTTGGGAAGCGCAGAGACTACCGAGGGAAGTGGAACCGATTCGCGACGGGCGCGGCTCGCGCATGGCACGGCGCGCCCAGGTGGTTTTTACTGACGGCACGACCTACTGCAGGCCATCACAGATAATGGTGACTTCGAAGCTGGCGGCGTCGAATTTGTACAGGTGGTGCAATTGGAACTCCGGAGCCTGAACGTGAAGGTTGTAATTCCGGCCGGTAATGACGGTAGGAATCGACAGGCCGCAGTTGGCCGCCAAGTCCGGTATTCTGCCCTTCCAACTGCCCGCCAGCATATTGCAGATCTCGCCGATTCCGTCCTGCACCGTTTCGTCGATCTCTTCAAACTCCATGCCCGTCATCCGCGCAGCAAGCTTTTTGGCCGTCGAGCCTCCGCTACGGAAGACGCAGGCACCGCTGAGCACCCCGCCAAGGCCAACCACTGCCGTCACGGACTCCGGCTCCGCAGCCAGCGCCGGTCCCGAGTAGCGCTGGCAATTTACGCCCAGCATCAGTTTGAAAACCTCTTCCACGCTTGCATCCAGGTTTCTGGGATCGGAAAGCAGATCCACCGAATCTCGCAACGATAGCGCCATTCCACACTCCATTTCGTTTTGCCGCCATCCCGCGATGTCGCGCCATGGCTGGTATTTCGTTCATCAGCCTGCGGATGCCTCGCGGCTACGCCGCATTCACCAGCGGCAGCACCCGTTCCTTCACCTGCTCAGCCGTGAATGGCTTGCGGATATATCCTTGCGCTCCGGAAAGAATGGCCTGTTTGACATGCTCCTCGCTCGACTCGGTGGTAATCATCACCACCGGGACGCCGGGAGCCAGATTCTGTGCCCGGATCTGGCGCAGAAACTCCAGCCCATCCATCGAGGGCATATTGATGTCAGAGAGAATCAGGTCCACCGATTGGCCTCTCAACAACTCCAATCCTTCGATGCCGCTACCAGCCTCGAAGACCACCAGCGGGTCCAAGCCCGCTTGGCGGAGCGACCGCTCCACAATCTTGCGCATGACCGAGGAATCGTCGACGATCAGGGTTCGAACTTCACTCATGCCAAGCTCCTCTGCTTCTGTCTCTATCGGCTTGACGTTTCAATCCATGAGAAACAAATTTCACTTGCGGCTCTCCGGCTAGGATTTCAATACGCCCCAATCGAGCAGATCAGATCCTGAATCGAATCTCGCTCGGGCATCGGTCCGCTCTGCGGCCGCCGCCACATCCGCAGCCAAAGGCAGTCGTGAACCCGGACCAGGCGGGACTCGACCGGTAGCACCTGTTCGATGGATTGAGCAAGCACCCGCACCAGAGCCGGCTCCGAAGCAGCCTCGATCAACTCCACTGGAGGGAACTTCGCGTTCAGCATCCGGGAGTGCGCCGGGCCAAAGAGCGACTCAGCCACCAGCCCGCTTTCGACACGCAGACCGCTCATCCGCTCCACGGCCAGAGCCACAATCGGGTCCAGCCGATCCTCAAATCCCAGATAAAGGAGCCTGCCTGCTGCCATTCGCAGCGGAAGCGCGCCAAAGGCATCCACAAACAGCCGAGGCACCAGCGCCGTGAGCGCCTCTGCGTCGTGAAACTCCAGGGGCAGCACCGGGCAGCTCCACTGCAAGCCCAGCGCCCGGGTGACCAACTGTTCGCTCACTCCCTGCTGGCGCACCAGCCAGTGGCCCAGCCGTCCGGCTCCGGCCACCTTCTGCGAATCCAGCGCCTGACGCAATTGGCCGGAGGTGATCCAGCCCTGTTCGAGCATCACCAAACCGAGCGGAATGCGATGCCGATGATTCTCCTGCGCCGGACCCCGGCCATCTTGCTCGCGGCGCACTGCCGAGGCGACCCGCGCAGCCGTGCAAGCGGCTGAGCAGTTCCACCCCCCCTCAAAAACCGGCGCCGAACGACTGCGCCAAAGGTGCAGCCAACCGGAGCCGCAACCAGGATTGGCACAGGTTTCAAAGAGGCCACTCCGTGCCCCAGCGCCCGACGTATCCGCCGCCGTCCGCGCAGACGGATCTGCCTCCATCAGCGCCGGCCAGTTCGACCGAGTCATTCCTCGACTTTGATGCCGGTTCAGAATAGGCATCGTATGCTCTCCAGACGCTTCCTGGGCGAGGCCACTTCAGTCACGCGCAAGCCGAAGTTGCCATTGACCAGCACCACTTCACCGCGCGCCACAATCTTGTCGCCGACGATCAGGTCCACCGGGTCGCCCACATTGCGATCCAGTTGCACCACGTCTCCCGGACCGAGATCAAGAATCTCGCCCAGCGGCAACTCCTTGCAGCCGAAGCGCAGCGAGACCTCCAGTTCGACATCGAGCAGCAAGTCGATTCCCGCGCTCAAGGCTGGCGGCGGCGCCTGCGTTGGGGCGTCGGCCGGCTGGGCGGCGGGCGGCGGTGCCACCGGCTTGGGAACACGCACTTCATCGCGCACCAGAATCGTCCATGCGCGCTCACCGGAGTTCAACTGGAAGGCACAGGAGAGCTTGCTCTCCCCGTCAATCTCCTCGAAGTTCTCGACACGGCATTTCTTCCCGGTTTTCGCCAAAAGCTCCCCGGCTGCCGCATTGGCCACCTCTTTCAGAATCTCGCCCCATCCGGCCTTCTGGTCCACACCCTCGCCCACCAGTGGCGACTCCAGAATCGCGGCGTCGAGGACCACGGCGAAGCGGCCTTCCATATCCCCGGAGATGGTGACCGCAAAGCCGAAGGCGCCCGCCGTCAGGGGCTTGGGCAGCGACTCGACCAACTCCGGTTCTCCGGCCAGAGCTTGCGAGAACAGGGTTGTTGCAACCTCGGTCCAGCACTCAAGATAACTTTTCATCACTCAGCCTCGGGAATCTGCCGCTCGATGCGGGCGGCGCGGTGTTCTCCCTGACGGATGGCCTGCGCCAGCGCGAAAGTCTGGCCGCCAACCCTCCACTCCGGCAAGGTGTTAGCGGCCAGATCAAAGCGCAGAACCGAACCCAATTCCAGATTTTCGATGGCACTGGCCGCCAGCCGCACCGTGGGCAGTTGCAGAGAAGCGCCGAAGCGGATGCGGCGCGCCGCGGCTTCCATGCGCGCCCGCGTCTCGCTGGCATGGCGGCGGCGAGCCCAGTCCGAAGTCAGCCGTCGCAGGATGGTGTTGGCCACGATCGCCGGAAAAGCCAGGTTGAGCAAACCCGAACTGTGCGGCATACGAATTTCGAAGCTCAGGCAGAGGGTCTTCTCCGTAACCGACATGATGCGCGCCACCTGGGTTTGCATCTGGCGGCGCTCGAAGTTGAAGCTCAGCCCCACCGGCTGCCAGGCAGCCGTCAACTCCCGGCAGATGATTTCCACGACACTGGCCAGAATCGACTCTTCAATGTCGGTCAACTCGCGCAAGGGGCCGTCCCGGCCCTCGCCGCCCAGCAGCAGATCGATGATAGGAGGCGCCAGGGCCAGATCCAGTTGCAACACCGCCAGCGCGCCCAGAGGTTCCATACGCACAGAGGCCGCATAGCTGATCTCGGGAATGCGCAGCAGAAACTCGTTGAACGGAATCTGTTCGGCAGAGACCAGATTGACCTGAAAGCGGGTGCGCAGCCAGGCGGCTAGATTATGCGTGAGGTTGCGGGCAAACAGGTCGTTCAATATGCTGATGGCGCGCAACTGGTCGGTGGAGATCTGGCCCGCGGAAGAGAAATTGTAAGGCGCCACCCGAGCGCGAACCTCGGTCTTCTGAGCCTCGGGCGCCGCGCTGCGCGCAGCCTGAAATAGAGCGTCGATCTCGTCCTGCTTGAGCGTCTTCTCCATCACCTGCCATCCCCTCGATGCAGCCGCTCAGCCGGCTTGCGGGAGCGCGGCTTGTCAAAGACCCCGCGCGATGCCAGATCCTTGAGCGCGACCCGCAGATGCACCACCGCCGAGGCGTGCATCTGCGAGACTCGCGACTCGACCACCCCCAGCGCCAAGCCAATCTCGTGCATGGTCATCTCTTCGTAGTAGTAGAGGCTCATCACCAGACGCTCCCGGTCGGGCAGATTCTGAATGGCCCCAGCCAGCCGCTCTTCCAGTTCGCCCCGGAGGCAGCAAAACAGCGGATCCTCCTCGGGACGCCCGGGAATATAGGCCAGTTCCTCCTCGCCCGAGTCCTCGTTGCGCTCCATGTGCAGAGTGCCGATCTCCAAACCCTTCAGATCGCCCAGCAACTGCTGGTACTCCTCCAGACTCAACGCCATCTCCGCGGCCACCTCCGCTTCGTCCGGCGCGTGCCCCATCCTCGCCGTCAACACACGGATAGCCTCTTCCACCGCGCGCCCCTTGCGTCGCAGCTCGCGCGGACTCCAGTCGAGCGTCCGCAAGCTGTCCAGAATCGCCCCCCGGATGCGGAATTGCGCATACGAGCGAAACTGGACTTTTTTGGCCGGGTCGAACTTGGAGAAAGCATCCATCAGCCCAACTACCCCGGCTGAGACCAGATCCTCGATGTCCACATGCTGCGGCAGCCGCTCGTGAATGCGCCGCGCCAGAAAGCGTACGATCGGCAGGTGTTCGAGCAACACTTGCTCCTGCTCGCCGCTGAGCACCGGTAGTTGAGCGCCACCAGGCGGATAGCCGTCCCCCGGAGCGCTCCGCCGCGATGCCCTCTGCCTCCCTGCCATATTCGCCGCTTCAGCACTCATCCCCGCCCCTTTCAACAACTTTCCTGCCTAGTGTTGTCCCCTGCCCTGTCGACTGCCTTATTCCCTGCTTCAGGAGCCTCAACGCACTGTTTCCACCGGCCGCAAACGAATCTCCGGAGGAATCTCCCCGGCGGCTACCACCGCCAGTCGAGGCAAAACCGGCTCCAGCCAGCGCTTGACGTAATAGCGGGCTGGACTAGGGACAAGTAGCACGGGAAGAGCCGCTGCGCTGGCAGCGGGAATAAGCCGTCTCAAAGAATCGGTGAGGCGGCGGATCACTGGCGTTGCCGGCACGGCGGCGGCGGCGAGCATCCTCTGGCCGGTCTCCGGCGAGAGCGTGGCCAAAATCTCTTCTTCGAGCGCCCCATCGAGCAGCAGAACAGGCAACTGGCCTTCCGCATCGAGCAACGGCTGGATGAGCCGCCGCCCCAGCGCCTGGCGCGCGGCCTCGACCAGGGCAACCACGCTTTTGTTCACTGGCGCGGTTTCCAACAGCGCTTCGAGAATCGCGCCCAGATCCCGGATCGAAACCCGCTCGCGCAGTAATTGTTCGAGCACCCGGCCCACCTCGCCCAGGGTCAACAGCTTGGGCACCAGTTCTTCGAGCAGCTTGGGGTGGCTGTCATTCATCGCATCCATCAGGCGTTTGGTCTCGGCCCGGCCCAGCAGCTCCCAGGCGTGCCGGCGGATGAGTTCTCCCAAATGCGTGGTGATGACCGTAACCGCATCCACCACTGAATACCCGGCTGCGTTGGCCTGGTCTTCGAGAGCCGGCGCGATCCAGATCGCGGGCACCCCGAAAGCCGGCTCCCGCGTCTCCTTGCCGGCCAGAGGACGGCGGCCCGGATCGCCCGAGACGGCCAGCAACTGCGTGCCCTCGGTCTGCCAACGGCCAATTTCCATCCCCCGCAGCGAAAACAGGTACTCGCGCGGCCTGAGGCGGAGATTGTCGGAGATATGCACTGGAGGAACCAGAAAGCCCATCTCCGCGGAGAGATGGCGGCGCAGTGAGCGCACTCGATTCAGCAGTTGGCCTCCCTGCTTTTCGTCCACCAAAGGAATCAACTGAAAGCCGATCTCCAGGGTCAGATCCTCCAGGCGCAGCAGTTGAGCCAGATCTGAACTCTGAGACTCTCCAGGCTTCTTTTTCTCGCTCACACCCGGCTCAACCTGCGGGGCCACCGGGGCATGGGCAGCCACGTGGCGTCCGGCCAGGAACAGGCCTCCGGCCACAGTCAAAAAGGCCAGCTTGGGCAGCCCCGGAATCAGGCACATCGCCCCGCAAACCACGCTGGCAATGTAGAAAGTGGTTGCCTTGGCCAACAGTTGCTGATGAATTTCCGCGCCCAGCAACCCCGCCGAGTTGGCGCGTGTCAGGGTGATGCCGCAGGCAATCGAAACCAGCAGGGAGGGGATGATGGTGACCAGGCCGTCGCCTACCGTCAGCACGGTGTAGGTGCGCGCGGCCTCGCTCAGTTCGATGCCCTGCTGCAGCGTGCCAATCAGCAAGCCGGCGATGATATTGATGCCGGTAATCAGAATCGTGGCCAGCGAGTCGCGCTGATTGAAGCGCGCCGCCCCGTCCATCGCCCCGTAGAACTCTGCCTCGCGGGCAATCGCCTGGCGGCGGCGCCGCGCCTCGGCCTCGTCGATCAGCCCCGCGTTCATGTCGGCGTCGATGGCCATCTGCTTGCCCGGCAGAGCATCGAGTGTAAAGCGGGCGGTCACCTCGGCGGTGCGCACCGCCCCGTGAGAAACCACTAAGAATTGGATGGCGATCAAGGCTAGAAACAGCACGAAGCCGACCACATAGTTGCCGCCCACGACGAATTGTCCAAAGGCCTCGATGACCTTGCCCGCAGCGGCCGTGCCCTCCTGTCCGTGCAGCAGAATGCGGCGGCTGGAAGCGATATTCAAAGCCAGCCGGAAGAGGGTCAACAGCAACAACAGGGTGGGAAAGACGCTCAACTCGACCGCGCGGCGGATCTGCACGGCGGAGAGAAAGACGATGATCGAGGCGGCCATCGACAGGGTCAACAGAAAATCCAGGCCAAAAGACGGCAGCGGCACCAGCATGACAAAGATCACGCTGATAGCCGCCATCGGCAGCACGTACTCGCGCAGCCGCTGCCAGATCGACTGGATAGGCAAGGAACCGACGGCCAGGGCTGCGGTACTCATTGTGGACCTCCTGCAAAAGGTGGAGCGGCGAAGCCGGATCGCCCAGTTTGTGAATTCGCCTGCGTGGCCGGGCGCGCCTGAGCCCTGGCCGCCGCCTCGTGGACGCGGCGCTCGCGCATCTCAGCCTCCAGCCGCTGGCGATAGAGGTAGGCCAGAATGGCCGCCACCGCGGCGTAGAGATCGACGGGGATCGGCTGGCCGACCTCGACTGAACGGTAAAGCGAACGGGCTAGCGGCGGATTCTCGATGATCGGCACCCCCGCCCAGCGCGCCTCGGCCTTGATCTCCTCGGCCAGCAGGTTGCGGCCTTTGGCCATCACCTTGGGCGCCTCCATGGTGGCAAAATCGAAGCCCAGGGCCACGGCATAGTGGGTGGGATTGACCAGTACCACGGCGGCCTTGGAGACATCGGCCTTCACCCGGCGGCGGCGCGCCTGGCGCTGCAAGTTGCGAATGCGGCCGCGGATCTGCGGGTTGCCCTCGGTCTCCTTGTACTCGTCGCGCAGATCCTCTCGGCTCATCTTCAGCCGCGACTCGCGGCTCTGCCATTCGACCAGATAGTCGATGGCCGACCAGCCGAAGAGCAACCATGCGGCGGCCAGCAGCAGCCCATAGACATCCGAGCCGAGCATCTCCAGCCGCGCGGTCGAAAACGGAGGCACAGTCAACTGCCTCGCGATGCGCTGGACCGCGAAGACCGCCAGCAGGCTGGCGGGGATCAGCGATTTAGACAGCCGCGCGGCGGCGCGCAGCGAAAAAAGATTCTTGATATTTGAGAGAGGGTTGATGCGGTCCAGTTTGAAGCCGACTGACCCGGCATAAAAGTTGATGCCGCCGGTTTGCAAGACACCCACCCCCAGAGCGGCCGCAGCCACCGCCGCCATCATTCCGCCCACCGGAGCAAGGATGGTGAGAGCCAGCCGGCGCACAGCGTAAAGCGTGGGTTGAATCTCGGCCGGCTCCCAGCGGGCAGGAGACCCAAGATCGAGAAATGCGGCAAAGGTCCCTCGCCAGGCGATCAGAAGATGGCTTCCCATGGCGCCCAGCACCATGACCCCGGCCAGGGTTCCGGCTGCGGCCGTCAGTTCGCGGCTGTGCAGTACGTCGCCTTTCTTGCGAGCCTCGTCGCGGCGATGTTGCGATGCCTGCTCGGTGCGTTCTCCGGCCATCGGCTATCCTCCCATGCCCAGCGCTGCCCCATGGACAGGCGCGGCAATCAACCGCTCCGCCAAGTCCAGCAGTCCGCTGAAGCGCGCCTCAATGAAGCGCGGCCAGAGAGCCAGCGAGCCGGCGAGAAGCGCAAAGCCGGTCAGCGTCTTCATGGGCACAGACAACGACATAACCGGCAACTGCGGACTGAGCTTGCCCAATAGAGCTATGGCCACCTCCACCAGCAGCGTGGCGGCCAACACCGGCGCGGCCAGTTCGACAGCAGCTAAAAAGATGCCTCCGGCAGCACGCACAATCTCCAACGCGGAGGTAGGCGCCAGCGCGTAGCTGCCCAGGGGCGCAACGCGGAAGCTTCGCACCATTGATGAAAGCAGAATCCGGTCGAGCCCTGCCCCAATCACTACCAGCGTGCCCATCAACTGAAACAGGTCGCCCAGCAGCGGCGTCTGGATCGAGGAGGTCGGGTCCAGCAGATTGACCATCGAGAAGCTGAATTGCATACCAGCAATCTGGCCGGCAAAGAGCAGCATCTCATTCAGCAGCGTGAGGGTAAGACCATAGACCAGCCCCACGGCCAGCTCACCCAAAAGAGCGGAGAAACTGATGGTGACCTGCGCGTTGGGCAGCGTGGCCACCAGCGGAGCCAGCAAAAACGCTACCGCGCCCACAAAGACCGCCTTGGCGCGCAGCGGAAGCGCCGTCGAAGAAAAGAAGGGAGCGAAGGCCACCATTCCGCTCACCCGCACCAGGGCCAGTGTCATGGCGCAAAGAAAATTGCTCCACTGCAACTCGTTCCCGTGCGGCATCCATCTCCTCTTCTTAGCGGCGTTCGCCGAGTTAGCCCAAAAAACGATGAAAATCTGTCAGCAACAGCCGGGTATAGGCCGCCATCCGGCCCAGAAACCAGGGCATCCCAACCAGCAGAATCATGGCTACTGCGCCCAGACGCGGCACGGAGGTCAACGACTGTTCCTGGAGGCTGGTCAGGGTCTGGAAGAGGCTCAGCACGAAGCTCAGCAGAATCGTTGCAATCAACAACGGCGCGGATAGAATCATGGCTTCCTTCATGAGTTGGCGCAGCAATTCGGCAACCAGATCGGGCGTCATCGGCATCCCTCAATCAGAACTTCAACAACGGGTCAAAAGCTCTTCAACAACGAATTGGCCAGCAGGTTCCAGCCGTCCACCATCACAAACAGCAGAATCTTCAAGGGCGTCGAGACCACCACCGGAGGAAGTTGGAACATTCCAATCGAAGTGGTAATCGCGGCCGTAACCATGTCGATCAGCAGAAACGGAAGAAACAGCACCGCACCGATGGCAAACCCGGCCTTCAACTCCGAGAGCATGTAGGCTGGCACCACCACCCGCATGGGCAGATCGTCCGGCGTGTTCGGACGCGGAATCTGTCCAGCGGCGGTAAATAGAGCCAGGTCTTTCTCCCGCGCGTAATGCAGCAGAAAATGCTTCACCGGCTGGGCTCCGCGGTCGATGGCCTCTATCCCCGTGATCTGCCCGGCGCGATAGGGCTCGACCGCCTGCTGGTCCACCAGGTTCAGCACCGGAGTCATTAGAAACCAGGTCATCATCAGGGCCAGCCCCATCAGGGTCGGATTCGAGGGCGCAGTTTGCGTGCCCAGTGCCTGGCGCAGAAAGTGGAAGACCACCAGCAGCCGCACCATCGGGGTCACGGCCATCAGAATCGCGGGCAGCAGGGTAATCAGCGTCAAGACAAGAAGAATCGTCCAAGGCGTCGAGTCCGAGGGGTGAAGGCGGGTATTCAAGTCCGGCAACAGCGGCACGGATGCCGGTGCTGCCAGAATGAAGGCAGCCCAGGAAGCTACCATGAGACCCTCATGGCCGGCCGCGCTGCATCGGATTGCCTGTTTGCGGCCAGTTGCGGCCGCTCATCAAGCGCATAGAAAGCTGGCGCCCCCTCAGGCGAAGTGGCAACCAGAAAGCGCCGCCCTTCGGCTTCAACCAGCGCCAGCGACTGGCGAGGAGCCAGTGTAATGCGTTCCACAAGCTCCAGCCTCGACCGCGCTCGGACTCCGGTCCGCAGCCGCCCCAGAACCCAGCCGGCCATTCCACCAACCAGCTTCGTTCTCGCGTTATCGTCCTGCTCCATCCCGCGCCCTCTCCCATGCACTTGCCAACCCAAGAAAAATCCACCCCAGCGACTCAGACCAGCCGGGTCACACGCACCGCCAACTGCGAATCGACGACTTCAAACTCGCTCCAGGCCAGTTGCACCGCGCCCGCGGCCAGCGGCAGATCCTCGCCGTGAGCCCACTGCGTCTCAATCAACTGGCCCGGATCCAGTGCGAGCAGATTGCGCACGCGGAAATCCCGCACCGGCACGGCCACATCCAGCTCCACCGGCAGCCGCGCAACCTGCGTGCTGAGCACAATCCCTTCCCCTTCGACCAGCGGGCGAGGCGACGGCATCAGCGCTTGTTCAGTCGCAATCTCGGCCGACCTCGTTTGATCAGGCAGGTGCGGCGGCGCCATTGGCGGCGGCAATGGATGAGTCGTTGCCATTTGCTGAGAAATCAAGCAGAAAGGTGGCCAGAAGCAGAACAGAAGGATTGGAAAAAGCTAAGAATCACTCCGGCGTGACCTCTCGTCTGTCTCACTCCACTCCAACCCGCCAGCTACATCGCTGCTACACTGGTAAGTAAACTCAATACGCGGCCGTCCCCCGGCTCCAATCAGCCCGGAATCCGCCTCGAAAAGGTCGAAGTCTATGTCGGAATTCAATGAGAACAAGAGTTTTGCCACCACCAGTCTGCGCCTGAAGGTGGGTTTGGCCGAGATGCTTAAAGGCGGCGTCATCATGGACGTGATGAACGTCGAGCAGGCGCGTATCGCCGAGGAGGCCGGTGCCACTTCGGTCATGGCTCTGGAACGTGTTCCGGCCATGATTCGCGCCGAGGGCGGCGTGGCTCGCATGGCCAAGCCCAGCCTTATCAAGCAGATCATTCAAGCCGTTTCGATTCCAGTCATGGCCAAGGCCCGCATCGGCCACTTCGCCGAAGCCCAGATTCTGCAAGAGCTGGGTGTGGATTTCATCGACGAGAGCGAGGTCCTGACTCCCGCCGACGAGGCCCATCACATTGACAAGCACGCCTTTACCACCCCATTTGTCTGCGGCGCTCGCAATTTGGGCGAGGCCCTGCGGCGCATTGCCGAGGGCGCGGCCATGATCCGCACCAAGGGTGAGGCAGGCACCGGCGACGTAGTCTTCGCTGTCCGTCATATGCGCCAGATTACCCGCGAGATGCGCGCGCTCACCGTACTCAGCGAACAAGAACTTTATGCGGCGGCCAAGGAGCACCAGGCCCCTTACGAACTGATCCGCATGGTCGCGCAGACCGGCAAGCTGCCGGTGCCCAACTTCTCTGCTGGCGGCATTGCTACTCCGGCTGACGCTGCCCTGATGATGCAGCTGGGCGCCGAGGCCATCTTCGTCGGCTCGGGCATCTTTATGAAGGAACGCGCCACTCCGCTGGACGTCGAAAACGACCCCAAGGAGCGCGAAGAAGCCGTCTCCCGCGCCAAAGCCATTGTGATCGCCACCACTCATTACAACGATCCGAAGATCCTGGCCGAGGTCGCCGAGCAGGTCACCGGCACCATGAAGGGCCTGGCCGCAGCCGGTCTCGAAGAGTCCCAACTATTGCAGACACGGGGCTGGTAGCCACCTAGCGGTGGGGCCAACTGCCTTCCGCTCCGATACCAACAGCGCTGCTGCTCATCCTTGCGCTGGAAAAATACGCAAGGTGAACAGCGAGCAAACTTACAGGAGAACCCTGATTTGACAGAAGGACGCACGCTGCCGCGCATCGGCGTATTGGCAATTCAAGGCGATTATGCCGCGCATGCCGAGGCTCTGGCCGAGGCCGGTGCAATTCCCGTCGAGGTACGCAAGGCGGGGGAGTTAGCCGGCCTTGACGGACTGATTCTGCCCGGCGGCGAGTCCACCACCCTTCTGCGATTTCTGGGAAAACACCGCTTTTTTGAACACTTGCAAGAGTTTTGCCGCACCAAACCCGTCTTTGGCACCTGCGCGGGCGTGATTCTGCTGGCGCGGGAGGTTCTCAATCCGCCTCAACGCTCCTTGGGGGTGTTTGATGCAACCATCGAGCGCAATGCTTACGGCCGCCAGATCGACTCGGCCATCGTGACCGCCGAAACCGCCCTCGCCGGGGGGCCGTTGGAGATGGTCTTCATTCGCGCGCCGCGCATCATCAAAACTGGCGCCGGCGTCGAGATCCTGGCCCGGCGTGATGGCTTTCCAACGCTGGCCAGAGAGGGCCGCGTCCTGGCCGCAACGTTTCATCCTGAACTCTCGCGTGACCGGCGCGTTCACCGGCTCTTCGTCGAGGCTGTTCTATCGGCCAGGAAATAACCGGCCACACCTGCTTGTCGGCGCCCTGGCACTCATCCTCTGCCTGAGCGTCCTGGGCTGGCTCAAGCGCGTTGAGTACCGTCAGATTGCCGTGGACGCGACAGCCTGGTACTGGCACGCGATGGGCCTTGCGTGGCTGCTGCTGATGGCCGTGCTGGCCCTGGGACAATAGCGATCTTAGCCGCAGAGCACCCGCAGCGTCGGCCACAGGATGATCAGGCCAATGGAAATCAGGATGATGCCGCCGAAGAGTTCCGCGCGGCGTCCCCAGACAGCGCCGATCCTCTGGCCAATCCCCATGCCCAGCAACGTCATGCCAAAGGTGACAATGCCGACAATGAGCGCCGAGCGAGAGATGGCAGAGTTGACCATTGCCAAAGAGATGCCAACCGCAAGCGCATCCAGACTGGAAGCCACGGAAAGAACGACCAGTTCCCAGCCGCGTGTCGGATCGATTTTGCTGCGTTTTTCCTCTTCGCCGCGAAGGGCGTTGCGCACAATGTTTCCGCCCACCAGAGCCAGCAGCGCAAAGGCCACCCAAGCGTCGAGCCCGTGCAACAGACGTGCAACAGCACTGCCCAAACACCACCCGCCAGCGAGCATTAGTGCTTGAAAAAAACCAAAGTGGAAGCTCAGGCGAAGGCGCTGCCGTCGTGTAGGCTCTCCCAGAGTAATGCCCGCAACAGTGGCCACGGCAAAGGCGTCCAGCGAAAGGGAAAAAGCGATAGCGAAGAGTGCGATCCAGCCCATAAGAAGATGAGTTTCTCTCCGCCCACGGACGGAGGAGTGAAGTGCTTGGAGAAGCCTTGATCAGGGTAGCAGAAGTGGAACGGAAGGAACGACTACGAAAGCTGCGCTGGCCGCAGGGCGTCCGGTGGATATCCCATCTCAAAATCTAAACTTGTAAGCCGATACCTCTGATGCGTGCCCTTAACGATGAAAAATTATCTGCAATGTTTGAAAATATTTTTAGGGGGGAGGGAGTAGGTCTCGTCTGAAGCCGCTTGAGGCGGTTTCTCCTTATCTCCCCCCCTACTCTTGTTAGTTCGCACGAGTAGCAGGTTATTTTCTGCACGACAAGTTCGAAATATGCTGTGTTCGGCTGTCGAGCCGGTCGAGGTTCGTGGTCTCCCAGATTCCGAAGGCGGAATCTGGGGTTACAACCAACTACTCCAGTGAAAGCTTACTCCATGGCGTGCGGGTCTGGGGTGGTCTTCATTTTTTTCTCGTGGCGGACGTCGGTGCCTTGCACCCAGAAGATGACGTCTTCGGCGATGTTGGTGGCATGGTCAGCTACGCGCTCCAGGGCACGGGCAATCATCAGGGCATTCAGGGCCTGCGGGGCAAGATAGCTTTGCTCGGCCATCAGTTTAGTCAGAGCTTTATAGGCCGCGCGATTCATGGCGTCAACGGCTTTGTCCATGGTGAGCACCGTGCGCGCCACCTCGGCGTCTTCCTCAATAAACGATTGCAGGCTCTTGCGCACCATCTCTGAAGCCAGGTCGGCCATGCGCGGAATATCGACCGGCAGATCAACGACGGCCATCTGCTCCATGCCGCGCACACGCTCGCTGATGTTTTTGGCTACGTCGCCCACGCGCTCCAGATCGGCATTGATCTTGATGACGCTGAGGATAAAGCGCAAGTCGCTGGCCATGGGCTGTTCCATCGCCAAGAGATCCAACGCGGCCTGGTCGATGTCGCGCTCCAGGCGGTTGATGGCAATTTCGCTGTGGCTGACCAGGTCGCAAATAGACAGGTCACGTGCGCGATATGCCTCAACGGCGCGCTGAATGGCCTGTTCGGTCAGCCCAGCCATCACCAGCAGTTGGTTCTTCAGCTCGTCGAGACTTTGTTGAAAGCGTATGCGCGTCATCCAAACCTGCCTGTAATGTAATCCTCGGTGCGCTTGTCGCTGGGGTTGGTGAAGATCTTCTGGGTCGAATCGAACTCCACCATGCGGCCATTCAAAAAGAATCCCGTCTTTTCAGCGACGCGGGCCGCCTGTTGCATATTATGCGTCACAATCACAATAGTGTACTGCGACTTCAACTGAAAGATGAGGTCTTCAATCTTGGAGGTGGAAACCGGGTCGAGCGCCGAGGCCGGCTCGTCCATCAGCAGCACCTCGGGGTCCACGGCCAGGGCGCGGGCGATGCACAGACGCTGCTGTTGGCCGCCGGAGAGGCTGGCGCCGGATTTCTTCCTGAGATCGTCCTTTACCTCGTCCCACAGCGCGGAATTCTTGAGCGAACGTTCGACGATTTCATCCAGCGCCTGACGGTTGTTGAAGCCATTGAGCTTCAGCCCCGCGGCCACGTTGTCGTAGATGGACATGGTGGGAAAGGGGTTGGGCCGCTGGAAGACCATGCCCACGCGGCGGCGAATCTCGACGGGCTTGGCGTCGGCGTAAATGTCCAGATCGCCGATGAGCACCTTGCCGGTAACGCGCGCAATGGGGTTGGTTTCGTGCATACGATTGATGCAGCGGACAAAGGTGCTCTTGCCGCAGCCCGAAGGGCCGATCAGCGCCGTTGCATGGTTGGCAGGAATTTTCAGATTCACGTCCTGCAGCGTGTGATTGGCGCCGTACCACGCGTTCAGGTTGATTACATCAATGCCAACGCCCACTTAGCTTGCCCCTTTCAATACGCCGCGGCTGGTGACGTAACGCACCAGCGAAACGGCAAGCACAATCAGCACAATCAACACCAGCGCCCCGCCCCACGCCAGCCGATGCCATTCGTCGTACGGAGAGATGGCGTAGACGTAAATCTGCAGAGGCAGAGCGGCAATCGGCTCATTGAGCTTTCCGGACCAATCGACGTTGCCAAAGGCGGTGAAGATCAATGGGGCCGTCTCGCCCGCCACACGCGCAAAAGCCAGCATACAGCCGGTAATGATGCCGGGAGAAGCTGTCTTCACGGTAATGGCCAGTACCGAGCGCCAGTTGGGCACGCCCAGCGCCAGGGCCGCCTCGCGCACCGCGTTGGGCACCATCAACAACATTTCTTCGGTGGTGCGGCAGACGGTGGGAATCATCATGATGCCCAAGGCGACGCCGCCTGAAAAGGCCGAGAAGTGTCCTTGCGGAACGACAATCAAGGAGTAGACGGCGATGCCCATCACGATGGAGGGAACGCCGTTGAGCACGTCAGCCGTAAAGCGGACGGCGTTGGCCAGTTTGGTGCCGCGTCCGAACTCGGCCAGAAAGATGCCGCCGGCGATGCCGATGGGAACTCCGATCAGGCTGCCGACAGCCAACAGAATCGCCGACCCGGCAATCGCGTTGGCCATGCCGCCGCCCGACTCGCCTACCGGCTTGGGAATCTGCGTGAAGAAGTCCAGGTTCAGCGAGCTAGCGCCCTTGTAGACGAGGTAGGCGAAGATAGCCACCAGCGGCGCCACCACCAGCACGGTGGAGAGCACAGCGAGAAAAGTCGCCGCGCCATCGGTGAAAGCCCGTTTCCGTTCGAGAAACTTGGCCCGAAATTTGAGTTCCGTCTTCAACTTGTCTTCTCCGAAAAACAGTCAACAGCCTACAGTGAAAAAGCTCGGCTTCAACGCGCCGCGGATGGCTCTCCGCGCGTTACCGCCCAGACCAACAGCCGGGCAAATGCATTCACGATGATGGTGACGATAAACAGCGCCAGCCCCAGTTCCATCAGGGCGCTCAAATGCAGATCGCTGGATGCCTCGGCAAACTCATTGGCGATGACCGAGGCCATCGTGCTTCCGTTGGCAAGCAGCGAGCGGCGAATCTCCGGGCTGTTGCCGATCACCATGGTGACGGCCATGGTCTCGCCCAAGGCGCGCCCCAGTCCCAGGATGACCGCGCCCACAATGCCGATGCGGGCATTGCGCAGGACGCCCATGCGGATCATCTCCCAGCGCGTGGCGCCCAGCGCCAATACCGCCTCGCGCTGCGAAGTCGGCACGGCGGTCATCACTTCGCGGGTAAGCGAAGAGATGATGGGCAGAATCATGATGGCCAGAATCACTCCCGCCGAGACAAAGCCCAGGCCGGTAGGATTGTCGTCGCCGAAAAAGCCCGTCCAGCCCAGCAGTTTGATCAGCCAAGGGTTTACATGTTCGCGGAGCAGCGGCACCAGCACGAAGACTGCCCAAAGGCCATAGATGACGCTGGGGATGGCCGCCAACAGCTCGGTGATGAAGGCCAGCGGCGCGCGCAAATAGCCGGGGGACATCTCGGTTAGAAAGACGGCCACGCCGATAGCCAGCGGCACCGCCAGCAGCAGCGCAAGAAACGACGAGACCAGAGTTCCATAGAGAAACGGCAGGGCGCTGAAATGCCCGTTCACTGGGTCCCAGTACATGGGCTGGTTGGTGTACGTATCGACGAAAGCCCTGTAAAAAAAGTCCAACCCGAAGCTGTTCCAGGCAAGCCGCGAGCGCACCACCAACTCGAAAGCAATCAGTACGACGATACCGAAGATGCTCAGGGCACACAGCACCATCAGCCAATGGAAGCTAAGGTCGGCAATCGCCGAGTTGCCACGCGAGCTTAGGAAGGCGCGAATGGCCGACACTTCGCCCGGAGCCGCCGGGACTGAAGATTGCTCGCCTGGAGAGCCGGACTCGGGTAGAAACTGAGATTGATCGATGCTGATCTCGGGCACTTGGGCCATCCCAAGAACAGGTTACCGGCCCAAGATGAACAGAAGGTTACAAGGAAGCAAAATCATGCGTTTACAAAGGGAAAATCTGGCCGTGCGCTGGCTGAACTCCCCCCACACACAGCGCGGACGGTCTGTTCCCTGCTCCCCTGCTACTCCAGCATCTGCAAATCCAGCGGCTCTTCGAGCAGGTAGTCTCTGCCGCGGATGGCTTCCAGAGCGCGTTTGAGAGCCGAGGACTTGCACGGCTCGACGGTGACCACAAAGGGCAGCGCGTGCTGCGGATAGCCGGGCTTCTGGACGATGGCGCGAATATTGATGCTCTCCCTGGCCAGCGCGCCGGTAATTTCGGCAACAATTCCCGGCCTGTCATCGATCAGGAAACGGATGTAATACGGAACCTCAAACTCGGCGCCCACGTGCGCCGGGACCGAGGGAATCTGCACCCTTTGCGAACCGCGCGCCAACGCCACGAGGTCGCTGACCACGGCCACCGCGGTGGGATGACCACCGGCGCCGCGGCCGGAAAAGACCACATCTCCGCCGTAGTGGCCTTTCAGGATCACCATGTTCTCCGTGCCGCACGACCACGCCAGCGGTGAATGCAGATCCACCAGCATCGGTCCCACCGTGGCCGCGATCTTGCCTTCGGACCGCTCTGCGCGCGCAACCTGCCGGATAGTGCATCCCACCTCGCGCGCATAGCTGAAGTCCAGGGCGGCAATCCGGGTGATGGACTGCGGCATAATTTCCTCCGGGTCCACCTCGGCGCCAAGAGCCAGACGCATCAAAATAGCCAGCTTGGCGCGCGCATCAAAGCCGCCTACGTCCTCAGTGGGATCGGCCTCTGCATAGCCCTTGGACTGCGCCGCTACCAGCACTGTCGCATACTCGGCGCCATCCTGCATCCTGCTCAGAATGAAGTTGCAAGTGCCGTTCAGGATGCCGTCAATGCGCTCGATGCGATCACCGGACAACCCCTGCTCAAGGCCTGGAATCACGGGAATTCCGCCGGCCACAGCGGCTCCATACTTCAATTGCCCGCCACGGGAGGCGCCCAGCCGTTCCAGTTCGACGCCCTGATAGGAGATCAGCTTCTTGTTGGCCGTAACCACGCTCTTGCCCGCTTTGAGCGCCGCGCGCACCCAGCTTCCGGCCGGATCGAGGCCGCCAGCCAACTCAACGACAACATCCACGTCTGAGGCCAGCACAGCATCAGCGTCCTCGCTCCATTGCACGCTTGCGGGCAACCAATTGACGTGCCTTCGCGCAATGCTGCGAACGTATACGTGGGTCAATTCGAGACCCTCGGGCTTGGACTCGGCCAGAATCCGCGCCACCGAACTTCCCACCGTCCCGAAGCCAAAAAGAGCAATACGCAGCGGACGATGAATAGAAGATTCTTGCGCAGAAAGCTGTTGCGTCGATGCGGACCGGTTCGACTCAGACATGGGCATTTCCTCTTGGGGTGGATAAGAATGAAGATAACTCGATGATACCTGAGCGGCGGCCGTAGCCGCATCGCGCCACAGGCGATGCGACGGTGTGGTTTGCTTATCCCAAGGGCACGTCGAAGAAGTTCAAGTGCGACTTCAACCGCGACGAGCAAAATCAGAGTGAAGATGCCCTGCTTGAGAGTTTACTAGCTGGCTTTTTCCTCAAGGAAAAAGCCAGCTAGCGATTGCACTTTCCATCTAGACGAATTGGAGAACCGCTTTAATTCCGCTCCACCACAAACAGACCCGGCAGCACTTCTCCCGCGTTGCCTTCGACGACATGCGTGAAGGCCGAGGCATTCAGCGGCGGCTCAGGCCCCACGTAGACGGTACGCGCTCCAGCTTGCCGCGCCCAATGGACAAAGTTGGCCGCCGGATAGACCGAACCCGAAGTGCCCACCACCACCATCAGCGTTGCCTTGGCAATCTCCTGTTCGATGCGCTCCATCTCCAGCGGCATTTCGCCGAAGAAGACAATGTGCGGACGCAACCGGCCGCCGCAAGGGCAGTGACCCACCTCGTCCAGGCTGCGATAAATCGCATGATCCTCAACCGGCGAACGGCCGCACTCCCGCTCGCAGCGCGCCTTGGCCAGTTCGCCGTGCATATGCACCAGCCGCTTCGAGCCGGCCCGCTCGTGCAGATCGTCCACGTTTTGCGTGCAGAGGAAAAAGCGGTCGCCCAACTGCCGCTCCAACTCAGCCAGCGCAATATGCGCCGGATTGGGCTGGGCCTTTGCGCTCTCCACGCGCCGTTCGGAGTAAAACTCCCACACTCCCCAGAAATTTTTTTCCAACGCTTCGGAAGTGCATACATCCTCGATACGATGTCCGGCCCACAGCCCGGTTGACCCACGAAAGGTGGGCAATCCGCTCTCTGCGCTGATTCCCGCTCCTGTCAATACAAACACTTTGTCTTTGGCGGTAATTGAAATTTTGCTCATAAGTTTGCTCCCCCATGAATTTGCCAATCAAAAAACATCAGATCTCATTGCGAGACGCGCGGCGGTCTATGAAATCCGCGTACACAAAACCATCCCGATCCATGATCTCACCAGCCTCCAGGTTCACTGGCGCGGTGAACATCGGCCCGTCATAAACGCAAGTGTGAAACTCGCCGCGCTCGCCACAGGGGTCCACCTCCGGCGGCAAATCAGTCAGAAGCGCGGCATCAAAGTCGCGGCCCGCAAATGAGTTCTCAACTGCTTCTTGTCCACGCAAGTCAGTTTTGCGCGCAGACCACCAGCGATCATCTCCCGTGCCAACGAACCGGTCGGAATCTCCCACAAAGGAAACAACGGCTCCAGTCCGGTCGGTTTCAACTGTGTCTCGCGATAGGCGCGAATGTCCTGGAGAAACAGATCACCGAAAGCAATGGCATCAACCCGTTCACGGATGGCGCGTTCACAAGCCTCGGTCATCAACTGCTCGTAAATTTCGTTCGAGCAGGGCCACGGCAAGGGCACAACCCACAGCGGCAATTGCGCCGCTTCGGCCTGGGCTTCCAGCACGGTGCGGCGCGTGCCGTGCATCGCCACACGCTGGAACTCGGTATTCAGCGTGGTGAGCAAGCCAACCAGTTCGATGCCGGGTTGTTGGCGCAGGACATGAAGCGCCCAGGCGCTATCCTTGCCGCTGCTCCAGGACAATAAAACACGCTTCATTCCATTATCATAACTTCAGCATGAGCTGACAGCCGCCGCGAAGCCGCCGCATCAGTCAATGAATTCTGCGGCCACGCGCAACTATTTCCGCGCTGTAGCGTTGAAGTCATCAGTCGGCCGGAACGGCTGTGGAATTCCGGAAGTTCAAACCCAGGAGGAATCGATTCACCATGAAAAAGATTGCACTGGCACTCTTGCTTGCTTTCACACTGTTGCCTGCGGCTTCGTTTGCGCAGATTGTGGTTCGCATCGGGCCGCCGGCCCCTGTCTACGAAGAGCGCGGCCGTCCTCCGGAGCGGGGATTTGTATGGATTCCCGGATACCACCGCTGGGATGGTGACCGCTATGTCTGGACTCCTGGCCGCTGGGATCGTCCACCGCGACCCCACGCGCGTTGGGTCGCGCACAGGTGGGTTCATCGCGGCGATCATTGGGAGATGCAAGAAGGGCACTGGCGGTAGATTGCAGTCTCAACTGACAGAAAAGCGGGGCGCATGCCCCGCTTTTCTGTGGCTCTACAGAGCCGAACGCTGTTGGCCCCATCGCAGGGGTTCAACTGATCTCGATCACCTCGGTGGCTGCGGCTGCCGCCGCCTCGGCACGTTCCATCAATTTTTCAGCGATGGCGTAAAACTCGGCTGCCTGCGGGCTCTTCGGACCGGCCAGCGCGACGGGTAGGCCGCGGTCGCCGCCCTCGCGGATGGCAGGGACCAGCTCAATCGAACCCAAAAAGGGAACGTTGAACTGTAGAGCCGTGCGCTCGGCTCCGCCCCTGGAAAATATGTCGATCTCCTTGTGGCAATGCGGGCAAGTGAAGTGGCTCATGTTCTCGACGATGCCCAGAACCTCGACGTTGATCTGGGCAAACATCTCCAGAGCCTTGCGCGCATCCTGCAGGGCCACGTCGCTGGGCGTGGAAACGACCACGGCACCAGTCAGCGGCACGGTCTGCACCAGTGAGAGGACCACGTCGCCTGTGCCTGGGGGCAGGTCAACAATGAGGTAGTCCAACTCGCCCCACTCCACCTGTTGCAAAAACTGGCGAATGATCTGATGGAGCATCGGTCCGCGCATCACCATCGGCCTGTCGCCGGGAGAAATGTAGCCGATGGAGATGGTCTTCACACCGTGGGTCAGGTTGGGGATGAAGCAATTGTCCGGTCCGAGGGCCGGCTGCTGGGTTGAGCCCATCATCAGCGGTACATTGGGTCCGTAGATGTCAGCGTCGATGAGGCCCACGCGCTGGCCGAGCCGCGTGAGCGCAATGGCCAGGTTGACGGCAACCGTGGTCTTGCCGACTCCTCCCTTGCCGGAACCGATGGCGATGATCTTCGAGATGCCCGGCAAAGTGACGGGCGAAGGCATGGCATTTGAATGCGCCATTGTTTTTGATTGCTCCTTTGTAGAAACCCTACTCTTCTTGAGATGCGGTTCAGTTGAATTACGGTTCGGAGGTACCTGCGTCATCCTGTGCGGCGGCGACTCGCCGCTCCTCCTTGCGGCGCACGCCCTCGGCCTCGCGATGCTCGCGGCGCAGTAGCGCATCGGCATAGCGGCGCTGCTCGTCGGCGGTTTCGGGCTGTAGTTGCGGCACGCGCACCCGCTTCCCGTCCTTATCGATGGCCACAAAGACGAGGTAGGCGCTGGCGACGTGCACCAGCCCGCCGGTCAGCGGGTCTTCCGTCCAAGCCTTTACGCCCACTTCCATGGACGCAGTAAACGCGCGGTTGACGCTGGACTTGAGGATGAGCAGACTGCCAACGTGGACCGGACGGACGAAGTCAATGTGGTCCATTGCCGCAGTAATGACGTAGGTGCGCGAATGCCGGTAGGCAGCCAAGCCCCCGGTCAGGTCCATGAAGTGCATCAGCCGCCCGCCTTGCAGGTTGCCCAGGACATTGGCGTCGTTGGGCATGATGATCTGGGTCATCTCTGACTGGGTGCTGGCAACCGTGCGAGCTGGGGGAGGGTCGATGGAACTCATGATGGGTCTACTCCATTCCTTGGTATGTAGCTGGAATTCGTCTGCCGCCGGATACAATGAAGCTGAGGCGGTCGGCCCGATAAGGCGCTTATTTCCAGTTTCGGCAATTGCCGCCAATTACGCAAATCCCCTTTATGCACGAGAACGTCTTATTCGAGCAAAATGGACAAGATCGCAGGACTGAAAGAGATACTGGCGCTGGACCCGAAGAACAGTTTTGCCCGTTACGGGCTGGCGATGGAACTGGCCGGCCAGGGCGAGACGATCACGGCGCTTGCCGAGTTTGACACGTTGCTGGCCAACGATCCGGGCTACACGGCGGGCTATTTCATGGCCGCGCAGACGCTGGCTGCGGCGAGCCGCACCGAGGAGGCTATCAAACGGTTGAAAACCGGCATCGAGAGCGCCGAGCGCAGCGGGAACCGCCATGCTGTCAATGAGATGCAGACTATGCTCGATGAACTGGACAGATAATTTTCCACCCCGGACCAGGCGTTTCAGGATTTCGTTTAAGCATGGAGTGGCCACCTTACGGGAGAAGATGGAATCCTTTTTCGTCGAAGTGGAGTCTATTCTAATAGCATGGCAAAATATTCGATTGTCGTACCCTTTCATAACGAAGAGGAAAGTGTAACCGTTTTATACGCGCGCCTGAAACAAGTGATGGAACAGGTGGGCGATAGTTTTGAGCTAGTGCTGGTGGATGACGGGTCCAATGACCGCACCTACAAGCTATTGGGAGAGATTGCCGCGGTCGACAGCCGTGTGCTGGTGATCAAGCTGCGCCGCAACTTCGGGCAGACCTCGGCGCTGGCCGCGGGCTTTGATCATGCCTCAGGCGATTTCATTCTGGCCATGGACGGCGACTTGCAGCACGACCCCAGCGAGATTCCCAACTTCATTGAAAAGCTGGACGAGGGATACGACGTAGTGTCAGGCTGGCGCAAGGAGCGGACCGACAACCTGTTCATGCGCCGCATCCCCTCGCGCTGCGCCAACTGGCTGATGGCCAAGATCTCCGGCGTGGACATTCACGACTTTGGCACCACGTTCAAGGCTTATCGCAGCGAGGTGATCCAGAACATTCCGCTCTACGGCGAGATGCATCGCTTCATCCCCGCGCTGGCCAGCTGGTATGGCGCGTCGATCTGCGAAATTCCCATCAAGAATGTACCCCGCAAGCGGGGCAAAAGCCATTACGGCATCGGGCGCACCTTGGGCGTCTTCTTCGACCTGTTGACCATCCGCTTCCTGCTCAAGTACATGAACCGCCCGCTGCGCTTCTTCGGCGGCTTCGGGGTGTTGGGCATTCTGGGAGGCTGTTGCATGGCTACCATGTTGCTGGTCATGAAGATTCTCAACCCTCAACTGAGCATGATGCACCACCATGGGCCGATGTTTGTCATTGGTTCAGTACTGATCCTAGCCGGCATTCAGTTGCTGGCCATTGGTCTGCTGGGCGAGTTGCAGGTGCGCCACTTCCACACCGGCCAGCAGCGCACGCCGTATGCCATCGAACGCATGGTACGCCTGCACGTGTCGAAAGAGCCCCACATACTGTCAAAAGGGTAATAACAGGGATTAGGGTCAGGGATCAGAAAGACATCGAGCCTCGCTTGGGTACTGCCTGAGTGGGGTTTTGTGTTTTTGAAGTCATGCACCGCATGAGGTGTTCACAGCTGTGCCGCCTAACCCACACTTGCAGTCGCCGGGCCTTTGGGTGCATCCTTGCCGTGAGATGAAAGCCTTACAGATTCACGAGACAGGCGGGCCGGAGGTGCTGAAACTGGCCGAGTTGCCCATTCCTCAACCGGGGCCGGGGCAGGTGTTGATCCGCGTGGAAGCTGCCGGAGTCAACTTCATTGAAATCTACTTTCGCAAGGGCGTCTACAAGGCGTCACTCCCGTTGACGCCGGGCAGCGAAGCGGCCGGGACGGTGGAGGAACTGGGCCCGGGAGTGACGGGTTTTGCCCCCGGGGACGCGGTGGCCTCAGTGAGCGTGCTGGGCAGCTATGCCGAGTACGCGCTGGTTCCGGCGACGCAACTGGTGAAGGTGCCGAAGGGGTTGAGCATGGAGCAGGCCGCAGCAGCCATGTTGCAGGGGATGACGGCGCACTATCTTTCCCACTCGACTTATCCGCTCAAGCCCGGCGACACGGCGCTGATTCACGCCGGGGCCGGGGGCGTGGGCCTTTTGCTGACGCAGATGGCCTCGAGGCTGGGAGCCCGGGTAATTACCACGGTCTCCACTCCGGCCAAAGCGAAGCTGTCGCGCGCGGCGGGCGCCTCGGATGTGATCCTTTACACCACGCAGGACTTTGAAGTTGAGGTCAAGCGGCTGACCGGCGGCAAGGGTGTGGATGTGGTTTATGACTCGGTGGGCAAGACGACTTTTCAGGGTAGCCTGAACTGCATCAGACCGCGGGGGCTGCTGGCTCTGTTTGGCGCATCCAGCGGACCGGTGCCTCCCTTCGATCTGATCCAGCTCAGCAGCAAGGGTTCGCTGTTTGTGACCCGGCCTACTCTGTGGCATTACGTAGCGACTCGGGCGGAACTGGAAGCGCGCGCAGGAGATGTGCTGGGCTGGGTGGCCACGGGCAAACTCAAGCTCCGCACCGAGTTTGTGTATCCGCTGGCCGAGGCCGGTCAGGCCCAGACAGATCTGGAAGCGCGCCAGACGACCGGTAAGATTCTGCTGGAGCCGTAATAGAAACAGCGGACAGCTCATAGTTGTCGGTTTTTCGGAAAATGCGAGACCTTGCCGGACACCCGACAAGGTCTCACTTGTCTGACCTGAGGGTCTTCACGCCACCTTCGCTAACGCCTCAATCTCCTCGGCCAGAGCCGCAGCCGCCGTCACGCAGGCCGCGCGATCCACGTCGAGGTGTGTGACCAGCCGAATCGCATCCGCCCCGAAGGCGCTGGCCAGAATGCCGCGCGCTTGCAATCGCGCCACCACATCGGCAGCCTTCAGCCCGCCGGTCAACTTGAAGATGACGATATTGGTCTCGACCGATTTGAGGTCGATGGAGACGTGCTCCATGTGCGAGAGCGCCTCGGCTAGCAGACGTGCGTTGGCGTGGTCTTCGTGGAGCCGCGCTGGCCCCTTCTCCAGCGCGATCAGCCCCGCCGCCGCAAGGATGCCTGCCTGGCGCATTCCGCCGCCCAGGGCCTTGCGGAAGAGCCGCGCCCGAGCCATCAATTCCGCCGAGCCGGTCAGCATGGAGCCGACTGGCGCGCCCAGCCCCTTTGACAGGCAGAACATCACCGTATCAAAGCCGCGAGTAAGATCCTTCACGTCAACGCCCAGCGCCGTGGCCGCATTGAAGATGCGCGCCCCATCCAGATGCGTGGGGAGCTTGCGCTCTTTCGCGTTGGCCCAGATTTCTTCCAGCACCGGCAGCGGGGTGCAGCGTCCGCCTGCCAGGTTGGCCGTGTTCTCAATCTCGATGAGGCCCGTGGCAGCGCGAAATGCTCCGCGGCCATAGATGGCCGGCTCGATCTGCTTCCAGGTCAGAATGCCGCGCTCGGCGACAACAGCCCGCACCAGGCAGCCGGAGAAGACCGCCGTAGTGGCCATCTCCCAATCCAGGATGTGCGCCCGCGACTCGGCAATCACCTCCTGGCCCGGCTGGGTGTGCAGACGAATGCCAATCTGGTTGCCCATGGTGCCCGAGGGCACAAAAAGCGCCGCCTCGCGGCCAAATCTTTCCGCCGCACGCCGCTCTAAAAGATTCACGGTGGGGTCCTCGCCATAAACGTCGTCGCCCACCTCAGCCGCGGCCATCGCCGCGCGCATCTCCAACGTGGGCCGAGTAACCGTATCCGAACGCAAATCGATGATTGCTGCCAATGTCTTTTCCCTTCCTTGTCTTTGGATTGTTATTGAACAAACCGAGTCCGGTTTGGAGTGATTCGCCCTGCCGCCCTTTCAGCACAAAAAGCGGAGAAGATGGCGCTCACAGTTTGTTCCCTGTTTACTATTCCCTAATCCCTGCCTTTACGGAATCTGCACCATGGGCAGCTCAATCACCGGAGTCCGCTTGCCGTCCTTCACCGCGTAAGCCCACAGCCCATGAAAGCTCTCCCGCAGCCCCGGTTGCGCCTTCAGGAACGCGCTCAGCACGGCAACGGCCTCCGTGCGCTGAGCCGCAGGATCAGTGACTCCGGTCGATTCGTAGATCACACCCAGATCGGCGTGGCCCAGCGTCACGTCCATGCTCACGGCGTCGATCTTCCAGGTGCGCGGGCCGTCCGGAAGCATCAAGGGAAAGGCATTTTGCGGAGAATTCCTGATTGCCGTCTGCTCGCCCCCGAGTTTTTCCAGGTTCGGCGAGGAGAGAAAATCAACCGGCAGCAGCAGCATCCGCGCGGTCTCGTAGGTGTACCACGCTGGCCACGACTGGTCTGTCTTGGCCAGTTCGCGAGCGCGCGACCAGTACCACACGCCGTCATGACCATCCAGAGCGCCTGGCCGAACGGTCAGGCCGCCCAGCATCCATCCGGCGGCGGGACCCTCCCAAGCCAGGATGAAGCTCAACTGGCCAGCGTAGGGCGCTCCGGCGGCATCGGCCAGCACCACGGCATAACGGCCCGGCGGCAGCGCCCGCATGGTCAGGGTCACGGTCAGCGCACCGCTGGCGTCCGTGCAGAAGAATTGGGTGTCGGCGGGCACCTTCAAGCTGCTGGCGTCCAGCAGGTAGATGCTGCGCAGTTGAATCTGCCCGCCCTTCATCAGCGGCTCTGAAGCCTCCGCCCCCTGGCGAATCCCATCCCAGTCCTGGGCCACCGCAGGCAGCAACGCAGTCTTCAAAGTGGCAAAATCCTGTTCGGCCACGGCCACGGCCAACCGTCCCCCGGCCGCCGACAGCGCATCGCGGTCCTGCGGCAACAGCTCAGCCGCCGTGGTGCAACTTGTGGCGCTCACCGGCGCCGGAGCCGCCAGCAACAGCAACAAGACCGCAGACGCGGCAAAACCGTTCCAGCAGAAGCGCATTTCCCGATTCCTTTCCTGCACGCGAAATCCCTTGTATGAGCGTCCGCGGGCCACTGTTAGTCTAGTACACAGTGAGCGGAAACGGCTTGCCAGGCTCGGACGCATCGGCCGGGACCGCTTCACCGGAGCCAAGAGGCCGATTTCCATGCGCACAACCACCCCGCTCAACTCGCTGGTTTCGTCTGGGATCTTTCGCGGGAGCATCTTCGCCTCGCTGGCGGTTTTGGCCGTAACTCTGTGCGGGACGCAGATGTTGGCCGCGCAGGCGTCGGCAACCGCTGTTCCAGCCAAACCAACCGCCTCGGCGCGCAAGCCTGCTCATCCGCACAAGCATCCGGTTGCGGCCCATGCACAATCCCCAACGCCTCAGACGGCGACTGCATCGACTTTCGCGCCCGAAGTTCCAAAGTGGCCTTCCAACGAAAAACCTTTCCCAGCTTCGGTCACATGGGACAAGCAGGGCCTGCGCATTGACGCCACCAACTCCAGCCTTGCACAAATCCTGGAAGATGTGGCCACAGCCACCGGCGCAAAAGTGGAGGGATTTGGCGCCGACCAGCGAATCTTTGGCGTCTACGGACCCGGCCAGGCGCGCGACGTACTCAGCCAGCTTCTGCTAGGCTCCGGTTACAACGTCATGATGGTTGGCGATCAGGGCCAGGGAACCCCGCGTGTGATCGTACTCAGTTCCCGCCACGCCGGGACTACAGTGCAAGCCGCCAATGCCACCCCGGACAGCGACGAGGACGCCGACACGGATGAAGAGCCGGCGCAGCAGACGCCAGCCACGCCACCCACCCGCCCCGGCTTAGCGCCCGGCGGGCCGCCGCGCGCATTCCAGCAGATGCAGCGTCAGCCGCAGCAGACGCAACCACAGACGCAACCACCCAACAATCCGCAGAATTAGGAGTTAGGAATTAGGGATTAATCCTTGACGCTGTGCAACGGCAAAGTGGGATCGGCCACGGTTATTGATGAAAGATTTTGGATGATGATGGGATTCTATCCACCAACTCCTGGTCCCGAATCTCTTCCCTACAGCGCCCGAGCCACTTCCTGATGGGCCTTTACTACGACGGGCCGCGGCTGCGGATGCATCAAGGCAAAGGCCATGCGCAGGATTCCATACGCCGCCAGAATGCCAAACGCCAGCGAGCCAACCGACGCGCAGATCAACATCACCAGATTCAATACGTCCGCCATCGCTCACTTCCCTTTTGGTCTGGAACGCACCTCGTTCCCACTCTCAGGCCGTCCAAGATTCGCCGAACAGCCGAGAAACCGCTGTCTGCGATTGTCGCAGAAGAAACTGCCACGTTGACCCTGATTCTATTGACCAATCGAATACCTGTTGAGGTGTTGCAATTCTGTAAACGGCCTGCCGCACGGCCCGGAGCCGCCCAACGACAACGGATTGCCTCATGCTTCCATCGGGTTCAGCCCAGCGGATTCCGAGGCAAATAGAATTGAACGCAGACCGGTTTCTTATGGAATCATGCGGCAGTTCTCCGATATCGGCGATAATCTCCCTAGAGCATTTTTCACTTTTCCCGTCATGCGGGCATCGTGCGATCCAGGCCAGCCGCAAGAACTCGAAACGCGGCGAGGCGGGAGATTCATGATCTTGCCCTCTCAGTGAAATTGCTCGATTGCGTTTCAAGGAGGATTTTCCATGTCAGAACCTACGATTGCCCAAAAGAGTCCCTATCCCGTCCAAGTCGAAGCCGGCAAGAGCTACTACTGGTGTTCCTGCGGCCGGAGCGCCAGCCAGCCCTTCTGCGACGGCAGCCACAAGGGGAGCGATTTCACGCCCGTAAAATTCGATGCAACCGAATCCAAAACCGTCTACTTCTGCGGTTGCAAGCACAGCGCCAATCCCGTTCTCTGTGATGGCACCCACAACAAGCTCTAACGCCTTTTCCCGGTTGCCGTCTGCCGCCATTGCGCGATTCCACTCTTTTCAAACAATGAGAAGGGTGTAGCGTCTACTTTGATTTAAATCATGCCTATCACTCACATTTCGGTGCACGGAGCGCGCCAGCACAATCTGCGCAACATCAGCGTGCGCATCCCCCGCAACACGTTCACGGTGGTCACGGGCCTCAGCGGCTCGGGCAAGAGCTCGCTGGCCTTCGACACAATCTATGCTGAGGGCCAGCGGCGCTACGTGGAGACCCTCTCGGCCTACGCGCGGCAGTTTCTCGAGCAGATCGAGCGGCCCGATGTGGACTCGATCGAGGGCCTCAGCCCGGCCATTTCCATCGAACAGAAGACGACCAACCGCAGCCCTCGCTCCACCGTGGGCACCATCACCGAAATCTACGACTACCTGCGCCTGCTTTACGCCTCGATTGGCACGCCCCACTGCCCCAACTGCGGAAGGCCCATTGCCCACCAGAGCGCCGACCAGATCGTCCAGCGCATTCTCGAACTCGGCTTTGGCGAGCGCGTTACCGTGATGGCGCCTATTGTCCGCGGGCGCAAGGGCGAGTTCAAAGAGCTGCTCGACCAGCTTGACCGGCAGGGCTTCCGCGCCCGCGTGGACGGCGAGTTGATGGACCTCTCGGAGCCGGTCAACCTGGACCGCCGCAAGAACCACACCATCGAGGCGGTTGTGGATCGCATCCTGCTGAAGAATCCTCCGGCTGACGCGCCTCCGCTTCCTCCCGGCAAGCCCTCCGTGGAAAAGCGCCTCGATAACGCCGTGGCCAAGGCTCTGCAACTGGCCAACGGCCTGGCGCTGGTCGCCATTACTGGCTGCGAGGAGCAGTTATTCTCCTCCTCGATGGCCTGCCCCGACTGCGGCCTCGACGTGCCGAAGCTGGAGCCGCGCAGCTTCAGTTTCAACTCCGCCTTCGGCGCTTGTCCCGAGTGCCACGGCCTGGGATCGCTCTATGATTTGGATCCCGCCAAAGTCATCACCGACTGGTCCAAGCCGCTGCTGGACGGCCTCGGCCCCGGTTCCACCTCGCAATATCTGCTCAGGCTCATCCATCTTGCCGCCGACCGCTACAAGATCGACCTGAAAACTCCATTCGAGGATCTGCCGCCGCGCCAGCAGCACCTGCTGGTCTACGGCCCTCCCAAAGGCGAGGCTCCGCGCACCGGTTTTCACGGCGTCCTGGCATATTTGCGCGACAGCATCGAAGAGGCTCGCAGCGATTCCTACCGCGAATCGATGATGAGCTATATGTCGGCGACGCCCTGCCCGGTTTGCCGCGGCAAGCGCCTGCGCCCGGAGTCGCTGGCGGTCAAGATTGGCGGCCTGTCCATCGCTGACTTCACCGCCCTTCCGCTCAATCGCGCACTCTCCGCGGCCATCAATTTCAGCTTCACGGCGCGCGAAGCGCTGGTGGCCGAGCGCCTCCGTCATGAGATCGCCGAGCGGCTTGAATTCCTATGCGCCGTCGGCCTCACCTACCTCTCGCTGGATCGCAACGCCGCCACGCTCTCTGGCGGCGAGGGCCAGCGCATCCGCTTGGCCACGCAGATCGGCTCCAAGCTGCGCGGCGTTCTCTATGTTCTGGATGAGCCCTCCATCGGCCTTCACCAGCGCGACAATAACCGGCTGATTCAGGCCCTGGAAAGGCTGCGCGACCTGGGCAATACCGTGCTGGTCGTCGAACACGACGAGGAGACCATCCGCCACGCTGACTATGTCCTTGACCTGGGTCCGGGCGCGGGCCGGCTAGGTGGGCAGGTTGTCGCCCAGGGAACGCCGGCGGAGATCATGGCCTGCCCGGAATCGCTCACCGGACGTTATCTCTCCGGAGCTTCTACCATGCTGCAACGCGAGCATCCACGCCCTCTCACCGGCAAGTGGCTCACCGTTACCGGCGCACGCGAGCACAATCTGCAAGATGTGACCATCCGCATTCCGCTGGGCGTGATGACCGTGGTCACCGGCGTCAGCGGCAGCGGCAAGAGCACTCTGATCAACGACATCCTCTACCGGTCACTGGCCAAGACGATCTACGGCTCACGCGAGGAGCCCGGCGCGCATGACACACTCATCGGCGCCGAGCAGATTGACAAGGTGGTGCGCATCGACCAGTCCCCTATTGGCCGCACCCCGCGCTCCAACCCGGCAACGTACACCCAGGTATTCGCGCCTATTCGCGATCTCTTCTCCATGCTTCCCGAGGCCCGCGAACGCGGCTACAAGGCAGGCCGCTTCAGCTTCAACGTCTCTGGAGGCCGCTGCGAGGCCTGCCAGGGCGACGGGCAGCGCCGCATCGAGATGAACTTCATGCCCGACGTCTATGTGCAGTGCGAAGTCTGCAACGGGCGCCGCTACAACCAGGAGACGCTGGCCGTAAAATTTCACTCGCACTCCATCGCCGACATCCTGGAGCTGACCATCGAAGATGCGCTCACCGTGCTGGCCGACGTGCCGCAAGTGCGCCAGAAGCTGCAAACCCTGGTCGATGTGGGCCTGGGCTACGTCCACCTGGGCCAGAGCGCAACCACTCTCTCCGGAGGTGAGGCCCAGCGCATGAAACTGGCGCGTGAGCTGAGCAAGCGCCAGACGGGACGGACACTTTATTTATTGGATGAGCCCACCACCGGCCTGCACTTCGACGACGTGCGCAAGCTGCTCGAAGTTCTCCACCGGCTCGCCGATCTGGGCAACTCGGTCATCATCATCGAGCACAACCTGGACGTGATCCGCAACGCCGACTGGATTCTCGACCTTGGCCCCGAAGGCGGCGAGGATGGAGGGCGCATCGTCGGCGAAGGCCGCCCCGCAAAGATTGCCGCCACTCCCGGCTCCTACACCGGCCAGTTTCTCAAACGCTATTACACCTCCAGCAGCGGCCGTCTCGCACCCGCCGACCTGGACGATGACGCTGCCGTCGCCGATGCAGCCGCCGCGATGGGTGCTCTTGAGCTTGCATCTGAGACCGGGGATTCAGCACATTCCACCGGCGCTCTGCAACCAAAACCGGCAAAGCCAGCCAGCCGCAAACGGCAGACCGCAAAGAAGACCGCCCAAAAGAAATCCGCAACCCGCAGAAAGAAGACGGTGCTGCCATGAGCGACCTCGAATTCACGCCGCACGAGCCGGAGCAGAATCCATTTCCAGCCCCAGGCCAGGCCCTGCCGCCAGCCGTGCAATTCCCCGATGATTCGCTGGAATTATTTCAGGATTGGTCACGGCTCGAGATCGCTCCGCCTGCGCGCATTCCGCACCTCGGCCATCTCTGCCTGTTGGCGGCGTTCGCCCTGGTTGGATTCGTATGCGCAACGGTAGCGATGACGGCTGCCGTGCACTTCCATCTCTTCGGCGCCACATCCATGGCCAAGGCCGCCACCGACGTTCATTACATTCTGGGCAGCGAGACAATCATCTATCTCATCACGCTGGCCGGCAGTCTTCTTCTTTTTCCGCTGTTATGGAACGAGAGCTTCTTTGCCGGCATTCAGTGGCGCGGCGCGGCGGCTCGCGACTGGCGGTTGCCCGCCACCGCCGTGGGCTGCTTTGTGCTGGCCGCGCTCGACGAAGCATTTCTTCCGGGACCCAACCACGCCCCCATCGAAGATGTCTTTCGCTCTCCGGGCGCCGCGTGGCTGATGTTCGCCTTCGGCGTCACTTTTGCGCCTTTTTTTGAGGAGGTCGCCTTCCGCGGCTTTCTGCTGCCGTCCCTCGCGACGGCCTGGGACTGGGCAATTGAAAAGAGTACCGGCAAGCCCGCCCGCCCACTCGACGCCAACGGCCATCCCCAGTGGTCGATCTTCGCGATGGTGGCCGCCTCCATCGCCACCAGCCTTCCTTTCGCCCTGATGCACGCTGATCAGCAAGGCCATTCTCTGGGCCCGTTTCTTCTGCTGGTCACGGTCAGCCTGATCCTGTGCGCGGTGCGCCTGGTTACACGGTCATTGGCCGCCAGCACGCTGGTGCATGCCTGCTATAACTTCATGATCTTCTTCCTGATGCTCGTCAGCACCGGTGGATTTCAGCATTTGGATAAGATCTGAGAAAACCCGCTATCCTAAGTGCAAACGCTGGCCGCCGCACCCATGGACCTTTACGAGAAAATCCGCACTCTACCTACTGACCCCGGCGTATACCTCTACAAAAACGCCGAGGGTGTGGTCATCTATGTGGGCAAGGCCAAGAACCTCCGCCAGCGCGTCCGGTCCTATCTGTTGGAAGCCTCTCAGGCCGACGCAAAGACCGGCTCGCTGATGCGCGAGGCGGTCGATCTGGATTACATCCTGGTAGGCAACGAGTCCGAAGCTCTGGCGCTGGAGACCAACCTCATCAAAGAGCGCAAGCCGCGCTTCAACATCCTGTTGAAGGACGACAAGAGCTACCCCTACGTGAAGCTCACCATGGCCGACCGCTTCCCCAAGGTCTTCGTCACCCGCCGCCTGCGCAAGGACGGCGCGGCCTACTTCGGCCCTTACTTCCCCGGCAGCCTGGCTTACCGCGTGGTCGAGCTGATCCATCGCAGCTTTCTGATTCCCAGTTGCAAAGTGGATCTCTCGCGCTACCATCCCCGCGCCTGCCTGCAGTACTATATCCATCGCTGCCTGGGGCCTTGCGTCGAGGAACTCACTACGCCGGAGATTTACAAAAGCGCCGTTGCCGACGCGCGCCTGCTGCTCGAAGGCCGCCATGCCGAACTCGAACACGCCCTCACCGCGCGCATGACGGCCGCGGCCGAGGCCGAGCAGTTTGAGGCCGCCGCCCGCTTCCGCGACCAGCTCTCCACCGTCCACCAGTTGCAGGAGAAGCAGCGCGCCGCCACGGCCGAGCAGAGCGACGACACCGACGTCTTTGGCTATCACTTCGAGGCCGGCTCGCTGGCTGTGAACCTCTTCCACATCCGCTCCGGCAAGATCGTCGATCGCCGCGAGTTTTTCTGGGAAGATTTGCCGGAGTTACTCGAAGCCGCTGCCGAACAGCACGACGCGCCCCAAACGACGGGCGCCCCAGCTCTCGATTCTGAGACCGGGGAGACCACGGAAGCGCCCTTCCACGCCGGCCAGGTCTTCAGCGCCCTGCTCAAGCAGCTCTACATCGACCAGCACTACGTCCCGCGCACGATCCTCGTTCCCGCCGACTTCGACGACCGCGAAACCCTGGCCACCCTGCTCACCGAGCACACCGGCCATCGCATCGAGATCGCGGTTCCACAGCGCGGCGAAAAACGGTCGCTGGTTGACTTGGCGGCCCAGAACGCCAAACAATCGTACATCCAGCGATTTCGCGTGCTGGAGCCCTCGCGCAAGGCCATCCAGAAGGCGCTGGCCGACGTGCTCATGCTGCCCGAGTTGCCTCACCGCATCGAGTGCTTTGACATCTCCCACATCCAGGGCGCTGAGACCGTGGCCTCGCTGGTTGTCTGGGAAGACGGCCAGATGAACAAGCAGGCCTATCGCAAATTCAAGATCAAGAGCGTGGCTGGCGTGGACGATTTCGCCTCCATGCGCGAGGTGATCACGCGCCGCTATCGCCGCCTTCAGGACGAGAGCCAGCCCATGCCTTCGCTGGTGTTGGTTGATGGCGGACTCGGACAGTTGCACGCCGCCGCAGAGGCGCTGGAATCCCTCGGGCTGACCACGCAACCGCTGGCGTCGATTGCCAAACGCGAGGAGATCATCTACCTCTACGGCAACGAGGACGAGCCTGTGATGCTCGACCGCCGCTCGCCGGTGCTGCATCTCGTCCAGATCATCCGCGACGAGAGCCACCGCTTCGCCGTCGGCTACCACCGCCAGCGCCGCGCCATGCGCGACCGCGATTCGGAGCTGCTGAACATCCCCGGCGTAGGCCAGCAAACAAGACAGCGCCTGCTCACCCACTTCGGCAGCCTGCGCGACGTGCAGCAAGCGACCGCCGAATCGCTCGCCGCTGTAGTCCAGCGCAAAACCGCCGAAACCATCTGGCGGTATTTTCATGAGGGACAGCCGGAAAACTGAGCGGCCTTCGACGCAGCTATGGAGATTCTCACAACTCCCTCGCAAAATCCGTGTTCTACCTTTTGTAGTGAGCATGCCTTATGCTCGAGACCGGGAGAACGCCATGGAAAAGGCAATTCTCTGGCTAGCTGCTGTATGTATTTCTGCCGTGTGCGCGGCCCAGGCTGTGAGTCCCGCAGCCGCGCCCTTCAGTAACGATCTTCTTCGGAAAGCCCAAGCCGAAGATGACGCCTCGCAGCAGACGGTGGCTTATGACTACTACTACGGCAGGGGCACGCCCGTTGACCATCAGTTAGCAGCGGAGTGGTATAAGCGATCAGCGGACAATGGGACCCCGTCCTCGGCTTACAGCTATGCAAAGATCACGGCTGAGTGCCATGACATCCGTTACGCCAGCGGCTTCGACCCCAAGCAGCAGGCTTTTGTCTATTTTCTAAAGGCGGCATCGGTAGGCTATCCCCGCGCCTATGCGGAGGTCGCGGCATTCCACGAGGCCCAAGAGAACTACACCGAAGCAGCAATCTGGTATCGCATAGGCGCCGAACTGGGCGACCCGAACGCCGAGTATGGACTTGGACGCCTCTACGAAGAAGGCCGCGGCATCCCGAGGGATCACCAACTGATGATGAAGTGGTATGGACAAGCCGCGAGGCAGGGCAATCTTACAACTATACAAGCAGTCCATAACTGGTCGGAACCCGCATGTGAAACGTACTTCATGTTTCGAGGATGCCGGCTGGAAGAAAACGCGCATCCTGCGTCAAAGCCAGTCGCGCCGAAGCCTGCTTTGCAGTCGAAGGTTAAGCCCGTTATCGCCAGGCTCCCCGATTCGGCACTCAAGGAGATCCATGTTGATGAGCTATGCCGCCTTCTGCCGTATGACACTCGCCAGGACGCAGGAGAAAAGCAATCGCTTTTGCGTAGCGACCCCTTAACTTGCCACCTGGAGGATATTCTCGCCTCGGGCCATATAGAGGAAACCGTCACCGGCAATCAACTCCGGCGCAACTGGGTGAATGTGGTTGAGCAGACCTATGTTCTTCAAAATATGACGATAGAACCCAAAACGTTTGTGGCCGAGCAGTTTGTCCCGCAAGGATGGGTAGTTGATTCCGATCCTCAGCCAACGGAGATCGCAGGGACAACAGCTTCGTTTCGTGTCTATGCACAACCGGGGGAGATTGTGCGGCTGCACGTAGGCCTGCGGCTCACGTCCCCGCTGCCGGCAGCGCTGCTCAAAACAATCCCCTTGGCTCCGGCGGAAATAAAGTGCAACTGACACTGCTGTCTGTCCATACAGGCCGTAGTTCTTGAAGGAAGATACCGGGCCGACCCGCAAATCGGCGGTACGGGCGAGAAGCGCTTCCAACACGTGATGGTTAGAATTGATCGCCTTTGAATCACAGCTTAAAGCTTCTATGACGAGAGCAAGGCGAGCTCTGAGAGCATCCCCAAGACCCGGTAGAACGCAGTTCCTCACATGATGAGCGATTCTGCACAGCACTGCCGGAGCCGGAGAGTGAATCTATAGGCCGGTTCCGCAGGGCAGGAGTTGCTCATTTTCCCTGACTCGGGCGTAGTGCCGATCAAAGGACAAATATGAAAACAAATAAACTGCTCGTTACCATGCTAACGCTGGTTGCAATTGGGTCGATGGTGGGTTGCAAACCCTCCACGAAGTCGCCGGATGTTTCTGACAGCATCCGTAAATCGCTCGATCAAGCAGGCCTCAAGAGCGTCACCGTCACTCAGAATACCGATAAGGGCATCGTGATCCTCGGCGGACAAGTCGCCAGCGACGACCAGAAGGCACAAGCGGAATCCCTGGCAAAGTCCCTCGCGGGCACAGAGGTCGTTGCAGACCAGATTGCGGTGATTCCGGCGGGGGGAGAAAAAGATGCAAATGCCATAAATTCCGATCTGGACCAGGGCATCGAAAAGAATCTGGACGCTGCGCTGATCCAGAACAAGATAAAAGGCTTAGTGAACTTCTCAGTGAAGAACGGCGTAGTCACCCTGACGGGAGAAGTGGCCTCTGAAGACATCCGGACGAACGCTGAAAAGGCGGCAACCGGGGTGCCGAACGTGCGGCAGGTGGTGAACGCAATCGAGGTGGTCAAGAATCGGAAAGCCAGCTCATCCCAGTAGGAATCGCAAAGTTGATCGGCACTTGGGAGGGATGGGCGCGTTTCCCATCCTTTCGCCTTTTTTCTGGAAATGGGCGGATGACCGATGCCCTTCGCTCTCTTCGCCGTAAGCAGTTAGCCATGCCGCGGGTGGCCAGTCTTGGATCTTGCACAGATTTGCCCAGAAGATACTTTCAGCCCTCTTTCTCCTTGACGCCCTCGCGTCCTGTGCAGTTACCGGCTTCTCCGCGCAAGACGCGCAGTAGCCCACCCCATAGCTGGCCTCCAACTCTGTTTTTTCGAGAATTCACTTTTTAGCGTCCTTGGAAATCTGGGTGCACCATGAGGGGGCCCAGTTCAATCAACTGGGCTCGTGGGTGCAAAATGGAAGGTAGAGGTTAAATTTCAGTGAACCCCGCTTCTCTTCCCCCTGGCGAGCAGTTCGCGGTGTCTCTCCAACCGGAGTGGCAGCAGCGGCTTGAGGCATGGCGCAATTTGCTTGCGCAATGCGCCCGCAAACCCAGCCGGAAGAGCGTCCACGTCCTGCGAAGCCTCACATTGCGCTTGCAGGCAGGGTTGGAACATTCCCTCCAAGAGCAGGCTGCGGATCGCACGGCCGCACGCGCGTTTCAGCGTTGGAACAAAGGCGGGAAGAAACTACGCAAGGCGCTCGAACCGGTTCGCAATGCGGATGTGTATATGGCCCGGCTCGATAGCCTCCGCGACACCGTTGGAGGAGCGTCAGAAGGCGAAACGCCGCTGAGCCCCCGCTGCATCTGTGAAATCGACAAGTTCGAAAACCGGCTGAAGCGGCGGCGCCAGGCGGGGATCGATAAGCTAATGGCCGTCCTTGATGCTCAGAGCAAACGGTTGAACCGGCTCAGCAAAGAACTGGAAGCCGCGTTGGCGCCTCAAATGCCCTCAAGCGTGCCGTCCAATGCCCAAGCGGCGTTGCGAATCTTTGCCGGGCTGAACAGCGAACTCCCCAACCTCAACGCCTCCAACCTGCACGCCTATCGCAAGCGGCTCAAACCAGCACTCTACCTGGCCCAGATTTCTGCCACGTCCGATCCCCTGGCTAGACGATTGGCCGCCGTATTCAGGCAGATTCATGTCGCCGCCGGAGAGTGGCACGATTGGCAGTCGCTCGCTCTGGAGGCTTGCCGCGTCCTTCGCGGTCACGGCAAGCAGGACGGTCTGGTTCCCGTGCTTGAGGCGCTGGAGGGGAAGGCGCTTCATCGGGCACTCGGTCAATGCCGCCGTTCCGCTGCACGCTACCTGAAGAACATTGGCGAAATTCGGCCCTTGCCGCCGCGGAAACCCGTGGCCGCTGACCATGGTTCCGAGCTTGCCGACAAATTTCTCGAAGCGGGGATCTCCCGTTAAGCTAGTTTCCGGCCCTATAACGGCAGATACGCTCACACCCTGTTGATCACTTCAATTCTTCCACCGCGACAGTCCTATTTTTCTCTACACGGACGTGCAGCCGCCGTGATACGCTCTGTGGCCATCGGAGGAACTATGCACATTCGTTACGCTTGGCCGGCCGTGCTCGTTCTCGCGGCTCTTCTTGCGGGTTGCAACGAGGCTCCCGCGCCTGCCCCAGACACCCGCGCAGCGGACGCGAAGGCGATTCGCGCTCTTGAAACTTCCTGGCAGCAGTTGTACGCCACCAAGGACGTGGATCAAATCGCCGCGGTTTACGCCGACGACGCGTCGGTATTCATGCCGGGTACGCCCGTGCTCAACGGAGTTGGGGCAATCAAGACCGCGTTGAAGCCGATGGTGAAAAGCAAGGGCTTTTCCTTGAGCTTTGAGTCAACCGATGTAGTGGTTGCGAAGTCCGGCGACCTGGCCTACAGCCAGGGAGCTTACACCATGACCAAGACGAATCCCAAGACGAAGAAAGTGCTCACGGAAAGGGGCAAGTACGTCACGGTCTACAAGAAGCAGGGCACCGGCGGATGGAAAGTCCTCGCGGACATTTTCAACGAAAATGCTCCAGCGGCAGCAGCGAAAAGTCACAAGGTAGCCGCGACGCGCCCAGCACACGCAGCACACGCAAGTCACAAGCGTCGTTGATATGCCCCATTTCCCAACCCCTGCGCGCAGTATGCGCATCCCCCGGCGCCAACCTAGCGTAGGGGTTGGGAACCAGTGATTCGATTGGCGCAGCGAAGGTCTGCCGGGAAAATTCGCCGCCCGCAATAAGGCATGGGAACCCTCGCCGCGTTCTCAGGTAGAATTTTCTAGACCACCATCGAGGAGCCCAACTTCTTGCCGCAAATCCCTTCGCCCATTCCCGCGCGAACATCGCTGCGCGCCGCCCTGCTGCTCGCCAGCCTCTTTGCCGCGCTCACCTTTCTGATCCATCTGGTCAGTTCGCTGTGGGGCAGCCATCTGGGCTACGGCTTCTTCCGCGACGAACTTTACTTTCTGGTCTGCGGCCATCACCTAGCCTGGGGCTACGTGGATCAGCCGCCGCTGGTGGCCGTACAGGCACGGCTGGCCGAGACGCTCTTTGGACTTTCGCCCACCGGCATTCGCATCCTCAGCTTTTTGGCTGGTGGCGTAACGGTTGGCCTCACAGGCCTGCTCGCGTGGCAGCTTGGCGGCCGCCGCACCGCGCAGGTGCTGGCCATGACCGCCGTTATCGCTGCTCCGGTTTTTCTCGGCACAGCCAACTACCTTTCCATGAACGCCTTCGAGCCCTGCTTCTGGATGGGCGCGCTGCTGGCGTTGCTGCGGCTGGCCGATGGCTCGGCTGGCCCCCGTGCATGGCTGCTTTTCGGATTGCTTGCCGGCCTGGGCATCGAAAACAAGCACTCTACCGTCTTCTTTTTGGTGGCGCTTTTGGTTGGCCTCCTCGTCAGTCCGCAACGCCGCATTCTCTGGTCAAAGGGTTGCGCGGCTGGAGTCACACTGCTGATTCTGGTGGCTCTGCCTAACTTCCTCTGGCAATGGACACACCACTTCCCGACTTATGAGTTACTGAACAACGTCGCCCACTCCGACAAGAACATCCAGCTTCCGCCGCTGGCCTTCTTGCGCGAACAGGCCAGTATGCTGCTTGTCATTGCGGCCCCGCTGTGGATCGGCGGCCTGGCATGGCTTGGCTTTGCGCACAAGGCGCGGCCGTGGCGCTTTGTCGCTCTCACGTATCTGCCATTCTTAGCCATGATGATGGCCATGCACGCCAAAGATTACTACGCTGCACCCATCTACCCGGCACTTTTCGCCGCTGGAGCCGTAGCCTTCGGTGAACTCACCCGCCGCAGTTGGCCGCCTATTGTCTACACGGCGATGCTTGGCTATCTGCTCTTCCGCGCCACCGCGCCGATGATGCTGACGATTCTGCCGCCGGACAAGTACACCGCCTACGCGGCTCGTTTCGGCGCCAACAAAGTCAAACAGGAAAAGTTTTCCAGTCCTCTGCCGCAGATATTCTCTGACCGCTTCGGCTGGCCGCAGATGGTTGAGGGCTTTGCCGTCCGCTACAACACCCTGCCTCCCGATGTGCGTGCCCGCACCGCCATCTTCTGCGGCAACTACGGCGAAGCCAGCGCCGTGAATGTCCTCGGCCCAAAATACGGCCTGCCCACCGCCATCAGCGGCCATCAGAACTACTTCTACTGGGGCTGGAATGGCTACACCGGCGAATCCGTGCTGACGCTCGGCAACGACGCAGCCGACTACAAAGATAGCTACGCCGAAGTGATCGATCTGGGTCCTTTTGACACGCCCTGGATCATGGACCACGAGCATCACCACTACTTCTGGCTGCGCCACCGCAAGCGTTCCTACGCAGCTGACTGGCCGGAGTTCAAGTACTGGTACTGATTCAAGGCCTCATCCGGAAGCCTATGATCCCATTGCCCAATGGGGCGATTCTGCAAGCCTCCGCGTGCAAAACAGCGCGATTTGAAAGAGAATAGAGAATAGAGTTAGATAAATTTTTCCAGAACAAAGATTGAGGAACGATTGACACTTACGCAAATTAGAATCCCCCGCTGGACCGCTCCGGAATTTGAGCGGCTGGTCCTCTCAAGCAACCCCAAGGTTGCAATCTTCGATTGCGATGGAACGCTGTGGAACGGCGACTCCGGCTTTGGTTTCATGGAGTGGTCGCTCAAGAAGGATATGTTTTCGCGCTCGGCCAAAGAACGGCTCGATCTCCGCTACCACGCCTATATGGCCGGCAAGGTGAGCGAAGTGGATATGTGCGGCGAGATGGTGCAGATTTATGCCGGCATGCGCGAGGACGAACTGTGCGCCGCCGCCGCCCTCTATATAAGCGAGTTTCTTCCGCCACGCGTCTTTGCCGAGATGGCCGCTCTGGTGGCTGCGCTGAACAAGGCGGGCGTCGAGTTGTGGGCCGTCAGCTCCACCAACAAATGGGTGGTCGCCGAGGGCGCGCGCAATTTTGGAATTCCCGAGGAGCGCGTGCTGGCCGCCGAGGTGCGCGTCACCAACGGCATCCTTTCCCACGAGATTCTGGACATACCCACCGACGAGCATAAGGCCGCCGCGCTCCAGCGTGTGGGCCTCGGCTGCCCCGATGCTGTCTTCGGCAACTCCGTCCACGATCTGGCCATGCTCGAAATTGCGCGCAACCCCTTTCCGATCAATCCGTCTCCGGGTCTGTTGGAGGCTGCGGCAAAGAACGGCTGGGGCTACTTCCAGCCTGAGGTTGCCGCTGGCAACAAGGCAGCCGTACCGGGCGAATCGTCCCTTTCCTGACGCTAGCTCTAGCGCGGGAGCAGCAGGATCCTTTTTTTCTCCATTGAGCCTGCAATATACCCCTCGAACCCTGCAACCCTTTTGATGCGTTTACACTAAGGGTGTGGAAGAAGTTCAGCAGAAAGCCAATCCCCGGCCTGCCGGGCCCGCGCTCCGCTTTGTGGCGGCGGGGCTGATTGTGCGCGGCGGCGAAGTCCTGATCGGTCAACGCCGCCCCGAACAGCCGATGGCGCTCAAGTGGGAGTTCCCCGGCGGCAAGATCGAGGCTGGCGAAACCCCCGAACAGGCGTTGGCCCGCGAGCTGGACGAAGAGTTGGGCATCCAGGCAACCATCGGCCCTCCGGTCACGCATATTCGCCACAACTACCGCCATGGCGGCGCTGTCGATTTGCAATTTTTTGCCGTCCATGAGTTCGCTGGCGAAATCGTGGGCCGCATCTATCACCAGGTGCGCTGGGTACGGTTCGAAGACCTCTCCGGCTACGACTTCCTGGCCGCCGACCGCAGCCTGATTCGCGACCTGGCCGATGGGAAACTGCTGTAAGCGGCACTCCTACCCCACTTTCAAGTGTAAATTTCCGCAGCTTCGCAATTTACAGCTTGCGCGTTGCTATTCGGCGGGCGCACGAAACTCATTTATTTTGAATAGCTTAGTGTTTCTCTATCCTTTCCTCTGAAAATACACGCAAGAATTTATCCGAGTTTGCAAATTATTGAGGGGGTAGGTAGGGAGGACGGTGGCGGTACGGACCGGTCACATTCCTGACAGACTGAACCGGGGACTTCGCTCCCGTGTCTTCTATCTGCCATTGTGCGCTGCCGCAGGGCTATTTTCGGCAAAAAGGTTGTGGGTGTGCGATCCTTCACAAGTCCAAGAATCCGGTCTGGGGCACCAAGCAAGGACTAGACGTCCAAGCGGAGGTGCGGTGGGACAGATGACCGTGGTGGAGTATTTTGCAGTTTCTGGCGGTTGGCCCATCTTCTGATCCGAGTCCTCGCCCAACGATAATGGCTGCTTGTCTGAGCCGCGATCCACCTCGACAACGGCCACACGCGCAGCCAGGGATAGAGTTGTTTGCGGAAGAGCTTCTCTTCTGGAATTGAACGCGTCAGTTCTAGCATCTTTGCGTACGTCGATTCAAACTCGGCAAGTATGACTTCGAATCTCTCGTTTTTCCATTTTTGATAGATGCGTTCATTCAAGGCGGGCGTCTGAGTCCACTTCAGATCCTCGGCGGGAGTGCGAGGATTGCCGCCCCGCAAGCCTTCCTCGTACCATCCGAGAAACATCTTTTTCCATTCCACCAGGTGAGCAATGACATCCTTGGCGGACCATTCGTGGCAGACCCCCGGAAGCTCCCGTTCCTGCGCGTCGAGTCCCTCAATGCATTTCTTCAATAGGCGGTACTCGGTCTCCATGGCATCCAGGAGTTCCTTCTTGGTTTTGGCGATGGGCATTTGAGGCCTTCCTTGTTGCGGCAGGTCAATTGTATTGCACCTTCGCGAGCATCCAACCAGATCAAGGATCGTGGTACCCCACCCTTTCGTAAAAGGCGCGAAAAGGACGGGGCCCCGGCGCGGTATGCCGAAGGCCGCTGGCCCCACCACAGGGGTTCAGGCGGCCAGCGGCCTGATCTTGCGTCGCTGCTTCTGCGATTCAATCCACAGATCATACTGTAACTGCGCTTTCGAGAAGAAGTCCGGGGAAAGCGCCAGAGCCTCTCCGAGCCGGATGCTGAGGTCCATCGAAACCGAAGTACGGCCATTGAGGATGCGGGAGATGGTGGCGCGCGCTACGCCGATGTGCTCCGCAAGCTCGGTTGCTGTCGTGTCGCCAAGGAATGCCTTCAGCAGTTCGCCTGGGCTGGCCGGATTGTGCATCATGGTCATGGTCATTGCTCCCTTAGTGGTAATCCTGGTAGTCCACGAGAATTGCATCCTCACCCGCAAACGCGAAGGTCAGACGCCAGTTGCCGCTGACGCTCACAGACCAGTGTCCCTTGAGGTCTCCCTTCAGTGGATGCCAGTCCCATCCATCCCGGTTCATATCCAGCGGCGTCGATGCAAGATTCAAGGTGGTCAGCAGGATGCGTAATCGGGCTTCATGTTTCGGCTGGATGCCCGCCTTTGAGCCGGTTCTGAAGAACTTCTCGATGCCGCGATGGCGGAAGGTCCTGATCACAACCGGAGCGTAACACGTATTGTTACGCCATGTCAACCAACTAGTTACACTCGTTCGTGTTTGCTCTGGACTGTCAGCCCTGAGCTTGCCGAATGGGCGCAGTCCTCAATGCCCCGGAATCATTCCCCACAACATCACCAGCGTCATGCCGATGACGATGAGGCTGGTGCCCCAGGCAATCACGTTCCAGAGGTGCGAATTCTTGTACTCGCCCATCAGATCCTTGCGGTTGATGAGCAGCAGCATGAGAA